>Ga0307411_10000891_pt1 | contig 11305 bp, 7 predicted proteins | sample DK1Ometagenome_2_FD_203712 | JGI IMG/M metagenome (GOLD analysis project Ga0307411, IMG submission 203712) | Maize rhizosphere microbial communities from greenhouse at UC Davis, California, United States - DK15-O-1 | ecosystem: Host-associated > Plants > Roots > Rhizosphere > Soil | place: USA...
GCCCTACCTCGACGTCCACGGGGCGCGTCTGATAAGATTCGTTCTGCTGCACCCGGAGCACTACCACTCCTCCGACCACTACGCTGCCACAATCGGTGATGATGCCGAAAATTACCCCCGACACGGGAGCCCCGGCGGAAATAGCGAGAAAGCCTCCCTCGCAGCCGAGAGCGCCCGCCAAGGAGACCAGGAAGACCTGGTTCATCACCGACCGTCCGGCGTGCTTAGGCAAGCTGATGCGTTCTCCACCAGCGCGTGGCCTTCTCATCACTCCAGGGCTCCAGCTCGATGTCGGCCAGCATCCGATCCAGCTCGGTGGCTGACTCGGGGCGGTCCTCCGGCCGCTTGGCCAGACAAGCCATCACAACGCGGTTGAGCTCCGGCGCCACCTCGAGCTCGGTTCGCTGCGAAGGAGGCGCCGGAGTCTCCTGGATGTGCTTGGCGATCATCTGGAATCCACTGCCGGCGTCGAATACGAGTTGGCCGGTGAGCAGGAAGTAAGCGACGCAGCCGAGCGCGTAGAGATCGGCCCTCCCGTCGACCTTCTCGCCCAGGGCCAGCTCAGGCGCCATGTAGGCGGGCGTTCCCGGGGTCAGGCCGGCGGCCGTGGCCATCGAATCTTCTCCAGCAGCCGGTAGCACCGACTTGACCAGGCCGAAGTCCAGCACTTTCACAAAGTCGTGGCGCAGCCCGACTCGACCCACATGAATGTTGGCCGGCTTGACGTCCCGGTGAACCAGACCGTTGGCGTGGGCCTCCTCCAGGCTCTCGCACACCTGGCGCAGGATATGGATGACGCGCTCCTGGGGCAGGGGTCCTTCCTTGCGGACCAGGGTCTCGAGATCCATCCCTTCCAGCAGCTCCATCACGAAGTAGAGAGTGCCGTCCTCGGTTTCGCCAAAATCGTAGAGCTCGACCGTGTGGGGTGAACGGAGCTGAGCCGCGGCCTCCGCTTCCCTGCGGAACCGCGCCACGGCCAAGCCGGCGCTCTTCCGGTCCTGCGCCGCAAGCACCTCCGGGTGGATCAGCTTGATGGCCGCGGGACGCGCGAGCATCCGGTGAGATGCCCGGTACACCTCCCCCATGCCGCCCCGGCCGAGCGACTCCCCGAGACGATAGCTCCCCATCTCCCGCTCCCTGGCCACCTGTCGCCCCAGCCGGCTCACCACGTGAGAAATCACCACGGCTACGGCCAGCAGGAGGTAGTTGGGGTAGTGCATGAGGAACGCGTTCCTCAAGGGGCCGAATTCGTAGTTCCCTTGGGCCTCGGCAGTGATCATTCCGAGCGGGTCCATCGTGGCGGCCAGGAGTCCGGCGAGCAGCATCTTCCAGGGCGACGTCGGGACCAGTGCGGCGAACATGAGGATCACCGGCCCGGTCCAGGTGATCATGGGCCTCGTGTCCATCGGTGTCGCCCACGCCGGCTCCCAGTGGATCATCAGCCCGATCAGGGCAGCGCAGGACACCATATACACGAGCGCCAGGTTCATGACCCTGCCCGGATCCCGCTGGCCGCTCCGCAGATACGCGTACAGTCCCAGCGAGATCGCCACTCCCAAGGTGGAGATGGTTTCGCTGGCGCCGAATTGAGCCCAGCGTGGATTCTCCGGATTGGACGAATACAGGGCGAGATGGGCCAGAACCGGCCCCATGACCCAGAGCCCGGCACCCACCAGAGAGAGGATCTGGAGCCGGTCGGAAGCCTGGCGGAGCAGGTCCGGGGGGATTCGGCGCCGGTAGCCCGCAGCCGTCTTGAGCTCTGCTGGAGTATCACGGGCCGGAAGGCCGATCAGCTTGGTTTCGGGCATACCCCTACTTCTACGCAGGACTTCTAAAGGTACGCGGTTTTAAGGAACCGCAATGCCGAATGTGGCTCGTTCCAGGACGCCCTGCCGGTCGACGCCGCCTCGCTGCGCTTCCGACGGGGCGGTGTTCCACCCGAACTGAACGCTTCAGGCTAGGGCCTGACGGGCCAGCTTTCGGATCAAGCCCACTATCTGTTCGCGGTTGCGGGCAGGCGTTGCCAGCATATCGTAGGTTGCGAAACTGGTGAGCAGGTAGAGCAGGTCTGCTGCATCGTCCATCTGTCTGGGTTTCGGACGGCCGGTTTCTCTTGCAACGCGCACGAGCAGCGCCCTGATCCCTTTCCGCCTCCACGCATAGCGCTCCTCCAGCACCTCGGCAAAATCCGGGTTGAGCACAGCCAAAGCTCCGAGACCGCGCAGCACGGGCCGGTCCGATTCCCAGAACCCCATGAACACGCCGATGAACTCGTCCAGCGCGTCCAGCGGATCTGGTCTGCGGAAGGCGTCTGCCAGGTGGTCCATACCGCCCGCTAGTGCAAGAGAGTCAAGTAGCGCGCGTAACAGACCGCCTAGCGAGCCGAACTGGTAATACACGGTCATACGCGCCACCTTAGCGCGGCGGGCCACCTGCTCCAGCGAGAATCGGGTCCCTTCTTCGGATGCGAGTAACTCGCGAGCCGCATGAAGGATGCGCAGGCGGTTCTCGCCGGTGCTCTCCCGCCGCCGCTCCATCCGATAGGGCCGTGGGCTCATTGGGCTATTGACGTCGCAATTTGGTTGTATACCATGTACAAATAAGTTATCCGGGTGGTTCAGTCAAACCTGCAGCGATGGAGGCAACGCCAGAATGGATGAACGCGCTCTCACCATCGTTCTCCGGCTCATCCACATCCTGGGCGGGATCTTCTGGGTCGGGACCATGATCCTGTTGGCGGGATTCCTGCTTCCCACCGTGCGGGCGCTGGGTCCCAACGGGGGCAGGTTCATGCAGCAACTCATGCGGCAGCAGCGGCTGCAGCTCTACCTCGGTATTGCGATGCTGCTGACCGTGCTGTCCGGCATAACCCTGTACGCTCGCATGGCCGCGGCAACCCACGGCGCCTGGGCCGGCTCCACCCCGGGCATTGCCTACGGGGTGGGTGCGGTGGCGGCCATTCTCGCCGCAGCTATCGGAGGTGCTGTCGGCGGCTCCGCGGGGCGGAAGATGCTCGCGGTCGGACAGGCGATTGGTCCCAGTGGACCGTCAGCCGAACAACAGGCCGAACTGGCGCGGCTGCAGACTCGGATGACACGCGGTGCCCGGCTGGCGGCGACCTTCCTGGTTGTTTCGGCCTCCGCGATGGCGGTGGCGAGGTATTTGTAAGCGGGGAAGCGGGTAAGAAGCGAGTAAGCGAGTAAGCCAGTAAACGAGTAAGCGAGTAAGCGGGGAGCCCGACTAGCGACTAGCGACTAGCGACTAGCGACTAGCGACTAGCGACTAGCGACTGAAATCTCGTCGCCCAAGCTTCCGCCGAGCCCCGGTAAGCGAAACGGCGCTGTCCCAGAAATTGGCCCAAGGGTCGGGCACCTTGTCCAGACGGGTGAACACCGTCCGCATGGTGAAGCTGTTCGAGCGCAGGGTCTTCTTCTTCAGCTCACTCCAGTCCAGCGGCACCGAGACCGGTGCACCTGCTCGCGCGCGGACGGCGTACGCCGGCGCCACCAGCTGAGCGTAGCCGTTCCGATTGGTATCGATGAAGACGCGGTTCCCCCGGTTTGCTTTCAGCTGTTCCATGGTGCGGGCTTGCGGGGCCTGGCTCACGATAATGGCGGCGAGCTCCCTGCCGAACGATCGGACGGCGTCGTAACTCTCTCGCCGACGGAGGGGCACGACCACGTGGAGCCCCCGTGAGCCGGTGGTCTTGAGGAAGGCGGGAAGCTCGATCTCGTTCAGCAGCTGCTTGAAGTCCAGCGCAGTGGTCCTGACCACCTCGAAATCTTCGCCTTGGGGATCGAGGTCAAAGACCAGCTGATCCGGTATATCCAGCTTGTCGGTTCGGCTGAGGAATATGTGCGGAGTGACGCAAGCCTGATTGGCCAGATACACCAGCGTGGCGGTGTCATTGCATACGACGTGAGTCACGGTGCCACCCACCTTCTGAACCGTGACCGTTCGAATCCATTTGGGAAAGTACGACGACACCTCCTTTTGAAAGAAGCGCTTGGTGGCGATTCCGTTCGGATAACGCTCCAGCGTCAGGGGCCGGTCTCGCAGGTGCGGCAGCATTCGGGGAGCGATGCGCGCGTAGTACTCGACCATGTCTCCCTTGGTGATGCCGTCGGCGGGAAACAGCACCTTCTCGGGACGGCTGATCTCGATTTCCCGGCCGTCGATCCGGACCACTCCTGTGAGCGCCATCGGGCTTAATCGATCCCCACTCTCCCCTGGATCGACTCGATGAGCTTGGCGGGGTCGAAGCCGACGCCGTCCTTGAAGACCAGGGTGGTATTCCGGATTACGGCCGGTTCTCGGGCAAGGTTGCCCTTGAGGACGACGAGGTCGGCCAGCTTGCCCCGCTCGACGCTGCCGAGCCGCTGCTGCACGCCGAGGATCTTGGCGCCGTTGAGAGTCATGATCCGGATGGCCTGCTCGGGACTAAAGCCGGCTTCGATGAACAGCTCGTAGTTCCGCTGGTCACCGTAGCCAGCGAGTGCTCCTCCCAAGCCCGTGGGATCGACCCCGGATGCGAGGAGCCCACCGAGTTCCACGAATGTCCTTTCGAATGCCATGGCTCCGGAGAAGCTCTCTCCACTGATCGAGCCGGTGCCCGCCGAATCAATTTCGTTGCGAATATTGAGATAGCTCTGCCGTACTTCCGGAGCCATTGCGTTGAGCACCCGCGGATCCTTGGTGGGCCGGCGGGCCACGAAGGGCTCATAGACGGCCAGAGTGGATGTCATCGAGACACCCCGCTTGACCATAGCCTGGATCACTTCGCGCGCGGCTTCTTCCTCCGGCAGGCTTTGTCCTACGGTCACGGGGCAGACGTCCGGCTGCTTCGAGCTGTCGAAATCCGAAGCTGTGAGCATGCCGTGCTCCAGGTTGTCGATCCCCAGAGTTACCGCCTCGCGGAAAGAAACGGAGCAGAGGTGGCCCGTGACCTTGATTCCCCGCTTGTGGGCCTCCTCAATGGCTGCCTTCAGCTCGGCGCGGCGAATGTCGGTGTAGGCCTTGATCCAGGTGGCGCCTTCGCTGGCCCAGTAGGCCACGAAGCGTCGAGCCTCGTCCGGCGAGGTCACCACATCCATGCTTCCGCCGCCGGAATCACCGGTGATGTAGGGTGCCGTCAGATGGATACGAGGACCCGGCACCCGTCCCCGGTTGATGTTGTGCCGCAGGTTGATCTCAGCGTACGGCGAGCGTCCCCCCGCCGTACGGATGGTGGTGACTCCGGCAGCCAGATAGAGTCGGGGACCGGTGTACGACATCTGTGCCGCGCGGCCTCCCGCCGCGGTATAGAACAAATGATTGTGCATCCCCAAGAGGCCGGGGATGACCGTATGTCCATTGAGGTCCATCGTCCGGACGCCAGCCGGAACCTTCATGCTCCCGGCCGGGCCTACCTCAGCGATGCGGCCATTGCGGATCAGAATGGTCTGGTCGGACCTCGGGGGTGCTCCGGTACCGTCGAGCACCTGAACGTGCGTCAGCGCAATCACTGACGTGTCCACCGCCACGTATTTCCGGACTTCTTCGGAGAGGGAGTCCGGGCGCTGGGCTAGCAGGCAGGGGGAAGTGAGGGGAAGAACTGCAAGAAAGATGGCAATGGGTCGCATCAGACTTTCTCCGTATTGTCATGCTGAGCCCAGCGAAGAATCCCGGTCAGGAATCCCAGGTGTCATTCAACCGTAAAGCCCATCATCATCCCGGCTGACAGATGCTCCGAGATATGGCAATGTGCCATCCAGCGACCCGGATTGGATGGGTCGAGGAGAATATCCACCGTGCCTCCCGCGGGCACCAGCACAGTGTCCTTCCAGACCAGATTCCGGTTGGGCTCGCCGTTCACCGCCAGGACCAGAAACCGCTGCCCATGCAGGTGGATCGGATGCTGCATGGCGTGGACACTCCGCCGCTGGTTGACCAGGCGGATCCACACTGACTCGTTCCGGCGAAAACGCCAGTGCAGGTCCATGTTCTCCTGGCCGCTGTCGGGATCCCGGAGAATCCATCGGACCTGCCGCCCGGTGGAGGCCCAATTCATCATCGGCATAGTGCCGCTCCACTCCACGGCCGCAAAGTAGATCGAATCGAGCTGCATCAGCCGTCGGCTGATATTTGGTAACCCACGGGTCTCGAGGGTAAGCACCAGGGTCTTGCGCGTCGCGCGCTCCGCTTTCCGGCGGAAGTCCTCCAGCTCCTTCGACCCCGGAGAGTCCCGCCGCAGCTCGCGAAAGCTCCGGGTAAGGTCCCGCCCGGTTTTCCGGCGCCCGACCTCTACCACGCCCAGGGTGTCGCGCTGGAAGAAGAAGCGGCCATACAGGTGATCCAGGCCGCGCACTCGGTTCATCAGCGCTACCCTGCCGGGTCGGGCAAACTGCACGTGCACCACGTATCGCTCCGCCGGGGCGATCACCAGATTCTCGATCCACTCTTCCTGCTGGTAGGCCCCCACGTCCGAGCCCACCACCTTCATCCGGGCGCCAGGGAAGGAAAGGTTCAGCGTGCGCGCGTTGGCGGCGTTGGTGATGAAGAACCGGACCACATCGCCCTGGGATACCTGGAGCCGATATCCTGATCGCCCGTTGACCAGCAGCAGATTCCCGAACCGGCCCATCAGCGCGTGGGTGGGTGATTCACGCCCCAGCGGCACGATCCCCCGATCGGAAGCCAGCAGATCATCCAGCATCAGCACCGCCTCCCGATTCACCGGGCCATACCAATCGCCGGTGCGCGGCCGCACCAGCAGGTTGCCGTATAGACCCAGCTCCTGCTGCACATCCTCACGCACATGCGGGTGATACCAGTAGATCCCGTCGTCGGGAAAGCGAAGCTGATACGTGAACTGGCTGTCGGGCGGAACGGCAAGCTGGGTCAGCCCGGGCGTGCCGTCGTTCGGATTCTCCAGCCGGATGCCATGCCAGTGGATCGAGGTCGGCAGCGGCAGGCGATTGTTGAGAATGGCAGTGAGGCGCGAACCCTGTTCGACCTCGATCAGAGGACCGGGATGCTGCCCATTGAACGCGAACATCGTGTAGCTCCGGCCGTTCAGCGTACGCCGCACGAGGCCGGTCCCCAGCCTGAGCGTATCGCCGTCGTGCAGCCGGATCCACTTCCTGTCCTGTGCCGCTGGCAGAGCTGTATCCGGGGAGGGCAACCAGGCCGGCTCCTCCGGACGCAACGCCATTTCGGCCGGCAGCATGGTGATGCCGGGTGGCATGGGGACGCTGGTCCAGCGCAATGCCGAATCCTCGCGTGCTTCGGCATGAGCGTGCCCTGAATCATGCGGGCCGTCCGCGGCTCGTGATGATGGCAGGGAGCCGAGGGAGAACTGCAGCAGGTCTGGTGGGTAGAGTCGAGTGGCAGGCGACTGGCCCCGGAGCACCACCCGATGGCTCGGCTCAATTACGTCTGCGTTTCGTTCGGCCGTGACCAGGAAGGTGAACTTCTCCCACTCGACGGTCCCGAGCCGGGTGCTGCCGTTCCGGACGCTGCCGTGCTTCACGATGGAATCCATCGTGGGAGTTGCCACCCAGGCCACATACGTGCGGTAGCGGCCGAAGGCGGAGGGATCCGGCAAACCAGCGGCCGCCAGGACCAGGCGATAGCGGGGCCGGCCATCGGCGCTCACGGCGATGGTAAAGGGTCCCGGGACATGGCCCAGCTCGACCCGGCCCGACGCGATGCGCGCATCGGGCGCGGGAACCAGCTCGATACAATAGAGGTCGCGGCTGGGTCCATCCGATGTGGGCTCGTCACAGGGGCGTTGAGCCTGGACGGACCCAGTCCCGCCAATGAGGCAACCGAATGCAACCATTCGGTATCGCTGCAGGATCATACGATCAGCAATCTAGGGGTGATAGGCGGCGACGGAGGATTCCCATCCGGCGTAGATTCTTGGTTCCATGAGTACCATACCTCAACGTCTGGCCGCGGCGCTCAGCCAGCGGTACCTGCTCGAGCGGGAGATCGGGGCCGGCGGGATGGCCACGGTGTATCTCGCCCGAGACCTTCGCCATAAGCGCTCGGTGGCCCTGAAGGTAGTCCGTCCCGAACTGAGCGGCCGGGAGGGTGGCGAGCGGTTTCTCCGCGAGATCGAGCTCGTGGCTAGGCTGCAGCACCCGCACATCCTTCCGGTCTTCGACTCCGGGGTGGTCGACGATGGCGCTGGTGCCCCACTGCCGTACTTCGTCATGCCCTATGTCGAAGGCGAGACGCTCCGGCAGCGGCTCCAGCGCGAGGGCCGGCTGTCGATTCGTGCGGCCACTACGATGGCCGCCGAAGTGGCGGATGCGCTGGCTTACGCGCACGAGCACGGCGTGGTGCATCGGGACATCAAGCCGGAGAACATCCTCCTGAGTGGCGGCCACGCGGTGGTCGCGGATTTTGGTGTTGCCCGGGCGATCGAGAGCAGCGCTGGGGCAGCCGGTGCCGGAGGAGAAGCAGGCCGGCTGACCCGGGCCGGGCTCGCCATGGGAACCCCGCTGTACATGAGCCCGGAGCAGGCAACCGCCGACGAGGCCATCGATGCCCGAACCGACCAGTATTCCCTGGCGGCTGTTCTCTATGAGATGCTGGCCGGCGAGCCACCGTTCACTGGTCCTACCAATCAGTCGGTGATCTCGAAGAGCTTGAGCGCTCCCCGGCCGCATCTGAGCCGGGTCCGGCCGGAAGTTCCCCAGGATCTGGAAAACGTAGTGATCCGCGCATTGGCGGTAGAACCGGCTCAGCGCTATCCGGACATGCAAGCTTTTGGAGCGGCGGTCACTTCCACCGGTTCCGTCCCCTCCCGTAAAGCCAGACGCCGGTTCTATGCAGTCAGTGCCGCCGCTCTCATTGCCGCGGGAGTTCTGGGGGGCTGGCTGGCTACCAGGTCGTCGGGCGGCAGGGTGGCGCCCGCGGCTGAGTCGCTGGCGGTACTTCCCTTCCGCACCTCAGGACCGGGTGTGGAGTTCCTCGGCGAGGGTATGGTGGACCTGCTGTCCACCAATCTGAGCGGAGTGGGCGGGATCTATGCGGTCGATCCCAGGACGGTGCTCCAGCGCTGGCATCGATCCGGGAGCCGTGGCTCAGAAGACATAAGCCGGGCTCTGGCCGTAGGCCGGACGCTCGATGCCGGCTCCGTAGTACTCGGAAGCGTGGTGTCGGCCGGCGGACGGGTCCGATTGGCAGCGGATCTCTATAGTACCGAGGGCAAGCCGCTCGGCCGCGCGCAGGTCGACGCGTCAGCCGACAGTGTGCTCGGCGCCGTAGACCGATTGAGCCTCGCGTTGCTGCGTGATGTCTGGCGGTCGAAGGAGCCGATCCCCAACCTGCGCCTTGCCTCGCTCACGACTGACTCCATAACTGCCCTACGGTCATACCTGGAAGGCGAGCGGCATTATCGACGGATGGCCTGGGATTCGGCGCTGCCAGCGTACAACCGCGCTGTTGAGGCGGACTCCACCTTTGCGCTGGCCCATCTCCGCCGAGCGCAGGCCCTCGGCTGGACCGGAGGGTATGGCGACGAGGAATCGCACGCTGCCGTTGCGGCCGCCGCCCGATTTGCCACCCGGCTCCCGGCCCGCGACCGCCGGCTCCTAGCGGGTTATCAGCTCTTCGATCGGGGCAAGCCGGCCTCGATAGATTCGTTTCGGGCGTTCGTGGCCACCTACCCAGATGATGTGGAGGGGTGGTACATGCTGGGTGAATCGCTGTATCACATCCAGGGGTTTCGCCCGGTGCCGCCCGAGACCACCGCTGCGGTATTCGACAGCGTGCTGCGGCGGGACTCCATGCTCTTTCCCGCTCTGGTTCACCCGATGGAGCTGGCAGTGCTCTATCGCGATACCGCACGCTTTGACCGGTACTATTCCATCATTGGCCGTACGGCGCGGCCGAACATCGTGGCCGCGCTCAAGGTCACCCGCAACCTGGTGTGGGGGGCCGAGCCGTCGGACCCGGAATTAAGGGAAGTGCTGCGGATCAATCCTTCGTGGCTCATTCAGGCCGCATTCGCGGCCTACCAGCGGCCCTATGCCACCTCCGATACTGTTCTCAAGTTATTCGACCGGGTTCAACGCCTGGGCGCCGCAAATCCGCAGTTCCTCGCCCGCGGCCTGGAGGTTCGGTCCCATGTACTGGCGGGCACCGGACGCTGGCGGGAAGCTCGCGTGCTGCTCGACTCACTCCGCAGCCTGGATCAAGACGAGGTGAATGGAATCGAGGCCTGGTCTATCGTGCTGGGCCTCACGCCGGAGTCCTTCCGGGGTCGGCTGGATACCCTGGTAAAGAAGATGTCGCCCGGGCCCGAGGCGGAGTATGCCGGCGGCTTACTCCTGATCCGGAATGGGCAACTCGCCGAAGGCCGGCAGCGGCTCGCTCGCGCGCTGGCGTCTCGGGACTCCATCCCGGAGCCGGTGCAGGGTCTCATGATGGCGGCTGACGGTCTGGGTGCAGTGCTTCAGGGCGACTCCACCGGTGGGCTGCGGCGCATGCGTCAAGGCATGGAAGTGGCTGCCGCGCCCGACGTGGCGCACGAAAGCTCATTTCTGCGCTTACAGTTGGCCCTGGTCATGGCGGCCCGGCCCGACACCCGGACAGAAGGCATCCGCTGGCTGCGATATGGATTCGAGATCATGCCACTCTACCGGCCACTCGCCAGGCTGGCACTGGCTCACGCATACGAATCTGCGGGCCAGCGCGACTCGGCGGCTGCGGAGTATTCCCGGTTTCTCCGTCTCTGGGACAAGGCGGATCCCGAGCTTCAGGGACGGGTGCGTGAAGCTGCCAGCGGCTTACGAGAGGTCACTGGAGAACGGCCCGCCTCCGGCAAACCCGCGCCATAATCGATGCGCTTGCCCTTCCTTGTATCCGGCTCGGAGGGGACGTACCGTATCAATGGTTTGATTCTGTCCCCCGTCGGCGAGGGATCCAGTGGCGGAGTCCAAGGCAGTAAAGCGCCCTCCTAAAGGGGAGGGGAAGCCCCGGCGAAAAAAGAAGGCTGCAGCGGAGCCACGGTCGCGCGGGATCGCCCCTGACGCGATTGGGGAAGGCACGCCTCCACCGGCCCTGGCTGAGCTGGCTCGACAGATCCAGGCGGACGGCGGCACCGTCCTGGCACCCTATAAGGATCCGCTCGGCGGCAACTGGCAACTCTTCGCTGCGCTCCCGATCGACCTGGTGGAACCGACACCTTACCAGCGCGACCTCTCCAAGCCTCACGTCGAACGGCTATCCAGCGCCATGGATCGCCTGGGCCGATATCTGGATCCGATGATCGTGGTGCGGGGCGCGCAGCCGGATGGTGAGAGCCACCGGC
>Ga0307411_10000896_pt1 | contig 11275 bp, 10 predicted proteins | sample DK1Ometagenome_2_FD_203712 | JGI IMG/M metagenome (GOLD analysis project Ga0307411, IMG submission 203712) | Maize rhizosphere microbial communities from greenhouse at UC Davis, California, United States - DK15-O-1 | ecosystem: Host-associated > Plants > Roots > Rhizosphere > Soil | place: USA...
GTGCAGGTGAAACAGCGGGTGCCGCGGCCGCTGGCATCGACGAGGCAAACGCCTGCTGGGCCGCCCTGGCCAGCGTGGCGCCCGTGTGGGTGGCGATTGCCGGGTCGGGCTTTGACTCCGCCTCCGGCTGTTGTTTTCCTTCCGCCTTCGGCTCGGGCTTTCCTTCCGCCTTCGGCTCGGGTTGCGCCAGCCGCGCGCGCCGCTGGGCTTCCTTCTCGATGGCACGCAGCGTGAGCTTCAGCGATCGTTGCAGGCGCGCGGGCGTCAACAGCCGCTTGGGTAGATAGTCCGCGGCGCCCAGGCGCAGTGTGCGTACGGCGGCAAGCTCGCTGCCGCCCTCCGCCAGGATGATCATTTCCGGAAAACCGGGCTGGCTGCGCAGCTTGCGGATCCAGTCGTAGCCGTCGGTGGTGATCTCCTCGAGAGCTTCGTCGAAGGCCAGCGCGAGTACCACGATGTCGTAATCGCGCACCGTCATCGCGGTCCGTACCCGGGCGAACGACGTCCAGTCCATGACCACGATGGAATCCGCGGGCCAGCCGGCGCTCACCGAGTGACGCAGCCACTGCGCGTAGGTGGCGTCGTCCTCGACGATCAGGAACCGATGTGTGCGCGGCTCGTCCATCTACTGGTCCGAGAACCGGATGCGCACGGCGGCGCGTTGTTCGACGGGTTTGCCTTCGCGCACCACGGGCTTGTAGCGCCATTGGCTCACCGCGGCCATGGCGGCGCTGTCGAAGGTGCGGCGCGGGCTTGCGTTGGTGACCACGATGTCGCCCGTGGAGCCATCCGACCGCACCGTGAATTCCAGTTCCACCCAGCCGCTCATGGCCCGATTGCGAGTCGCCGCGGGAAACTTCGGCGCCACGTACTCCAGCCGCTGCAACGAATTCGCGCCGACTACCGCATTGCGTTGCGCGGCCTTGTCGCGCGCTTCGCCGAGCTGTTTCTCGAGTGCCTCGAGATCGCCGCCGGTGTACGCAATGATGCGCGCCTCGGCGAGCCAGCTGCCGGCCGCGCCCAGGTCCTCGCGGGCGAGCGCGCCACGCAGCTCGTTGACATAGGCGGCGCCCAGGCCCTGGCGCGCACTGGCCACCGCCGGCCCGGTGGCATCCGTCTCCAGCAGGGCCAGGAAGTGCGCCTTCGCATTGTCGCTGGCGGGCTGCAGCAGGCGGTTCGAGGCCAACGCCGTCGTGAAGGAGCGGGTCAGCGCCGTCATCTGCACGGCGCGCGCGCCAATGAGTGTGTCCTGAAGCGCGCGGCGGATGTTAGTCATCTCCGTGCGCGGCGCTCCCGCGCCATCGGCGTTGGCGAGCCAGCGTTCGGTTTCGGCGGCATTGCCTGTCGCGGCGGCGCTGGCCGCGCGGGACAGCATCTGCTGCTGCAGGGTGCGCGTGACTTCGCCGAGCGCCGGCTCCTCCGGCGCGAGCTGCTTTGCGGCTTCCACGTAGAAGCGCGCGTTGTCGCCGCTGGGCTCGATGAGGGCGCCGGCGCGTAGACGGGCGTTCGCCAGCCGCAGATACGTGGCAGCCTTCTCGGCCTTGTCCTGCGCGGCATTGTCACGCGAGTTTGCGAGCGACGCGCGTTCACGCTCCATCTCGATCTGCATCATGAGGAACGCGCCGCGCGCGGTGGCCGGCACCAGCGATTCCGCCACATCAACCATGTTTCTCGCGTCTTCGATGTTCCCCGCCGTGAGCGCCCGTTCCGCGGCACTCAACAGGCGGTCTGCCACGCGCACCAGCCCGGCCTTGGCGAGCGTGTTTCCCGGATCGAGCTCGAGCGCCCCGGTGAACAGCGAGACGGCGTTGCGCCCGGGCGGAGACGCGAGCTCTCCGCGCTGCAGGGCCGCCTCGGCCTGCGAGAGCATGTCGCGAAGGCGCTGCTCGTATGTCAGCGCCGGAGGAGTCTGCGGAGTCGATTCCTCGGGCATCTGCATCACATCGGGAGAAGCCGCGCGCAGACGATCGTCCGCGGGCTCTTCCGGCGTGGTCTCGGAGGGACGAACCGGTACCTCGGCAGGCGTGACGTCGCGGGCCACGGGTGGTGGCGGAGCGGCTTCCGGCACCGCGGCTACCGCGGGCGCCGGGGTCTTCTCTTCCACCGCTGCGGTGGCCTCGGCGGATACATCCGGGGCCGGAGCACTAACTACCTGCGAGGCTGGCGTTGCCTGCGGTACCCCGGGACCCGACGACAGCATGTACCAGGTGATGCCGGCCCCCACCACCACGGCGGCGCCGACGATGCCGGGCAGGATGGCGCGGCCCACGCCAGGGGTCCGAGGCTTGCGAGCGGCTTCGACGCGCGAGAAGTCCGGCCGCACCTGCTCGAGTGTGCGCTCGACGTTCTCCACTTCATGGCGGCGCAGCGCGGCATCGACGAACAGCCGCACGCGTGGCGCGGAAACCGGGCGGTGCAGAAAGCGATAGACCACGCCGGACGTGATCTGGGCCGCCACCTTGGACTGTTCCTCGGCGGTACCCACCACCACCAGCACCAGGTCGGGCCAGGTGTTGCGCAGGTGTTCCGCCATGGCGGCGAGGTCGCCCTCGATGAACATGCTGTCGAGCAGCGCCACCGACACGCGGCGGCTGCCGAGGTGCGGGGTCAGCTCGGCTTCGGATGTGACCAGGATGAGGTCATTGGACGGGTCGATGACGCTTCGAAGCAGGCCGATGAGCGCCCGGTCCTGCGTAATCGCTGCGATCGCCACCGGTGCGGGACCGTTGGCGTACATGGGCGATTCGAATTCCGACTGCGGCAACATGCGAGCGGTGGCAAAACCTGCGGAAAGCGGCGAAATCCCGGGGTGCGAGGCACTTTAACAAGATATGTAAGTTTATCGGGGAAGGCCGCGGCCCGACCTTGTTCCCCGGTAATCCGTGAACTGCGTCCCGCCGGCAATGTCCTGTAACGAGACCACATTCACAGTTGGGGCAGCGCGTCATGACCCGGTTATGATCCCGCCGCCTGGCGTACATCCGCCCACGGAGTGACGAATGCGCAAGCCGAGAGCCCTGATTTTGCTGGCAGGAACGATGCCGGCGCTGCTGCTGATGATCATCGCCACAACCGCGAACGCCGCCGGGCCCAACGGCGCGCAGGAGCGCGGCGCGGAGGGATTCCTGCGCGCGGTGGCATCGGGCAGCGCACAGGCCGTGGCACAGGAGCTGCACCCCGACGAGCTCGCGAAGCTGCGAGCCAAACTGCTCGAGCTGCTCAAGGCCGAGGCGCAGCGCGGCGACAACACCTACCGGTCGCGGTTGTTTGGTCCGGGCCGCACGCTTGGCGAGCTCGAGAGCATGACGGCGGTACGCTTCTATGTCGTGCTCTCGGAAAGGTTGCGGCTCCGGGCGCGCGAATTCCAGCGCTTCGAGTGGCTGGCCGCGGTGCCGGACGGCAAGATCGTCTACCTACTCGGCCGGGGCGAGCCGCCCAAGGAACGCGGGTCGGTCAAGGTGACGGTGACGGTCGCGCTCATGCAGTACGGCGCGCAGTGGCGCCCGGTCATCCCGAGCGAGATCGAAGCGCAGATCGACGACCTGCTCGAAGGCCGGGTGGCGGGGCAGTCCGTCCCGGCGGCAGGGGCAGGACAGGCCTCGACCGCGCCGAAAGAGCCGCTGGCGCCGGGCATCAGCGAGTTGTTGACCCGTGCCGAGGCGGCGCTGACCGAAGGCCAGTGCGAGCAGTATTACGACCAGTTCATGAGCCGCAATTTCAACCGGTCCACTTCGCGCAGCGCGCGCAAGACGCTGATCGCGGCCTGCACCAACAACGAGTCCACGCGGGAGACCATGATCACCACGCTGCGCATCGTGCAGGAGCTCTCGCCGCGCTATGACATGGGCGGGTCGCGCGCCATCTACGACCTCAGCGGCCAGGGCCTGCCGTACACGCGCTTCGTGCTGGAGCGCGACGAGGACAAGCGCTGGTTCATCGCGGAGTAGCGCCGACATGCTCAACATCCGCCCGGCGACCGCCGCCGATGCCGCGACGATCGCGACCCTGGTGCGTGAGCTCGCCGACTACGAAAAGCTGCTGCACGAAGCAAAGGCAGGCCCCGACGACTTCCTGCGGGAGATGACGGCCGAGAATCCCGTGATCCGCGTGCTCATCGCCGAATGGAACGGCGAGCCGGCGGGCTTCGCGCTGTACTTCTTCAACTTCTCCACGTTCGTCGGCCGGCCCGGCCTGTATCTCGAAGACCTGTTCGTGCGCCCCGCGCTCCGCTCCCACGGCATCGGCCGCGCGCTGCTGCGCGCGCTGGCGCGGGTCGCACGCGAGCGCGGCTGTGGCCGCATGGAGTGGGCCGTGCTCGACTGGAACGAGCCCGCTCTGAAGTTCTATCAATCGCTGGGCGCCCGGCAGATGAAGGAGTGGATAGTCCACCGGCTCACGCCGGTGGAGATCGACAAGCTGGCGGGGGAAGCGCCGTGAGCAGCAGGAAGACCTGGATCGCAGGTAGTTTGGTCTGCTCCTGGGCGTTCACCGCCGCCGCGCAGCCGCCGGCATCGCCACCAGCAGTCACACCCTCCGCCGCGTCGGCTGAATCGGAAGCGCTGCCGCGCATCTCCGCACCGGAACTGGCGGCCCGTCTGCGCGAACCCGGCGACGAACTCGTCGTGCTGGACGTGCGCACGCCGGCCGAGTTCGCGGCGGGCCACGTTCCCGGCGCGCGCAACATCTCCCACGATGAGCTGCCCGCGAGGCTGGGCGAATTCGCTGCATCGAAGGATCAGGACGTGGTCCTCTATTGCCGCAGCGGCCGGCGTTCGCAAATCGCCGCGCAGGCATTGCGGGAAGCGGGATACACGCGGCTGCTGCAACTGCAGGGCGACTTCCCGGGCTGGGAAGCCAGCGGCCAGCCCGTCGAGCGCGCGGCGACCGGCAAGCCGGACTGAAGATCGGACCTGACTAGTTGCCGTCGAGCGCGAACGTCGTGCCGCGGAAGGAAAGGCGCGCACCCCGCGGCGTGATCTCGTCGACGCGCACGCCATCGGGCAATGAGTCCCCTTCACGAAGCTTGCGCATGTTGATGAACACGAAACGCGAGGCCGGGTCGTTGTCGTAGACGTGCAGGTCGAGTCGCAACTCGGGAAGATTGGTTCCGCGCGCGAGCACCTCGTCGCGCGAGGGCACGCCGGAGCGGCTCTCGGCGGTGGCCCTGGCCTGCGCCGGCGATACCGCGGGTTGGTAGTCGCGCACGTCGTAGTCCGGCGGCACCACCGGTTCCTGCGCCGACAGCAGCGGCTCTTCGGTCAACGGTGGCTCGACGCTGGGCGCAACCACGCCGGGCCCGGCCTGACCCGACGACACGTTGACGCCCGAGGAAGAAGGGATGGTCACCGTCACGGTGGCCGGCAGCGTCATCGTGGCGCCTGGCTGTGACGGAGCTGCGGCCGTCGGCGCGGGCGCGGACGTTGCGGCGGCAACCGGTGGCGCGGCTTCGGGGGTAGCGGGCCGTCGCAGCAGCACCCAGGCCAGCACCAGGGCATTCACGCCCAGCAGGACGGCGAGTCCCACCGCCCACGGCGGAAAGCGCTGCCGCGGCGCGGCCACCTTCACTTCGAACAGCGCAGGCGACGACTGGCGCTGCCGGTCGGTCTCGGATTTCTTGAGAGCGTCGAGGATGAAGGACATCAGCTGCCGCCCTCGTGGCGAAGGAAGGGAGTCGCGCCGTCGTTGAGCGCGGCGTCGAGTGCCACCTGGGTCTGGACGCCGGCCACGCCATCGACGGCAAGCCGGTTGCGGCGCTGGAAGTCTTCGACCAGCGTCAGCAAGGCAGGGTCGAACTGGTCGCTCATCGTCGCGGCATCCACCGGTAACCCATTGATTTTCCGCAAGCTTTCACGAAGCCATTTCACGCGCGGGTTGCGCGATCCCAGCGCCAGCGGCTGCGATCCGCCGACGCCCGGCCGCCACAGCAGGACGTAGTCACCGAACCAGGCGCCCGACAGGTCGCCGATGCCCACCTCGCGCTGTGCCCCGCCAAGATCCACCAGGGCGTGCTCGTCATCGAGCCCGGCCAGCACCAGCTGATGCGCGTTGCCACTCGAGTCGATCACATTGAGGATCGCGGGCCGGTTGAACAGCTTGAGCTGCGCGAGCGAGCCGCGCTGCGTGAGGCATTCGAGCCCCGAGCGCATGGCCTGGCTGCAGGGATCCTCGCGGCCGGCGACATAGCGCAGTCCCCAGAGCGCGAACAGCTTGTTGAAGGCGTTGTCCGGATCGGTTTCGGCCGGGAACTCGCCCAGCAGTGAATCGAGCGTGGGTGCCGGCGGCGGCGCGGTCGGCGCAGGCGCAGATTCGGGCGCCGCGGCAACCGTGGCAGGCGGCGCCGCCTGGGCGCGATCCAGCACGCGCGGTACCAGCAGCACGGCGCTGACCGTGGCAAGGGCGGCGACGGCGGAACCGGCGGCCCACGGCAGCCAGCGCGGTTGTATCGACTTGCCGAAGACTTCGCCGGCTGCGCGTCGCACGACGCCCGGCCCGACCACGTGCCGGTCCTCGGTGAAAGCGCCGAGCAGCGCCCGGTCCGCGATGATGTTGATGAGCCGCGGTACTCCGCCCGACAGGCGCTGGATCTCGCGCAGCGCGCCAGCGGTGAACACTTCGCGCGTCGCACCGGCGACACGCAGCCGGTGCCGCACATAGGAGGCGGCTTCGGCTCCCGAAAGCGGATCCAGGTGATAACGACCGGTGATGCGTTGCGCGAGCTGCCGCAGTTCCACGCGTCCTAACAATTCGCGCAGCTCGGGCTGGCCGATGAGGATGATCTGCAGCAGTTTCTGGGTCTCGGTCTCGAGATTCGTCAGCAGGCGGACCTGTTCGAGCACTTCGGGCGCGAGGTTCTGGGCCTCGTCCACCACCAGCACGATGCGCTTGCCCTGCGAGTGCGCCTTGAGCAGGTGGCGGCTCAGCAGGTCCACGAGGTCCTTGAGACTGCCGGCCGAGGCGGTTGGCACCGCGATGCCCAACTCCTCGCAGATGGCGAGCAGGAACTCCGCCGGCGTCATGCGCGGATTCAGGATGAGGGCGATCTCGGCGTGTTTCGGGGCCTGCGTGAGCAGGGATCGAACTACCGTCGTCTTGCCCGTGCCCACTTCGCCCGTGAGCTGGATGAAGCCGCCGGCTTCGTTGATGCCGTAGACGAGGTGCGCCAATGCCTCCGCGTGCCGTTCCGAGAGGAACAGGAAACGCGGATCCGGTGTTATCGAGAAAGGCTTCTCGTTGAGGCCGAAAAATGAGGCGTACATGGCTGCGAACTTGAACGGGCCGCGAGTATTACACGGGTCGAGGACCGGCAGAACAAACCCCGGTACCCGCGCGAAACGCTGGTTTTCAGGGCCTGCGAGGCGCTGTCGGCCTTGGGCTACGTCGTGCTTCGCGCATGTTGGCGCGTTCCCGGCCCCGGCTGGGCGCACCTTCCGAGGCATCCTCGGCGGCCTCTTCGTCACCCCGGGCCTCGGGCAGCGCGCTGCCGCGGCGCACCGCCAGATTTCCGAACCGCTCGCGGATCAGGTCCACCGCCGCATCCAGCGCCGTCGCGCTGCTGGCGGCGGGCCCCGCGCCGGCCGCGAACAGGTCCATCTGGTCCGCCGCGTGCAGGTGGTTCACGCCCACGCCTAACAACCTGACGCGCGCGTGCGGCTGCTCGTCCACCCAGGCGGTCAGCAATTCCGCGGCGACCTTGGCGATGGTGCGCGAGTCGGTGGTGGTGGGCTCGAACCGCTTCTGGCGCGTGAACGTGGCGAAGTCGGCGCGGCGGATCTTGACCTGCACGCATCCGGTCGCGAGGTTCTGGGCGCGCATGCGTGCGGCGGCGCGATCGGCGAGGCGCAGCACTTCCGCGCGCATGCGCGACGGATCCGCAAGATCGGTGAAAAACGTCTCCTCGGCGCTGATCGATTTCTCGTCCCACTCGGACATGACCGGGCGATCGTCGATGCCGGCGGCGCGCTCGCGCATGCGTCCGGCATCGCGGCCGAAGATGGGCCAGAGCACCGCGTCCGGCGCGGTGCGCAACTGTCCCAGGGTAGTGAGACCTGCGGCCTCGACACGCTCGCCGAGTTTTCGGCCAAGGCCCGGCAGGCGCCTGACCGAAAGCGGATCCAGCACCGCTCGCAGGTTGTCCGCATTCACGACGGTAAGCCCGTCGGGCTTGTTGAGGTCGGATCCGATTTTCGCAACCAGCTTGTTCGGCGCCACGCCCACCGAGGCGGTGAGCCCTGTGACCGCGAGGATCTTCTGCTTGATGCCTCGCGCGATGCTGACGGCATCGCCCTTGAGTGCAAGACTGCCGGTCACGTCGAGGAACGCCTCATCCAGAGACAAGCCCTCCACCTCGGGCGTGTATTCGTGGAATACCTCGAACACCTGGTGCGAGGCCTCGCGGTACACGGACATGCGCGGCTTCACGCAGATGGCATGCGGGCACCGGCGCAGCGCTTCGCGGATCGGCATGGCCGAACGCACGCCAAATTTGCGCACTTCGTAGCTCGCGGCAGCAACCACGCCTCGGTTGCTGGTGCCGCCCACAATCACGGGCTGGCCGCGCAGCTCCGGCCGGTCGCGCTGCTCCACCGACGCGTAGAACGCGTCCATGTCGACGTGCAGGATGGCGCGAGTGGCGGACATGTCCGCCTTTTACTCCGTTTGGCTCAGCCAGTGCAGCAGGTTCAGCGTGAACCGGAAATTCTGCCCGGCGCCGGGAGAATTCATGCCCACCGGAGTCTTCTCGCTCCCCGCGAGCTGCGCCGAGAACATCGCAGCTTCGCCGAAGAATCCGGCGCGGCCCTTTCCTTGCGTGAGCACCGCACCCTGCAGCCAGCCGGCGACCGGGATGCGCGGGGTTTGCGGGCTGAACTCCCAGGCCTTGCGGGGCATGAGCTGCACGTAGCCCGCCGGAAACACCAGTAGCGGCGTGGCATGGGGAGCGCGGAACGCCTGGCCCGTGAACGTACGCACTGCCGTGAGCGCTGTACCGTCCTCGAGCCGGGTGATGGCGTGATCGCGCAGCGTGCCGGCGGCAGTGCTGAAAATGTCCGGCTCATCGGTTTCGGGTTCGAGCTGCGCGAAACCATCATGAAATTCCACGTGGAACGCGGCGGCGAGCCGGGCCGCGGCACCCGCCAGCGGCATGTGATCCGCGATCAGCAACAAAGATCCGCCGGCCTCCACCCAGGCGCGAACCGCCGAAATTTCCGCGTCGGTGAACGCCGAAGGCGTGGGAAAGGGATAGTTGTTCCATCCGTCGCCGCTGGGCTGCGCGTTGGAGATCACCATCACGCGGCACGCGGCCAGGGCCGTCTCACTGAATTTCGCCGTGCTCGCGCGTGTACGGTAACCATCCCGCCGCAACAACTCGCCAAACGCGAAGAAGCGGCCTTCGAGCGTATGGAAATTGAAGTGCGCCTCGTCGACGCAGATCATGGGTCCCGTGCCCGGTGCATGTCGCGGGCGCTCGATCGGCGGTTGATAGTCGCGATCCGGAACTTGCTGCGCGGCGCAGTCGGCCGCCCACAGGCAGAGTGCCGCTGCGGCCGCTGTTCTCATGCCGCTGCGCCGTTCATTCGACCGTGATGGTGATCTTCTTCGAGATCACCGCCGGATCGTGCGGGATGTGCAGGAAATCGCCGAGCACCAGCTGCAGCGTGTGTTTGCCCGGCGGCAGCGTCAGCGTGGTTTCAGTCTGGCCTTTGCCGAAGTGCACCACCTTTTCGGTAGCCGGCAGCGGCTGCGAGAGATCCGCGGGCAGCTCGCTGTCGATCAGCAAGTGGTGATGGCCCGTGTTTTCCATCTTGATGCCGGCGGGTGCGACACCCATGGCCTTGAGGCCGAAGACCACGGTGACGGGCCCTTTGACCTTCGCGCCGTCCGCGGGCGAAACCACGTACACCTCGGCGCCCGTGGCCGATGGCTCGCGCGCCATCGCCGCGGGCAGCACGAGCAGGGTTGCCAGCACGGCGGCCAGGTCAGCGAGTCGGATTCTCATGACGCTCTCCTTGGTTTTTCTTGTCGCAAGTTACGGCGGCGCCATGACCGCCGCAAGCCATGGCTCATCCCCAGATGGCAACGAACACCAGTGTCAGCATGAAGCCGAGCATCGCGGTGATGACGTACACCCAGAACAGCACGAAGTATTTCGAGAACGTGAGCCAGCGGCGCTGCCCGTACATGACGCGCATCCCGCGGAAGATGTACCACGCGAGATAGCCCAGGCCCGCGAAGAACAGCAGGGGAGTGAAATCTCCCACCACCGGTATGAACGAGAACAGCGCCACCAGCGTGTACACCAGGAACATGGCGGCGTGGACGTGTACCAGGAACAGCAGATGTTCGACGTAGTAGCGTTTCGGGCGCCAGTACATGAGTTTCATGATCGCCGCGATCAGCGGCAGGAACACGAACATGGCGCGCGGAATGCTGTGCACGACGACCTCCGCAAGCTCGCCCGGCTGCGTGCGGATGCGGGTGCAGAACCTGCGGACGTTCTGTCGTCCGGCGAAGTTGCCGCTGCCATCGTCGGGTTGGTCGAACGCGTCGCAGAAATCGTTGAGGCCATCGACGTTCACGACGAACTTGCGACCGGCGGCGTTTCCCTCGCGCTCTGGCGTCACAGCCTCGGCGGGAGGCGACGCCGGAAGTGGCTCGGTCGACTTGGCCAGTGACTCGACCGCCGGCGCATCCTTTTCGCCTGCGATGGAAGTGAGCAGCACGAGGATGACGCTGAGCACCAGGTACAGCCGGAACGGCGGCAGGTAGCGCGCGCGATGGCCCGCGAAGAACTCGCGTGTCAGGAAGCCGGGCCGCGCGAACAGCAGCCACAGCGTGCGCCACAACCGTGAATCGGCATGGGAGATGCTTTCGAGCGCCTCACCCACGAAGTGACCCACCGTGTGCACGTGCGGCTCGTGCCGCTGCCCGCAGGCGGCGCAGTATTCACCGGCGAGCGGCGCGCCGCAGTTCGCGCAGACCAGCGTTTCCGGCTTCGGAAGCTCCGGCGGACTGACTACCGGAACGGGAAGATCGCTCATCCGCCGTCAGGCAACCTGGCCGGAAGTCCGGTATTCGCCGTGCGCGCGACTGTCCGCTTGCGCATCCGGCTCGGCCTGCGCGGCGAGCTCGGAACTTTCGAAGTCGTCGACACCGATGAGCTCCATGACCTTGCGGTCGTAGTCGCGCAGCATCGCCGCTTCGGTATCCGAGATGATGCCCGCGGAGAGCGCCTGGGCGATCTGTCCCGGCACGTCGAGCGCGGTGACCCGGCCGGTCT
>Ga0307411_10000899_pt1 | contig 11260 bp, 12 predicted proteins | sample DK1Ometagenome_2_FD_203712 | JGI IMG/M metagenome (GOLD analysis project Ga0307411, IMG submission 203712) | Maize rhizosphere microbial communities from greenhouse at UC Davis, California, United States - DK15-O-1 | ecosystem: Host-associated > Plants > Roots > Rhizosphere > Soil | place: USA...
CACTAATTTATGTAGCTACAAAAAAAGGATCGGTCAAGATCCGTCAGACCAACTCCACGGCAATCGCCGTCGCTTCGCCGCCGCCGATGCAGAGGCTGGCGACGCCGCGCTTCAAGCCGCGGTCCTGCAGCGCCGCGATCAGCGTCGTCGTGATGCGCGCGCCGCTGGCGCCGATCGGATGACCGAGCGCGGTCGCGCCGCCGTTGACGTTGATCTTGTCGCGCGGGATGCCGATGTCGCGCATGGCGATCATCGCGACGCAGGCGAAGGCCTCGTTGACCTCAAACAGGTCGACATCGTCGACGCTCCAGCCGGCCTTGTCGAGCACCTTCTCGATCGCCGGCACTGGGGCGGACGTGAACTTCTCGGGCGCCTGCGCGTGCGCCGCATGCGCGACGACCCGCGCGATGGGCTGCTTGCCGAGCTGGTCGGCGACGCTTTGGCGGGTCAGCACCAGCGCCGCCGCGCCGTCGCTGATCGACGATGAAGTGGCCGCGGTGATCGTCCCGTCCTTGGCGAAGGCGGCCTTCAGCTGGGGGATCTTCTCCGGATTGCCCTTGCCCGGCTGCTCGTCGCGGTCGACCGTGACTTCGCCCTTGCGGCTGACCACCGTCACCGGCACGACTTCCTTGTCGAACTTGCCCGACGAAATCGCGTCGTTGGCGCGGCGCAGGCTTTCGATCGCATATTCGTCCTGCTGTTCGCGGGTGAACTGATATTCGCGCGCCGCATCCTCGGCGAAGGTGCCCATCGCGCGTCCGGCGTCATAGGCGTCCTCGAGCCCGTCGAGCATCATATGGTCGTAGACCGTGTCGTGGCCGATGCGCGCTCCGGCGCGGTGCTTCTTGAGCAGGAACGGCGCGTTGGTCATGCTCTCCATGCCCCCGGCGACGATGACGTCGGCCGAGCCCGACGCGAGCATGTCATGGGCGAACATCGCCGCCTGCATTCCCGACCCGCAGACCTTGTTGACGGTCACCGCCTCGGTCTTTTGCGAGAGGCCGGCGCCGATCGCCGCCTGGCGCGCCGGCGCCTGGCCGAGACCGGCGGAGAGCACGTTGCCCATGAAGAGCTTGTCGACCTGATCGCCGGACAGCCCGGCCCGCTCGACCGCCGCCTTCACCGCGGTTGCGCCCAGCTCGGTCGCGCTGGCTCCGCTGAGCGCGCCCTGGAAGCTGCCCATAGGCGTGCGGGCGTAAGAAAGGATGACGATCGGGTCGGATGCGGTGGTGGTCATGTGAACTCCTCAGGTGGCGTCATTGCGAGGAGCCGAAGGCGACGCGGAAATCCACCTCTGGATTGCTTCGCTTCGCTCGCAATGACGAATTGTTGCGGTGCACATAGTCAGTGCCGCCGCCTTGTCCAAGCCTCCGGCGCTCTGCTAGCGCCAGCTCGAACTGGAGACGCTTTCATGTCCGAACCCGCCGCCCTCGATTTCGGCCTCGGCGAGATGGCCGATACCATCCGCGAGACGACGCAGCGTTTCGCCTCTGACAAGATCGCGCCCATCGCCGCCAAGATCGACGAGACCGACGAATTCCCGCGCCAGCTGTGGCCGCAGCTGGGCGAGCTCGGGCTGCACGGCATCACCGTCGAGGAGCAGGACGGCGGCCTCGGTCTCGGCTATCTCGAGCATGTCGTCGCGCAGGAGGAGGTCGCCCGCGCGTCGGCCTCTGTGGGTTTGAGCTACGGCGCCCACTCGAACCTGTGCATCAACCAGGTCCGCCGCTGGGCCAACCCCGAGCAGAAGCGCAAATACCTGCCCAAGCTGATCAGCGGCGAACATGTCGGCGCGCTGGCGATGAGCGAGGCCGGCGCCGGCAGCGACGTCGTCGGAATGAAGCTCAAGGCCGAAAAAAGCGGCAACGGCTATCGCCTCAACGGCACCAAGTTCTGGATCACCAACGGCGCCTATGCCGACACCCTCGTCGTCTATGCCAAGACCGGCGAGGGGAGCCGCGGCATCACCGCCTTCCTGATCGAGAAGGATATGGAGGGCTTTTCGATCGGCCAGAAGATGGACAAGCTCGGGATGCGGGGCAGCCCGACCAACGAGCTGGTGTTCGACGATTGCTTCGTCCCGCCCGAAAACATTCTCGGCGAGGAGAATGAAGGTGTCGCGGTGCTGATGAGCGGCCTCGATTACGAGCGGACGGTGCTCGCCGGGATCCAGATCGGCATCATGCAGGCCTGCCTCGACGTCGTCCTGCCCTACGTCCGCGAGCGCAAGCAGTTCGGCAAGCCGATCGGCAGCTTCCAGCTGATGCAGGCCAAGGTCGCCGACATGTACGTCGCGCTGAACAGCGCGCGCGCCTACGTCTACCAGGTCGCCAAGGCCTGCGACGCGGGCCAGACCACCCGCTACGACGCGGCCGGCGCGATCCTGCTCGCGTCCGAAAGCGCGGTGAAGGTCGCCAACGAAGCGGTCCAGGCGCTGGGCGGTGCCGGTTATACCAAGGACTGGCCGGTCGAGCGCTACTATCGCGACGCCAAATTGCTCGACATCGGCGCCGGCACCAACGAGATTCGCCGGATGCTGATCGGCCGCGAGCTGGTCGGCGCCTGAACATGGCGCAATCCGGCCGTCTGGAGGCGACGCGGCCGGACCATCCTGCTTCGAGTGCCGAGCGGCTGATCCGCGCCGGTCAGTTCGCCGAGGCGCTTGCCGAAGTTCAGGCCCTGCTTGCGGCAGAACCGGATTCGACCAAGTTCCTCCGCGTGCAGCATCAGGCGCTGATGGGGCTGCGCCGCTTCGCCGAAGCCGCCGCGGCAATCGCCCGGGCTTGCGATCTGCGGCCCGAGAACAAGCACTATCGCAAGATGCTCGCGATCGCGCTGAAAGACTCCGGCGACGATGCCGCGGCACTGCCTCTCCTCGAGGCGCTTCAGGATGAGAATTCCCGCGACATCGACGTTCTAAGCGCGCTGACCGTCGCGCATTACCGCTTGGGCAACGAAGCGGACGCCCTGCGTTGCGGACAGCGCAAGCTCGACCTGCTCGTGGAAGGCGCACCCGCGCAGGCCGCAAGTGCGGCTGAAGGGCTGCCGGCGGGGCGGAATCTCGTATCCTACAGCCTGTGGGGAAGCGCGGCGCAATATTGCGAGGGCGCACTGATCAACGCCCGCCAGGTGCCGGACGTCCTGCCCGGCTGGATCGCGCGCTTCTACGTCGATGCAAGCGTCCCGGCCGAGGTTGTTGCCGAGCTTTCCCGCCTCGGCGGCGAAGTCATCGATGCGTCGGACGAGAGTGTGCCGCCGCTGATGCGCCGCTTCCTGGTCCATGATGACTTGACCGTCGGCCGCTACATCGTCCGCGACACCGACAGCAGAATCGGCCCGCGCGAGATGGCCGCAATCGCCGACTGGCTGAAAGGCGGCCGCGGCTTCCATGCGATGCGCGATCACCCCTTCCATACCGAGCTGATCATGGGCGGAATGTGGGGCGGCACGGCCGGCCGCGGCTTTTCGATGCGCGAGCTCATTGCGCAAGCCGGTGACGACCACCGCTACGGTGCCGACCAGCATTTCCTCGGCAGGCATTTATGGCCCCGCATCCGCGACGACCTGATGACCCACGACAGCCATTACTCGATGCCGGGCAGCCGCCCATTCCCGGATGGCTCCCGCGGCATGGATGCCGATCACGTCGGCATGGGCATCCTGCTCAAGGATGCCGGCTAGTTTTCAATCGCCGGAACTGCCGCTAGGCCAGCGGCCATGAGCGCGCCGCGCATCGACAGCAAGATCGCGACCGAGAGCGACGAATTCCGCGCTCGGGCCGCGCACAACCGCGCGCTCGCGGAGAGATTGCGCGCCGATGTCGCGGAAGCGGCGAAGGGCGGTCCCGAGAAGCATCGCGAGCGGCATGTGTCGCGCGGCAAGCTGCTGCCCCGCGACCGCGTCGAGCGGCTGCTCGATCCGGGCTCGCCGTTCCTCGAGATCGGCCAGCTCGCCGCCTGCGACATGTACGACGGCGAAGTGCCGGGCGCGGGCATCATCGCCGGCATCGGCCGCGTGTCGGGCCGGCAGGTGATGATCGTCTGCAACGACGCGACGGTGAAGGGCGGCACTTACTATCCGCTGACGGTCAAGAAGCATTTGCGCGCGCAGGAGATCGCCGAGCAGAACCGGCTGCCGTGCGTCTACCTCGTCGACAGCGGCGGCGCCAACCTGCCGCACCAGGCCGAGGTTTTCCCCGACCGCGACCATTTCGGCCGCATCTTCTTCAACCAGGCGCAAATGTCGTCGAAGGGCATCGCCCAGATCGCCTGCGTGATGGGCAGCTGCACCGCCGGCGGCGCCTACGTCCCCGCGATGAGCGACGAGAGCGTGATCGTCCGCGAGCAGGGCACGATCTTCCTCGGCGGCCCGCCGCTGGTCAAAGCCGCGACGGGGGAAGAGATCAGCGCGGAGGAGTTGGGCGGCGGCGATCTCCATGCGCGCAAGAGCGGCGTCGTCGACCATCTCGCCGAGAATGACGAGCACGCGCTGACCATCGTCCGCGATATTGTGAGCACGCTACCGCCAGGGACAGTCCCCAGTTCGGGGACTGTCCCTCTGATCGAACCGCGCCCTCCGGCCTACGAACCCGAGGAGTTGTACGGCATCATCCCCGAGGACGTTCGCGCGCCCTACGACGTGCACGAAATCATCGCCCGCATCGTCGACGCGTCCGAGTTCCACGAGTTCAAGGCGCTCTACGGCAGCACGCTCGTCTGCGGCTTCGCCCACATCTGGGGCATCCCCGTCGCAATCCTCGCCAATAACGGCATTCTGTTCAGCGAAAGCGCGGTCAAGGGCGCGCATTTCATCGAGCTCGCCTGCCAGCGCCGCGTGCCCTTGCTGTTCCTGCAGAACATCAGCGGCTTCATGGTCGGCGGGAAGTACGAGGCCGAGGGCATCGCCAAGCACGGCGCCAAGCTGGTGACTGCCGTCGCGACTGCGAGCGTGCCGAAGATCACCGTGCTGATCGGCGGCAGCTTCGGCGCCGGCAATTACGGCATGTCCGGCCGCGCTTACTCGCCGCGCTTCCTGTTCACCTGGTCCAATTCGCGCATCAGCGTGATGGGCGGCGAGCAGGCCGCCAGCGTGCTCGCCACCGTCCATCGCGACGCCGACAAATGGACGCCCGAGCAGACCGAAGCTTTCAAGCAGCCGATCCGCGACGATTACGAAGCGCAGGGCAACCCCTGGCACGCAACCGCACGGCTGTGGGACGACGGCATCATCGACCCCGCGCAGACGCGGGATGTGCTGGGCCTCGCGTTCGCGGCGTGCCTGAATGCGCCGATCCCGGAGCGGCCGTCGTTCGGCGTGTTCCGGATGTGACTAAGCTAAATCACAACCGTCCGTATCTACGATACATGGACAATCTGCGGCGCGAGCTTCGTCGTGAGAATCGACCGACGCCTTACTGGTTCAATCCCCACCGAATTGAGAAGTTTGGCATTCAGCTAGTGGAGCCGGGGACGCTTCCGGGATACATTCTGGATTTCGGCAAACTTGATCCGAAGCAGCAAGAAATTGCGGGTTGTGCGATCGAGGCGTTCCGAACGCATTTGGATTCAAGCATTGCCGTCATATCCCTAATCATGGGGGGCAAAGCGAAAGCGAAAAAAGCCGCCAAACACGCGCAAGACGCTGCGTTGGAGACGTTTGTCGTAGCCGGCGCTGTTCTAGTTGGATCAATCATAGAAGACATGGCCGCGGGGCGACCTGGCTTTTGGCAATGGTTTCAGGGGTTTTATGCAGGTCTAGATCGGCAATCAAAATTCACTTGGTCGGATTTTGCAGAGACTCTCCTTGGCGATAGTCTTCAACTTTGGTTTGCACAGCAGCTGGCTGACACGCCCGAAGGCGTGGAACGCTGGCAGAAATATCTTTCTACGGACGATTGGGAATGATCGCCTCCCTTCTCATCGCCAATCGCGGGGAGATTGCCTGCCGCGTGATCCGCACCGCGCGGCGACTCGGAGTCCGCACGGTCGCGGTTTATTCGGATGCGGACGCGAAGGAGCTACATGTGCGGATGGCGGACGAGGCGGTGCATATCGGGGCTTCGCCGGCGCGGGAGTCGTACCTGCGCGGTGACAAGATCATCGAAGCGGCCAAGGCAACCGGCGCGGAGGCGATCCATCCGGGCTACGGCTTCCTCAGCGAGAACGCCGATTTCGCACAGGCGGTGCTTGACGCCGGGCTGATCTGGGTCGGGCCGAAGCCGGACAGCATTCGCGCGATGGGCCTCAAGGACGCGGCAAAGATATTGATGGCGAACGCGGGCGTGCCCGTGACGCCGGGCTATCTCGGTGAGGAACAGTCGCCGGAGCGCCTCAAGAAGGAAGCCGACGCGATCGGCTATCCCGTGCTGATCAAGGCGGTCGCGGGCGGCGGCGGCAAGGGCATGCGCAAGGTCGACCGGGCGACGGATTTCGAGGACGCGCTGGAAAGCTGCAAGCGCGAGGCGGCGTCGAGCTTCGGCAATGACGTCGTGCTCCTCGAGAAATGGATCGAAAGCCCGCGTCACGTCGAGGTGCAGGTGTTCGGCGATAGCCACGGCAATGTCGTCCACCTGTTCGAGCGCGACTGCTCGCTGCAGCGGCGGCACCAGAAGGTGATCGAGGAAGCGCCTGCTCCGGGCATGGACGAAGCGACGCGCGAGGCCGTGTGCGGCGCCGCGGTCCGCGCAGCTCAGGCGGTAAATTACGAAGGCGCGGGAACGGTCGAGTTCATCGCCGACGTGAGCGACGGCCTTCGCGCCGACCGCATCTGGTTCATGGAAATGAACACGCGCCTGCAGGTCGAGCATCCGGTGACTGAGGAGATCACCGGGCAAGACCTGGTCGAATGGCAGCTGCGCGTCGCTTCCGGCGAACCGCTACCGAAGAAGCAGGGCGAGCTGTCGATCCACGGCCATGCCATTGAAGCGCGCCTCTATGCCGAGGATCCGGCGAAGGGGTTTCTGCCGAGCGTCGGCACGCTCGAGCATTTCGACCTCGGGGACGAAGGCCGCATCGAAACGGGAGTCGAGGAAGGCGATGCCATCTCGCCTTTCTATGACCCGATGATCGCCAAGCTGATTGCGACGGGCGCGGATCGTGAGGAGGCGATCGGCGCGCTCGCCGGAATTCTCGACGAGGCAGAGGTCTGGCCCGTCCGCACCAACGCCGCCTTCCTCTTCAACGCCGTGCTGCACGCCGATTTCGGCGGGGGCCGCATCGACACCGGCTTCATCGAGCGCAACCTCGATGAGCTCGTTCCCGATCCCGAGCCCGACGATGCACTTTGGCGCGGCGCGGCGATGGTTGCGCTGGCCGAGGCGGATGAAGCGGAGGGGGAGCTTGCGGGCTTCCGCCTCAACGCGCCCCATCGGCGGCGCGCGGCGCTGGCTCGCGGCGGCCTGGTGCGGACCGTGTCTCCTGACGACGGCGAGATCGCGGCGGTTTCGGGTTTCAGCGATGGTCAGCGCGTCGTCGTCTTCTACGAAGGCCAGGCGTACGAGTTTGCCCTGGCGTCGCGCGGCACGGCCAGCGCGCATGGCGCCCACGACGGCGAGATCGCCGCGCCGATGCCGGGAAAGGTGACGGCGGTGGAGGTTTCGCAGGGTGAAAAGGTTAGCAAAGGGCAACGTTTGCTCACGCTTGAAGCCATGAAGATGGAGCATGCGCTGACCGCGCCGTTCGACGGCACGGTCACTGAGCTTTCGGCCGAGGTCGGCGGGCAAGTCGCGGACGGGACGCTGCTCGCGCGGGTCAAGCCGGACTAGCGCTTGGCCGGTTCCGCCATGCCGATGAAGTGCCGCAACGCGGCGTCGGTGACATAGCCCGGCGTGTTGTGCCCGCCGTCGTAAGGGCGGAAGGTCACGTCATAGCCGAGCGCCGTCAGCTTGTTGACGAAGTTGCGCGACGTCCGCTGGAACGGCTGCACGATGTCGTTGCGGCCATGCGCGAGAAAGATGCGCTGACTGCCGCGCTGCTCGGAGCGGAAGATCAGCACTCCGGGAGAGAGGGCCGCAATCGAGGTGAACAATTGCGGGTTCGCGGTCCCGAGGGACAAAGCGTAGCTGCCGCCATGCGAGAAGCCGAGGATGCCGATATGCTGCGGGTGGATCCGCGTCGCGGCGAAGACCTCGTTGAGGGCGGCGTCGAGGGCGGCGGCATCGGCGTCGAACCGCGGTTCCGGCCACAGCACCTTCGCCGATGCCTTGCCGCTCTCGAGATCGTCGAAGAAATTCTCGATCGCGTCGTAATTTTCGTGGCGGTGGAAGGGCGCGACCAGCACGATCTTGGCGGCTTCGGCATAGGACCGGAACATGTGGATCACCTCCGCCGGTTCGCTGCCCGTTCCGCCGAGCACGACCAGCAGCCGCTTGGGCCGATCCGGCGCCGCGGAGGCCGGCAGGTATACCTTCGCCTTGCCGGCGATGGTGATCACCTTGCCCGCGGGAAGCGCGCGCGAGGGCGCTGCTTGCGGAGTCGACTGGAGCCGGCCGTCGCTCGCCGCGGCCGGCGGAGCGAACGCCAGCAGCGCGGCAAGCAGGACGGCGGGCGCGGATTTCATCGCGTTCGGTCTATCGCAGCGGCATTCGGTCGGGCAACGCCTGTCGGCTTGAACCAATGCCGGCCCGCGTGGTTGGACCGGCAAGGAGGCACGAGATGCGTACAGCCACAGTTTTCGCCGGGGTTCTGGCCCTGGCCGCCTGCACGACCGCGAACGAGCCGCCGGGTGGGCCGCCGATGCCGTTGGTCAATGCCAGCGGCCAGACGATCGGCACCGTCCGCGCGTGGCAGACGACGGGCGGAGTGACGTTCCGCATCGACGCGTCGGGCCTGCCCCACGGCGTTCACGGGCTGCACGTCCACGCGGTCGGGCGCTGCGACCCGCCCGAGTTCACCAGCGCCGGGCCGCATTGGAACCCGGCCGCGCGCAAGCATGGCGTCAGCAATCCCGCGGGACCGCATGCCGGCGACCTGCGCAACGTCACCGTCGCCGCCAACGGAGTGCTCGGCGAGACGGTCACCCTGTCGGGCGCCAGCCTGACCGGCCCGGGACCGGCCGGAGTGCTGCTCGACGGCGACGGCGCCGCTTTGGTCATCCACGCCGCGGCCGACGACAATGTCACCGACCCCAGCGGCAACAGCGGCGCGCGGATCGCCTGCGCCGTTTTGCAGCCGACTCCGGAGATCCGCTAGCGCCCCGCGCTAGAAGGGCCGGCGCCAATTGTCGTTGCGGCGGATGCGGACGTTGCTCACGTAGCCGCGATAATCGACGTTGCAGCGGAAGGTGAGGTCGCCGTAGCGCGGGTTGAGGTTGCCCTGGTTCCAGTAGCGTTCGCGATACTGGCCGTACCAGGTGCCGGAATCGATCAGCCCGGAGACGCGCAGCCCGCTTGAGCGGCGCTCGACGTTGGTGATGCCGACGACGCGCATGTTCTGGTTATATTGCGGATAGGCCTGGTTGTAGCCGCCGCCATAACCGCCGCCATAAGGCTGGTTGTAGCCGCGATACTGGTTGGTGGCCTGGGCCAGCGACGCGTCGGCGCAGCGGCTGACGGCGCCGCGGTCGTTGACGTTGTAGCGGTTGCCGAGCAGCTGATCGATGACGTTGCCGATCACATTGCCGCCGTAAGGCTGACCGGGGTAGGTCTGGCCGGGGTAAGTCTGGCCCGGATACCCCTGGCCCGGATAAGGATAGGTCTGCGGGTATTCCTGCGGATAGGGCTGCGGATAGGGGTAGGGCGCCTGCGCCGCCGCCGGAAGGGCGAGTGCCGCCGAGATCATTCCCGCGGCCAGAGTTGCTGCCGTCTTCATCATCGCCGTTCCTTTACGCTGTGACCGTTACGATTGTGACACAGAACGCACCGTCCGGCGAGCCGACCCATTTGATTGCGCATAATCGCGGATTGTGGATAACTCGGTTTCGCGACTCGGTCCAAAGGAGTCGCTTTCTGCGCAGCCATCGGGGGGTGGCGCCATGGAACGTGACGCGGTCTATTACCGACGCAGGTTGGCCGAGGAGAAAAGCGCGGCCATTCATGCCACGCATCCCAAGGTCCGGGGAGTGCACCTCGAACTGGCCGCCGGCTATGAGCAGCGCTTGGCCGCGGTCGAGGTCCGTGTGAGCGAAGCGCCCATTCACCTGGTCGACGTCGCCTAGCGGCAACCGCCGGCGGGACGCGGAACAGCGGGACTCGCGCACGCGTTTGACGGTCCTTCCAACCATGTTTCCGAAGGGATCGCACTTATGGCCGACAACAAGGATCTCACCGGCGGGCGCGACCGCAACTTCGTCGCGGCCGGACAGGATTACGAGGTTGACGACTTCGCGCAGAAGCACGGGCTCAGCCGCGAGCAAGTGCGCGAGCTGATCGCCCGCCACGGCAACGACCGCGAGGCGCTGGACCGCGCCGCGGCGACGCTCAAAGGCTAGCGGCGCACCTGATCCATGGCGGCTAGACGCGGCGTTTTGCCCACCGATCGTTTCGCCTGCGCCCGGAATTCGCAGCTTCAACAGGCACATCACTAACTTATGTGCGTTTCCTAGCGCATGAACCGTGACCGCATCGTGGCCGTCGGCCTCCTGACCCAGCGCGACGTGACGCTGCTCGGCCCGACATTCGACCGGCTGTGGCCTGTCGAGGAAGCGCCGCATCTCGATGACCTGCTCAGCGCGATCGACGAGGCGGAGGAGAGGTTGCGACGGTCTCCCGGCGGACGCAGCCGCGAGGACTAGCCGCGGCGGCATCGTAGTGTTCTGCTGCTGTTGGATTGCACGGTCTTGCGTTAGGTTTCGCGCATGGCGGTGACCGGAGCATGCCATTGCAGGGCAGTGCGGATCGAATTGCCGCGCGCGCCCGAGTGGGTGGCGAGCTGTAATTGCAGCCTCTGCCGCCGGACGGGCGCGCTGATGGCCTATTACCGGCCCGAAGCGGTGCGGGTGGAGGGCGAGACGGCGACCTACGAGACCGGCGACCGCTTCATCCGCCTCCATCATTGCCCGGCGTGCGGCTGCCACACCCATTGGAGCGCCAATCCGGAAGCGCTGGCGGGCGAACTGCCGGAAGAGGTCCGCGCCGCCCTCGCCGAGCGCCTGGGCGTCAACGCGCGCCTGCTCGACGGATTTGAGTTGCGTGAGGGCGTGCCCTTCCTCGGCGGCGCCGAGCTCGAAGTGCGGTTCTTCGACAATGCCGGGTGAGCAGCGGGCACGGCGCGAAAGTTCGCACAGTTCGCGGTAACGGGGATGGACAGGGACGGCGTGAACGAAG
>Ga0307411_10000900_pt1 | contig 11260 bp, 10 predicted proteins | sample DK1Ometagenome_2_FD_203712 | JGI IMG/M metagenome (GOLD analysis project Ga0307411, IMG submission 203712) | Maize rhizosphere microbial communities from greenhouse at UC Davis, California, United States - DK15-O-1 | ecosystem: Host-associated > Plants > Roots > Rhizosphere > Soil | place: USA...
CGCCGCCGCCCGGCCGCGGACCTGGTGCCGATGAGCAGGCGGCTGACCCGTCGGCCGACCTCCTCGTCGTTCCCGTCCGGGCACGCCGCGTCGGCCGTCGCGTTCACCACCGCCGTCGCGATGGACTCGCCGAAGACCGCCGCCGTGATCGCGCCGATCGCCGCGGCCGTCGCCTACTCGCGGGTGCACACCGGTGTGCACTGGCCGTCGGACGTCGCGGCGGGCGCCGCGCTCGGCGTCGGCGCGGGCTTGGCCACGGTCCGCTGGTGGCCGCTGGGGCGTGCCGAGCGCGCCGAGCCGCGCAAGCGGATCGACCTCCCGCCGCTGGTCGACGGCGAAGGCCTGGTCGTGCTGGTCAACCCCGGTGCGGGCGTCGGCCGCCGGGACGCCGCCGAGGAGATCGAGCGGGTGTGGCCCAAGGCCCGCATCGAGTACCCCGAGCCGGAGACCGACCTGATCGAGCAGCTCACCGCCCTGGTCGACGAGGGCAACCCGCTCGCGCTCGGCGCGGCGGGCGGCGACGGCACGATGGCCGCCGTGTCGTCGGTCGCGGCCGAACGCGGCCTGCCGTTCGTGGTGATCCCGGCGGGCACGCTCAACCACTTCGCGCGCGACGTCGGCGTGGACGGCCTGCCGGACGTCGAGAGCGGCGAGGGTGCGCTGATCGACCTGGGCACGGTCGAGGTGAACGACCTGCCGCGACGCTGGTTCGTCAACACCGCGAGCCTCGGCGGCTACCCGGACATGGTGCTGCTGCGGGAAAAGCTGCAGAAGCGCTGGGGCAAGTGGCCCGCCGCCGCGATCGCGATGGCCAACGTGCTGCGCTCGGCGCACCCGCTGCACATGGAGATCAACGGCGAGCCGCACCTGGTGTGGATGCTGTTCGTCGGCAACGGCCCGTACCTGCCGGTCGGGTTCGCCCCCACGGTTCGCCCCGACCTGGGCAGCGGCCTGCTGGACGTGCGGTACATCCGGGCGGACCGGCGGCTCTCCCGCACCCGGTTCTTCATCGGCGCGGCGCTCGGGTCGCTGCACCGCAGCCGCACCTACCGGCACCTGGAGACCCGGTACCTCGACGTGCGGGTCAACGGCGCGCCGGTGGCGGTCGCGACGGACGGGGAAGTCGGCCCGGAGGGGACCCGCTTCCTGTTCAGGTCCCGTCCGGGCGCGCTGGGCGTCTACCGCTCGTAGGTTCCCCCTCGCCTGCCGCCTGCGTGAGCCAGGCTTCGACGGTCAGCAGTCCGGGATGGAGTTCCCGCAGCCCGGCGATGTCCGCGCGGACGAGCGGTTCGACCTCGAACACCTTGGCCAGCTCCGGGTCGTGCCGCCTGATCGCGTCCAGCGGGATGGGCTCGTAGGTGACCGCCCGCCCGGTGACGCGGGTGATCGTCGCGGCGACTTCGCGCGGCGTCAGGTCGTCGCCCGCGATCGGGAGCGACCTGCCCAGGTACGCGTCCGGGTCGGCGAAGGCGAGCGCGGCGAACGCGGCGATGTCGGCCAGCGCGATCCACTGGTACCGGGTGTCAGGGGCGAGCACGTGCGCCAGCACGGGTCCGTCGGTCACGAAGCTGTCCACGAAGGTGGCCGGGCGCAGCACTGTGACCGGCTGCCCGATCGCCGCGATGTGCCGTTCGACCTCCCACTTGCTGTCGAAGGAGGCCACCCCGGTGCGCCGCTCGGCTTCGAACAGCGACGCGTAGACCAGGTGCGCCACGCCCGCCGCCTTCGCCGCGTCCGCGACGTTTTTGCCCCACCGCACCTCGGCGGCGGTGTCGTAACCGGGCGGTGAATCGGGCGAGTGCGGCGCGGGCTGCACGCTGAACACGCCGTGGACGCCGCGTATCGCCCGGTCCAGCGAGGCGCGGTCGCCCATGTCCGCGACAACCGGCTCCGCGCCCGCGGCGGCGAGACGACGAGCAGCTTCCCCGGTGGCATCACGGGTCAGCGCGCGTACCCGCCAGCCGTCCGCGAGCAGCCGAGCCGCCGTCGCGCCACCCTGCTTGCCGGTCGCCCCGACCACCGCGACGATCTTGTCCGCCTTGATCACAGATCGAACTGTAGCAAATAGTCCCGTACTGGACTGTTTGTTCGCTGTCGTAGTTCGGAGCCCGTGAACCCGTGGCGCCGGTACAGCCCGGCCGCGCGGTCGTTGCCCTCCGCGACCCGCAGCACCACCCGGCGCGCCTCGCGTCCGGCCGCCCAGTCGAGCACCGCCCGCACCAGCGCGTCGCCGACCCCGTGCCCCCGCGCGAAGGGGGCCACCCACATCGCGACCAGCGCGACCGTGCCGTCCTCGTCCGTCGGCATCCCGCTGACCATGCCGGCGGCGACGCCGTCGACGTAGGCGAGCACGTTGCAGAATCCGCCGCCGAGGCGTTCCCGCCAGCGCTGCTCCGCGTCCCCATCCCCTTGCCAGTCGGCGAGTTTCGCGCCGAACGCGCTCGGCGCGTCCCGCAGCGCCGTTAGCCTCAGCTCGCGCCACGCGGCCCAGTCCTCGACGTCCAACACCCGCAGTTCGACCATCGGGCCACTGTCGGTCAACCCGACGGAGCGCCGCAACGCAATTGCCGACTGACGCCCGCCTGGCCGGCAGTCCATTCGTTACCGAATTATGCCTTTTCGCCGAGCCTGCCCAGTCTGTTACACCAATTCAGCCGAGCAGGTGCGCCGGTAACTCCGCGCCCACCGCAGGCGATCCTCAGAATGAGGGGAACGAGAAAGAGGCAGGCGCTATGGCCATTCCAGGTCTCAACGGCGATGGTGAAGGTGGCGTGGTCCAGTCCAACGCGTTCAACCTGACCAGGGTCTCGTCAGCGGTGGCATATTTCATCGGCGTGTTCACGGCTTTGGACGCGGCGGTGAACAACAACAACAGCACACCTGAGGAACGTCTCGGCTGGGGCGGCTTCGACCAGGGGCAACGCCTGATCATCCTGGTGGCCGTCATCGCCGCCGTGTCGATCATCCACTCCTCGGACATGTTCGCGAGGGCGATCGCCACCGCGAGAGTGGCCGAGTCGGCGACATTCCCCTTCGCCTTCGCACGTCGAGCGACGAAAAATCAGAATGGCGCCGATCCGATCGGATGGGTCGTGGCCGTCCGCAGTGGCGATGGCCAATTGCTGTTCTACAACCCGCAGGCCGGAACAGTCGAGTGGCTCGCGGAAAGTGGGCTCAGCTGGGTCCAGCCCGCCTGAGAGGTGGAACGTGTGGAGCCCCCGTACCTTGTTGCGGTACGGGGGCTCCACACGTGCTCGTGCGTCAGGCTTTGTCGTCGTTCGGCGGCAGGTTGACGTCCTTCGTCGGCTTCGCCGTCGTGCGCTTCGGGGCCGCCTTCGGGGGCGTCTCCGCAGCGGGCTCGTCCGCCTCGGGCTCGTCGGTCTTCGGCAGCATCGCCTCCAGCGCGGCGCCGACGATCCGGCGGAACGCGCGGCGCGGGCGGGCCCGTTCCAGGACCGCCACCTCGAGCTTCGACAGGTCCAGCAGGTCGGGCTTGCCGTTGCCCGTGCTGGTGCTGCCCGCGCTCAGGCCCCGCACCGCCACCGCCACCGCCTCGGCCAGCGGCAGGCCTTCGGTGAACAGGTCCTTCAGCGCCGTGGTCGTCGCCTCGGCCTGACCACCCATCACGAAGTACTGCGGCTCGTCGTAGATCGAGCCGTCGTAGGTCAGCCGGTACATCGTGTCCTGCTCGGGCAGGTGGCCGACCTCGGCGACGCAGATCTCCACCTCGAGCGGCTTGAGCTGCTCGGTGAAGATCGACCCGAGGGTCTGCGCGTAGACGTTGGCCAGCGAGCGGCCGGTGACGTCGCGCGGGTCGTTCTGGTACCCGCGGATGTCGGCGAACCGGATGCCCGCCTGCCGCAGGTTCTCGAACTCGCTGTACCGGCCGACGGCGGCGAAGCCGATGCGGTCGTAGATCTCGGAGACCTTGTGCAGCGTGCTCGACGGGTTCTCGGCCACGAAGAGCACCCCGTCGGCGTACCTGAGCACGACGACGCTGCGGCCCCTGGCAATACCCTTCCTGGCGTACTCCGAGCGATCCCGCAGGATCTGGTCGGTTGAGGCGTACAACGGCATCGTCACGGGCGCAGCTCCTGACCTCGGCGGATGGGGTTGAACACGGTTAGCCCGCAGGCCTTTCCCGACGGCCTTCGACCACGGCTTCGGCGAGCGTCGCGGTCTGGTCGTCGGGCAGGTGCACGGCGCCCTCGGCCGCGGTGATCGTCACGACCACCGGGAAGATCCGCCGCACGATGTCGGGGCCACCTGTCGCCGAGTCGTCGTCCGCCGCGTCGTAGAGCGCCTCGATGGCCGCCCGCGCCGCGCCGTCGGCGTCCGCGTCCGGGTCGTACAGCTTCTTGAGCGAGGACTTGGCGAACAGCGACCCGGAGCCGACGGCCTGGTAGCCCGACGTCTCCTCGTAGCGGCCGCCGGTGATGTCGTAGGACACGATGCGACCCGCGCGATCCGGGTCCGGTGCCTCGGGGTCGAAGCCCGCGAACAGCGGCACGACCGCCAAGCCCTGCAGCGCCGCGTCCAGGTTGCCCCTGATCATGGCGGAGAGCCGGTTCGCCTTGCCGTCGAGCGACAGCGAGACGCCTTCGATCTTCTCGTAGTGCCGCAGCTCGACGGCGAACAGCCGGACGATCTCGATCGCGATGCCCGCTGTGCCCGCGATGCCGACGGCGGAGTAGTCGTCGGTGACGAAGACCTTCTTCATGTCGCGCTGGGCGATCACGTTGCCCATCGTCGCCCGCCGGTCACCGGCGATCAGCACGCCACCCTTGAAGGTGACCGCGACGATCGTCGTGCCGTGCGGGATCTGCTGCATCGCTCCGTCGGACAGCTTCCTGCCCGACGGGAGCAGTTCGGGCGCCTGAACGCGCAGGAAGTCGGTGAACGACGACGACCCCGGCGTCAAGTACGCCGGGGGCAGCGACGCGGCCGGGTAACGCCCGGACGAGCTGTTTTCCATGTGTGGCTTCGTCTCCTGTCCCCGAGTGGCTGGTGGGCGGTGCGCTACCGCCTACTCGCCGCCCTTTTGCACGTATGCGCGCACGAAGTCCTCGGCGTTCTCCTCGAGCACGTCGTCGATCTCGTCGAGGATCGCGTCGACGTCCTCGCCGAGCTTCTCGCGACGTTCCTGGCCGGCCGCCGCCGCACCGTCGTCGCCGTCGTCACCGTCACCGCCGCCCTGGCGCTGAACCTGTTCCTGGGCCATCTCGCCTCCAACCCTCCGCGGAGCCGACATCCACAGTTGTCGGACCTGCATCTGCAACATTACCCAGCAGGACCGACATTCGGTGCCTGCCACTCGGGTTTGATGATCAGCCCCTGGTGAGGGCGTCCACCAGCTGCTCGGCGGTCTCGGCTGCCTCCAGCAGTGCACCGACGTGCGCTTTCGTCCCCCGCAGGGGTTCAAGGGTGGGGATCCGGACCAGCGACTCGCGGCCCAGATCGAAGATCACCGAGTCCCAGGACGCGGCCGCGACCGACGTCGGGTACCGCTCCAGGCACCGGCCGCGGAAGTACGCCCTGGTGTCCTCGGGCGGCGACTTGACGGCCGCGAGCACCTCCTCCTCGCTGACGAGGCGCTTCATCGAGCCGCGGGCGACCAGCCGGTTGTAGAGGCCCTTGTCCAGGCGCACGTCGGAGTACTGGAGGTCGACCAGGTTCAGCCGGGGCGCGCCCCAGGCCAAGCCGTCGCGAGACCGGTAGCCCTCCAGCAGCCGCAGCTTGGCGACCCAGTCGAGCCGGTCGGCGCACTCCTGCGGGTCGCGGGCCAGCGCGTCGAGGACCTCGCCCCAGATCCGCAGCACGTCGCGGTCCCCGGTGCCCTCCTGGTCCATGAACGCGACCGCGCGCTCGTGGTAGGCGTACTGCATGTCCAGGCCGGTGAACTTGCGCCCGCCGGACAGCTCCACCTTGACCTGCAACGTGGGGTCGTGGCTGATCTGGTGCACCGCGCGCACCGGGTCCAGCAGCCGCAGGTCGTCGAACCGCCTGCCCGCCTCGATCATGTCCAGCACGATCGAGGTCGTGCCCACCTTGAGGTACGTCGAGTACTCGGCCAGGTTCGCGTCGCCGATGATGACGTGCAGCCTGCGGTACTTGTCCGCGTCGGCGTGCGGCTCGTCGCGGGTGTTGATGATGCCGCGCTTGAGCGTGGTCTCCAGGCCGACCTCGACCTCGATGTAGTCCGAGCGCTGGGACAGCTGGAACCCGGCTTCCTCGCCCGCCGCGCCGATGCCGACCCGGCCGGAGCCGACGATGACCTGGCGGGTGGCGAAGAACGGCGTCAGACCGGCGATCACCGAGGTGAACGGGGTGCTGCGGGCCATCAGGTAGTTCTCGTGGGTGCCGTAGCTGGCGCCCTTGCCGTCCACGTTGTTCTTGTAGAGCTGGAGCCGGGGCTGACCGGGCACGGTGGCGGCCTTGAGGGCCGCCTGCTCCATGATCCGCTCGCCCGCCTTGTCCCAGATCACCGCGTCACGGGCGTTGGTGACCTCGGGCGCCGAGTACTCGGGGTGCGCGTGGTCGACGTAGAGCCGGGCGCCGTTGGTCAGGATCACGTTCGCGGCGCCGAGGTCCTCGACGTCCGTGTCGTTCGGGTGCCCGCCGGGAACGCCGAGGTCGAAACCCCGCGCGTCGCGCAGTGGTGACTCGACCTCGTAGTCCCAGCGCGCGCGGCGGGCTCGCGGGATGTCCGCGGCCGCCGCGTACGCCAGGACGACTTGGGTCGAGGTCAACACCGGGTTGGCCGTCGCGTCCCCCGGCACCGAGATGCCGTATTCGACTTCGGTTCCCATGATCCGCCGCATGTCCCGCAGCCTACGGCTTCGCTGTGAAAACCGGTTGAACGCGCGGGCTGCGAACTCGACTCACCCGGATGCGAGTCCCGCCGCGGGCTTGATGCCCGCAGCGCCGCGGGCAGGCCCGAACGCCGCCAGCACTGCCAGCACGAGCACTCCGGCGCCACCGAACACCAGGGGGGCCGCCGCCGCGGTGGGCAGCACGAGCACTCCCATGGAGGCCATCGTCACCTCGGCGTAGAGGAGGCCGAACAACCCGCCACCGAGGATGCCGACCAGCGCGAGCAGGACGGCTTCGGCGACGATCCCGCCCTGCAGACCGCCCTTGGTCACGCCCAGTGCCCGGCGCAGCGCCAACTCCTTGCGCCGCTCCTGCACCGAGATGGTGAGCGCGGTGCCGATCCCGGTGACCGCGACGGCGACCGAGAGGCCGAGCAGCACCATCAGCATCACCATGCCGAGGTCCATCATCCGCTGGGACTCCGCGTCCCGGTCGACCTTGGTGGTCGTGAGCACTGTGGGCGCGTTCGGCAGCCCGGCCCGCACGGCATCGGAGTAGGCGGTCGCGTCGGTGCCCGCCTTGAGCGCGACGATGATCTTGGTCGCGGGTCCGAGCCGCGGGTCGGCCAGCACGGCGTCGGAGTAGTCGAGGATGTCGTTGGGGATCGTGCCGACCACGGTCACCGTGCGGGCGCCTCCCGGCAACGCGTCCAGCGTGACCTGATCGCCCACCCGCACCGCCAGCCGCTCCAGGAAGTTCGGGGACAGCAGGGCGGTGCCCTCGCGGAAGTCCGCGGCGCCGGTCGCGCCCACCTTCGCCGCGCTCAGCCACTCGCGCAGCCGGTTCGGGTCGACCCCCGCGACGTCCGTCGAGGTCCGCTCGCCTTCGGCGTCGAGTTGGCTGCCCCGCACCGAATGCAGCACGACGCTGGCCGCGACCTCGGGACGGCGGGCCGCCCGGTCGACGTCGTCGCCCAGCGGGCGCGCGCCGACGTCCGCGACGACCGCGTCGGCCTGCGGCCGGTCGCTGTACTCCTGTTCGAGCTTCTGCGCCGAGCCCATCGTCACGGCGAAGAACGCCACCAGCGCGCTCGCGAGCAGCAGCGGCATCGCCACCGACGCCGAGCGCTGCGGCACGCGGCGCACCTCGGCGGCGGCCAGCTTCCAGTGCGCGCCGCCGAAGCGGGCCGCGACGGAGCCGAAGAGCCTGCCCAGCGCGGGGACCACCACCGGGCCGAGGACCCCGAAGAGACCGGCCATCGCGAAGATCCCGGAGAACAGCACGAGGAAGATCCCCGCGATCGACGGCGCGCCGCCCACCCCCATCATGACCGCCAGGCCACCCATGGCCGCCGCGATGACGACCAGCACCGTGCCGAACACGAACCGGCGCCGGGCGACCGCCCGATCCGGCGTCGCGCCTTCGGAGACCCGCAGGGCGGCCAGCGGCGACACCCGGACGGCCGCCAGCGAAGGCCGGACGGCGGAGAACGCGCTGAGCAGCGCGGCGACCACGACACCGATCACCAGGTGGCCGGTGGTGGGCAGCAGGGCGGGTTCCAGCGCGGGCGCGCCGAGCATCGTCGACACCCCGGTGGCGTCGAACAGCCCGCCCAGCAGCCAGGCGACCGGCCCGCCGAGCAGGGCGCCGAGCGCTCCGGCCATGGCGCCCGTGACCAGCGCCTCCACCAGGTTCGCCACGACCAGCGGCCTGCGGTTCGCACCGAGGCAGCGCATCAGCGCGGTGTGCCGCTGGCGTTGCAGGTACACCGCGCGGAAGGTCGCGGACGAGACGAACGCGGCCGTGGCCAGGGCGAGGATGCTGAAGGTGAGCAGGATCGCCGCCAGGTCCCCGGAGTCGTCGGACTCGGGACCGTGGTCGACGACAGTCGACGCCTCCAGTCCGCCGCCGAGGGCGGCTGACACGGCTGTCGCGTCACCGCCGACCACCTGCATGCCCACGACGGCCGGGGCCGGGTCGAGCTTGACCGCGAGTTCCTCGCCGACCACGACCAGCGGCCGGTCGCCGCTGCCGCCGCGCTTGGTGATGCCCCGCACGACCACGTCGAGCGGCTTGCCCAGGGCGTCCGCGACCCGCACCGTCGAACCGGGGCGCAGGTCGTGCCGGAACGCGGTGACCCGGTCGACCGCGATCTCGCCGTCGGCCGCGGGCGACCGCCCTTCGGCGATCGGGATGCGCCGCAACCCGTCCCGGTCGACCTCCACATCACCGGTCGCGCGGCGGTCACCCGCCCGGCCGTCCGTGAGCAGCAGGTCGACGTCGACCTGCCGGACGAGCAGCACCCGCTGCACACCGGGCACCTTCGCGACCCGATCGGCCGCCGCCTGGTCCAGCGCGGCACGGGAGTCGTAGGAGGTGCCGACCTGGAGCGTCACGTCGGGCGGCACGACGGCGCCGCCGTCGCCGACCGCGCGGACCATGGCGTCGCTCAGCGCGAGGGCCGCGAGCAGGCAGGCCACCCCGACGACGAGGGCCACGCCGGGCAACAGCGCGCGGCCGGGGCGGTGGCGGAACTCGGCTAGCGCGAGCCGCAGCGATCGGGGCACAACTCCTCCTGGTGACGTGGTCACCGGAACGGTAGAAATCAGTGCCGTCGTCGGGCGTCGGACCGTGGTAGCAATGAGGTGTACGACCACAGGAGGATCTTCCGGTGACATCCGCGCAGGAACTGGTCGCGATCTTCGACGCGAACGGCAACCACACCGGGCACGCGACCCGCGCCCGGATGCGGGCCGAAGGTTTGTGGCACGCCTCGACGGGGATCATCGTGCGCTCGCTGGACGGGCGCCGGATCTACGTGCACCGCCGCACCGACACCAAGGACGTCTACCCCGGTCTCTACGACTGCTGCGCGGGCGGGGTGCTGGGCCTCGGCGAAGACCCGGACACCGGCGCGGCACGGGAGCTCGCCGAGGAGCTGGGGGTGCGCGGAGTGCCGCTGCGGCCGCTGTTCCGGACGCGGTTCGACGAGGGCTACGTCCGCTACCACGCGCACCTCTACGAGGTCCGCACCGACGGCCCGTTCACGCACCAGCCGGAAGAAGTGGCCTGGGGCGGTTGGCTGGACGTCGACGAGGTGCGGTACCGGGTGAACGACCCGGAGTGGCCCATGGTCCCGGACGGTCGGGCCTTCATCCAGGAGTGGTTCGCGCGAGGGCTGGGGGACTGATTCATGGGCACGCTCTGGGCGATGTCGTTACCGGGCCTGGTGACGGTGCTGTTCCTGCTCGCCGTCGGCGAACGGATCCTGCTGCGGGTGCGCCGCCGCCGCGGCCGGGCACCGGTGCTCTCGGGCGCCGCGTTCGACCAGGTGACGACGTTGTTCTACGCCACCAAGCAGCTCGAACTCGACGAGCGCCAGGCGAAGACCATGATGCGCGAGGACGAGGAGGACGGCGCTCCCCCGCGCGGGCCGATCGACCTCGACACCGGTGTCGTGGTGCTCAGGCCTTCGCCAGTTGGCCCGCTGCCGAGCCCGTCGGCCGGGTGATCACAGGGACCACCGGAGCGGTCAGTTCCAGGCGAGCGCGGCTCGGGTCGCCCAGTACCGCTCGGCGGGCTCGGCGAGACCGCCCAACTCGTCCGGGTCGAGCTGGACTGTCCGCGCGGCGAGGTTCGCGCGCAGCTGCCCGCTGCTCGCCGCGCCGGACAGCACGACGTCGACCCACGGCTGGGCGCGCACGGCCGCCAGCGCGATCGCGTCCGGACCCACGCCGTGCTCGGCGGCCAGTGCCGCGACCCGGTGCGGTGGCCGGACGGCCAGCCTGCCGTTGGCCATGCCTTCCTTGACCAGCACCTCCACCCCGGACTTGTGGGCCAGTGCCAGGTGCGGTCCGACCGAGGGCTCCAGGACGTTCCAGGTCGACTGGACGGCGTCGAACAGCCGCCGCCCGGCCACCTCGATCTCCAGCGCCCGGCCCACGGCGTCGCCCTGACGTGGTCCGGAGGTGGAAAAACCCAGTCGTACGCCGGAATCGCGCAGCTCGGCGAGCGCGTCGAGCAGCGGGCGGTCGGTGAACAGCGGGCTGTCGGCGGTCAGCGAGTGCACCTGGTACAACTCGACGGCATCGCCGAGGAACGCGCGGGTTTCCCGCCACTGCCCGAAGAACCGGGTCAGCGAGTGCTCCTTGACCTCGTGCACCTCGGCGTCCGGCCGCCAGTCCGCGGTGTAGGCGTAGCCCCACTTGCTGGAGACCGTCACGTCGTCGTGGCCGAGCAGCCACGACGACAGGAAGTCTTCCGACAGCCCGTACGAACGAGCCGCGTCCACCCAGCGGATGCCCAGTTCGTAGGCCGTGTCCAGGACGCGATGGCACTGCGCCCGCATGGACTCGACATCGCGCACGGCGGGGAGCGCGCCCTCGCGCCCGAGATTGATGTACGCGGGACGACCGAGCGAGGCGAGACCGAGTGCGAGTTGAGCCAT
>Ga0307411_10000901_pt1 | contig 11258 bp, 24 predicted proteins | sample DK1Ometagenome_2_FD_203712 | JGI IMG/M metagenome (GOLD analysis project Ga0307411, IMG submission 203712) | Maize rhizosphere microbial communities from greenhouse at UC Davis, California, United States - DK15-O-1 | ecosystem: Host-associated > Plants > Roots > Rhizosphere > Soil | place: USA...
GCTGGCCCGAGAGGTTTTTGCGGTGCCCCAGGTGGTCAGCGTACGGCTCAATGATCATGATCTGGATTCCCTTCGTTGAGATCTCGACTAGCAGGTCAGATGGAGGTCGGGCGCAGGGCAGCGAAGATCTCGCGTCCCCGGTCCGTGAGAGTCACCAAGGTCATCGACTGTCCCGGGCGCGAGTCCGGGTTGACCACGGTGGTCAGGATGCCGCGCCTGTCCAGGGCCTTACCCGTGCGCTCCGTGACCCCCGCCTCCCGACCCGAGGGGAGGATCACGTTGCGCATCGTCCAAGAGTCCACCGTGGCGTCCGTGGCCGCACCGATCATCTGGATCATGGCGACCATGGCCTTGGAGAGCTTGTGGAACTTGATCACCTCAGCGCGCCGGTCCACCTGGGGGGTCGGGATGGCAGTGAGCTCACGGACCAGGTCCACACCCGAGCGCTGCTCGGGGACGTAGGTCGACACCTGACCGTCGTTGAGGAGCTTGATCAGCTCACCGAAGGTCAGGGTGTAGGTGCTGCCGTCGGCACGAGTGAAGGTGACCTCCTGCGGAGTCCAGGACGCCATGACCCCGTTGTCGCGGGCACCGTAGCCGTAGCTGATGTGAAGGCCTTCCTCCATCAGGTCAGCCATGACGACGGGGCAGTGATTGCCCGTGACGTTGCGCAGGGTCGCGCTGGGGACGGACTCGACGGCACCCCGGTTGCGCGCGACCACGGCATCCGACATGGCCAGGACCTCAGCAGAGGCATCGGTGCCCTCAGGGGTGAAGATCGATCCGCAGCCCAGGCACACATCCCCGCCCGTGCTCAGCTTTGCCGCGCCGCGCTCGGTGAAGATCCAGCACACGCACACGTTCTGGGCCTGGCCCTGGGTCAGCTCGGCGACCAGGTAGGCATCGTGCTCGGCGACACGCTCAGCCTGCGTGGCCTGCCAGCCTTCCAGGGTGTAACCGGCGTCATCGGACAGGATGAGGACCTTGCAGGCCTCGCAGCCGTCAACGGCGTAGCCCTGGTGGTCCACGGTCACGCTGTGGTTCGGGTGGATCATGCAAGGGTCGGTGATCATGTTCCAGTTGGTGAAGCAGTCCGCCAGACGGTAGGCGGACTCGGCGGTGTACCCCAGGCTTTGAGCCCGGTTGGCCAGGTCCTCAACCTTGCTCACGGGACGGGGCACCGTGACCACCCGGGCGTAGGTGTGGATGGCCATGACCTCCACGCCGCATGCACAGGTGCCCAGGTCGACACCAGCGTGCGAGCTGATGGTGAACCGGTAGCTCACCTCGTGGCGGTGGACCGTGTTCAGGCTGGTCAGGTTCATGATCGGTTCCCTTCGTCCGGCTGATATGGCGCTTGAGACACAAGAGTCTCATGACCTGGGCTTATAGCCAAACTCCGAGAGCCCATTTAAGGGAACCGTGACCAAACCGTTACCAAAATTCCCAGCCCCCACCAGCCCTTAAGACGTTTGTGCAGGTCAGCACTAGGACACCCCAGGCCAGCCCCGCTACCCTCACCCAGGTGCCGAGCTCGCTCGGAGCCCAGGTGGGACGTGTCCCGCCACGGGTCAGGACACAGGCCAGCCCCCCAAGGCACCCTACGCACCCTGACCCCGCCAAACGCCCTCAGCTCAACGCAGGCGGCCGAACCGGCCCAGGTCCATACCCCAGGTACCCCCAGGCGACCCCAGGCCCCCAGCGGCCCGCGCGAGGCCAGCCCTTCCAAACCGGGGCAGACCAGGGGACACCCCCGCATTGGGGACCAAGGCACCCCTATGCCCACAGGCTGGGGCAAAGCACCCCAAGCCAGGGCAAACCGGACACACCATGACATTCTGGTGCAAACCATGACAAACCAGGGCAAACCGGGTCATATGGTGATATGGGGGTACAACCTTAAATCGGTCACCATTTGTCATGATCAACTCAGCCCATACCAGGCCACATCCCATCCAAAGCCTCAAAACCACGCAGGCTAAGACAAAACGGACAATCCCGACAAAAAGGGTATGCAGAGTGCCCTAGCCAGGATGCATTGGGACATAACGGACCTTTTCCATTAGGGTCTATGTCTACCATTTTGGTAGGATTTAATTTTCGGGCATATGTATAGGTCTTTCGCATTCCGTCAAATTCTGGGCATAAGTGTCGAAAAACGTAGTGCACTACGTAGTACGGGACCTTTGGGACACTTGGGGCATGACAGACATGGTTCGGATGACCCCCGAGGACTTCGCCGCCCTGAGCCACCAGATGAAGCTGGCCTCAACCCAGGCGTACAAGGCCCTGCTGGACAGCCTGGAGCCCTACTGCGACGGGTCCCTGGGTGCGGTGTCCCCCCCGCATGTCAACGCCTACCTGAAGGTGAGGAGGGAGTTGAACCTGCTGTGGGATGCCTACGGTCCTCCGGTGGCCCAGGAGGTGCTGGGTGTGGATGAGGAGCAGATGGTCTTGGAGGCGCGTCAGGCGGCTGTGAACGCCGAGTTGGACAAGCTGCGTCAGATCGGGTCGAGGCGTCGGCCTTCCTAGGAGGCTGGGTTGGTGTGGATTGCCTGGTCAGAGGGGGTTCCGGGTTCCGGGGGTACATTCCGGGATCTATATACGCAGGTCAGCGTCAGGAAGTTCAAGATCCACCGGAACCCGGAACCTTAGGCGGTGGGGGAGCGTGGTGTGCGGGGGAGTAGGGACCTATAGGTAAGGACAACACCCTTCTACTCCCTCTCCCCCCGCAAGAGGTTCCGGGTTCCGGTTGATCTTAGTAGTTGGTGGGGTTGAGCTGCTTATATTGATACCGGAACTGGGTCCCGGAACCCCTGAAATCCCGGAACCTAGGTTCCGGTGGATCTTGAGCTCTGGTGTTGCATGTACCAGAGGAGTCGGGTAATGTGGGTGGAGTAAAGAGTTGGAGTGGAGCTTGGACGCCATGAGACTGGGTCCTCGTCCGCACCTCTCAGATCCGCGCGGAAGAGGAAGAGTGAGCAGTCAGGGAAACGACGGCACCAACCTCAAAGGGGTGGCCCTGCTCCTGCTGGCCGCATTGGTCGTCGCGTTCGTCATCGGCTCGGCGGCCGGGAAGAAGGACGGCTGCGAAGCCAGCGGCAAGAAGACCAGTGGCATGGAGTGTGTCGAGGAGGGGAAGTAGATGGAGAACTACACCGACGGGACCGGGCAGAAGGTTCGGGTCCACGACATCGCCGTGTGCTCGGCGGTCCAGCGCAACCGTGGCTCCTGCGTGATCCACAAGCGCAAGGACACCCACATGAAGGACTGGCCTACCCACTGGCGGACAAGGTCCGGTGGGTTCTTCGAGGTCCTATGTCCGCACGGCATCGGCCACCCGGCACCTGAGGAGACACGTACCGGTGTCGGTATCCACGGCTGCGACGGCTGCTGCTCCACACCCCCGCAGAGCCCCACAGACGGCACAGGATCGCCTGGCCCCGGGTTCGGGTACCGCCAGGGCGGTTTGATGCGCTGCTGCCTGCTGACCATGGTTAAGGTGTACGAGGACGACCCGACGCACGTGCCCTTCGAGGGCGACAAGCTGCCCTGCCGGTCATGCTCCTCGACGATGGTCTTCAGGCAGGGGGCCTGGGAGTGGGACAAGTCCCGGGCCAACCCGACCGGGGTGGTCATCCCACCTGATGCGGAGCTGGCGGCATGAAAGCCGGGCAGGCCCATGCGTGGCTGTTCATCGACCTGATCAACCGGCACCTGCGTGAGGTCGTCGACCCTGACGACTTGACCTACGACCCGGACGGCTGCGGGCCGTGCCAGTCCCTGAGGGACTACTGGCTGACCCCGCGCGGGCGGGCTGATGCCCAGGTGTACCTGAACCAGCTCAGCCCCGGTGACCGGGAGTGGGTGTGGGCACCTGGTGGTGTCATCGACTGGGTGGAGATCGAACGCCGGACCTCAGGTGGTCAGGAGTACATGCCCCTGGTCACGATCAAGAAGAAGGTGTACGACGAGCTGGTGTCCGACCAGAAGTTCTTCATCGCCTTGCAGAACGCGGGCGTGGACAACTGGGAAGGCTGGGAGCACGTGCTCCACACCGTCAACGAGGAGGGGTCATGAAGACGATCAGTGAGCGGGTGGCCTGGGGTGCTGCCTGGCTTGACGACAAGTACCCGGGCTGGGTGGACAGGATCGACCTGGCCGCGTTGGAGATGTCGGACTGCAATGCCTGCATCCTGGGCCAGGTGTACACGGGGCTGGTTCCCGAGGCTGAGCGCAACCAGCTGCTGGCCCAGGCCATCAGCGATGTGACGTCGGGCTACCCCGACTCGGAGCAGTGGGCTGCCGAGTACCTCCAGGAGGTCCGGGAGGGCAAGATGGGCGGCTACCAGGTCCTGACCGACGTGCACCAGTTGATCGCGGACGGCACGGTCCACGGGTTCGCTGCGGTCAGCGACGGGGAGGACGGGGAGGACACGGAGTACCAGCTGCTGCTGGACGAGTGGACTCGGGTGATCTTGTCCCGTCGGCTGGCAGCCCAGTATTGACAGTCTAGAACTCCATGATGTAGATTTACATCATCAAGAACTCCACGGAACAGGAGAGGTTCCCATGGAAATCACGTTCACCCGCCCCGTCAGCTACTCCGTCGACCTGGGCAACGTCAAGGACCGCAGGGCCCTGGCCAAGCACCTCAACATCCCCACCCGCGAGCTGACCAAGCTCGCCAAGGACGGAGAGCTGCTGAACGAACACGGGGACGGCGTCACCGAGTGGCTTGAGAACCACACCCAGATGTGGGACACCTGCGAGGAGCAGGACATGGAGGACATGGAGGTCCACATCTAGTGGGCAACTGGTTCGCGGTCAGCGGGGTCATCGGGGTCGCCTTCACGGTGGCCTCGCTGGCAGGTATGGGCATAGCCCTGGGCCGCGAGGAACGCTGGGGCATGGTCCTGGTGTGCATCGCGGCCATGGGACTGATCCTCTTCCTCACCCTGGTGGGGATCGAGTACGCAGATGAGTTCTGGAAGGGAAGACAGTGAACAGGAGAGCCCTATCGGGGGTCCTGGCGTTCGGACTGATCGTGGCCCTGGCCGCGTGTGCCGAGTCGACCGGCCCGACGAAGACCCCGCAGCAGGTGTGGATCGATGCGCACCCGACCAGTGTGGGCGACAGTAGCCAGTGCATCGAGTTTGACGGCGAGCCGTGCGATGAAGATCCGTACGATCTTGACGACTGGTTCGAGGAGTTCCACAAGACCCCCGCCGTCAAGAAGGAGTCGCCCCGGCCGATGAAGACGGCCAGCCAGCCGAAGCCTTCTCCCCGCAAGACGCGCAGGTAGCTATGGGCCGGGAATGGCTGACCGTCGAGGAGATCCGCGTTGAGCTGAAGGTCCACGCGATGACCGTGTACCGGCTGATCAAGGGCGGCAGATTGGGGGCGGTGAAGGTCGGCCGTTCCTACCGTGTGTCACGTAAGGACTTCGAAGCGTACTTGAGGGAGGCGAGGATCGATGTACCACGGGCAGGCCGAGCAGGAGCGCAGGCACCAGAGTTACCTGCGCAGCGAGGTGATGAGCCACGGCGAGAAGCTCCGCCAGATCGAGGCGAGGCTGAATGAGGTCAACGCACGTCTGGCCTTCATGGAGGCCATGTTGACGAACGGGCACATCGCGGAGCACGCTGATCCCCAGTGATCAAGGGGGTGGCTGTGCTCGGCAGGCCTGATGAGCTGGAAGAATGGATGTCGCAGGCCGTGTGCGCCTCGGTGGACCCGGAGCTGTGGTTCCCGGCCCGGGAAGGCTCGTCGGTCACGGCTAAGAGGATATGCAAGGGCTTTCGGGACAGGCCGCCGTGTCCGGTGAGGCTGGAGTGCCTGGAGTATGCCCTGCGCTGGGATGAGCGGTTCGGGGTGTGGGGCGGCCTGTCGGAGCGGGAGCGCAACAAGCTGAAGAAGCAGCGGGAGAAGTAGCCATTGACTCCCGGGGCTTATGTGGTTAAAGTTAAGTGTAACCCCCTGGGAGTCGAGGCGAACGGCGCTTCCGTCGGCTTCCGGGGGTAACACATCTACCTGGGGAGACAGACATGGAGCAGGCAATGCCGTTCCTCGACCCGAAGCAGACCGTGGCAGACCTGCGCGCAGGTGCCCAGGTGCTGCGGGACAACTGGTGGAACATCGGTGCCGACTACAACCCAGGGCCGGGAGGAGCGAAGTACTTCTGCGCCTTCGGTGCCATCAGGTACGCCGTCGGGGACATGATCATCGGGGATGGCGACCACCGCTTCAGCTGCACCAAGGCGACCCAGGAACGGGCGTCGAACGCGGCCAGGGCCTTCTACCGAGCCCAGGGCAAGGACATCGTCACCATCAACGACAGCCCCAGCAGCACCAAGGAGCAGATGATCGACCTGCTGGAGCACACAGCCGACGAGCTGGAAAAGGACCCCCGCCGTGCTTGAGATCTCCACGACCGACAGGGATGTGAAGTGATGCCGGACCGCTGGTTTGCTCAGCTGATCGACGACTGCGACGACCCGAGTACGCCGCTGTTCTACGAGACCATGGCGTACGCGTCCCGGCAGGGTTGGGACCTGATGGCCCCCGAGGACACCCTGGGCGCGCCGGGCATCGGGGTGCAGGTCCTGGAGTTGCGTCGCCAGGTTGCACTGAAGACACCGACGATGGCGATGCCGGTCGTCGAGTAGCCCAAGCCCCTGTGGCCGAGAGGATAGGCAGCGCCCTGCAAAGGCGTGCACGCCGGTTCGAATCCGGCTAGGGGCTCAACCTGGGGAAAGGGAAGATCATGAAGAAGTCCACGGCCGTTACCATCGGCCTCGTCCTCGCGGCCGGAGTCAGCTTTGCCTGTGCATCCGAACCCGACCAGGAGTTCATGGACACCGAAGCCGACCACCAGCAGGTCTGCGTCGAAGTCCAGGACAACGGGGACCTGGTCCGCGACGACGACTCGGACTGCCCTGCCGACCGTGAGGACAACAGCCACTCAGGCGGGCACTACTACTCCGGGTACCACTACTGGTACTACCTGGGCCGGGCCCACGGTGCCCCACCGGCAGTGGGGTCCAAGGTGAACTCGTCGCATGGCAGCTTCACCAGGCCCAGCACGGGCAGCATCGCCAGGCCCCCGGCATCCGGTGGCTTCGGGACCTTCAGGGCCCCGGTGGCGGGGTGACGAACATGCGTCCCAAGCCCAAGCCCGGTGCCCTGTTCCCGGGCCAGCGCGAGTACCCGAACATGAAGAAGATGGCCGACAGCTCCGAAGCCAACGACGCTGTCTACGAGTTCTTCGACCACCTTCGCCGGGCCGGGTACGTCCTGGCGCGCAGGAACCCTGAGACCGGTGAGCTGCGGGCGATGAAGACGACGCCGACGGTCGAGTACGAGGTGATGCGGGCCAGGGGTGTGGACAGGCACGCCTACGGGGCTGAGGCCGATGCCCTGCGCGCTGCCTACCCGCACCTGTGGCAGCAGCTGGGCCTTGACCCGGCGCTGGTATGCAGGCCCTGCGACTCGGTGCCTGAGTTCGCCGAGCCCCCTCCCGCACCCGCGAGGCGTCCCAGGTTCGACCTGGGGTCCCCGCTGCCTGGGGTGGGCGACGACGAGCTCCTGTCGGTTGCTGAGGCGTACCGTAGGGGCGTGTTCAGGGCGGCGTCGTACTCGGCGGCCCGGATGAAACTGATGCGTTCACGGCGCTTGTACCCGGAGCTGACGCCGAAGATGCGGCCCCGGGGTGCGGAGACGCTGTATCTGGTCAGGGACCTGCGCGCCTGGGAGGACGAGTACGACAGGCGCAGTGCCAACAATGTCGCCTGGGGTGTCCTGCGTACCCAGCCGCAGGACCGGATTGTGCCTACGCCTGAGCCCGTGCCCGCGCCGGATGCGCTGGCTGTTCTGCTGGGAAAGATGAGAGGGGAAGAATGATGTTCGGGAAGAAGAGGGTCGAAGCCGCACCGGTCCGGCAGACCAAGGAGGAACAGCTGGGCCCCAAGCCCGCTGACATCCCCAACACCGAAGAGCCGAAGGTGTTCGAGGTGCTGCTCACGAGCAGTCTGCCTTCGGTCAGGGTCAGGGCTCACGCCCACAACTTCGGTGTGTCGGGTTCGAACAGCTACACCCATTTCGTCATCCATGAGGGCACTACCTGGATCGCCGACCGTGTTCTCGTCGGCTACGAACGCACGCCGCACGGCTCCGTGGAGATCAGCAAGTGGAACTGGGTCAGGGAACAGAAGAGCTCGGTAGTGTTCGCCATCCGGACCTGCGAGGTGGCCATGGTCGCCGTGGTCGACAACGTGGAGCCGGTGCAGGCGGAGACCCTGGCCCTGGATGCCCGCGAGTACCAGCAGTCGCGGCCTTCGGACCCGCGCGGGACCCTGCGGGCAGATGGGGGCCCGGTGATCCTCGATGAGTAGGCTGGCCAGGCTGGTCAATGAGCTGCGGTTCAAGTTCCGCAGGCGGGTCGGCAAGCACCGCAGCTACGGGATGTCGACGTACGAGGCGGTTCGGATGATCCAGGTCGCACGTGAGTGCTGAGCTCGCGATCGTGCTGCTGTCCCTGGCACTGTCGATCGGCACGATGGGGGTCGTTCTGACCCTGTTACTACGCAAACGTCTCGACTATCCTACGTTGGCGGAGCACGACAAGCTGGAAGCCTACGTCACCGATGAACTGGCGCGACTGGGCCTTCGGATGTCTCAGCTCTACCGAGTCGTGGAGGTCATCGATGAGCACACCGGGGCAAACGGACATCGAGTGCTCCATCGCAAGGTGCGGACAGACGACACCAAGACGCGAAAGCGATGACTACGCCAGGGCAAAGGGCTGGCACATCCACACCTGGCGTGACGGCTGGGGTCCGGATGCGCCGATGAAGCAGGTGGCCCTCTGCCCTGGCCACGCGGGCAATACCAAGCGTGAACCGAAACCGGTCAACCTAGAGGGCCAAGACCCTCTGTTCTAGAAGGAGCCAACATGGGCACTCCGTCTGACAAGCGCAAAGCCGCCGACCTGTCCCCGCTGGAGGAGATCGCCAAGAACTACCGGCAGGCCCTGGTCGACATCAAGACCCTGGAGGCCTACGCCGCCGACCTGCGCAAGCGCCTGATCGCCAGGATGGGCAAGGCCGAGGTGGGGAAGATCAACGGCGTGGTCGCGTTCACTTACGCCAAGACCGACTCCTACGCCTGGGCCAAGTTCGCCACCGAGCACGGCGACATCGCCGACCGGTACAAGGTCGAGGTCACCAAGGTCGAACTCGACAAGGACAAGCTGCTGGCCGAGCACGGCGGTCTGCTGGAAGAGTTCCGTACCCGCCAGTTCCTGAGCAAGCTGTGAGCGCCGACGCCAAGCACCAGGGCTGGATGCTGCTCAAGGCCAGTGAGGACGGGTGTCCCATGGTGCAGCTTGACGCCGACGATCTCAAGGACCTGCTGGCAAACCCCGCCAACTGGGGTGTCACCATGTTCGCCGAGCTGAGCCACCTGCCCACCGATCCGAACTACTGGCAGTCCAAGGTCGGTGTCCTGATCAGGTACGAGGTCGTGGTGCCGGAGCCTGCCGGGATCTACAAGCTGCCGGAGTGGGTGCATGGCTAAGCGGGGATACGAGATCAACTGCGTCGATGAACTGGGGCAGGTCCTGCGCACCATCCGGACCGAGCAGTCGATCAACATCTACGACGCGGCCGATGGCATGGAGGGCTCCACCCACGGCACGCAGGTCACGTCGTGGGAGACGGGTCGGGTCAAGCCGTCGCTGGCGAAGATCATCGAACTGCTGGAGGCCTACGACTACCGGGTGGTCTTCGTCCATAAGCGTGACGTGGACAAGGTGGTTCCCGGTGTGGGGTGACCACGATGACGAGCCGGGCTGGGACGAGTCGATCTCCTGGGCCTCGCGGGGCATCCTGGCCGTCGTCGCCGTGTTCCTGATGTGCCTGATGGTGATCGTCTGCGGGGCCATGTGCTGGGCTGGCCTCTACTTCACGGGAGTGTGGGATGGGTAAGGACAGGGACCTGATCACCTGCAAGGAGCACCTGCTCAAGGCTGAGGACTACCTTGAGCACGCTGAACTCAAGGGCCGTCAGGGCAACCACGACTCGGCGAACCTGGCCCTGAACATCTCCAGGCAGCACCTGAGGCTGGCCCAGGCCAAGGCCGGGGACGGCTCAGTCTAGAGACGAAACGACCCGACCGTCCTAGGATGGTCGGTATGGTCAACAAACCGAAGCAGAAGGGCACCGCAGCCGAGTCGGCTGTGGTGTCCTTCCTGCAATCTGCGGGCTTTCCCTACGCCGAGCGCCTGGCACTCCAGGGTGGTAAAGATCGTGGAGATATCACCGGTATCCCTGGCGTGGTCATCGAGGTCAAGGCATGTCAGGAGTACACGTTCAGTCAGTGGCTGACCGAGGCCAGGATCGAACGGGACAATGCCGGTGCCGACTTCGGCTTCGTGGCCGCCAAGCCCAGGCTGGTCGGCAAGACCCGGACAGGTGAGTGGTATGCCCTGATGTACGCGTTCGACTACCTGGCTCTGGTGTCGCAGGCGTCCCGGGAGTCGAAGAGCGACATCGAGATCTGGAAGAGGCAGATGTCGGGCAACGCGATCTCGACGCTCATCGCCAGGGAGCTGAAGCTGGCCCAGGCCCACGCCGCCGACGGTGGACTCGATCATTCATGTGTCCTTATCACCCCGAAAGGGGTGAAAGACCCTAGCATGTACTACGTGGTTACCACTTTGTCGCAGATGTCCGATCTGCTGGTGCTCGCCGGGTACGGGAGGCGTGATGATCGAGTTGGAGCATGAGTTCTACAAGGCCCGCGAGGTCGCGGCGTTCCTGCGGCTGAACACGAAAACCCTGTACGGCTGGGTCAAGCGAGGTAAAGTCAATGTCATCCGGACCCCCTCGGGTGGCATCAGGGTGCCGCGCCTGGAGGTTCTTCGCCTGGTCGCTGTGTACGGTAAAGTGGCTGGTGATGAAGGAGTTGACAAACAAGTTCCACATGAGTAGTGTGGTTCTTGTCAGGCCGGTTACCACAACTGCCAAAGTGACGCTTAGTAGCCAAGTCACCGGCCTGACACTCGGGATGTTGGCTAGTGGCTACGCCGCCTGCTTTGGGAGCAGGACATCGGGGGTTCGAGTCCCTCCGTCCCGACGAGATCTTGCAGCGATCACCAGGGGGCCTAGACCCTGACCCAACCTAGGTTCTAGCGGGATAGGGGAGTCCGGTCGTCCCCGTAGGCCTCATAAGCCTGAGATCCTGGGTTCGAATCCCA
>Ga0307411_10000903_pt1 | contig 11257 bp, 6 predicted proteins | sample DK1Ometagenome_2_FD_203712 | JGI IMG/M metagenome (GOLD analysis project Ga0307411, IMG submission 203712) | Maize rhizosphere microbial communities from greenhouse at UC Davis, California, United States - DK15-O-1 | ecosystem: Host-associated > Plants > Roots > Rhizosphere > Soil | place: USA...
CCTCTTGCCGTTCCCGCAGTCGCCGAGAGCCGAGCGCCGAGCGCCGAGCGCCGTAGTTCAGAGGGCCGAGAGCCCTAGGTTAGAGCCGCGTTCACACCGGTAATCTCAGTCTCGCCACGCAGCCCTGCCGGTCGCGGCGGTTCTCGAGGGTGAGGGTGCCACCGTGGGCCTCGGCGATCTGGCGGCTCAGCACGAGGCCGATGCCCGACCCGTGGCGCTTGGTCGTGAAGAAGGGGACGAACAGGTTGGTGGTGTCGGCGATCCCCGGTCCCTCGTCCTCCACGCGAACCTCGACCCGCCCGTCGCCGAGGCTCCACGTCACCGTCACGCCGCCGCCCGTCTCGAGCGCCGCGTCGACGGCGTTCCCCACCAGGTTGATCAGCAACTGGTCGAGCTGATCCCCGTCGGCGTTGATCGTGATCTTGGGCCCCGGGCGCACGGCCACCGGGATGCGATTCTCCAGCTCCGCCACGCGCCGCACCCAGTCGGCGACGGCGAGGGGGTGCAAGCGGGGCGCCGGCAGGCGCGCCATGCGGGCGTAGCTCGCCATGAACCGCTGCAGTGCCTCGGAGCGGCCCGCGATGACGGCCAGTCCCTGTCCGAGGTCCTCGTCGAGATCCGCGGCGCGCGGCTGACGCTGGAGGAGCGTCTGCAAGCTCCCGGCGATGGACTTGATGGGCGCCAGCGAGTTGTTGATCTCGTGGCTGAGCACCCGCACCAGGCGCTGCCACACCTGCCGCTCCTCGTCGCGCAGCGTGCGGCTCAGGTCCGTGAGCACCAGCAACTGGTGCGGGAGCCCGTCCTGCCGGAAGGTGGTGCGGCGCACCTCCCACCGGCCGGCGCTCCCCGGGAAGGTCGCCTCGAGCACGCGCCGCGGCTCGCCGTACAGGCACGCCTCGAGGCCGAGCGCGTCGGCGCGCCGGCCGAGCAGCCGCTCGGCCGGCTGGGCGAGGAGCCGCTCGCCGCCCCGGTTGACGAGGCGGAGCGTGCCGTCGCTGTCGAAAGTGAAGACGGCCGCGTCGAGCTCCGCCATCACGGTGCGCAGCAGCGCGGTGGCCTCCATGGCGCCGAGCCGCTGGAGCCGCAGCGACTCCGCGAGCGCATTCACTTCGGCGAGGGCGAGGCCGAGGGCGTCGTCCCAGGCGGCGCCGCGGGCGCGGATCGAGTAGTCGCCCTCGCGCAGCGCCGCCACGAGGTTCGAGAGCGTCTGCAGCGGTCGGATCACCCGCGAGCGCGCCGCCGCGGCGCAGCCCAGCCAGAAGCCGACGACGAATAGCGTCAGCGTCCACTGCAGCTTGAGCGTGTGGTCGCCTAACCAGAGGAGGACCAGGGCGAGCGCGAGCGCCGGCGCCCCGGCGGCCAGGGCGAGGGCGAACACCCCCTGGTCGTGGTGCAGGCGCGGCGGTGGGTGGGTCGGGAGGACGAGCCGCGTGGCGCCCGGCAGGTCGGACCGGCGCACAGGCGGGCCGGCGGGCGGTGGTGGTAGCGACTCGCCCGCCGGTGCCACCTGGGGCGCCACCGGCGCGTCGTACGCGCGGCCCGGCGTCCGGGGGGGCCCCCCCACTGGGACGTTGCCGCCGAGCGCCTCGGCGTCCACCATCATCGTCCCGCAGTGAGGGTCATGGTCGCGCGGCGGCCGCCGCGGTCGCGGGATGGCCGCCGGCGAGGGGGAGAGCCAGGGACGTCGTACGGCGTCACAATCCGTAGTACTGCAGCCGTCGATACAGGGCGCTGCGACTCACCCCGAGCGACTCGGCGGCGCGGCTGACGTTCCCGTCGAACCGGGCGAGCGCCTTGCGGATCAAGAGGCGCTCCGCGTCCTCGAGGGTCATCTCCTCGAACGCGACCCCGCCTTCGGCGGCCGGGCGGAGGTTCAGATCGTCGGCGGTCACCGTGGAGCCCGACGTCATGAGTACCGCGCGCTCCACCGCGTGGCGCAGCTCGCGGACGTTGCCCGGCCACGAGTGGTGGAGCAGGGCGCGCATGCCGTCGGCGTCGAACTCGCGCACCGGCTTGCGGTAGCGCGCCGCCTGCTCGCGGAGGAAGTGCGTGGCGAGCACCGGGATGTCCTCGCGCCGCTCGCGTAGCGCCGGCAGGTGCAGCTCCACCGTGTTCAGCCGGTAGAGGAGGTCCTCCCGGAACCGCCCCTCGGCGACTTCCTTGGAAATGTTCGCGTTCGTGGCCGAGACCACCCGCACGTTCACCGTCTTCGTGCGCGACGACCCCACGCGCTGGAGCTCCCCCGTCTCGAGCACGCGCAGCAGCTTGGCCTGCTGCTTGAGCTGGACGTTGGCGATCTCGTCGAGGAAGAGCGTGCCGCGGTCGGCGAGCTCGAAGCACCCGACCCGGTCGGTCTTCGCGTCGGTGAACGCCCCCTTTACGTGGCCGAACAGCTCACTCTCGAAGAGCGTCTCGGTGATGCCGCCGGCGTTCACCGTCACGAGCGGCATCTGCGCGCGGTGCGACGCGGCGTGGATCCACCGCGCCACCACCTCCTTCCCCGTGCCGTGCTCCCCGGTGACGAGCACGTTCGCGTCCGAGGGCGCGACGCGCTCGAGCTGCCGGAGCACCGGCTGCATCGCCCGCGACTCGGCGATGAGCGTGGGGAGCGCCGGGCCGCGGAGGCGCCGGTTCTCCGTCTCGAGCCGCTGGCTCGTGCGCAGCGCCTGGCCGAGCTCCATCTGCGTGCGCAGCGTGGCGAGCAGGCGGGCGTTGTCCCACGGCTTCTCGATGTAGTCGCGTGCGCCGCGGCGCATCGCCTCCACGGCCCCCTCGACGCTGCCCCACGCCGTCATGACGACGATCGGGAGCGTCGCGTCCACGCCTTGCACGCGGGTGACCAGGTCGAAGCCCTCGCGCCCACTCGTGGTGTCGCGGGCGTAGTTGAGGTCCATGAGGAGGACGTCGAAGTCCTGCCGTTCGAGCGCGGCGAGCACCCCCGCGGGCGAGCTCACCGTCTCCGCCTGGAACCCCTCGCCCTTGAGCAACAGCCGAAGCGCCTGCAGCACTTCCGGCTGGTCGTCGGCGATGAGGACGCGGGGCGGGGTGGCGGCGGTGGGAGCCCTGGCGGCCGAAGCGGAGGCCGGTGCGGTCAACCTTCCTCCCGGGTCTTGTTCGGCCCAATTCCGTGGAAGAGGGCCGAGACGTCGATCTCGACCGGAGTCGCGAGCACCTTCGCGAGCGCCGCCGGTCGCCACCGGAGGGTGTCACCATCGCCGAGCACGAGGGACTCAGCGGCCCCCTTGTCACGCACGCGAAGCTCGCGGGTTTCGGGATCGACGAGCCAGACCGATTCGACACCCAGTCTGAGATAAGCGTCGAGCTTGAATTCCGTATCGTACACGCGGGAGCCCGGGCTTATTACCTCGACCGCGAGCCACCAGGTCTTCACGTCAGACCACGCCGTGGTCAGGCCCACCGCGATAGTCGGTGGCAGCACGAGCAAGTCGGGCTCGAAGTAGGTGGTGTCGCTCGGCTGCACGGCGCTGCGGGTGAACACGTAGCCGGCTCCCGTATCCGCGAACGCACCCATCAAGGCTCGATTGAGCCGTGATACGATGACCTCGTGCACCGGCCGCGGGGGCGGCGTCACGAGTAGGAAACCGTCGAGCAGCTCGTAGCGATGCCCAGTGTTGGGCAACGCGTCGAGCATGTCGACGGTGAACCGGGGAACCGTGATCGAAGCGGCGGCGGCCGTCGGCGCTGAAGCCATGCGGGGAGTCCTCGACGACAAGGCGAGTGCGGGCGCATATCGCAAGACTGGCGATCAGCGTCCCGCGTACTATCATCGATAATACGCACCGAACCGCCAAAAACCGAGCCGAGCCGGAATGCAACTTGCCCCTTCCGCACCCGTCCCGACTGACGGCGGGCGCCGTGCGCGCCCGGCACGCTGCTTCAGCTAGGAACTCAATGGCCGACGGAAGCGACGCGCGGGCGGCTCTCGCCGACCTCCACGACGATTACGAAGTGATCCGCGAGCTGGGGCGCGGCGGCACGGCCGTCGTGTACCTGGCCCGCGACCGCGCGCTGCAGCGCGACGTGGCGATCAAGGTGATTCAGCCACAGTTCACGGCCGACGCGGAAGCCGTGGCGCGCTTCGCCCGCGAGGCGCGCACGGTCGCGCAGCTCGAGCACGCGAACATCGTCACGATCTACGCGGTGCGCCGCCTGAGTGAGACGAACGTCGCCCTCGTCATGCAGTACGTGCCGGGGCTCACCGCCACCGAGGCGCTCCTGCGGGACGGCCCGTTCGACGCGGACCGCGCCCGGCGGGTGCTGGCGGACGTGGCCGAGGCGCTCGCCTACGCCCACGGGCAGGGCATCGTACACCGCGACGTGAAGCCGGAGAACATCTTCCTGGACGAGCGCACCGGCCGGGCGCTGCTCTCGGACTTCGGCATCGCGCGCACGATTACCGCCGACGGGCACGCGCCCGTGACCATGGCGAACGTCGCCATCGGCACCCCCGCGTACATGTCGCCCGAGCAGCTCGACGGGTCGCCGGTGGACGGCCGGAGCGACGTGTACAGCCTCGGCCTGGCCGGGTGGGAGCTCCTCACCGGCCGCCGGCCGTGGGCGGGCGAGGCGATCTACAGCGTGATCTACCGCCAGAAGCACGAGGCGCTCGCGCCGCTCGACGTGCTCCGACCGGACCTGCCGGGCGACCTGGTACGTGCCATCGACGTCGCGCTGGCCAAGGACCCGCGCGAGCGCTGGGCGAGCGCCGAGCACTTCCTGGGCGCGCTCACCGGCCACCCGCCGCCGCTCCCCGTCCGCCGCACGCGGCGCGGGCCCGCGCGCGCGGCCGGCCGGCCGTGGTACGCCCCGGTACCGGCCGCGATCGCCAACGCCCCGACCCTGCGCTGGCTTCGGGCCGCGGCGACCCCCCCCAGTGCGTCCGTCCACCGTGGCCCGGCGTCCGACACCGTTGCCGCGGGCGACGTGCCCGCGCGGCGCCGCGTGGGGAACGTGACCACGGCCTTGGCCACCCACGGCCGCCGCTACGCCCCGGCGCTCCTGGCCGTCGGCATCGCGGTCGTGGCGATGTTCGGCGCGACGCTCTCCACCGCGGCGCGCCCCGCCGCCCGGGAGACACGCGAGGCCGACGCCGCACGCGGGGCGCGGGTGGCGGCTCTCGCGGGTGCCGTCGAGCCGCGCGCCGCCGATTCGCAGGGGGGGCGCAGCGACGGTATCTCTCCCGACGCGACTCCGATCGCTGGCATGGACCTCACGACGCGCCTGGGGCCCGCGCTGACGGGTGAACAGCAGGAACCGGAGCAGGAACCGGAGCAGGAGTCCACGACCTCGGGGGCGGCAGCCGACACCGCCGAGTCGGCGCCGCCGGCGCCGAACGCGAACGCCGACGCCGCCGCGGAAACGCTCGCCGTGGTCGGGGCACGCTCGCTGTCGGCGCCTCCGCCAGTCGCCCCTCCCGCGACGGCGCCGGCCGCCTCGCCCGCTCGCCCGAGCGCGCCGCCCGGGACCGCGCCGCCTGAGACCACGGCGACCGTGACCGCGCCGGCCGTGACCGGATCGGCTGCGAGCGCCCTCCCGGCGAGCCCGCCGGCCGCCGACGCGGCCGCGGCGTTTCGGCGAACCGCGATCGTCGCGGTCGCGCCGGGCGGAGCCCACACCTGCGCCCTCGCCGCCGATGGGGGCGCGAGCTGCTGGGGAGGGAACGACCGCGGCCAGCTCGGCGACGGAACCACGACCCGGCGTGCGACGCCGACGCCGGTGAGCGGCGGCCTTCGCTTCTCGGCCATCTCCGCGGGACTCGGCCACACCTGCGCCGTCACCGGCGGAGGCGCCGCGTACTGCTGGGGGCGAAACGACCGCGGCCAGCTCGGCGACGGCACGCGCGTCACCCACCCCGCACCGGTACGCGTAGTCGGGGGCGCGTCGTTCCGGAGCGTGCGTACCGGCGCCGCGCATACGTGCGCCCTCTCCACCCGGGGGGACGCCTACTGCTGGGGGAGCGACGCCTTCGGCCAGCTCGGAGGGGGCGCGAACCCGGGGACCGGCCTGCGCCCGGTCCGCGTCGCCGCCCCCGAGGCGCGCTTCGTCGCGCTCGCCGTTGGGTGGAATCACACCTGCGCGCTGACCACGCGCCGGAACGTGGGCTGCTGGGGACAGAACTCCGCAGGCCAGCTCGGGGACGGCACCTACGACGACCGCGCGGTGCCCGAGCCGGTGGCCGGCAATCGACAGTACGACGGCATCGCCGCCGGTGCCGTCCACAGTTGCGCGGTGGCCGCCGGCACCGGCGAGGTATTCTGCTGGGGGAAGAACGATCACGGGCAGCTCGGCACCGGGACCAACGCCGACCAGCCCCACCCGACGCGCGTCGCCGGAGACCATCGCTTCGCGAGCGTGACCGCCGGCAGCATGCATAGCTGTGCGCTCACCACGTCGGGCGAGGCGTTCTGTTGGGGGCGGAACGGGTACGGCCAGCTCGGCGACGGGACCACGGAGGACCGCAGCGCTCCGGTACGCGTCCAGACGGACGAGCCACTCGCCGCCGTGTGGGCGAGTGGCTCGCATACCTGCGCGACGACCGCCGCGGGCTTCACGCGCTGCTGGGGCTACAACCTGGACGGCCAGCTCGGCGACGGCACGCGCGCGCATCGCTCCCGGCCCGTCGCGGTCGGCTCGCCGGGCGGCTGATCATCGGCATGCCCGCGGTCCCGGCTCGCGCGTCCACGATCGCGCGCTGCGTCACCGCCGCGGTCGTGGCGACTCTGTGCCTCGCACCCTCCGGCGCCGGCGCGCAGGTCGCGGAGCGGCACGCGCCGCCGAGCGCGGCGCGGTGGCCGCTGAAGCGCTTGCCGCCGGCCCCCGACTCGGGCGACGGCGCCGCCTGCCCGCGCTTCACGCCGCCCCCGCCGCCGTCGGCGACGCAGCGCGAGCAGGCGCGTCAGCGGGCCGCGCTCGGGCAGGAGGCGGCCATCATCGGGAACCAGCGCGCGGCGCGCGACCAGCTCCAGCGCGCCGCGCAGTTGGATCCGACCGACCGGGAGGTCGCCTACCAGCTCGCGCGCATGCTCGACGAGTCGGGGAGCGCGGACCAGGCGGTACGCGAATACTGCCGCTATCTCGCGCTCGCCCCCAGCGAACCCGACACGGTCGAGGTGCGGGCGCGGATCGCCGAGCTCACGGCCGCGCGCGGCGCGGCGCTCGGCGACGTGGCCAGCGCGGCGTTCGCGGCCGGTGTGCGAGAATACGAGGCCGGCAGCGCCACCGCGGCCGAGGCGTCGTTCTCGGCGGCGCTCTCCCAGGAGCCGACGTGGGCGGAGGCCCACTACAACCGCGGAGTCGCCCGCCGGGCCCGCGGCGCACGGTTCGACGCGGCGCGAGACTTCCGCCGCTACCTGGACCTCCGGCCGGCCGCGGACGACCGCGCCGAAGTGCTCGCGCGCATCGATTCGCTCGTGCCCCCGCCACGGTACCAGCCGTCGCGCGCCCTCTCGCGCGGATTCCTCTTCCCGGGCCTCGGGCAGCTCTACACCGACCGCCCGGCCCTCGCCGCCGCGGCGATGGTGGCCACGGGTACCGCCCTCGGCGTTGCCTTCCGCGTGCGGGAGGACGTGCGTCGAACGATCGTCAATACGGAGGGCATTCCGTTCGTGCGACTGGACACCGTTCGCTCGCGCCCCCACCTCCCACTCGGCCTTGCCTCGGCAGTCGCGATCACCGGCGGCGCGGCCTACGAGGCGTACGCATACGCGTCGCGGGCCTGGCGCGAGCGGCGCTCCGTGGCCCCCGACAGCCGCGGACTCGCGCGATCGGGCGCGACCCCCGTCATCCGCCAAACGAAGGCCGGTGTGGAGGTGGGCGTGCAGGTGCCGTTAGGCTGGAAACGGCAGGGAGTGGGGAGTAGGGAGTAGGGAGTAGGCCTACTCCCTACTCCCCACTCCCTGCCGTTCTCACTCCGCCCGCAGCGCCGCCATGGGGTCGACGCGGGCCGCCCGCCGCGCCGGGACGTAGCTCGCCACTAGCGCTACGGCCGCCAGGAGCAGCCCGCACCCGGCGAACGTCGCCGCGTCGCGCACGCCGACGCCGTAGACCATGCTCTCGAGCACGCGCGTCGCTCCGGCGGCGAGCACGACACCGAGCGCGATCCCCACCAGGGCGAGCTTGGCACCTGCGCCCACGACGAGCGCCAGCAGGTCGCGGCGCTGGGCGCCGAGTGCGGCGCGGACGCCCATCTCGTGCGTGCGTGTCGTCACCGTGTACGAGATCACGCCGTAGATCCCGATGGCGGCCAGCAGCAGCGCGGTGCCGGCGAAGGCGGCGAGCAGGGTCATGCTGAACTGCCGTCGCGCGAGGACGTCCGCGAGGAGCCGCGTCGCCGGGAGCGCCCGCACGACGGAGATGTCGCGGTCCACGGCGACCACGGCGCGTCGAACCGGCTCCGCCAGGGGGGTGGCGTCGCCTCGTGTGCGCACGATCAGCCAGCCCCACCGCCACGGGTTCACCGGCAGCGGGACGTAGACCTCGGCCATCGCCGGCTGGCCCAGGTCCCTGAACGCGACGTCCTTCACGACGCCGACGACCTGCGCGTCGATCGGGGCGTTGTAATCGGCGCTCCCGCCCACCTGCTTGAATACGGTGATCCGCCGGCCCAGTGGGTCGGTCTTGCCCCAGTACTGCCGTGCGAGCGTCTCGTTCACCACCACCACGGCGGAGGTGGCGGTCATGTCCGCCCGGGTGAAGCCGCGGCCGCGGACCACCCGTTGCCCGAGCGTCGCGAAATACGGCGCGTCCACGGTGCGGAACAGCGCGATCTCCTCCGAGCCGGCCGCTGTCGAGTGCCCCTCGGCGCGCACCGGTGTCGTCACGGCTCCGCCGCTCAGCGGCAGGTGATTGATGAAGGCAACGCGTTCGACGCCCGGGCGCGAAGCCAGCACCTCCTCCAAGTGCTCGTAGAGGCTCGTCAGCTTCTCCGGCGTGTCGTACCGCTGGACCGGCGGCTCGACTTGGACCGCGATCAGCGGCGACGGGTCGAATCCGGGACTCACGCCCCGCAGTCGCGCGAAGCTCTCGAGCAACAGCCCCGCGCCCACGAGGAGCACGAGCGCGAGTGCCATCTGGCCGACCACCAGCACGGACCGGAGGCGCACGCTGCGACCGCCCTGCCCGGCGCCGCGCGTCCCCTCGCGCATCGCCTCCTGGAGCTCGACCCGTGAGGCCTGCACCGCGGGTACGAGGCCGAACGCGAGCGCGGTCACCGCCGTCACGAGCGCCGTGAACGCGAGCACGCTGCCGTCCACGCCCACCTCGTCGAGGCGCGGCAGGTCGGGGGGTGCGGCCGCCTTGAGGAGCCGAACCCCCCAGGCAGCGAGCAGGAGGCCGAGCGCCGCGCCGGCGGCCGCCAGCACCAGGCTCTCGGCGAGCAACTGTCGCGCGACTTGCCACCGGCTCGCGCCGAGCGCCGCGCGCACGGCCAGCTCTCGCGAGCGCGTGCTAGCGCGCACGAGCAGCAGGTTGGCGACGTCGGCGCAGGCGATGAGGAGCACGAACGCCACGGCGCCGAGGAGCACGACTAGCGACTGGCGCACGTCGCTGACGATCGCCTCGGGCAGGGTGAGCACCCGCACGCCCCATCCCGCATTCTCCGCAGGGTATGCCTGCGCGAGCCGGCGAGCGACCTCGCCGAGTTGCTTGGACGCTTGCGCCTCCGAGACGCCCGGCGCGAGCCGGGCGAGCACGCGGTTGTCGATGCGGAACTCGCGCCGCTCCAGCGCCTCTCGCCGCTGTGGAAGGGTGGGCAGGGGCGCGTACGCGTCGCCCCAGTCCGGGTACGTGAACGCGCGCGGCATGACCCCGATCACCGTGTATGCCCCTTCGCCGAAATCGAGCGTCCGACCGACCACTGTAGGATCGCCGCCGAAATGCTTCTGCCACGCCGCGTACTTGAGCACGAGCACGCGCGGCCCACCCGGCCGCTCCTCGTCAGGCGTGAACGTCCGGCCGAGCAGCGGCTTCGTGCCGAGCAGCGGGAAGAAGCCGTCGGAGACGTGGGCGCCGTTGATGCGCAGCGCTCCCTCGGTCCGGCGCAGCAGGAGCGTCTCGCTGCGCAGGAACGCCATCCCTTCGAGGGCGCCCGCGGCATCCCCGGCATCGCGCCAGTCCCGGAAGTCCGGGTAGGAAGGCGAGTTGAACTCACCCTGCTGCGGGTGCGCGGCGTAGAGCACGACGAGCCGATCCGGGTCCGCGTACCCGAGCGGGCGCAGGAGCACGCCGTTGACGACGCTGAAGACGGCCGTGTTCGCGCCGATCCCGAGCGCGAGCGCGAACACCGCGGCGAGCGCGAAGCCGGGCGTCTTGAGGAGGGACCGGAAGGCGTGGCGGAGGTCGTGGAGCATGGACTTCGGGGACGAGGGACGGGGGACGAGGGGTACCGGGGTGGGGTTCACCGCCCGTCCGCACATGACGTGCGGCGCTGAGGAACCAACTCGCCGTCACGCCCAAAAAGTCACCGTCCCTCGTCCCTCGTCCCTCGTCCCTCGTCCCTCGCTACTCGTATCTCAGCGCTTCCGTCGGCGGTACGCCCATCGCTCGGCGCGCGGGCAGGTAGGTGGCCACGAGTGCCACCGCGCCGAGGAACACGGCGACGACCACGAACGTCATCGGGTCGGTCGCGCTGACGCCGTAGAGCAGGGTGGCCATCGCCCGCGTCGCCGCGAAGGCCCCCACGACGCCGACCGCGACGCCGGCGGCTACGGGCGCCATGCCCTGCCGGATCACGATCCGGAGCACGTCGGCGGGCTTCGCGCCGAGCGCCATGCGAATGCCGATTTCGCGGGTGCGCTGCGCGACTGTGTACGAGACCACCCCGTATATGCCGATCGCCGCGAGCACGAGCGCCACCGCGGCGAAGATGCCGAGCAGGGCGACGCTGACCCGGGGTTGCGCGATGTTGGCCGCAATGCGCTGCTCCATGGTCCGCAGGTCGTTGAGCGGGAGGTCCGGGTCCACGCTCTTGAGCGCCTGCCGGGCGGCCCTCGCCACGGACAGCGGGTCGCCCGCCGTGCGGATCGAGACGAACACGCTACGCGCGGGCCGCTGCGCCATTGGCCGGTAGATCTGCGAGTAGGGCTCGGCGGTGAGCCCCTTCTGGGCGACGGTGCCGACGACGCCGACGACGGTCCACCAGATCGACGCCGTGTCGTCGGGGTTCCCGAAGGTAATGCGCTTGCCGATCGGGTCCTCGCCCGGGAAGAAGCGGCGGGCAAGCTCGTCGTTGATCACGGCG
>Ga0307411_10000905_pt1 | contig 11254 bp, 9 predicted proteins | sample DK1Ometagenome_2_FD_203712 | JGI IMG/M metagenome (GOLD analysis project Ga0307411, IMG submission 203712) | Maize rhizosphere microbial communities from greenhouse at UC Davis, California, United States - DK15-O-1 | ecosystem: Host-associated > Plants > Roots > Rhizosphere > Soil | place: USA...
ATGCCCACGTAAACACCGCGCTCGTCGAGAACGCCGTCGAACGCCACTAGAACGCGATTCGCTTCAGCCAGCCGCTCATCACCGGAATGCACGGTCAGATCGATGCTGCGCCCGTTCCGACGAAGTGTGGTCGCACAGCCGGGGCGCGGGCCGGGTTCGGCAGACCGTTCGGGTGGCGATCGGTTCATAAAGGGAGGCGCAGTTCTTGTGCCCGGTCCCCGATCTCCCGGAAGTCGTGGGCTCCTGTCGGCACCCGCGAACACCTCGACCGCGAGCGCCGTGCCGATCCGGAAGCGGACTCCCCGGACATCACGCGGATTCGGAATCCCGCAGCGCAGGTGGACCAGCGTGCGAACCCCGAGATCACGAACTTCGACGTTTCTTGGGACGCCGGCTACAACGTTCTGCGGTCACGACGTGAGCGCGGTCCACGGCACCGGTTCGGTGAACGGTTGCTTGACGGCCCGGACTCGGTGACAAAGAATCTCCCTTCACCGGCAGGGAAGGGCACACCGATGCGTGAGCGCCGCGTCACCGTCGCGTTCTCCGGACGTGGCGCGGGCACCGCGCCCCTGACATGGGGCCAAAAGGCGATCATGCGCGACATGCGCGCGACCGGCTGGCCGCACAACAACAGCGGCGCGCACCCGCTGCCCGAGGGCGTGACCGTCGCCGAACTGGCGGCTCGGCTGGGCGAGATGATGTGCCGCCACCCCGCGCTGCGGCTGCGGCTCGGCGTCGGCGACGACGGCGAGCCGTGCCAGGTGGTCGTGGCATCCGGCGAGATCGACGTCGAGGTGACCGCCTTCGGCGACGACGTGGACCCCGACGAGGTCCTGAAGCACAGCCACAAGATCTGGTTCGAGTGGTTGACGACCCCGTTCGACGGCCACACCCCGTGGCTGGTCCGGCTGGCGGTGTTGGAGCACCGCAACCGGGCGGCGCACCTGGTGTTCGCGGTCAACCACCTCGTCGCCGACGGCACGGGCACGCTGCTGCTGATGACCGGCCTGGGCATCGGCGAGCTGGCCGACCGCCTGCTCGACCCCGACGCCGTCACCGCGCTGGACCTCGCGCGCCGCGAGCAGACCCCCGAGGCGCGGCGCACCAGCGACGGTGCGATGCGCTACTGGGAGGAACAGCTCCGGGACCTGCCGCGCGCGACGTTCGGGAAGCCGAAGTACCCGGAAGGACGGCTCGGGCACCGCTACTGGCACGGCCGGTTCAACTCCGCCGCCGCCCACCTGGCGGTGCTGGCCATCGCCCGCCGCACCCGCACCGACACCGCCAGGGTGCTGCTGGCCGTGCTGGCCATCGCGATCGGCCGCGCCACCGGCGTCGACCCGCTCACCACCAACGTCATCGTCAGCAACCGGTTCCGGCCCGGCTTCACCGACGTGATCGGCACGCTGAACCAGAACTCTGTGCTGTCGCTGGACTTGGGCGGCACGGTGGACGAGGTGGTGGCGCGGACCCGGCACGCGGCGACGGCCGCGTGGATGCGCGCCTACTACGACCCCGACCAGCTCGACCGCCTGATCGCCCGCCTCGACGCCGAACGCGGCCACCCGGCCGCGGTCACCTGCCGCATCAGCGACCTGAGGTTCAGCACCCGCCCTGGCGCCGAGGAGCTGCTGGCCGACGGCGACCCGGTCACCGAGGAGCGGGTGCGGGCCGAGCTGCCCCGGACGTTCCTGTCCTGGGACGGCCACCTCGATGCGATGCCCGACCAGCTGTTCATCAGCATCGAGGACCGTCCCGGCACGATCCACCTCCAGATGGTGTTCGACATGGCCGTGTTCACCACCGACCAGGTGGAAACGATGCTCCACGCGGTCGAGGAGGTGGCGCTGGAAGCCGCGTTCGACGCGACGGCGCACGCTATCGGTCCCACGTCACCGGCAGTTCCTCGAAGCTCCTGACCACCAGGCCGGGCTTGAGGCGCAGTTCCTGCTCCGGCACGGCCAGGCGGAGGTTGGGCAGCCTGCGCAGCAGGCCGCCCAGCGCCTCCTGGAGTTCCATGCGGGCCAGGAAAGCGCCGATGCAGTGGTGCGGGCCCGCGCCGTACCCGATGTGCGGGTTGGGCGAGCGGGTCAGGTCGAGCCGGTCGGCGTCCGGGAACACCGACTCGTCGCGGTTGGCCGACACCACGGCGGGCAGCACGACCGAGCCCGCCGGTACCGGGACACCGCCCAAGTCGACGTCCTCGATGGTGACCCTGGGCATCAGGATGCCGCTCTCGCCGAGCTGGATGTAGCGGGTCAGCTCCTCCACGGCCACCGCGACGGCGTGCGGGTCGTCGCCGCGCAGGGCGGCGAGCTGGTCGGGGTGGTTGGACAGGACGGTGACGAACAGGTTGATCTGGTTGGCGGTCGACTCGTGGCCACCGGCGAGCAGCCCGGCGGTGACGGAGACGAGTTCCCGCTCGGACAACGAGTCCTCCCGGTCCCACGCGGCGACCAGGGCGCTCATCAGGTCGTCGCCGGGGTTCTCGCGCCGCTTCTCGATCAGCTCCCCGAACGCGGCCAACGCGGCGCGCGGCGGGCCGGGGTCGGCTTTCCAGTCACCGACCAGCGCGTCCGACCACTCCTTGACCCGGCCCTGGTCCTCGTCGGCCACGCCGAACAGCCCGCTGATCACGGCGATGGGCAGCGGCACGGACACGTGGGCGCTCAGGTCCGCGCCGGGGCCTGCCTCCTCGAGGCGGTCGATCATGCCGTCCACGAGCCCGGCCACCGTCGCGCGCAGGTCCTCGACCCGGCGTGCGGTGAACGCGCTGCCGACCACTCGGCGGACCTCGGTGTGCAGGGGCGGGTCCATGCCCAGCAGCGAGTCGTCGGCCAGCGACCCCAGCTCCCACTCCGGCCCCTTCGGCCCGGTGGCCGCGGCGCGGCTGAACCTGGGGTCGCTGAAGACCTTGCGGACGTCCGCGTGCCGGGTCGCGAGGTAGGCGAGGGTGCCGTCGGGCAGTTCCACCCGCGGCACCGGGTCTTCGGCGCGCAGGCGCGCGTACTCCGGCGACGGGTGGTGCAGCGACGGCGCGGGCGGGAGCGGGAAGCGGATCACGGGCGGTCTCCTTCGGCGTAGGCGACGAGCTGGTCGACCACCTGGGCGGGGGTGGGCATGGCGTGGATGCGGTCGCGCAGCAGTTCGGCGGCCTCGCGCCACGGCCCCCCGTCCATCAGCGCGGCGACGCTGTCGCGCACCGTCGCGACGTCCGGCTCCTCCAGCACCAGGCCCGCGCCGGACAGCAGCAGGCGTTCGGCGTTGAAGTGCTCGTCGCCGACCTGCGGCAGGACCAGTTGCGGCACGCCGTGGACGAGGGCGGTCATCATCGTGCCCGCACCGCCGTGCTGGACGAACGCCGCGCTGCCGGGCAGTGCCAGGCGCAGCGCGAGGGGCGCGTCGGCCACCCGCACGGTGTCGGGCAACGGAGGCAGCGCGTCACGGTGGGCCTTGGCCACCGCGACGACCACGTCCGCGCCCAGGTCCGCCACGGCACGGATGACGTCCGCGAGATCCGCCCGCTCGGACAGTCCCGGCCCGGCGACCGTGCCGCCGGTGACGCACACGCGCGGACGGCTCGGCGGTTCGTGCAGCCACGGCGGGAGGACGTGGGTGCCGTTGTAGGGCAGGTAGCGCATCGGCAGGCTCGGCACGGGCAGCGGCACCTGGAGCGGCGCGGGCACCGGGTCGACCATCACGCCGCCCGCCACGCGCACGTCCGACGACGTGATCCCGAAGCGTCGGGCCAGCGGACCGAAGACGCCGTCGTGGTCCCACGCCAGCGTGGAGCCGTGGTCGGGTCCCCACAGGACCTGCGCGCCGGGCACGTCCAGCACCGCCGCCGCCACGGCCGCGGCGAGGTTGAACGGCTCCCACAGGACCAGGTTCGGCCGGAAGGACCGTCCAAACGCGACCAGCTCGTCCACCCAGGCGTCGGCCATGTGGACCACTCCGCCGTCCGGGGTGATCGCCGGACCATCCGGATCGGGCGGGCCGTCACCGGTGCTGCCACCGACTTTGCCGATCCGGTCGGTGAACACGGCCTCGAAGTCCAGGTGTGGTCCCAGCGGCACGGCGACCAGGCCTGCCTCGTCCACGACCGGTGCGAGCCCCGGCTGCGTGGCCACCAGCACCTCGTGCCCGGCGACCTGCAACGCCCACGCCAGCGGCACCAGGCAGTAGAAGTGCGAACGCCAGCCCCAGGTCGAGATGAGAATGCGCACCGGGCATGCTAACCCGCGCGGAGGGCGTGCGGAATCCGTTGACGCACAGGGGTTCTTGGGCGCAGTGTTAGCCGTCGTGGCAGTCGTACCGCAACCGCGCCAGTATCCATTCGAGCCGTTCACCGGCGAGCTGTCGCCGGAACTGATCGGCATGATCGAGACCGACCCGGTGAGCCGGGTGCTGCTGCCCGACGGGGAACCCGCCTGGCTGGTGCTGGACTACGCCGGGTGCCTCACGGTGCTGGCCGACCCCCGGTTCAGCCGGTTCGTGCACCGGCCTCCGCCCGACCAGCCGCCGCTGCGCGACCTCAACCAGGATGGCGCGGCGCACGCGGCGGTGCGCCGGGTGGGCAGCCGCGCGTTCGGCGGTCGCCGCATGGCGCACTACCGGCCGCGCGTGCAGACCTTGGTGAATGAGCTGGTGGACGCGATGATCGCCGGGCCCCAGCCCGCCGACCTGGTCAGCGGCCTCGTCGCGCCCTTGCCGCTGCTGGTGATCTGCGAGGTGATCGGCGTCCCGGCCGCCGACCGCGAGCAGTTCCACGGCTGGCTCGCGGGCCTGAACTCGGTGGTGGACTACAACTCCGCGGACGCCGCGAAGTCGCTGTGGGTCTACCTGGCGGGGCAGATGGCCGCCAAGCGGGTCGAGCCCGGCGACGACCTGCTGTCGGTGTGGCTGGAGGACCGCGATGACCACGGCCTGTCCGATGACGAGATCATCGTGCTGGCCATGGGGTTGCTGCGCGGCGGCCTGGAGGTCGGCTCGACGGCAGCGGGCGTTCGGGTGCTGTTCCAGCACCCGGAGCAGCTGGCGGATCTGGTGCGGTCACCGGAGAAGATGCCCGCCGCGGTGGACGAGATCCTTCGGTATACCGCAGTCAGCAGCATGTTCCGCGTGCAGGTCGTCACCGAGGACGTGACCGTCGGAGAGGTCGCGATGAGCGCCGGGGACCGCGTCATGGCCGTTCCCTGGGTGGCCAACCGCGATCCCCGGATCTTCAGCGACCCCAACGTGTTTGACATCGACCGCGGGCCCCGCGCGGCGCACCTGGCCTTCGGTTACGGGCCGCACTTCTGCCTGGGCATGGCTCTGGCCCGGATGGAGGTCGAGCTGTCCATCGCGACGCTGCTGCGCCGTCTGCCAGGGCTCCGGCCCGCGATCCCGGTCGAGGAACTGCGGTGGCGCCACGACCGGATCAACGGGGGCATCGAGGAGTTCCCGGTGGTGTGGCCCGCTACTCAGTAGCTCTCCGCCGCGTTGACCCGGTCGGGCCAGTACCGCTCGCCCGGCGCGGGCTGGTAGTGCTCCCAGCGCGGCGGGTTGCCCGTCGGCACGTCGCCCAGCACCGTGATGCGCTGGCCCCTTCGGCGTTCGCGGTAGTCGTTGACGGCGTAGTGCTGCGTCACCCGGTTGTCCCACATGGCCACGTCGCCGGGCTGCCAGCGGAAGCGGCAGGTGAACTGCGGACCCTCGGAGAACCGGAACAGGTACTCCAGCAGGGCGTCGCTCTCGTTGCGGGACAACTGGGGAACGTGCGAGGTGAACAGGCGGTTGACGTAGAGCGAGCGACGGCCGGTCTCCGGGTGCACGCGCACCACCGGGTGCTCGGCGCGGCTGGAGAACTCGTTGCCCACGCGGATGGTGTGGATCGCGGTCAGGCCGTCCACCAGGTCGCGCAGCGGGGCCGACAGCGCCTCGTACACCAGGCACTGGTTGGTCCACATGGTGTCGCCGCCGTTGGGCGGCAGGTCGATCAGGTGCAGCACCGACGCGATCGGCGGGCTCTCGTGGAAGGTCATGTCCGTGTGCCACACGTCGACCTTCGCGCCGTCCTCCGAGTCGATGACGACGATCTCCGGGTGGCTCTCCAGCCTCGGCAGGTACGGGTGCAGCTCCAGCTCGCCGAAGCGCCGCCCGAAGTCGATGTGCGCCTGCGGCGCCAGATTCCTTTGACCGCGCAGGAACACCACCTGGTGACGCAGCAGCCGATCGCGGATCAGGTCGAACTGGTCGTCGGTCAACGTGTTCAGGTCGATGCCGCTGATCTCCGCGCCGAGGGCGCCGGACAACAGCCGGATTTCCGGGGCGGTCACACTCGTCATCCGGCCATTCTGTGCCACGAAGGGACATTGGTCCACGGGTTGACTGCGGTGGCGCGGTTCGGCACGCTGCGCCGATGGCGCCCGAGAACGCGGGTGAGCGCTTGGACGCCCTCACCGACCTGGTCACCCCGATGGCCGTGCGCACGGCGGTCACGCTCCGCGTGCCAGACCTGATCGCCGCGGGCGTCACCGACCTGACCGCGCTGGCGCGGCGCTGCGGCGCCGACCGCGACGCGCTGGGCCGGTTGTTGCGCCACCTGGTCCATCGCGAGGTGTTCGCGGAGGTCTCCCCGGACGTGTTCGCGTTGACCGGACTGGGCGAACTGCTCCGCGACCGCGGCGACATCGGCCACGGCACGAGGTTCGACCTGGACGCCTTCCCGGCGCGAATGGACCTGGCCGCGCTCGGCCTGCCGCACGCGGTGCGCACGGGCGAACCGGGCTACGCGTCGGTGCACGGCCGCGACTTCTGGACCGACCTGGACGCGACCCCGGAGTACCGCGCCCACTTCGACCGGCTGATGGCCGGACTCCAGGCGTCGACCTCGCCGCAGGTGGCCAAGCTCTACCCGTGGCCGGAGGTGGGGCTGGTGGCCGACATCGGCGGTGGGTCGGGCGCGCTGCTGGCCGAGCTGCTGGCAGCGCACGGGCACCTGCGCGGGATGCTGGTGGACCGGGCCGAGCCGGTGGCCACGGCGGTGGCGCGGTTCGCCGAGAACGGCCTGGGCGAACGAATCGTGGCGGTCGAGGGCGACTTCTTCCAGCCGCTGCCCGCGGGCGCGGACGTCTACGTCGTCTCGCGCGTGCTGACCGACTGGAACGACGCCTCCGCCGCGACGATCCTGCGCCGTTGCGCCGAAGCGGCGGGCCCGGACGGACGCGTGCTCGTGGTCGAGGTGCTGCCCACCGAGCCGCACGTGCCGCACCTGTCGCCGTTCGACCTCCGGATGCTGGTGGAGGTGGGCGGCCGGGAGCGCGACCGCGCGGCGCACGACGCGCTCGCCGCGTCGGTCGGACTGGCGCCCGCGCGGACGTTCGCGGGCTCGGAGGGCTTGGCACTCATGGAATTCCGGACGGTGTTGCGCTGATCGCCCTATTGCCGCGGGATTCTCCGCGGCTTAGCGTCACGCTGAGCGTCAAACCTGTCGCCTGTCGAAGGGCGGACGCGCATGACAGTTTCCGACTCACCGCAGTATCGGACTCTTCTGGACAGTCTGGCCCGCAGTGAGTCGGGACAGCTCCTGCGGGAGGAGTTGCGCCGCCGTTGGCCGGAGACGACCGACGAACTGGCTTCCATGGCGAGGTTCGCCCTGGTGCCTGCGGGGAAACTGCTGCGCCCGCTGATGGCGCTGCACACCGCGCAGGCGGTCGGCGGCGACCCGTTGCGCGTCACCGCGGCCGTGCTCGCGCTGGAGTACGTCCACACCGCGACCCTCGTGCACGACGACATCATCGACGGCGACGCTCTGCGCCGCGGGCGGCCGTCGGTGCACTCCGCCTTCGGAATCCCGAACGCAATCGTCACCGGTGACGACCTGATCTTCAGCGCCTTCGAGTCCCTTGTGGACGAACCATGGGCGGCCTCGCCCGCGCGGGTGGTGGCGGCGGTCGGCGAGCTGGCCGAGGTCGGCCGCGACCTGTGCCGCGGCCAAGTGCTGGAGTCGCGCCTCGTCGGCGACCCGGAGGAAGGCGCGCGCTGGTACGAGGAGATGGTGCGCCTCAAGACCGGGGCGCTGTTCCGGGCCGCCTGCTACATCGGGGCGACGCTGGGCGGCGCGGACGCGGACACCGGCACGATGCTGGCCTCCTACGGCGAGAACGTCGGCATCGCCTTCCAGATCCGCGACGACCTGCTGGCCTTCGTCGCCACGCCCGAGCAGACCGGCAAGCCCGGTGACAGCGACTTGCTCAACGGACGGCCCACGCTGCCGGTGCTGCTGGCCTACGAGGCCGCCGACGAGGCCGATCGGCGGCAGCTGCGGGACGTCCTGGGCCGCCGCGCCGACCAGGAGGACGACGTCCGGTGGGTGCGGGACCTGGTGACGGCCTCCGGCGCGGTGCAGAGCGCACACCGACGGATGGCGTCCCACGTGGAGCTGGCGCTGGCCGGGCTGGCGGGGCTGCCGCCGTCGCCACACGCGACCGCGCTGGCCGACATCGCGCGCTGGACCACGAGCGCACCACCGGACGGCCGGGGTTGAGGACGTGGGCTTCGGCGCGACGGTCCGGGCGCACGTGGAGACGTGGCGCCCTTACACGCTCTGGTACGTCGGGCTGGTCGGGCTCGGTGGCGCGGTCCTGGCAGGCGCGGCCGGGAACCCGTGGCGGCTGCTCGCGGCGTGGGCCGCGCCCACCGCGGGCTGGCTGGGCGGGCACTACCTGGGCGACTACTTCGACAGGCACCTGGACGCCATCGGCAAACCGCACCGACCGATCCCGTCGGGACGGTTGAGCCCGCGCGTGGCCAGGGCGTGCGGTGTGCTGTGCATGCTGGTGGTGGCGGCGATCGCCGTCCTGGGCGGGTGGCCGACGCTGCTGGCCGCCGCGCTCGGCGTGTTCGGGATCATCGCCTACAGCCGGTGGGCCAAGGCGCGCGGCATCGCGGGCAACCTGGTGCGCGGCGCGCTCGGCGCGATCGCCCTGGTGTACGGGGTGTGCGTGGCCGGGACGTGGCCGTCGTCGGGGATCGCCGCGGTGGTGGTGCTGGCGGCGGTGTTCTGGCTGCACGACACGACGTCCAACCTGGTCGGCACACTGCGCGACGTGGACGGCGACCGCACGGGCGGCTACGGCACGCTGCCGGTGCGCCGCGGCATGCCCTTCGCGGTGTGGACGGTCCTCGCGCTGTACCTGGCGGTGATCGGCGCGGCGGTGGCGGGCGGGCTGCTCGCCGCGATCGGCGACCGGACGGTCTACCTGGTGACGCTGGCCGTCGTGGCCGCGCTGGGCGCGCTCGCGCTGGGGCCACTGGTCCGGCTGCGTGCGGACGTGCCGGTGGTCGTCGCGCTGCGCAGCCACGAAGTGCTGGTGGTCGAACGGCTCGTGCTCGCCTCGGCGACAGTCGGCCTCGGCCTGGGCGTCGGCTGGCAACTGGGGCTGTCCCTGCCGCTGGCCGCGCTGACCTGGTGGACGCAGTCGGCGATGCGGAGCAAGCACGAGCTGGGCACGTCCCGGCCGTCCGAGGTCCGCTCGCGCGGCCTGATCCCGTTGGAGGACAAGACATGACAGTCGGGTCGCGGGTCGACGTCGCGAAGGCCGTGGAGCTCGGCGCGGAGGCGTTGCTGGCCCGGCAGCGCCCGGACGGCGCGTTCACCGACGACCCGCCCGCCTCCGTGCTGGGCACCGCGGGCACGATCACGGCGCTGCACGCCGCCGACCCGGTCGCCCACGCCGACCTGGTCTCGGGCGGCGCGGCGTGGCTGCGCGACAGGCAGCGCGCCGACGGCGGCTGGGGCGGGGTGGACGGCGCGCCCAGCGGGGTCGTGCCCACTGCCATCGCCACCGCCGCCCTGCACATCGTCTCCCCGGAGCGCAGCGCGACGGCCGTGACCGTCGGGCGTGCCGCGCTGGCCGCGCTGGGCGGTGTGGACGCGGTGACCGACCGCGCGGTGGCGCTGATGTGCCGCCAGTTCCTGACCTTGGCCCGCCTGACCGCCGAGGCGGGGCCGCTGCGGCGGCTGCCGCTGGAGATCGTGCTGGCCGACAAGTTGCGGCGGCGGCTGATCTCGTTCCGCACCACGCCGTTCGTCGGCCTGGCGCTGGCTCAGGACGGCCTGCTGCCCACCGGGCCGGTGCGCCGGTTCACCCTGCGCCTGGCCCGTCCGGCGGCACTGCGACTGGTCCGCGCGGTGTACGAGCACGAGGACCGCACCGGGGCGCTCAGCGAGGACCCGTGGCCTGCCGCCCTGGTGCTGCTCGGCTTGGCCCGCTCCGGCGAGGCCCCCGACATCGCCGCCGCCATCGCGGGCTGGCTGCGCGCCGCGGTCCGGCCGGAGGGCGCGTGGGACGCGGTGGCCAACCTCGACCTGACCCGCACCGGCTACGCCACCACCGGCCTGGTCGCCGCCGGGTACGCCGCGGACCCCCGGCTGCGCGCGGCCCGCGACTTCCTGCACGCCGCCCGCACCACCGAGCCGTTCACCATCCTGGACGTCCCGGCGGGCGGCTGGAGCTTCTCCACCCGGCACGGCTGGCCGGTGACGCTGGAGTCGGCCGAGATCCTCAGCGCGCTGGCCGGGCTGCCCGGCGCCGCCGAGGACGCCCAACTGCGCGGGGGGCTGGACTGGCTGACCGGGCGGCAGGACACGCGCGGCTCGTGGAGCCTGTGGGTGCGCGACACCAAGCTCGCCAACGACGGGCCGTGCCCGGCGATCACCAGCCAGGCCGTCCAAGCCCTGCTGGACGCGGGCCGCCCCGCTGACGACCCGGCCGTGGCCTCCGCCGCCGCGTGGCTGCTCACCTCGCAGAACCCGGACGGCACGTTCGAGAACCTGTGGTACCGCGACCACACGTCCGGGACCGCCGTCGTGGTCGGCGCGCTGGCGCGGGCCGGGCACGGCGGGCACGAGGTCGTGCGCAAGGCGGTGGACTGGCTGCTGCGCACCCAGCTCCCCGACGGCTCGTGGGGCCCCGGCGACGGCACCGAGGGCTCGGTCGAGGAGACGTCCTGGGCGGTCCAGGCGCTGCTGGCGGCGGGAACCGGCGCGGACGCGGTGGACCGGGGCGCGGCCTGGCTGGTGGCCGTCGCCAAACCCGACGGCGGGTGGGAGCCCACGCGGGTGTGCAACTACATCCGCCACCACATGCGCTACGCCAACGGCGTGATCACGCAGGCCGTGGCCCTCAAGGCGCTGGGCGAGTACGGAGCCGCCGTCCGATGACGCTCCCGGCGACCGTCGACGTCGTGGTGTCCGGCGCGGGCG
>Ga0307411_10000906_pt1 | contig 11251 bp, 10 predicted proteins | sample DK1Ometagenome_2_FD_203712 | JGI IMG/M metagenome (GOLD analysis project Ga0307411, IMG submission 203712) | Maize rhizosphere microbial communities from greenhouse at UC Davis, California, United States - DK15-O-1 | ecosystem: Host-associated > Plants > Roots > Rhizosphere > Soil | place: USA...
TGGCGATCGCCCTCGCCGTGTTCTCGAACGTCGGTGACGCGCAGGTCACGTCGGCATGGGGCGCCTGCGGCACGGTGGTCGCGCAGGACGTGAAAGGCAAGGCGTTCTGCGAGTCGCTGCGCGCGGGTGCGGTGCTGTGGTCGGTGGTGCTCTACGCCAGCGCCTTCATCGCGGGACTCGCCGGCGCGGCGCTCTACCTGCTGACGCGCGGCACGCGCTAGCGTCTCGCCGGGTCGCCGGCGTCGCACGCCGCTTCACGCATCGCGCAATAGTTGCGCGCGCACCGGCATTTCTTCCTCGCGAACGCGATCGCGTCGCATCGACGTGGACCGCATCCCGCGTCCGGCGCGCCCGCGTTTGTCCAGCCACGCTGGCATCGCGCTTGCACGTCGTCGTGCGACGGCCGACGACCGCCGCGCACGTGCAAGACCGCTCCGATTCCCCGCCGACCCCGACCGTCGTTCCCGAGCCCGGCATGCGTGTGCGGGGCCCGGACGGCTTCGACGCAACGGTCGCCGATGCCGACGCCCGGCACACGGTGGTCTCGCACGGCGGACGCACGTTCGTCCTCCCGACGAGCCTCCTCGTTCGGACCGCGCCTTCGCTGTTCGAGATCGCATCCGATCCCGATGAAGGGGCGGCGCGGCTCGTCGTTCCCGTCGTCGAGGAGACGCTCGACGTCGACCGGCGCCAAGTGACCACGGGCCGCGTGCGCATCAGCAAGCACGTCACCCGCGAGGAAGTCGTCGTCGACGAGCCGGTGCTGCGCGATCGCGTCGACGTCGAGCGGCGTGCGGTGAATCGCATCGTCGCCCAGGCGCCCGGCGTGCGTCAGGACGGCGACGTGACGATCGTGCCGATCCTCGAGGAGGTGCTGGTCATCGAGAAGCGGCTGATGCTGCGCGAAGAGCTGCACATCCGTCGCACGCACACCACCGCGCACGAGCCGCAGCGCCATTCGCTGCGCCGCGAACACGCCCGCGTCGAGCGCATCGACGAACCCTCGCCGCCCGGCGACGCGCCGGGCGGTCGCATCCGCAATCCGCAACACGAACGTCAGGAGATCTCCATGGATCGCACCCTCGTCGCCGTCTTCGATTCCCCCGAGCAGGCCCGGCAGGCCGCGCAACAGCTGGCCGGCATCGGCATCCCCGAGGAACGCGTGCACACGCGTTCGGGCAGCACGGCCGACCTTCATGCCGGGTCGGACGACGCGCCCGCCTACTCGACCGACGGCGACAGCGCCCGCCGCGGCGGATTCTTCGCGCGCCTGTTCGGCCTCGACGACGATCTCGAGACCGCGGGCCAGTACGAGGAGGCGGCGCGGCGCGGCAGCGTCGTCGTCGCCATCGATCCGCTGCCCGAGGAACTGGTCGATGACGCATCGCGCATCCTGTCGCAGAACGGCGCGATCGACATGGACGAGCGCGTGACGCAGTGGCGCGAGCGCGGCTGGACCGGCTACGACCACGCCGCGCCGGCGATGACGGACGAGGAGCTGACGCGCGAACGCGAGCTCGCTGCGCCTCGCGTGCCGCAACCGGAATCGCAATCGAGCGACGAGCACGTCCGCATTCCCGTGGTCGAGGAACGGCTCGAAGTAGGCAAGCGCCGCGTCGAACGCGGCGCGGTGCGCGTCTTCACCCGCATCGCCGAGCGGCCGGTCGAGGAGCAGGTCGAACTGCGGCAGGAACGCGCGCGCATCGAGCGCCGTGCCGTCGATCGCGAAGCAACCGAAGCCGATCTCGGGGCCGCGTTCCAGGAAGGGTCGCTGGAGATCCGCGAGAGCGAGGAGCAGCCGGTGGTTGCGAAGCGTGCGCGCGTGGTCGAGGAAGTCGACATCGGCAAGGAAGTGAGCGAGCGGACCGAAACGGTGCGCGACACGGTGCGGCGAAGCGAGGTCGACGTCGAGGATGTCCCGGCGAGCCGACCGAACGACGTCCCGCGCGGAGACGGGGCGCGCAGACGGTAGATCCAGGGTCGCAACGGCCGGCCGGGCGGCGCGCGTGATGCGCTGTCCGGCCGGCGTGGCGCGGCTCGCCCCGCGGGGCACTCAAGGCATGCGCGGGACGCCCCGCGCCGGATTCAGTGCAGCCGCTGGCGCGCCTTGCGTGCGGCTTCGGGAAGATCGCGCCGCGAGCCGCTGCCGCGCGTTTCGCTCGCGCGGCGCCGATCCTGCCAGAAGCGATAGATCAGCACCGCCGCGACCGGAAGCTCGTCGACGAGGCTGTCGCGCTTCTCCTTGTCGTCGATCCATTCGGCGAACTCGGGATCGTGCTCGCCGAACGCGAGCGCCTCGATGGGAAAGATCCAGTCGCGCGCATCCTGCGCGTCGTACAGCGGCTGCCATTCGTCGTCGCGCAGCTTGACGCCGGCCATGTAGCCCTCGCACCACGCTGTCGCTTCGGGCGGCGCACGCTCTCCGGCCTTCTCGCCGCGTCCGGCTTTTTCCGCGTCGGGCAGGTACAGCAGCGGACGAAAGCGCGTCGGGCTCTCGGCCAGCGTACGCTCGATGCCGACCATGTGCCGCAGCATCAGCGCCATCACGCGCTGCGCCTGGTCCGACGATCCGTACGCGGGCGTCGCGCTCTTGCCACCCTCGCTCCACACGCCAGGCAACCACTCGGACGGCTGGATCGTCTCCGGGCCGCTCGCGATGGCGGTCAGGTAGCCGTCGAGCATTTCGAGGTCCATGCAATCCTGCGGAACCGCGTCGGATGCAAGGAACGCCTCGAGCTCGTCGAGCTCGGCATCGGTGAGAGGTTCGTCGAGGGCGCGGATGTCGGCCATGGGATGCAGCGAACGGCGAAAGACTGCGACTGTACCCTATCGGCCCGCGAGCCCCGCGCCGGTTTGAACGCCGCGCCGAGTGGGCGCTTGGTCGACGGGCAGCCGCGCGGCCGCGTTCCGCGCGCACGTGCGCTCTTGTCGCGTCACGCAACCGATATCGATTGTCCACTCGATCCGCGCACGCGGTTCGTCTAGGCTGTCGTCACCGCCGCCTGCCTGCCATGTCCGACCGCCCGAACCGCCGGCCGCTGCGCGGCCTCGTCGTCTCGCTGGTCCTGACGTTCGCCGTCGCGGCGCTCGCGTCGGTCGCGTCGGTGAAGGCGCCCGCGTTCTACGCCGCGCTGGACAAGCCCGCCTGGGCGCCGCCCGCCGGGGTGTTCGGGCCGGTGTGGACGCTGCTGTACGCGATGATGGCGATCGCCGCGTGGCTCGTGTGGAAGGCGCGCGGCCTGCGTGACTCGCGCGCGGCGCTCACGCTGTACGGCGTGCAGCTCGCCGCGAACGCGCTGTGGAGCTTCCTCTTCTTCGCCTGGGGCCGCGGTGCCCTCGCCTTCGTCGACATCGTCGTCCTGTGGCTGCTGATCGCGGCGACGATCGTCGCGTTCTGGCGCATCCGTGCTGCGGCCGGCCTGCTGCTCGTCCCCTACCTCGCGTGGGTCAGTTTCGCGACGGCGCTCAACTACGCCGTGTGGCAGCGCAACCCGGCGCTTCTCGGCTAAGACGCGAACCGGCCGACGACCGTCGATGCATCTTCAGCGCGGGAAGCGACGGGCCAGTTCCTCGACCTGCGATGCGTCGAGGACGCGCGCGCCCGCGTGTTTCACCAGCAGCCACAGCCGCGCGGTCGCTTCCAGCTCCTCGATCGCGTCCGTCGCCGCGTCGAGCGATCGCCCGCTGACCACGGGGCCGTGATGGGCGAGGAGCAGCGCATGGTGATCGCGCGCCGCGCGCGCGACCGCTTGCGCGAGGGCGGCGTCGCCCGGCGCGTAATAGGGCAGCATCGGCAGCGTTCCGACGCGCATCGCGTAGTAGGCGGTCAGCGGCGGCAGCGCGTTGCCCGCATCGGTGTCCGCGAGAACGGACACGGCCACCGAGTGCGTCGCATGCAGGTGCACGACGGCGTTGTCGTCGGGGCGCTCGCGATACATCGCGATGTGCAGCTGCGCTTCCTTCGTCGGCGGGTCGCCGCGCAGATGCACGCCGTCGAAGTCGAGGAGCGCAAGGCGCGCCGGATCGAGTGCGCCGAGCGAGCTCCCGGTCGGCGTCATCAGGAAGCCGTCGCGTACGCGCAGGGACAGGTTGCCGGTGCTTCCATGCGTGAGCCCGCGCTCGAACAGCGAGCGGCCGACGGCGACGAGCGCGTCGCGGTCGCGCGCGTCGCTCATGGCGGAAGCATCGCGAGCGCCTTCGCGAAGAAATCCTCGGCGCCGAAGTTGCCTGACTTGAGCGCGAGCGCAAGCGGCGGATCGCCGAGCGCGGTCGTCCACGGCACGCCGGGATCGATCTGCGGGCCGATGGCGAGCGCCTCGACGCCGAGCGCCTGCACGACCGCGCCGGACGTTTCCCCGCCGGCAACGACGAGCCGGCGCACGCCGCGCGAGACAAGCTCGCGCGCGATCGTCCCGAACGCGGCTTCGATCGTCGTCGCAGCGCGCTCGCGGCCGAGCTTCGCCTGGACTTTCTCGACGGCGGCCGGCTCGGCCGTGGAATAGACGAGGAACGGCTTTCCCGACGCCAGTGCCGGAGCCACCGCGGCGAGCGCTTCGCGCGCCATGGCGAGCGGCTCGGCGGCACGCAGCGGATCGAGCGCCACGGCGACATGATCGCGCGCGAACGCGGCCACCTGCGCCCGCGTGGCGGCCGAGCACGAGCCGGCAAGCACCGCGGCGCCGCCGCGCACGTCGGGAAGCCGCGCGGCGTCGGTGCGCTCGGCGAGCAGTTCCGCGTCGCGGAAGTTCTGCGGCAGCCCGAGCGCGATGCCGGAGCCGGCGGTCACGAGCGGCAGGTGCGCGCACGCCGCGCCGATGTCGATCAGGTCCTCGTCGTCGACCGCGTCGACGATCGCGTAGGCGACGCCCTCGCCTTCGAGCTTCGCGAACTCGGCGCGGATGGCGTTCGGGCCGCGCTGCACCACCGACCAGGGGACGAGCCCGACCTTGCGCCGCGTCTGGCGGCCGAGCACGCGGACGAGGTTCGCGTCACGCATCGGCGTCAGTGGATGATCGCGCATCGGCGATTCGGACAGCAGCGTCTCGCCGACGAACAGGTAGCCCTGGTAGATGGTCCGGCGGTTCGCGGGAAAGGCCGGGCACGCGATCGTGAAGGACGACCCGAGCGCGTCGAGCAGCGCGTCCGCCACCGGACCGATGTTGCCGGCATCGGTCGAGTCGAACGTCGAGCAATACTTGAAGTACACCTGCTTCACGCTGCGCGCCCGGAGCCATTCCAGCGCCTGCAGCGATTGCGCGACCGCTTCGCGCGCGGGGACCGTGCGCGACTTCAACGCCACGACGACCGCGTCCGCGTCGTCCACGAGGTCCGGACGTCGCGGCACGCCGATCGTCTGCACGGTGCGCATGCCGGCGCGCACGAGCATGTTCGCGAGGTCGGTCGCGCCGGTGAAATCGTCGGCGATCGCGCCGAGAAGAAGGCGGCTCATGGTCAGGAGGATGCGGCGGCTTGGCGGCTCGCGTCAACCGCGCGCGGCGCGATCGCCAGTCCGGCGAAGCACCGATGCGATGAGCGGTGCGCCAGCCTGGTCACCGCAGCGCATGCGCGACGTTCAGCGCGAGCGCGAACACGATCACCGCGCCCGCCTGGTGCAATGCGGCGAGCGGCAGCGGCACGACGTTCACGAGCGTCGCGATGCCGAGGGCGATCTGCACGCCGACCATGCCGAGCAAGGCGTTGCCGCCTTTCTCGGCACGCGCCGGCAACCCCGGCGCGCGGCGAAGCTTCCACCACAGCACCGGCACGAGCGCGACGAGCAGCCACGCGCCGATGCGATGGTCGAACTGCACGGTCGCCATGTTCCAGAAGAAGTTGGTCCACGCCGGTTCCAGCATCAGGATCTCGGGCGGCACGAACGCGCCGTTCATCAGCGGGAACGTGTTGTACGCGAAGCCGGCGCGGATGCCGGCGACGAAGCCGCCGGTGACCACCATCGCGAAGACGACGAGCACGATGCCGATCGCCCAGCGCCGCGCCGAGCGCGCCGCCGGCTCGCGCAACCCGCTGCGGCGGGGATGCAGCAGCGACAGCGCGACCCACAGCATCGCGCCGAAGATGACGAACGCGAGCGACAGGTGGGCTGTCAGGCGGAATGGCGACACGCGCGGATCGGCGACGAGGCCGCTCTTGACCATCAGCCAGCCGACGAGCCCCTGCAGTCCGCCGAGCGCGAAGAGCGCCAGCAATCGCGGCGCGTAGCCGCGCGGGATTCGCCCACGCAGTGCGAACCACAGGAACGGCACGAGGAACGCGACGCCGATCACGCGCCCGAGCAGGCGGTGCGCGTACTCCCACCAGAAGATGCGCTTGAACGCGTCGAGCGCCATGCCGCGATTGACCTGCTGGTACTCCGGCGTCGCACGGTACTTGTCGAACGCGGCCTGCCAGTCGGCATCGGACAGCGGCGGCAGCGTGCCGACGATCGGCTGCCACTCGGTGATCGAGAGGCCCGAATGCGTGAGGCGTGTCACGCCGCCGACGACGATGATGGCGAACACCAATGCGCAGCAAGCGAGCAGCCACGCGGCGATCGCGCGCGGCGATGCGTCGCGGACGTCGTCGGAACTGCGTGCCGTCGCGGAAGTGAGCGGGGGAACGGCAGCCATCGCGCCGGTGATTGTCTCACGCCTGCGTCGCGGTCCCGGCGGCGCTGGCTCGACAGTGGCGACGCGCAAGGCCCGCACGCGGGACTACAATCGGTCTCCTTCTCCGCGCTTCCCGCTCATGTCAATGCCGCGCCTCCTCCTCGTCGCCGTCCTGGCGCTTGTCGCAGGGCCCGCCCTCGCGCAGGTCACGGTGAGCGACGCGTGGGTGCGCGGCACGGTGCCGGGCCAGCGCGCGACCGGCGCGTTCATGACGTTGACGGCGAGCGAGGACGTGGCGCTCGTCGCGGCGCGCTCGCCGCTCGCGGGCAGCGTCGAAGTGCACGAGATGAAGATGGACGGCGGCATGATGCGCATGCGCGCGATCGACCGGCTGCCCGTCGCGCGGGGCGCGCCGGTTCAACTGTCGGCCGGCGGTCATCACCTCATGCTGATGGCGCTCGTGAAGCCGGTCGCGGCGGGCGACACCGTGCCGCTTTCGCTCACGTTCGAGGATCGCGCGGGCAAGCGCGTCACCGTCGACGTGCTGGCGAAGGTGCGGCCGCTCGCCGCATCGCACGGGCCGGGCAAGCACTGAGCGGGGCGCAACGCGACGGCCGCGGACCGCGCGCCGTCCTCGCGGGCGAAAGGACGACCGCGCCGATCCTGCGCCGCGGCCCACCGTCGACCGTCAGCGCGCGGCGAACGCGAGCGCCAGCGGCACGTCGAACGTGCGCTCCACGAACCACAGCGCGCCGACCGCGACGATCGCCGCCGAGCCGCCGGACAGTGCGATCCGCCGATAGGCCGCGGTCGCGCGCAGCGCGAACGCGACCGGCAGGAACGCCGCAACCAAGGCGAGCTGCGCGAGCTCGACGCCGACGTTGAACGACGCGAGGGACAGGACGAGCGCGTCATCGGGCAGCCCGAGCTCGCCGAGCGCACCGGCGAAGCCGAACCCGTGCACGAGCCCGAACGCGAATGCCGCACCGACCCGCGCGTTGCGCACGACCGGCCTCAGGTTGTTCAGTGCCGCGAGCACCACCGACAGCGCGATCGCGCTCTCGACGAGCCGCGACGGCAGCGTCACCACGTCGAGCACCGCGAGCGTCAGCGTGATCGAATGCGCTAGCGTGAACGCCGTGACGATCTTCGCCGCGTCGACGAAGGCGTCGCGGAACGAGGCGACCGGCGCCCACTGCCGGCCGCGGCGCACGACCACCGCGGGAAGCAGCAGCGAGACGAGGAACAGCAGGTGGTCGGCGCCCTCGGCGATGTGGTGCGCGCCCTGGAGGACGTAGGCGCGCGCCTGCTCGACGACGCCGGTATGCACCGCGAGCGACGCGTGCGGCGCATCGGCCGACAGCACGATGCTCTTCGTGGCGCCGCCGGCGGCGACGTAACGGACGAGGCCGCGGTGCGTCGCATCGGTGTCGAACATCAGCCGGTAGTCGATCGCCAGCGCCGGCGCCTCGGCGCAGCGCGCCGCCAGGCGGACCACCGCATAGGCGCCGTCGGTGTGACGATCGACGCGATGATCGACCGCCCGCAGCGCGCACGCCTGGCCGCCCGCGGACAGCGACAGCCGCGTCATGACGTACTGCGCGATCGCCTCGTGGCTCGCGCGAAGCTCGCGCCAGGTGATCGCCCCGTCGCCGTCGGCGTCGAGGCCGATCGCCGCGTCGAGATCGCGCAACGCGACGTCGAGCCGGACGTCGGCCGCGTCGGCATGCTGCTCGATCGTGAGGTAGGCATCGCTCGCCTTGTGCGCGAACGCCGGGAGCCCCAGGAACGCGAGGAGGAGCAGCGCGAAACGGGCGTTCATGCGCCGCCTTTCAGCAGTGCGGCGACGCGCGTGTCCTCGAGACCCGTGGCCGTCGTCCAGTCGGACACGATGCGCATCGCGCCGGCGTCGCCGGCGGCGCGCGCCGCCTCCGCGAGCACGCGCACGTCCGCCGGCTCGCGCTGCACGTTCCAGTTCGCGCGCGCCAGCGCGAGCGCTGCCTCGGGATCGCGCTCGATGTCGAGCGCATAGCGCGCCTCTTCGCGCAGATGAACGCCGTCGCCGCGACGGCGCGATGCATCGACGCGGGCGGCAAGCTCGACGCGGTGCCGTTCGAACGCCGCCGTGTCGACATCGCGCAACGCGATCACGTAACGCAGCAACAGCGCGTCGTTGCGCGTATGGCGCGCGAGCAGCGCCACGGCTTCGCGCCTCCGCCCGCGATCGAGCAGGAAGTCGGCGTAGGCGCCGAGCGTGTAGGGGTCGCCGGCATCGAGCGCGAGCGACAGGCGGAACTGCCGCTCGGCGGCGTCGGCGGCATCGAGGCGCGCGGCGATTTCCCCGGCGATCGTCGACGCCCAGGCGCGAAGGCTCGCGTCGGCGCGCGAGTCCGCGAGCCCGCGAGCCAGGACGTCGTAGGCGGTTCGTGCGCGACCTGCGCGGCTCGCGGCATCCGCGCGGCAGGCGGTCACCACCAGGGGCGGCGTGTCGCGCGGCAGTGCATCGCAATCGGCGAGCGCGTCGGCGTGACGGCCGAGGACGTTTCTCACCGTGGCGCGGGTCAGGCGCGCCTGCGCGTCGCCGGGCGCGATGGCGAGCAGGCGATCGAGATCGGCGAGCGCGCCGGGGAAATCATGGAGGCTCTGCTTCACCGTCGCGCGGAGGAGCAGCGCGACCGGAGGCGCCTCGCCGGCCGACCACCAGGGCGCGAGCGCGGCACGGGCCTGTCCGAGGTAGCGCGGATCGCCACTGGCGCGCGCCGCGGCGATCGCCCGCCGTGCGAATGCGCTGGCGAGCGCGAGCTCGCCGGGACGTGCGCGCAGTGCCGACTGCTCGCGCTTCAGCATCGTGAGCGTCGCGTCGCGGACCTCCGGCAGCGTCTCGAGCACTTCGTCGTCGCTCGCCGGGATGAACGGCGCGGCGAGGAGCGACGTGCACGCGAGCGCGTGCAATGCGAGCACCAGCCACCGATTCAGCATGCGCATCGTCGTGTTCCTCGTCGGCGAGCCGTGTGGGCGCAGACGACCGCCGCGGCGCAAGCGCCACGGCGGCCGCATCGCGCGACGCGTCAGTTCGACGCCCGTCGCGCGTTCACCGCGTTGTCGTCGTTGGGCGAACCTTTCAGCGGCGCACGCAGGTAGGGAAACGCCGCCGAGAAGAACGCCGACGACGTGAACGCCCCGTCGGTGTACTTGAGCGCGCCCGCCGGCGCATTGGCGGGCACGCACCCGCCGATGCTGAGCGTGCACAGGACCCCCATCGCGACGCGAAGCTCGGCGTCGACGACGTCGTCGCCCGGCCGCCGCCCGTTCGGGAAGCCGGCGTTGTCGCCGCCCAGCACGCCGAGCCGGTGCTGCGATTCCTTCGGCGTCGGCGCGATCGACGTGTTGAGCCGCATCTGCTCGGACACGACCACGTTCGCCGGCTTGTTCACGCCGTCGATTCCGGTCAGGAACGCTGCGACCAGATCGGTGCGCGGATAGTTCGTGGGCGCGCGCACGCCCGCGGCGCCGAACAGAATCTCGAGCAGCGCCGGGAGCGTGGGATTGGTCACGTAGTCGGCGAACTGGCCGTCGTCCTTCGGCTCGCTCGCGTTGAAGCGGTTCTTGTCCTTGAGCCCGATGACGACCTCGTTGACGAGCGGCATGCCGAGACGCGACACCTGCACCAGCGGGCCGCTCTGCGCCGTCGGGTCGAGCCCTGGGCCCGGCGTCGCGGCGATCGCGCGCTGAACCGGCACGCTCGCCGACGTCCAGCCGCCGATGATCGGTCCGCGGTTCTCGGTGAGGCACGCGATCGGCACCTCGAGCACGAACGACGTCACGTTCTTGTCCGCCAGCGAATCCTCGGTGGCGAACTCGGCGAGCGGATTGAGCTCGACCGCCGGGTACTTGATGTTGACGAGGTCGAACGTCTCGCCGAGGTTGACGACGAACGGATCCTTTCGCTGGCCGACGAACACGCGCCCGTTGCCCGTGCACCCGGGGATCGCGATCTCGTGGATGTGCCGGTTGGCGTAGGCAACGTAGTCGCCGATCGTCTTGTTGCCGATGTTGTCCACCGGCTTCGCGAACACCGGGCTGCCGGTCGCCGCGTTGACGACGGGCTGGCCGAGGCCGATCCGGCGCGGGCCGCGGATGACGTTCAGGCGATACGACTCGATCGTGTTGAGCGCGGCGGAGCCGGGCTGGGCGACGTCGGCCGATCCGTTCTGGACCAGCGGGATCGACACGAGCTTCCCGCCGACCGGGATCTGGTTGTCGCGCAGCGTGTTCTCGACGCGGAACTGGAACGTCAGGCTCTCGACGGCGCTGCCGCCGTTGGTGACGTGGATCTCGTAGACGGCGTTGGGGTCGAGCTTGAAGTAGTTCGGGCCGCCGTACGCGTCCTGCAGCGGCAGGTAGTTGGCGATGAGGGTGACGTAGCCGGCGCGACCCGCCTCGTAGCTTCGGAACAGGTAGAAGTCGGTCGCGTCGAGCTGCGGCTGCGACGCGATGAACGGGGCTTCGCGGTGACTCGACGCGTGCGTCGGAAGCGGTGCGGCGGCGACGAAGCTCGCGGCGATCGCGGCGGCGAGCGCCGCGCTTCGCCGCGCCTTGGCGACAGCAATCATGGTGGTCCTCCGGGTGCGTGATGCCGGCGATGG
>Ga0307411_10000907_pt1 | contig 11251 bp, 10 predicted proteins | sample DK1Ometagenome_2_FD_203712 | JGI IMG/M metagenome (GOLD analysis project Ga0307411, IMG submission 203712) | Maize rhizosphere microbial communities from greenhouse at UC Davis, California, United States - DK15-O-1 | ecosystem: Host-associated > Plants > Roots > Rhizosphere > Soil | place: USA...
CAGAATACCTCACCTTGCGGGGCATGATCGACCGCTGCACCAATCCCAACAACAAGTACTATGCCGATTACGGCGGTCGCGGGATCGAGGTCTGCGAGCGGTGGCGCAAGAGCTTCGCGAACTTCCTCGCCGACATGGGCGAGCGGCCGAAGAAGGGTCGTTACAGCATCGAGCGGCTCGACGTGAACGGCCACTACGAGCCCGGCAACTGCGTCTGGATCCCGATGCACGAGCAGGCGACCAACAAGCGCAACAACCGGCTGCTCACCTTCCGTGGCCAGACCCTGGTTCTCACCCACTGGGCGGAACGTATCGGCATCTCGGTGCCGTTGCTTCTCCACCGGCTCGACAAGCTGGGCTGGCCCGTGGAGCGGGCGCTGACCGAGCCTGCTCGGGAGCTGACGCGGTCGAAGATCACCTTCCGCGGCGAGACCATGAGCATGAACGCCTGGGCGAAACGGGTCGGGATGGCGGTGTCCTCGCTGCATTGGCAGGTTGTCACCAAAGGCAGGGATCCGGCCGAGGTCCTGGCCGAGGCGATCGAGAAAAAGAAGTGGGACCCGCGGCTGGAAGAGGAGCCGCCGCGGTGAGCGGCCCTGGAGGGCCGGCAGGCGGCGCGGCGTCATGAGCGACGACGCGCCCGATCCCGGCTCGGACCCGCCTGTCCTCATCTGCTATTGACGCCAACCGGTGGGCTGCTAAGCGATAGTCTTGGTCAGCCACAATCTGACCAGATCATGGATGGGCGACGCGCGTGCTGGCACCACACGCGCCGCCCCCACGCTAAGCGAGAAGGAGCCTCGCCGCATGGCCGTCAAAGCCGCTACCACGTCCGTTGTCGTTCCGGAACTGCGCATCAGAACCATGGAGGTGGCCGTCCTCGGCGCCAGCCCGTTGATCGTTCACGCCTGGTCGCAGAAGGCCAAGCTCGAGATGCTCGGCAAGCAAATGAAGGTCGCCAAGGGCGCGAAGGAGGCCAAGGACCCCTGGCAGGATTTCCAGGACAGCCTCTACCGCCTGCCGGGCGGCGGCTACGGCTTCCCCAGCGTCGCGTTCAAGGCGGCGGCGGTGACCGCCTGCACGTCCGTGGCCGACATGACCAAGATCGCCGCCCGCCAGGCGTTCCATATCGTCGGCGAGCAGATCAGCATCCCGTCCGCCTACGAGCACAACGGCCGGCGCATGGAGGCGCGCTACGATTTGGTGCGGATCATCGCCGGCGAGCCGGAGATGCGCGAGGACATGGTGCGCGTCGGCATGGGCACCGCGGATCTCCGCTACCGGGGCCAGTTCTGGCCGTGGGCGGCGCGGCTCAACGTTAGCTACAACGAGGGCGTGTTGTCGGAAGGGCAGATCATGAACCTGATCAACACGGCCGGGTTCGGGGTCGGCATCGGCGAGTGGCGTGCTGAGCGGGATGGCACCTACGGCCGGTTTCACGCTGCCTCCGCGGCCGAGATGAGCATCGTTGCCGACATCGAGCAGGAGAGCCGCCTTGCGGATGCCGCGTGACGTCCACCTCGGCTACGAGTGGTCCTCGACCTACGCCCTCGAGAAAGGATTCCCGCGGACCAAGGAGAGCGCCGCCATGGTGGCGGGCGAGCTGCGGCGCATCCAGGGCAACGCGCCGGTGCTCGATCCGCGGGCGGTGGTGAACGCGGCGCGGCCTGAGGAGGCCAAGCTGCATGGTGCCTTCACCTGGCAGGACGCGGTGGCGGCCGAGCGCTGGCGCGAGGTGCAGGCGGAGACCCTGCAGCGCGGGGTGCGGGTGGTGGTGATCCGCCGGCACGAGGACGGGCGCGAGGAGCGCTCCGAGCCGGTGGCGGTGTACGCCAGCTTCAAGCCGCGGGACGAGGTGCGCGGCTACCGCGAGACGCTGGTGGCGATGCAGGAGCCGAGCCACCAGTCGGCGTTGCTGCGCGAGGCGCTGCGCGAGCTGCGGCTGTTCCGGGCGCGGTACCGGGTGCTGGTTGGCCTGGGCGAGGTGATGATGGCGATCGATGCGCTGCTCGAGGAGCCGGCGCCCGAGCTGGTCGAGGCCTGATCCTACAGGCGTGGTGTGGCTGGCGCGGGTATGGCATGGCCAGGCGCGGCAAGGCGTGTCCAGGTCGGGTTTGGCAGGGCCGGCGTGGCGTGGCGTGGCGTGGCTTGGCCAGGCTTGGCTAGGCGCGGCGTGGCTGGCAGGGCGTGGCGAGGTCGGGCATGGCGCGGCACGGCATGGCCGGCGAGGCGGGGTGAGGTCGGGCACGGCATGGCGCGGTGAGGCCTGGCAAGGCGTGGCTGGACCGGCATGGCCTGGCTGGTTGCGGCGAGGTGCGGTGTGGCGTGGCGCGGCCGGCGAGGCGTGGCTCGGCGTGATCCGGTTGGGCAAGGCGCGGTCTGGCGTGGCCGGCAGGGCGGGGCGCGGCACGGCGTGGCGAGGCGCGGCGCGGTGTGGCATGGCACGGCAGGGTGCGGCCGGCAAGGCGGGGCGTGGCAAGGCTCGGCATGGCAGGGCCGGCGGGGCTTGGCACGGCGGGGCTGGGCTAGGCCGGGCCCGGCAGGGCTAGGCGGGGCCGGGCTGGCGAGGCGCGGCAAGGCATGGCGGGGTCTGGCGCGGCGCGGCGGGGTGCGGCCGGTAGGGTACGGCGCGGCGGGGCAGGGCACGGTGAGGCACGGCACGGCGAGGTGCGGCGGGGCGTGGCCGGCGTGGCAAGGCAGGGCCAGGTTGGTTCTGGCAAGGCAGGGTGCGTCCGGCATGGCAAGGCGCGGTGCGGCAAGGTGTGGCGGGTCGGGGCTGGGCGCGGCCGGCAGGGCTCGGCAAGGCTGGGCGCGGCTCGGCACGGCAAGGCGGGGCATGGCTCGGCGCGGCCGGCGAGGCGCGGTAAGGCCGGGCTTGGCGCGGCGTGGCCGGGCGAGGCGTGGCCGGGCGAGGCGTGGCATGGCCGGCGAGGCACGGCGAGGCAAGGCAAGGCGCCGCCGCGCGCTCGACTTGGCCCCCCCACGCGGCGTGGATGGACCCCCGGCTTGATTGAATCGCGTCCCGGCTCTATCCAGGTGCGATCCTTTCGCCTTGGACGCGCCCATGCCCGTGACCAACACCCATCGCTGCTACGCGGATCGCGCCGAGGTCTGGGCCAAGATCCGCGACGCCCTTGAGGGCGAGGAGGCGATCAAGGCCAAGGGCGAGACCTACCTTCCCCGCCCCAGCGGCCAGGACTGGCGCGACTTCCGCAGCTTCTTGGCCCGCGCCCCGTTCGAGGCCGCGGTCGCGCGCACCCGCGCCGGCTTGACCGGGCTGATCTTCCGCAAGCCGCCGACGGTCAATCTGCCTGCAGCCTACGAGGATTGGGCCGACAACCTGACCCTCGACGGCACCCCGGCCGATGTCGTGGCGCGCGACCTGGTGCAGGAGGTGCTGGCCACCGGCCGCGCCGGGATCATCACCGACCTGGCCCAGGGCGAGAACGGCCGGCCGTACATTCGCTTGTACCCCGCCGAGCACATCCGCAACTGGTCGGTGGGCATCGACGCCGCGGGCCTGCCCTTCCTGCAGCAGCTGATCCTTGAGGACGAGGTCACCGTCCCGGAAGAGGACGGCTACGGCGATCACGCCCTGCGGCAGCTCCGGGTCCTGCAGCTGAAGGACGGCGTCTACGGCGTCGAGCTGTGGCAGCCGAGCGACCACAAGCAGCAAGGCGACGGCGACGAATGGAACCGGGTCGACGCTTACGTGCCGGCACGGCGCGGCCGCGCGCTCGACTTCATCCCGTTCGTCACCTGCGGCCCGTTCTCCCTTGATCCGCAGCCGCAGAAGCCGCCGCTGCTCGACGTCTGCAACCTTAACCTCGCCCATTATCGCTGCTCGGCGGATCTGGCTCACGCCTTGCACATGGTCGCCCTGCCAACCCCCTGGGTTGCCGACGATCACAGCGCCGCCGACCCGGCGCCGCGCGAGTGGCGCATCGGCTCAGGCACGGCGTGGCTGCTGACCAGCCAGGGCAAGGCCGGGATGCTCGAGGTCAGCGGCGCCGGCATCGGCTCGCTCTCGACCCAGGTCGAGCACCTGGAAAGCCGCATGGCCGCCGCCGGCGGCAGGATCCTGGAAAGCCAGAAGAAGGATGCCGAGGCCGCCGAGACCGTGCGCCTGCGGCAGACCGGCGAGACCTCGATCCTGGCGGCCATCGCCAACACCTCCAGCTTTGCCCTGACCAAGGCGCTGCGCACCGCCTTGTGGTGGGCCGGGGCCGGCGAGGACGCCGCCGCGCTCGACGCCGACGTCCAGCTCAACACCGACTTCTTCGATGCCGGCCTCACCGGCCAGGATCTGGCGCAGATGGTCGCCGCCTGGAACGCCGGCGCCTTCTCGTGGGAGGTGCTGATGCACAACCTGCGGCGCGGCGAGCTGATCCCCGACCACCTGAGCGACGAGGACGTGCGCGACCAGCTCGACAGCGAGACCGCCAAGGCCATGCCGCCGATGCTGGCGGCGGCGGTGCCTGGGCAGCGGCCGGGGCAGGCAGCGGTGCCGCCGGTGGCGGTCCCGGCCGGCACCAAGCCCGTCGCCGTCAAAGCCGCCTGACGGCTGACCGGCAGCCGTGGCGGACAGCGTCAACGACCAGCTGGCGGACGCCGCCATCCAGCACGCGGTCGATCTGCAGCGGCTATCAGCCGACCAGGTCGCTAAGGTTATCGACCAGCTCGACGATCTGGCGACCGAGGTGGCGGCCAAGCTGCGCAAGGGCGGGCAGACCGCGTTTCAGCAGCAGCGCGCCAAGGCGTTGCTGGCGCAGCTCGCCGGCACGGTCGACGAGCGCTACCAGGGCATCGCCGCGCAGCACGTTCGCGACCTCGCCAAGCTGGCCGGGGTCGAGAGCAGCTTCGCGCGCGCCAGCCTCGACCAGGCGATTGGCGTGCCCGTCGCCACCACGGCGCTCAGCGAGCACCAGCTGGCCGCCGTCGCCGACGACGCGCTGATCGAGGGCCGGCGGGTCAAGGAGTGGTGGTCGGCGCAGGGCGAGAGCTACAAGGGCGTGCTGCGGCGCGAGATCACCAACGGCTATCTCAGCGGCGAGGGCGTCGACAAGATCACCCAGCGGCTGCTGGGCAGCAAGGACACGCCGGGCGCGTTCGTCGGGCCGCGCCATCAAGCCGAAGCGCTCGTTCGCACCAGCATCCAGCAGGTGGCCAGCGACGCCCGGCTGGCGAGCTATCGGCAAAACAGCGACATCATCAAGTACATCCAGCACCATTCGACGCTCGACACCAGGACGAGCGAAATCTGCAAGGCCAGGGATGGCTTGCTGTACACGTTGGATGGCGAGCCCGTTGGCCACGACAAGCCGTTCCAGTCCGGCATTCCGTACCATTGGAACTGCCGCAGCACGTGGGTGTCCGTCCTCAAGAGCTGGGACGAGCTGGCCGGGCCAAAGGCGCTGCCGCCCGAGCGCGGCAAGCAGGAGGTGCCGTTCGAGGAGCTCTTCACCAAGCGGCTGCAGGCGCGCGGCTGGTCGGCGGCGAAGATCGCGGACGCCAAGGCCAACGCCCGAAGCTCGCTCGACGGCGCCGTGCCCAGCACCTTGGATTTTGATTCCTGGTTGACGCTGAAGGAAGCGCAGGAGCCGGGCTGGGCGGTCAGGAACGGCGTGCTCACCGCGGCCAAGCACCGGCTGTGGTCGGCCGGCAAGATCAAGATGGCCGACCTGATCGACCAGACCGGCAACGAGCTGAGCATCGAGCAGCTCGAGGAGCTGGTCACCAAGGGCAGCACGGCGGCGCTCAAGGAAGCCGAGATCAAGGGCTGGGAAGCCGCGGTGCAGCAGGCCGAGAAGCGCCGGAGCGCGCTGAACACGGCCGAGAGCGCCGCGCGCGAGGCGATCACGGCCGCCGGCATGGGCGGGCCGGTGCGCGGCCTGCTGAACCGCGTGGTGCGCGAGGCGCGCAGCGGCCGGCCGATGCCCGACGACATCTCGCTCAGCAACCTGCCCGACGCGGTCAAGGCCGCCTTCGCCGACGCGATCGGCGCCGCGCGCGCCGTGTTCGAGGCCGAGCAGGCCGCCGGCCCGGCCCGGTCGCTGCTCAAGGAGCGGGTGCTCAAGGAAGCCGCGCGGACGCACCCGAAGCTGAAGGATCCGAACGGCCACGTCGTGTTCCGGCCCGGCGGCGCCACCGACATCAGCCCGCCGAAAGGACCCAAGCTCGCGCCGGCCGAACGGCCCGAGGATTGGGACAAGGTCACCGGCACGAAGCGGATCGCCGGCGAGCGGATCCCGACCCTCGGCCTTGACCAGAGCGCCGGCGTGCTCGTGGTCGAGGATGACGGCCGGGTCTGGATGGTGCGCGCCCACCTCGACCAGGACGGCGGCCACCTGCAGCCGGCCTCGACCTTCTACGGGCGGACCGAGGCGGCGACGCCGGTCCTCCTGCAGCGCGAGGCGATCCGCGCGGCCTACGACCAGCTCGGCCTCGCCGTGAAGATCGAGGGCATCGCTGGCGACGTGATCGACGGCACGACCTGGCGCCGGATCTACCTCGCCCGGCGCACCGGCGGCGCGCCGTGGGATGCCAGCCTCGGCGTCGACGGCGTCGAGCTGCTGCCGGCCGAGCGCGCCATGGAGGCGATGCGGCTGGGTGCGGACAAGCAGACCATGGCCGCGGCGCTCGGCCGTTTGGCCGAGGCACGAGCGCTCGGCAACGGCGACCTGTGGAAGGGGTTTGCGGCGCTGGCCAAGACCGGCGGGACGGCCGCGGCTGCCGGCGGCGGTGTCGCCTGGGGTGGTCCGCCGTCCGACCTGCGCGACACCTACGTCGGCCGGATCACGATCGAGGACAAGCTCAAGCGCGATCCGGACGGCAAGAAGACCGCCGAGGTCATCGCGACCTGGTACCGCGACGTCGTGCCGGAAAAGGATCTGTGGGCGGTGCAGGTGCACAAGCCGCTGAGCAAGAACGAGGTCGGGACGCCGTTCACCTTCACGTCCGGCCCGTCGGCGGGCAAGCAGGCCGCCGGCCATCACGATTCGAACCTGCGTGAGATCATCCTGCAGCCGAAGCTCAGCTCGCCCTTGAACGTCCAGGCGCACGAGTTCGGCCATGCCCTCGACGACGCCTTGGGCGCCCGGCTCGGGCAGTCGTACCGGTCGTTCCAGCACCGGGTCGACGGCATGCGCCTGCACGAGCTGATGGCCGAAGAGGCGTTGGCGCTGCCCGAGCAGGAGCGCGCGGCGTTCCTGGAGCGCAGCAAGTATTGGCTGCTGAACCCGCTCGAGGTCTTCGCCGAGCTGTACTCGACCTTTCGCAGCCCGGTCGGCCGTTGGGCCTATCAGTACGACCGCCACTGGATGCAACGGCGCTTCGCGCGTACCATCAGCGCGGTTTCCGACATCCTGCAGGATGCAGACCTGGATCGCCTGGCATGACGGTTGTTCTCTACCTCTCGACCCTGTCCGACGGCCGGCGGCTGGCGGCCTTCGCCGAGGATCCGCCGCGCCGCGACGGCGTCATGGTCGACCAGGTCGGCCCGGTCGATCCCGACGAGCCGTTCTTCGGCCGTCCTGCCAAGGACTGGCCCAACGGCACCTATCGGGTCGAGGGTGAACGGCTGGTGGCGCCGGATGACGCGAAGGACGCCAAGCCGTAGGGTCCTTGTTCGCCTGCTAAGCCATCCGTACCTGGATCCTTCCATTTCCTAGTTGAGTGTCGTAAGGCTTCCCCGGAGCCATCGGGATTAGCCTTTGACGCGCAGCTTCTCGTTCTCAAACCCGCATCTGACCCACCTGCACCACCACATCCTGCAGGCCAGCCAGCGCGGGCTCGAGCTGGCGCGGCACGGCGAGCTGCAGGGCGCGCGCGTCGCCGTCGCCGCCACCGGCCCGACCCTGACGGCCAAGCGGCTGGGCGAGCTGCGCCAGCTCGCGGCGCACGGCTGGCAGATCTGGGCGCTCAAGGAGGCGATGACCGTCCTGACCGCGGCGGACGTGCCGGTGCACGCGACCGTCGCCATGGATCCCGACGCCGGCCAGCGCGCCAAGTACCCGCGCGCGCCCGGCGTGACCTACTGGCTCGCCAGCTCCTGCGCCCCTGAGCTGTTCGACCACCTCGCCGGCCTGGACGTCCGCATCTACCACTCGGCGACCGGCTGGCTCGGCAAGGTGCCGCACCGCGAGACCGGCGAGATGGTGCAGATCTGCGAGATCCACCTCTACCGCTACGCCTACGAGCGCGCGGATTGCATCGTCGGCGGCTACACGGTCAGCAACCGCGCGCTCGGGCTGGCGAAATATCTCGGCGCCGACGAGGTCCGGCTGTTCGGCACGCCGTTCGGCTGGCGTCCCGAGGGCGGCTACTACGCCCAGGGCGTCACCGGCGCCGCCGGCAACCAGGGTCACGACCTGAGGATCGACCTGCCCGGCGACCGTTCCTGGCTGACCCGTCCCGACCTGTGCGCCTCGGCGATCCACGTCGCCATCGCCATTCGCGCGGGCGACTGCAGCGTCGCCGGCGACAGCCTGGCCGGCGCCATCGCCCGCCAGCCCGACGACCTCCTGCACCGCCTGTTCCCCGGCCAGTGGCCCAACGACCCGCAGCACCCCGCCCGCGCCGCGCCCGCACCCCAACCGGCAGCCTGACCCCATGGCCAAGAAGCTGAGATCCGTCCTCGACAGCCTCGACGAGCTGCCCGAGGCCCTGCACGAGCTGTACGAGGAGGTCAACGGCCGGTACGTGCTGGCGCTCGACGGCATCGACGACCACCCCGGCGTGGCGTCCTTGCGCACCGCGTTCAGGAAGGAAAAGGAGCGGCGCGGCGAGGCCACGCAGAAGCTCGAGGCCTTGCGCGGCCAGTTCGGCGAGCTTGGCGACCTGGAGCCCGACCAGATCAAGGAGCAGCTCGGCAAGCTGCAGCAGCTCGAGGACAAGCAGCTGCTGGACGCCGGCAAGGTCGAGGAGCTGCTGACGCAGCGGGTCGAGCGCATGAAGAAGGACCACGAGCGCCAGCTGCAGGCGCTGCAGCAGCAGCTGCAGGAGAAGGACGGGCTGCTCGGCAAGGCCTCGAGCCGGCTCAGCCAGGTGCTGGTCGACCAGGAGATCACCAACATCGCCAACAAGGCCGGCGTCCGGCAGACGGCGCTGACCGATGTGCTCAACCGTGGCCGCAGCATCTTCAAGCTGCTCGAGGACAAGGTGCTGCCGCTCGACGCCGAGGGCAGCGTGGTCAACGGCAAGACCGGGCTCGACCCGATGAGCATGGACGAGTGGATCGCCGGGCTGGCCGGCGACGCGCCGCACCTGTTCGAGCCCAGCACCGGGGCGGGCGCGCCGGGCTCTCGACCGCCGCAGGCGAATGGGGGCTTTAAAAAGACACTGTCATTGAGCGATAATCGCGGCATCGGTCAGAACCTGGAGGCGGTGGCGCGCGGCGAGGTCCGCTTCACCGACTCCTAGGGCGATGCTGGCGATGTGGTGCGCGCGGCGCACCCGGCCCGTCACACGAGGTGTGGTCGTGGTCGTGAGGTCAACCCTTGCGACAGGAACACCACGTCGTGGCGAATAATTTCACCTACATCATGCCCCAAATCTTGGCCAAGGGGCTGCTGACCCTGCGCGAGCAGGCGATCTTCGCGCGTCTCGTCAATGTCGATTACGGCAACGAGGCGGCGCAGAAGGGACAGACGATCGACGTCCCGGTCGCCCCCAGCTACTCCGCGACCGACGTCACGCCCTCGCCGGTGCATGCTTCGGTGGCCGACAGCGCCCCCGGGCTGGTGCAGATCACGCTGAACAACTGGAAGCACGTCCCGTTTTACTTGACCGACAAGGAGCTGGTCGAGATCGACGAGAACCGGCACTTCATGCCGATGGCGGCATCGGGCGCCATCAGGGCGCTGGCCAACTCCATCGATCAGAGCATCTCGGCCCAGTACACGGGCGTCTACGGCTACGTCGGCACCGCCGGAACCTCTCCGTTTGGCTCGTCCATCCTCGACGCGACCAACGTCCGCCGCGTCCTCAACGAGCAGCTGGCGCCGCTCGACGGCCGCATGCTGGTGCTCGACCCGTCGGCCGAAGCCAACGCCCTGGCGCTGCCGCAGCTGTCCGACTTCGACACGACCAGCGACAGCGGTCCGCGCATCGAAGGCGAGATGGGCCGCAAGCTGGGTTTTCGATTCTTCATGAGTCAGCAGCTCCCTCTCCACACGGCGGGTACAGCTGCAACGATCGTCACCCAGGCCTCGACCGCCGCCGGCGCGGCCTCGGTGCCGCTCTCGGCCAGCACCACCGGCACGCTGGTGGTCGGCGACATCATCTCCTTCGCCGGCGATTCGCAGACCTACGTCGTGGGCGAGACGGTCACCGTCTCGACCGCCATCGCGACCGCGATCGACCCGGTGCTGCAGGCCAACGTGCCCGCCGGCACCGCGGTCACCAAGCGGGCCTCGCACACGGTCAACCTCGGCTTCACGCGGGAAGCCTTCGCGTTCGCGAACCGGCCGCTAAGGTCCGACATGGAACTCGGCAATCGGATCACCGCGGCGACCGATCCGATGTCGGGCATCAGCCTGCGGCTCGAAGTATCCAGGCAATACAAAATGGTCCAATGGGACTTCGACGTCCTGTGGGGCACCAAGCTGATCTGGCCGGAATTTGCCGTGCGGCTGGCTGGCTGATGCGCACGCCGACCGTCACTCTGAAGAAGGGCCGCGACCAGCGGATCGTCGATGTGCACGAGTACGCCATCAACCTCGCCAGCTGGCAGGCCAAGGGCTGGAAGCGCGTTGGCGAGAGCCGTGGCGCGACCGGCGATCTGCAGGAACGCGGTCGGCGGCACGAGGCCGAGATCGAGCACGAGCGGACGCTGACCCGCGAGCCGCCCAAGGACCAGGCCCAGCGCGCCATCCGTTTGGGCACCCCTATCGCCAAGGAGCCAGAGCATGGCTAGCACCCCGTCCAAGGACGAGCCGACCATCACCCCGCCGTCGCCAGCCGGCACGGGCGCTGCAGCGCCCACGCCGCCGCAGTCGAGCACCAAGGCGCCGACCGTCTCGCCCAAGGACGCCGACACGGCGCAGGCCACCGCCCGCACCGGCGGGCAGCGGCAGGTGGTCCGTGACGAGCCCGAAGGCGGCCCGCAGGCGACGCGCGAGCCCGGCAAGGGCGCCAAGCCGCCGGCGGCGGCCAGCGACACCAACAGCCCGATCCCGGAAGGCACGGCCGCCGACGCGCCGGTCAGCGCGCCGTTCGGGCCGCTGGGCAAGCCGATCGAGCTGCAGCCACG
>Ga0307411_10000908_pt1 | contig 11240 bp, 9 predicted proteins | sample DK1Ometagenome_2_FD_203712 | JGI IMG/M metagenome (GOLD analysis project Ga0307411, IMG submission 203712) | Maize rhizosphere microbial communities from greenhouse at UC Davis, California, United States - DK15-O-1 | ecosystem: Host-associated > Plants > Roots > Rhizosphere > Soil | place: USA...
TGTATTCGGAGCGGGCCTTTCTCATCAGCGTCGGCATGACGGTCCGACCGTGAGCGCGTATGTTTCGGGACTCAGGATCCGGGTGACCCGATGAAGCGCATCTACATCGAGACCTACGGTTGTCAGATGAACGTGGCGGACTCCGAGCTCATGTTCGGAGTGCTCGGCCGCGACGGCTATGTGCGCGCCGACGATCCGGCTGAGGCGGAAGTCATGCTGGTGAACACCTGCGCCGTGCGTGACAACGCCGAGCAGCGGGTCATCGGGCGGATGGGCGAGCTCCAGCGCCACAAGCGTCCGGGTGATGTGCTGGGCGTCGTCGGCTGCATGGCCCAGCGGCTCGGTCCAGCACTCCTCGCCCGTGTGCCCAAGGTCGATCTGGTGGTCGGTCCGGACGCCTACCGGAACTTGCCGGAGCTCATCCGACTTGCCGGGCAAGGTCACCGAACCAGCGATGTCGAGTTTCGCGACTGGGAGCACTACGAGGACGTGCCGCCGGTGCGCGAAAAGAGTCCGACGGCCTTCGTCACGGTACAGCGCGGCTGCGACTACCGCTGCACCTTCTGCATCGTCCCGTTCACCCGTGGTCCGGAGCGGAGCCGCAGGCTGGAGGACGTGGTGCGCGAGGTCGCGGCGCTGGCCGCCACGGGGACCACCGAGATCACCCTCCTGGGTCAGACCGTCAACAGCTACCACGACGGCACGCACGATTTCGCGGACCTGCTCCGGGCCGTGGGCACGGTGGATGGCGTCCGGCGGCTCCGGTTCACGAGTCCGTACCCGACCGAGTTCACCGATCGGGTCATCGACGCCATGGCTACGACGGCCGCCGTGTGCGAGCATGTTCACCTCCCCGTGCAGAGCGGCTCGGACGGCGTGCTGCGCCGGATGCTTCGGCGCTACACGCGGGCACGATACCTCGAGGTCGTCGCGGCGCTGCGGGCGGCCATTCAAGGCATCACGTTCTCGACCGACGTGATCGTCGGCTTTCCGGGCGAGACGGAGGCGCAGTTCGAAGAGACGCTCTCGCTCGTCACCGAGGCGGACTTCGACGATGCCTACACGTTCAAATACTCCGTCCGTGAGGGCACGCCGGCCGTCCGGCTGCACGATCACGTCCCCGACGATGTCGCATCGGCGCGGTTGGAGCGGCTCATCGAGGCCGTGCGCGCCAACACAAGGCGGAAGAACGTCGCGCGCGTGGGTCAGGTGCACGAGGTGCTGGTCGAGCGGCCGGCCCGTCGCGGCGACCTGATGCTCGGCCGGACGCGGACCAACCAGCTCGTCCTGCTCGATCTGCCGCCGAGTGCGGCGGGCGAGTATCACAGGTGCCGGCTCACCGGCACTACCGGTTCCACCTTCACCGGAGCCGTCGTCATGCCCGCCCTGGCCGTCCTGTGATCCGCAATCTCGCCGAAGATCACGTGCAAGCGTCCTACGATTCGCTGCGACCGCGCTTTCCGGATTTTTGTGGATGCGATGTCTGCCGCGACGACGTCATGGTCTACGCCCTCAACCGTGTTCCCGCCCGGTACGTGTCGAGCCAGCAGGGGACCGTGATCACCGAGGTCAACCTGGAGAAAGACCAGAGCCGGGCGCCCATCGATGTGGTCATGATGGATGCCCTGCGCCGGATCGCGCTGTCGCCGCGTTGCGGCGCCCGCCGCGGCGGGCGCCCGACCTGACTGCTGGCCTGCCGCGGTGATGCCGCGGCCCGCGCTTCTGCTGACGCTGACGTATGGGGCCGGTCTCGCGACCGGCCTTCTGCATTTTGGGAGCACGGTGAGCGCGGCGGTGATGCTGGTGGCAGGGGTTCTCTGGGCGTGGCACGCAGGGCGGCCGCTGTTTGTGCTGCTGACGGTCGGGATGGCGCTGGGTCGGGCCACCGCTGTTGTGGCGTGGGCGGCCGACGGCGAGAGCTGCGCGGCGAAGTTGCCGTCGGGCAGAGTGCAACTGCGGGTCCGGCTTCTGGAGCCCACGCCCGTCGATGGCGGATTGCTCGGCGTTCGTCCCGTCTCGGCGGGATGCCGCGGCTCCCTCACCGCACGATGGCCCGCGGGCGACCCCCGCCCGGCGGGAACGGTCACCCAGGTCGACGGTACCTGGACTCCGCGGGCGGGCGTTGCCGGACGTGCGGGTGGCCTGCTCCTGGTGCGTGGAGCAGCGCCTGGCGCTGGCGTACCCTCGCTGTCCGAGACGGTGCGGACGGCAGCCGCGCGATCGAGCGCGGCACTCTATGGGGGAAGGGCGCCCCTCGTCGACGCCCTTATGCTCGGACGCCGCGGTGGAATCGAGCGCGGCCTGCAGGACCAGTTCGCCCAGTCAGGCCTGGTCCACCTGCTCTCGATCTCGGGGTTCCACGTCGGCCTGATTGGCGCGTGGGTGTTCCTGGTGGCGCGGCTGCTTCGGGCGCGACGGGAGCCCGCGCTCGTGCTGGCTGCCCTCCTGAGCACGGCGTATGTCGCGTTCCTCGGATGGCCGGCGCCCGCTACCAGAGCGGCCGCGCTCGCCATCGTGCTCGCCCGGTGCCGGGTCCGGCAGCGCCATGTGCTGGGCGACGAGCTGCTCGGCGCCACCTGTCTCGTGGTCCTCTTGATCGATCCGTGGGCGGTTCTGGACCTGGGCGGATGGCTTTCCGCGACGGCGCTCTGGGGCGCCACGCGGTTCAGCCGTTGGACGGACGACGCGCTGGGGCATGGCGTGATGTGGCGAACGCTTGGTTCGAGCGTGGGCGCCACGCTCGCGACCGCGCCGATCACGGCATGGGCGCTCGGGACCGTTGCCCCGGTCGGGATCATCTTGAACTTCGCCGCCATTCCCATAGCAGCCGTGGCCGTTCCCGGCGTGCTCGCGAGTTTGCTGCTCGAGCCGCTCGCGGCGCCACTCGCGCGGCCCTTCGCCGCTGGGGCCGGCCTGACTCTCCACATGTTGGAACTCGTCGCGCGCTGGGGTGCGGCCGTGCCCGGCGGGCATACTCTCGTGCCGCCGCACGCCGTTGCCTCGGCGGCGCCGTGGGTGGCCGGGTTGGCGCTCGGGCTCTGGATCACCGCGCCTCATACCACTCGGCAGGAGGCGTTCCGCCGCGCTGCGTGGGGAATGTCCGGCGCGATGTGGCTCGGGCTCGGCCGTGCCGCGCTCGCGGGCGTGGGTGACGGTGGCGCGAGCCTCGCGTTACATTTTCTCGACGTGGGGCAGGGAGATGCGGCAGCGCTCCGCACGCCGGCGGGCCGCTGGATCCTGATCGATGCGGGACCGGCCGGTCAGGGAGCGGATGCCGGAAGTCGCGTGGTCGCGCCGTTCCTGCAACGGCACGGGGCCCGATCGCTGGCCCTCGCGGTCGTCTCCCATGCTCACGCCGACCATCTCGGCGGCCTGCTGTCCGCGATGGCGCGGCTCCCGACCGGGCTCGTGCTCGAGCCGGGTGCAGACGTCGCCGATCCGCGATACACCCGCTTTCTCGACAGCCTGCTCGCGCACGGCGTGCCATGGCATCCGGCCCGGGTCGGCGAGCGGTTTGAGCTCGACGGAGTCCGCGCGACCGTTCTTCACCCGGCAGCGGAGTGGACGGGCTGGGGCGAGGACGTGAACGAGGATTCGCTCGTGCTGCTGGTCGAGTACGGAGACTTCCAGGCGCTCTTCGCCGGCGATGCCGGGTTCCCGGCCGAGTCGGCCATGCTGGGGCGCGTGCGCAGGGTGGATCTGCTCAAGGTGGGGCACCACGGCAGCAGGGGCAGCACGGGCGACACGTGGCTCGACGCGCTGCAACCAGCCGTGGCCGTGATCTCACTGGGACGGAACGACTACGGGCACCCCGCTCCCGCCACGCTCGGGCGATTGGCGTCTCACGCTATCGCGGTGCACCGGACCGATCGCGAGGGCACGATCACAGTGGTGACCGACGGCCGACAGATGACGGTGAAGTCGAAGGCGGGCTCCACCACCTACGACGTACGATAGACGGCACACACAGACACCCGGGGGTAGCGTGCAGACGTCGGTCACGACCATCGAGCGGTTCATTCTCGATCAGGAAGACCGCTATCCCGAGGCTACGGGCGAGCTGTCCAATCTGCTTTATGACATCGCGCTGGCGTCGAAGATCATCGCCGCCGCCATTCGCCGGGCCGGTCTGGTCAATATCCTCGGCAAGCAGGGATCGGAGAACGTCCAGGGCGAGGAGCAGCAGAAGCTCGACGTCCTCGCCAACGAGACCATCAAGAACTGCCTGAAGCACACGGGCCGAGTCTGTGTGATGGGGTCCGAGGAGGATGAAGACATCATCCCCGTGCCCCCCGAAAGCGCGGTCGGCAAGTACGCGGTCCTCTTCGATCCGCTCGACGGCTCTTCCAACATCGACGTCAACTCCGCGGTCGGGACGATCTTCAGCATCCACCGCCGGCTCAGCATGGAAGGCCGAGGGACCGTGGCCGACGTGCTCCAGCCCGGCTGCCATCAGGTCGCGGCGGGCTACGTCATGTACGGCTCGAGCACCATGCTGGTCTACACCACCGGGCAGGGCGTCCACGGCTTCACGCTGGATCCGACCATTGGCGAGTTCCTGCTGTCTCACGAGCGGATCATCACGCCGCGTGTCGGCACGTACTACAGTGTCAACGAGAGCAACTTTGGCCGATGGGACCGGGCGGTGCAGACTGCCGTGCGGGGGCTCAAGGGTGACGTCCCGGACGGCGTGAAGCCGAAGAACAGTCGGTACATCGGGTCGCTGGTGGCCGACTTCCACCGGAACCTGATCAATGGCGGCGTGTTTCTCTATCCGGCAGACACCAAGAATGCCAGCGGCAAGCTGCGGCTGCTCTACGAAGCGAGCCCGATGGCGTTCATCGCGGAGCAGGCCGAAGGGAGCGCGACCGACGGCGTGAACCGGATCCTCGACATCGTGCCGAACGCGCTCCACCAGCGCACCCCACTCGTGATCGGCAGTCGTGAGGACGTGGGGTTCGTGGCCGACACGATCCGCCGCGTCAGCACGTCCGCGCGCGTGAGCGGCGCGGTGTCGCAGCCCGCGCTGTGACCGCGCCGGTCTACGGCGCCGGCGACTGGGCCGGCGACCCCGACCGAGACCTCGGCCACCCTGGCGAGTTCCCCTTCACCCGCGGCGTCTATCCCAACATGTACGCCGGCCGGCTCTGGACCATGCGCCAGTACGCCGGCTTCGGCACCGCGCAGGACACTAACCGGCGCTTTCGACAGCTCCTGGCCGCGGGGCAGATGGGCCTCTCGACCGCGTTCGACCTGCCGACCCAGATGGGCTACGACTCCGACCATCCCATGGCCCAAGGGGAAGTGGGCAGGGTGGGTGTCGCCATCGATACGGTGGACGATCTGGCGGATCTGTTCGCGGACATTCCGCTCGACCGCGTGTCCACGTCGATGACCATCAACGCGACGGCGGCGATCCTCCTGGCGATGTATGTCGTGGTCGGCGAGGAGCATGGCGTGCCGCGCGCCAAGCTCACCGGCACGGTGCAGAACGACGTGCTCAAGGAGTACATCGCGCGCGGCACGTACATCTATCCGGCGGCGCCCTCGCTCCGGCTCGTGGCGGACATCTTCCGCTTCGTGAGCGAAGAAGGCATGAGCTTCAATCCGATCTCGATCAGCGGCTACCACATGCGCGAGGCCGGCGCCACGGCCGTGCAGGAAGTCGGGTTCACGGTCGCTAACGCGCTCGAGTACGTGCGGGTGGCTGTCGAAGCCGGGCTCGCCGTGGACACGTTTGGTCCGCGGCTCTCCTTCTTCTTCGCGAGCCACAACGATTTGTTCGAGGAAGCAGCCAAGTTCCGCGCGGCCCGGCGCCTCTGGGCGCGACTCGTGCGCGAGCGCTTCAGTGCCGGCGACGGAACCGCGCGACTCCGCTTTCATACCCAGACCGGCGGGGTCACGCTCCAGGCGCAGCAGCCGCTCACCAACGTGGTGCGCGTGACCGTGCAGGCGCTCGCGGCGGTCCTTGGCGGCACGCAGTCGCTCCACACCAACGGGTATGACGAGGCGCTGGCGCTGCCCACCGCCGAGTCGGCCACCCTGGCGCTCCGCACGCAGCAGGTCATCGGGTACGAGAGCGGGGTTGCGCGGGTGGTGGACCCCCTGGGCGGCAGTTACTACGTCGAGCGCCTGACGGACGAGATCGAAGCCGGTGCGCGACAGTTGATCGCCGAGGTCGACGCGCTCGGCGGGGCCGCGCGGGCGATCGAGCTCGGCTTCTTCCAGGAGGCGATCGCCCGGAGCGCATACGTGCTGCAGAAGGCGCAGGAATCGGGAGAGGCCGTGGTCGTCGGTGTGAACCGGTTTCAGGACGGCTCCCCGCCGCCAGTGATCGAAGCACCGGACTTCTCCGCGCTCGAGCGGCAGCAGCAGACCCGCCTCGCGGACGCGCGCGCGCGCCGAGAGCAGACTCGCGTGGCTGCTACCCTGGCCAGCCTGCGCGCGGCCGCCGAAGGATCGGCGCCTCTCATGCCGCCGATTCTGGAGGCGGTGCGTGCGCGGGCCACGCTCGGAGAGATCAGCGACACGCTTCGTGAAGTGTGGGGGGTGTATCGGCCGACTTGAAGACCCTCCCTCTGCCCGCTAAGTTTCGCTGCTGATTTCGTTTACCCCCAGCGAGCGCCCATGCCGACCTACGAGTACGCGTGCCCCGAGGGGCATCGCTTCGAGAAGTTCCAGAAGATGACCGACAAGCCGCGGGCAAAGTGTCCCGTCTGCGGCAAGACGGCCGTGCGGAAGATCTCGGGCGGGGCCGGGCTCGTGTTCAAGGGGTCAGGCTTCTACATCACTGACTACGGTAAGGACGGCAAGGGTCCTCGGAAGGCTGAGTCCGACAAGCCCGCCGCCGAGACCAAGGCCGATTCGCCGAAAGCCGAAGCCAAATCGGAAGGCACGCCGGCGCCCAAAACCGACAAAGCGTCATCCAAGCCCGCCAAGAAAGCCGCTCCCGAGTGAGCGACGCGCTCCGCGCCGAGCTCGCGAGGGTAGCCTCGCGGCTCGGCGCCGACGGGGTCGACTTCGTGCTCGAGCGCCCGCGCGACGCCGGCCACGGCGATCTCGCGACCAACCTGGCCATGGTCCTTGCCAAGCGAGAGCGCGCCAACCCTCGCGTCACTGCGCAGCGCGTGCTCGAGGAGCTGCAGCTTTCGACCGGATTGGTATCGCGCACTGAGATCGCCGGTCCCGGGTTCATCAATTTCTGGCTGGCCGAAGACCAGCTGACGACGGCCCATGCCAATATCCTTGCTCAGGGTGCGGCTTACGGCCGGAGCGCGGGCGGCGCCGGAGTCGACGTCAACGTCGAATTCGTCTCGGCCAACCCGACCGGTCCACTGCACGTAGGGCATGGCCGCGGAGCCGCGTTGGGCGATGGGATCGCCGCGCTGCTCGAGTGGACCGGCCACCGGGTCACCCGCGAGTTCTACATCAATGATGCCGGGGTGCAGATCGACCGACTGGCGCAGAGCCTCTGGGCGCGCGTCCGGGAGCTCACGGGCCACCCTGCTTCGATCCCGGAGGGCGGCTACCACGGCGAGTACCTGAAGGAGAACGCGCGCGAGCTGCTCGAGCGCGAAGGCCCCGGCCTCGCGGAGCTGCCGGAAGAGGAAGGGGTCCGGCGCTGCCGGGTCCAGGCGCTCCGAATGCAGCGTATCGAGCAGGACCGCGATCTGGCGGACTTCGGTGTGCGATTCGACGTCATGTCCTCCGAGCAGGCGATCTACGACTCCGGCCGGGTCGAGCGCGCGCTGCGGCTGCTCGCCGAGCGCGGGCTCACGTTCGAGGCCGAGGGCGCACTCTGGCTTCGCACGACTCAATTCGGGGACGACAAGGACCGCGTGCTCCGGAAGAGCGACGGCAGCTTCACCTACCTCGTGCCCGACATCGCGTATCACATCGACAAGCATGACCGCGGCTTCGATCGTGTCATCGATGTCTGGGGCGCCGATCACCACGGGTACATCCCCCGCATGCGGGCGGTGCTCCAGGCGCTCGGCTACCCGCCCGAGTTCTTCGATGTGGCGCTCGTACAGCTCGTGAAGGTGGTTCGGGGCGGGGAAGAGGTGAAGATGTCCAAGCGGAGCGGCGAGTTCGTCACCCTGCGCGATCTGTACGAGGAAGTGGGCGTGGACGCGGCGCGCTATTTCTTCCTGATGCGGAAGGGCGCGAGCCCGCTCGACTTCGATCTCGACCTCGCGAAGCGCCAGACGGATGAGAATCCCGTCTTCTACGTCCAGATGGCGCACGCTCGGCTCAGCGGCATCTTCCGTACGGCGGAGCGGACGCCCGAAAGTGTGGCCGGCACCCTGGAGCTCGCCGCGCTGCCCGCCCCACAGGACGCCGAGCTCCTCAAGAAGATGGTGACCTTTCCTGAGGTCGTGGAGAAGGCGGCACGTGAGCGGGAGCCGCATCGGATCACCGTGTTCCTGCACGAGTATGCCACAGTCGTGCATTCATGGTACCACCACACGCGGGCCGTGGGTGCGCCGGAGGGCGCCGCTACGGAGCAGGCACGGCTGCTGCTCGCGCGTGCGGCGCGAGTCGTGCTCGCCAACGCGCTCGCCCTGCTTGGCATTTCCGCCCCAGACCGGATGTGATCGGATGACCCTGCTCGTCGTCGGCAGCATTGCGCTCGATTCGATCTTCACCCCGTTCGGGGAGACCGCCGACGCCCTCGGCGGTTCGGCCGTGTACTTCAGCGTGGCGGGGTCGCTGCTGCACCCGGTGCAAGTGGTGGGTGTGGTGGGCAGCGACTACCCTGTGGCGGAGCTCGAGCGCCTGGCGCCGCGCGGCATCGACTGGAGCGGGGTCGAGCACGCGGCGGGTGAGAGCTTCCGGTGGAAGGGCAAGTACTCCTACGATCTTCAGAGTCGCGAGACTCTGGAGACCCGGCTGGGAGTCTTCGCCGACTTTCAGCCCAAGCTGCCTGAATCGTTCCGGTCTGCCGACTTCCTGTTCCTCGGCAACATCGATCCCGAGCTGCAGCTCGGGGTGCTCAGCCAGGTGCGCCGGCCCAAGCTGGTGGTATGCGACACCATGAACTACTGGATTCAGAGCAAGAAGGCGCAGCTCCTCGACCTGCTCGCCCGGGTGGACGTGCTGATGGTCAACGACGGCGAGGCTCGCGAGTTGAGCGGCGATTGGAACATTCACCGAGCGGGCCGCTGGATCCTTGGGCATGGCCCGAAGCGGGTGGTCATCAAGCAGGGTGAGCACGGGGCACTGCTGATCGAACCGAATCGCACTTTCTACGTACCGGCCTTTCCGCTCGAGAACGTCTTCGATCCCACCGGGGCTGGCGACGCATTCGCCGGCGGCTTCATGGCCTACCTCGCTCGAACGGGAGACGTGTCCGAGGACCACATTCGCCGCGCGATGGTGGTCGGCGCCACGATGGGGTCCTATGCGGTCGAGCAATTCGGCATCCGCGGGTTTGAGCACGTCACGCTGGCCGACGTGCAGGCACGGATGCGTGCGTTCACCGACCTCACTCAGGTGAGCCTCGCGGAGCCGTTGACGTGACGTCCGCGGGCGAATACGCCGCGGCGGGCGTCGACCTCGCAAGCGCCGACGCGGCCAAGGCACGCATCGGCATCGCGGTGGCGGGCACTCGCACTGCGCTGTCGATCGGCAAGGTAGGTGCCTTCGGCGGCATGGTGCGGATCCCGCCTGGGATGCGTCGGCCGGCGCTGGTGCTCAGCACGGACGGCGTCGGCACGAAGGTGCTCGTTGCGCTCGAGGCCGGCCGCTACGACACCGTGGGCGAAGACCTGGTCAATCACAGCGTCAACGACATCCTGGTTCACGGCGCGGCGCCGATCGCGTTCATGGACTACATCGCCGGTTCGGGCCTGACCGTCGAGCAGATCGCCGGGTTGGTAGAGGGGATCGCCCGCGGCTGCCGCGCGCACGGGATGGCGCTCGCCGGCGGTGAGACGGCCCAGATGCCGGGTCTCTACCGCCCCGGGACCTATGACCTCGCGGGAACCATCATCGGCGTGGTTGAGGAAGACGAGGCGCTCCACGGCGACGGGGTCGTGCCCGGCGATCAACTGCTCGCGTACGCCTCGACCGGCCTGCACACCAACGGCTACACCCTCGCCCGTCGCATCGTGTTCGAGAAGATGAAGCTTCGGCTCGACGATCAACTGGGCGCGACGGGCCGCTCCGTGGCCGACGCCCTGCTCGCGGTGCACCAGAGCTATGCAGCGGCGGTGCGTCCGGTGTTGGGCCGCGTGCATGCGCTCGCGCACATCACGGGCGGCGGTATTCCCGGCAACCTCGTGCGCGTGCTGCCTGAGGGCTGCGAGGCCGTGGTCGATTCGGACTCGTGGGAGCTGCCGCCACTCTTCACGACCCTGCAGGAGGCGGGGCGAGTGTCCACCGACGAGATGCGCGAGGTGTTCAATCTCGGGGTTGGGCTCATCGCCGTGATGCCGGCCGATGCCATCAGCGCTGCCCAGGCGGCGGCACATGCGGCGGGTGTCGCGACGTGGCCGATCGGCGAGATTCGCCGAGGCGCGACCGCGGTCCGCTTCGCTCGTCCCTGACGGAGGAGGCGCGGCCGGTGACGGAGCAGGAGGCGATGGCAAGGGCCATCGAGCTCGCCTGGCGCGGCTGGGGGCGGGTGCCGCCGAATCCGCTCGTCGGCGCTGTGATCCTCGCGGGCGGTACTGTCGTGGGTGAGAGCTGGCACACCGAGTACGGTCAGCCGCACGCTGAGGCGGTCGCGCTCGCCGCGGCGGGCGCACGTGCCCGAGGAGCCACCGTTGTTTGCACGCTGGAGCCGTGCAACCATCAGGGGAAACAACCGCCGTGCTCCGAAGCCGTCATCTCCGCCGGCGTTCGCCGCGTCCTCGCTGCGGTGCCTGATCCGCATAGCGTGGCGGCAGGTGGGGCGGGCCGCCTGAGGGAAGCCGGGATCGAGGTAGACCTTGGACTGTGCGCGGCTGAGGCCGAAGCGCAGAACGCCATATTCCTTCACGCGCATCGCGACCCCTCCCGTCCATACGTCGCCCTCAAGCTTGCCACGACCATCGATGGGCGCATCGCCGACGCCAACGGCCACTCGCGCTGGCTTTCGGCGCAGCCGGCTCGCGACTTCGTCCAGTGGCTCCGTGCAGGATTCGACGCCGTGGCGGTCGGCGGTGTCACCGCGCGCGCCGACGATCCGTCGCTGACGGTGCGGGGCCCGCTCGTCCCGCGAGTGACGCCCCGACGGGTGGTGTTCGCAGCGGACG
>Ga0307411_10000910_pt1 | contig 11236 bp, 10 predicted proteins | sample DK1Ometagenome_2_FD_203712 | JGI IMG/M metagenome (GOLD analysis project Ga0307411, IMG submission 203712) | Maize rhizosphere microbial communities from greenhouse at UC Davis, California, United States - DK15-O-1 | ecosystem: Host-associated > Plants > Roots > Rhizosphere > Soil | place: USA...
TGATGTACGACTCCAGCCCTTCGGTCCCCAGCGTGAGGATCTGGGCCGGCGTGTTGGCGACCGCAAACAGGCGCTTGGTGGCCTTGTTGACGCCGACGTCGGTGGCCTGTGCCGACAGCAGCACGGCTGTCAGCAGCTCGAAGACGCTGGAGAACTCCAGTTCGGTCTGCGGCGCTGGATTGGCGGCCTTCAGTGTGGCGAAGAAGCGTTCGACTTGCGCGGCGTTCATGCCGGCATTGTCGAGGCTCAGCTGCCCTCGGCCGCGCGCTTGGCTCGCGCCCGCGCCAGTGCCGCCTCGATGACGGCGCGCTTGACGTCCAGCTGCGCCGCATCGGTGATGAGAGAGGCCGCCGGCAGGTCGGCGAGCTTGGCTTGCGCCTTGGCCATCAGTCGCGCGTCGTTCTCTTCGGCTTCGCGGTGACGCCGGAACTGGCGGAACGCATAGCGCTCGCGGGCCTCCTCGGCCTGGGGCAAGCTCCAGGCCGCCCAGCCGGTGGTGCTTGTCACTTCGGGCATGGAGATGCAGTCGACGGGGCAGGCCGGCACGCACAGTTCGCAGCCGGTGCATTGCGCCGTGACGACGACGTGCATCGCCTTGGGCGCGCCGACGATGCAGTCGGCCGGGCAGGCCTTGATGCACAGCGTGCAGCCGATGCACCAGGCTTCGTCGATGACGGCGACGCCGCGTGTGGCCTCGATGCCGTTGGCCGGGTTCAGCGGCAGGACCGGGCGGCCGGTGATCGCCGCCAGCCGTTCGACACCCGCGGCGCCGCCGGGTGGGCATTGGTTGATGTCGGCCTCAGCGCCGGCGATGGCGTCGGCATAGGCGCGGCAATCCGGGTAGCCGCAGCGCGTGCATTGGGTTTGCGGCAACGCCGCGTCGATCAGCTCGGCCAGCGTCACGCTTTGCGGCGGGTGCGGGGCGCGGCAGCGGCGGCCTTGGAGGTCTTCTTCAGCGGCGCGGCCTCGTATTTGGCGATGAAGTCACGCACCTGCGGATAGACGTTGTCGCGCCAGCGGCGGCCCGAGAAGATGCCGTAGTGCCCGGCGCCGATGGCGTCGTAGTGGAATTGGTGCTGCTTGGGCACGCCGGAGCAGATGTCGTGCGCGGCCTTGGTCTGGCCGGCGCCGGAGATGTCGTCCAGCTCGCCCTCCACGGTCAGCAGCGCGGTCGTCGCGATGTCCTGCGGGCGCACGAACTGGCCGTCGACCTCCCAGGTGCCGTTGACGAGCGCGAAGTCCTGGAAGACCGTTTTAATGGTGTCCAGGTAGTACTCGGCCGGCATGTCGAGCACGGCGTTGTACTCGTCATAGAAGCGGCGGTGCGCCTCGGCGCCTTCATCGTCGCCGCGCACCAGGTCCAGGAAGTAGTCGTAGTGCGAGGACAGGTGGCGGTCCGGGTTCATCGCGACAAAGCCGGTGTGCTGCAGGAAGCCCGGATAGACCGCCCGACCAGCGCCGGGGAAATTGGTTGGCACGCGGTAGATGACGTTGTTCTCGAACCAGCTGTAGCTGCGGTTCATCGCCAAGTTGTTGACGGCCGTCGGGCTCTTGCGGGCGTCGATGGGGCCGCCCATCATGGTCATGCTGCGCGGCGTCGCCTCGCCGCGGCTGGCCATTAGCGAGATGGCGGCCAGCACGGGCACCGTGGGCTGGCAGACGGAGATGACGTGGCTGTCCGCACCGCCGACGTGACGGATGAACTCCTGCACGTAGGCGATGTAGTCGTCCAGGTGGAAGGGGCCGACTTCCAGCGGCACCATGCGGGCGTCGGTCCAGTCGGTGATGTAGACCTTGTGGCTCTTCAGCAGTTGCTTGACGGTTTCGCGCAGCAGGGTGCTGTGATGGCCGGACAACGGCGCGACGACCAGAACCGTCGGCTGGTCCTTCATCTGTGACAGCACGTTCAGGTCATCCGTGTAGCGCTTGAAGCGCAACAGGCGGCAGAACGGCTTCTCCAGCGCCACCAACTCCTGCACGGCCACATCGACGCCGTCGACCTCGACCGTCTTGATGTCGAACTCGGGCTTCTCGTAGTCCTTGGCCAGGCGGTGCATCAGGTCCAGGCCGGCGGACAGGCGCTGCGCCATCGGCGTGTGCGCAAAGGGCGACAGCGGGTGGCTGTAAAGCTTGGCAGAGGCGGCAGCAAACTCCGAGAAGGGGCTGAGCAGGGCGCGTTGGGTTTCGAAGAGCTGATACAGCATGGCAAACCTTGATCTAGGGGCCGGAACGGCCGGATGGTGCCAGAAAACGCTGTCGTCGTTGTGCGCTGCAGCATTCAGATTGGCGGTCAAACCGCCAATCCTGCGCACTTCAAAGGTGCACTGCCGGGCAATCAGCCCTGGATGACGGCCGCCATTGCCTGGGCGACGGTGGGCAGGTTGCCCTCGTTCAGTGCGGCGACACAAATGCGGCCCGAGTCGACGCCGTACACACCGAATTCGCTGCGCAGGCGCTGCATCTGGGCGGCGGACAGGCCCGAATAGCTGAACATGCCGAGCTGCTCGGTGACAAAGCCCAGGTCCTGCGTGACGCCGGCCGCCTTCAACGCGGCGACCAATGCGCCGCGCATTGCCTTGATGCGCACGCGCATGCCAGCCAGTTCTTCTTCCCAGAGCGCGCGCAGCTTGTCGTCCGACAGCACCTGTGCAACAACCTGGGCGCCGTGCGTCGGCGGGTTGGAATAGTTGGTGCGGATCATGATCTTCAGCTGTGACAGCACGCGGACGGCTTCCTCGTCACTGGTGCAGACCACACTCAGCGCGCCAACGCGCTCGCCATACAGCGAGAAGCTCTTGGAGAAGCTGGTGGACACGAAGAAGCCAACGCCAGCAGCCATGAACTGGCGCACCGCTTCGCCGTCTTCCTTCAGGCCGAAGCCGAAGCCCTGGTAGGCCATGTCCAGGAAGGGCGTCAGGCCCTTGGCCTTGACGGCAGCGACGACCTGCGTCCACTGCTCGGCCGTGATGTCGTAGCCGGTCGGGTTGTGGCAGCAGGCGTGCAGCACGACGACGGTGCCGGCGGGGGCGGCGTTCAAGGCCGCCAGCATGCCGTCGAAGTTGATGCCCTTGCGCTCGGCGTCGTAGTAGGGGTAGGTCTCGACCGTGAAGCCGGCCTGCGTGAACAGCGCGCGGTGGTTCTCCCAGCTCGGGTCCGAGATCAGCACCTTGGAGGCGGGGTTGAGCTGCTTCAGGAAGTCGGCGCCGATCTTCAGCGCGCCGGTGCCGCCGATGGCTTGCACGGTGGCGACGTTCTTCAACTCCGAGCCGAAGACCAGCTTCTGCACGGCCTTGTCATACGCGGCGATGCCGTCGATGGGCAGGTAGCCGCGCGGCTTGGGCGCAGCGGCCATGGCGGCCTCGGCCTCGCGCACGCACTGCAGCAGCGGCAGCTTGCCGGCTTCGTCGTAGTAGACGCCGACGCCGAGGTTGACCTTGCCCGGACGGGTGTCGGCGTTGAACTGCTCGTTCAGGCCGAGGATGGGATCACGAGGGGCAAGGGCGACATCGGCGAAAAGAGACATGGCGGGATTCCTGAAAGGACGTTGGCAGCAGGGGGAGGGCGGTCAGCCGGGCGCAGGCTTAAGCTGGCGGATTGCGCAGGGCAGCAATTTTGCCCGTGAACCCTGAGATCTCCCCATGCAAGATGCCTTGAACGCCATGCAAGCCCCAGAGGGCGACACCGAGGAACGCAAGGGCGAATTCGTGAGCTTCGAAGGCTCGCCGTTCCAGCTGTTCCAGCCCTTCCCGCCGGCGGGGGACCAGCCGACCGCCATCGCCCAGCTCATCGAGGGCATCAACGACGGCCTGAGCTACCAGACGCTGCTGGGCGTCACCGGCTCCGGCAAGACCTTCACGATGGCCAACGTCATCGCCCGCCTGGGCCGTCCGGCCATCATCTTTGCCCCCAACAAGACGCTGGCGGCGCAGCTCTACAGCGAGTTCCGGGACTTCTTTCCGAACAACGCGGTCGAGTACTTCGTCAGCTACTACGACTACTACCAGCCCGAGGCCTATGTGCCGCAGCGCGACCTCTTCATCGAGAAGGACAGCGCGATCAACGAGCACATCGAGCAGCTGCGCCTGTCCTGCACCAAGAGCCTGCTGGAGCGCCGCGACGTGGTTATCGTGGCCTCCGTGTCCGCCATCTACGGCATCGGTAACCCGAGCGACTACCACCAGATGGTGATGACGCTGCGTGTCGGCGACAAGCTGGGCCAGCGCGACGTCATCGCGCACCTGATCCGCATGCAGTACACGCGCAACGAAATGGAGTTCACCCGCGGCCACTTCCGCGTGCGCGGCGACACCATCGACGTTTTTCCCGCCGAGCATTCCGAGCTGGCGCTGCGCATCGAACTCTTCGACGATGAGGTGGAGGCCTTGTCGCTGTTCGACCCCTTGACCGGCAAGATCCGCCAGAAGATCCCGCGCTTCACGGTCTATCCCAGCAGCCACTACGTAACCCCGCGGGACCGCGTGCTGGTGGCCGCGGAGGCGATCAAGGAGGAACTGCGCGAGCGCGTCGCCTTCTTCGTCAAGGAGGGCAAGCTGGTGGAGGCGCAACGCATCGAGCAGCGCACCCGCTTCGACCTCGAAATGCTCAACGAGGTGGGGCATTGCAAGGGCATCGAGAACTACACGCGCCACCTGTCCGGCGCGCAGCCGGGCGACCCGCCGCCGACGCTGGTGGACTATCTGCCGCCCGACGCGCTGATGTTCCTGGACGAGAGCCATGTGCTGATCGGCCAGTTCGGCGGTATGTACAACGGCGACCGGGCGCGCAAGACGACGCTGGTGGAGTACGGCTTCCGCCTGCCGTCGGCGCTGGACAACCGGCCGCTGAAGTTCGCCGAGTTCGAGCGCAAGATGCGCCAGGCGGTGTTCGTGTCGGCCACGCCGGCCCAGTACGAGCAGGACAACGCCGGCCAGGTGGTCGAGCAGGTCGTGCGTCCGACCGGCCTGGTCGACCCGATCGTCGAGGTGCGGCCCGCAACCCATCAGGTCGACGACGTGCTGCAGGAGATCCGCCTGCGCGTTGAGGTGGCCGAGCGGGTGCTGATCACGACGCTGACCAAGCGCATGGCCGAGCAGCTGACCGACTATCTGAGCGACAACGGCGTGAAGGTGCGCTACCTGCACTCCGACGTCGACACCGTGGAGCGTGTGGAGATTCTGCGCGATCTGCGGCTGGGCGCCTTCGACGTGCTGGTGGGCATCAACCTGCTGCGCGAAGGCCTGGACATCCCCGAGGTGTCGCTCGTCGCCATACTGGACGCCGACAAGGAGGGCTTCCTCCGCGCGGAGCGCAGCCTGATCCAGACGATCGGCCGGGCGGCGCGCAACCTCAATGGCAAGGCCATCCTCTACGCGGATCGCATCACGGAGTCGATGAAGAAGGCAATTGGCGAGACGGAACGGCGCCGCGCCAAGCAGATCGCGTTCAACGAGGCCAACGGCATCACGCCTCGCAGCGTGCAAAAGCGCATCAAGGACTTGATCGACGGCGTCTATTCCGAGGAATCAGGGCGCGACGACGCGAAGTTGTTGGCCGCCGCCAAGGTTGAGGACTTGTCAGAGAAGGATCTGGCCAAACGTATCGCCCAGTTGGAAAAGCAGATGCTGGAGCACGCGCGCAATCTCGAATTCGAGCAAGCCGCCCGGCTGCGGGACCAACTGGCGCAATTGCGGGAGCAGGCTTTTGGCGCGCGCGTTCACGACAACATCGTGCCGCTGGACAGTGCCCGCAAATCGTCCGGGGCGCGCTGAAACTGCTGCGTTGCAACAAAAACCCGCCGAAACCTAGGGATACCTGCCGGCCATAGGTTGCGGCCGAGTAGTCGAGTAAAATCATCGGAAATGATTCACTCGGCTATTGTCTGAGTGTCTGGGGTTAACCCGAAATCGTTTGTCCAGGACAAATCCTGGTCGTGCCATCTCGCAAAGGAGTTTTTATGCGTCTCACTACCAAAGGCCGGTTTGCAGTCACCGCGATGCTGGACTTGGCGCTGCGCGAGAATACGGGCCCCGTCGCCCTGGCGGCGATCAGCCAGCGGCAGCAGATCTCGCTGTCCTACCTGGAGCAGTTGTTCGGCAAGCTGCGCCGCCATGAACTGGTGGAAAGCACCCGCGGCCCGGGCGGTGGTTACTCGCTGGGCCGCAAGGCCGAGGACATCACCGTCGCCGACATCATCGTCGCCGTCGACGAGGCGCTGGACGCCACCGGTTGCGGCGGCAAGGACAACTGCATGGGCGAGGACAGCGGCCGCTGCATTACCCATGAGCTCTGGACCAATTTGAACGCCAAGATGATCGAGTACCTCGATTCCGTTTCCCTGCGCAAGCTCGCCGACGAGCAGTTGGCAAAGGGCTTCGAGGTCGAGGCGGCGCCGGTCAAGCGTGCGATCTCGTCGCAGCCGGTGCTCAAGCCCATCCGCGTGACGGCACCCAACTCCGTCTTCGCGCTGGGTGGCGCGTTCAGCAAGTAAGAAAAACTCAAAAGAAGTCGTTCCATGGACATGACCCCGCACTTCCCGATCTACCTCGACTACGGCGCGACGACGCCGTGCGACCCCCGCGTGGTAGACGCGATGATTCCCTGGTTGCGCGAGCATTTCGGCAACCCGGCGTCGCGCAGCCACGCCTGGGGCTGGGAAGCGGAAGAGGCGGTCGAGAAGGCGCGTGTGCAGGTGGCTGAGCTGATCGGCGCGGACCCGCGTGAGATCGTCTGGACATCCGGCGCCACCGAGTCCAACAACCTGGCCTTGAAGGGCGCCGCGCAGTTCTACAAGACGCGCGGCAAGCACCTCATCACCGTCAAGACCGAGCACAAGGCCGTGCTGGACACCATGCGCGAGCTGGAGCGCCAGGGCTTTGAGGTGACCTATCTCGACGTGCAGGAGAACGGCCTGCTCGACCTCGAAGTGTTCAAGGCCGCACTGCGCCCGGACACCATCCTGGCGTCGGTCATGTACGTGAACAACGAGATCGGCGTCATCCAGGACGTGGTCGCGCTGGGCAGCCTATGCCGCGAGCGCGGCATCATCTTCCACGTCGATGCGGCCCAGGCGACTGGCAAGGTCGAGATCGACCTCGCCAAGTTGCCCATCGACCTGATGAGCCTGGCCTCGCACAAGAGCTACGGCCCCAAGGGCATCGGCGCGCTGTACGTGCGTCGCAAGCCGCGCGTTCGCCTGGAGGCGCAGATGCACGGCGGCGGCCACGAGCGTGGCATGCGGTCGGGCACGCTGCCCGTGCACCAGATCGTCGGCATGGGCGAGGCCTTCCGCATCGCCCGGGAGGAGATGGGCGCCGAGAACGAACGCATCCGCGCGCTGCACAACCGCCTCGTGAAGGGCCTGTCCAGCATCGAGCAGACCTTCATCAACGGGGATCTCGAGCAGCGCGTGCCACACAACCTGAACATCTCGTTCAACTATGTCGAGGGCGAGTCGCTGATCATGGGGGTGAAGGGCCTGGCGGTGTCGTCTGGGTCGGCCTGCACGTCGGCCAGCCTGGAGCCCAGCTACGTGCTGCGCGCCCTCGGCCGCAGCGACGAGCTGGCGCACTCATCCCTGCGCATGACCATCGGCCGCTTCACGACCGAAGAAGAGATCGACTACGCCATCAGTGTGCTAAACGACCGCGTCGCGAAGCTGCGCGAGCTGTCCCCGCTGTGGGACATGTACCAGGATGGCATTGACCTGAGCACCATCAAGTGGGCTGCTCATTGATGGAACCCCCGGCTGCGGGGTGCCGCAGCCACCCCCCGAGGGGGTGCGGGGCCGCTTGGGGCGGCCCGGCGCTGGCCCCGGGCTGAATTCGGAGAACAACATGGCATACAGCGAAAAGGTCGTAGACCACTACGAGAACCCGCGCAACGTCGGCAAGTTCGACAACGGCGACGAAGACATCGGCACCGGCATGGTCGGCGCGCCGGCCTGCGGCGACGTGATGAAGCTGCAGATCAAGGTCAACCCGGCGACCGGCCTCATCGAGGACGCCAAGTTCAAGACCTACGGCTGCGGTTCGGCCATCGCCTCCAGTTCGCTCGTGACCGAATGGGTCAAGGGCAAGAGCCTGGACGAGGCGCTGACGATCAAGAACACGCAGATCGCCGAAGAGCTGGCGCTGCCGCCGGTCAAGATCCATTGCTCCATCCTGGCCGAAGACGCCATCAAGGCGGCGGTGGACGACTACCGCGCCAAACACGCGACGACCGCCTAAGCCATGTCCGTCACGCTGACCGAAGCCGCGGCCCGTCACGTCAAGCGCTACATCGCCAAGCGCGGCAAGGGCGTCGGCGTGCGGCTGGGCGTGAAGACGACCGGCTGCTCGGGCCTGGCCTACAAGCTCGAATACGCGGACGACGTGGCACCCGAGGACGTGGTCTTCGAAGGGCATGAGGTCAAGATCCTCATCGACCCCAAGAGCCTGCCCTACCTCGACGGCACCGAGCTGGACTTCGTCCGCGAAGGCCTGAACGAAGGCTTCAAGTTCCGCAACCCGCGCGAGAAAGACAAGTGCGGTTGTGGCGAGTCCTTCCGTGTCTGAGACCCGCTGACCCGACGACAGGCGCGGTGTGAACCGCGCCTTTTGCTTTTCCAACCGCCATGCGCCTCACCGACAACGACTTCCAGCTCTTTGGCCTGCCTGAACGGCAGGCCCAGGTGCGCGCCGACATCGATGCGCGCTGGAAGTCGCTGCAGGCCGAGGTTCACCCCGACCGCTTCGCTTCGGAAGGCGCCGCCGCCCAGCGCTTGGCGATGCAGTGGGCCATGCGTGTCAACGAGGGCTACCAGCGCCTGAAGGACCCGCTCAGACGCGCCTCCTACCTCTGCGAGTTGCGCGGCGCGCCTGTGCAGGCGGAGAACAACACCGCCATGCCGCCGGCCTTCCTGATGCAGCAGATGGAATGGCGTGAAGCGCTGGACGACGCGCGCGACGAGGCTGCGCTGACGGCGCTCGACGACGAAGCGGCGCAGGCTGAGGTCACCGCCCTCGCCACCGTCCAGTGCCTGCTCGACGACACCCACGACGCTCCCGCCGCCGCCTCCCAGGTCCGCGCGCTGATGTTCATCCAGCGCTTCCGTGCCGACATTGACCAGCGCCTCGCGGCGCTCGACGCCTGATGGCTCTCCTGCAAATCTCCGAACCCGGCGCCTCGCCCGACCCGCACCAGCGCCGCATCGCCGTCGGCATCGACCTCGGCACGACGCACTCCCTCGTGGCCGCCGTGCGTCACGGCGTGGCTGAATGTCTGCCTGACGAACAAGGGCGGGTGATCCTGCCGTCCGCCGTGCGCTACCTGCCCGAAGGCCGCCGCCAGATCGGCGCCGAGGCGCTGGCGGCGCAGGCGGAAGACCCCGAGAACACCATCGTCTCCGTCAAGCGCTTCATGGGCCGCAGCCTGGCGGATGTCGCCAACCGCGAGCATCTGCCGTATCAGTTCGAAGATCGCCCCGGCATGCTGGCCATTGCAACGCGGGACGGCGTGAAGAGCCCCGTCGAGGTGTCCGCCGAGATCCTGGCGACGCTGCGCTTCCGCGCCGAGGACAGCTTTGCCGATGACCTGTTCGGCGCCGTCATCACCGTGCCCGCCTACTTCGACGATGCCCAGCGCCAGGCCACCAAGGACGCCGCCGAACTGGCCGGCCTGAAGGTGCTGCGCCTCATCAACGAGCCCACCGCGGCCGCCATCGCCTACGGCCTCGACAACGCCAGCGAAGGCCTTTACGCCGTCTACGACCTGGGCGGCGGCACCTTCGACATCTCGCTGCTGCGCCTGACGCGCGGCGTGTTCGAGGTGGTCGCGACCGGCGGCGATGCCGCGCTTGGCGGGGACGATTTCGACCGCGTGCTGGCCGACTGGGCGCTGGCCGGGCGGGCCGTGGAATCGGCGCATGACAAGCGCGCGGTGCTCGTGGCCGCGCGTGCCGCGAAGGAGGCGCTTTCGGATGCCGAGGAGACCGAACTGGTCGCAGCGCTCGACACCGGCGAACTCCGCGTCACCGTCACGCGGGTGCAGTTCGAGGCGCTTGTACAGCCGCTCATCGCCAAGACGCTGTCGGCGGTCAAGCGTGTGCTGCGGGATGCCAAAGTGAAGCCGGCCGACGTGCAGGGTGCGGTCATGGTGGGCGGCTCCACGCGCATGCCCGTCGTGCGCCGCGCGGTCGGCGAGCTCTTCGGTCGAGAGGTGCTGACCAACCTGAATCCCGACGAAGTCGTCGCCCTCGGCGCGGCGATCCAGGCCAACCAGCTGGCCGGCAACGCGGCCGATGGCGACATCCTGCTGCTCGACGTGATTCCGTTGTCGCTCGGCCTGGAAACCATGGGCGGCCTCGTCGAGCGGGTCATCGAGCGCAACTCGACCATTCCCGTCGCCAAGGCGCAGGACTTCACGACCTTCAAGGACGGTCAGACAGCCATGGCCATCCATGTGCTGCAGGGTGAGCGCGAGCTGGTCAGCGAGTGCCGGTCCCTGGCGCGCTTCGAGCTGCGCGGCATTCCGCCGATGGTGGCGGGCGCGGCGCGCATCCGCGTCAGCTTCCAGGTCGACGCGGATGGGCTGCTGAACGTGTCCGCCGAGGAGTTGACCTCGGGCGTCCAGGCGGCCGTCACCGTCAAGCCGAGCTACGGCTTGAGCGACGACCAGATCGCCGGGATGCTGAAGGACGGCTTCAGCAGTGCCGAGGGGGACATGGCTGCGCGCAAGCTGCGCGAGGCCAAGGTCGAGGCGGAGCGCATGGTGCTCGCCACGCGCAGTGCGCTCGCGGCCGACGGCGACCTGCTGCCCGAGCCCGAGCGCCAGGCACTCGAAGCGCGCCTCGTGGGCCTCGCCGCGATGGACGGCGATGCCGACGCCATCGACGCGGCCGTCAAGGCGCTGGCCGAGGCGACCGAGGGCTTTGCCGCCGAACGCATGAACCGCTCCATCGCCCGCGCGCTGACTGGCCGCAACGTGTCGGCGCTCTGAAAGAACCACCCATGCCCGTCATCAAGATCCTTCCGCACGCCGAGTACTGCCCCAGCGGCGCCAGCATCACCGCCGCGCCCGGCACGTCGATCTGCGAAGCGCTGCTCGCCAACGACATCCACATCGAGCACGCTTGCGACCAGGTCTGTGCGTGCACGACCTGCCACGTCATCGTTCGCGAGGGCGGCCGGTCGCTGAGCGAGATGGAAGAGGACGAGGAAGACATGCTGGACCGCGCCTGGGGGCTGGAGCCCGACTCGCG
>Ga0307411_10000911_pt1 | contig 11227 bp, 11 predicted proteins | sample DK1Ometagenome_2_FD_203712 | JGI IMG/M metagenome (GOLD analysis project Ga0307411, IMG submission 203712) | Maize rhizosphere microbial communities from greenhouse at UC Davis, California, United States - DK15-O-1 | ecosystem: Host-associated > Plants > Roots > Rhizosphere > Soil | place: USA...
CCAGCGCCAGTCCGGTATCCGCTGGGTCAAGCACCGATTGGGCCATCGCCAGCAGGCTCTTCGCTTCCTCGTTCTTGCCTTGGGCAATCTGAACGAGAGCGAGCTTGAGGATGATTTGCGGCTGCGACGCGGCCAGGCCCAGCGAGTCCCGAAAAGCCGATTCCGCCGAAACGAAGCGACCGGAAGCCAAATAGCAATTGCCCAGCAAAGCCCGAAAACTGGCATCGCGCGGACTGTTATCAACCGCACGCTCGGCCAGCGAAACGGCGGTTTGCAGATCATTGGCCGCCAGGGCAGCCTGAGCCCGGGTGCCAAGTCCGATGTTGGATGTGTCGACCTTTTGCCCAAAGATCGAGGCGCTGCGCGGCCCCGACGAACCCGGCCCGGCACAGGCGGTGGCGATCGCGGCTAGCGATACGGCGGCCAGGGCGGCTCCGATACGGTTCGGCTTGGTCATCACATTCCCCCTTGTTCGCTCAGCCCTTGGCGATTTTGGCGCGCGGTGCGCGTTCAGCCATGGAATCGAGTTCCGGCATTTCTTCAAGCAGACGATCGAGCGCGTCGGTCACCAGTTGCTGGGCGGACCGGCCTCCGACCGCACAGGCCAGCCGCAACTTCAAATGTCGAGCTGGGTCCAGGCGCAGCGTGAAAGCGGCCTTGCCCTTGCTTCCGGGTGCCGCCCGCGGACGATGTGGACGGACAGGCGCTGGTGCAAGCTCCGGTTCCGGCGCCGCCACAGCCGACCGAACCGGAATGGTCAGGACGGGCGCGGATTGCGATTCCGCAACAGCGTCGGCAGCGGCGTCTACTTCTTCCGGATCGCAAAGCTCGGCGGTCTCGTCGACATATTCGCCGGTCTCGTCTTCGCCTTCCTCGCCATCCTCGTCTTCCACCGCGAAGCGCTCGGCAATTTCAGCCTGCTGATCGTGGACCGGGGATGGGATCGGCGTCAGCGCCGAAATCGGATTACGAAGCGGTTGATCCGGCAGCTCCTCTCCGAACGCGTCGTGATTCTCGTCGCGGACGGGCGCAAGCGCCGGTTTGGGGGCTTCGAAGCCCATGTCGTTCCAACCGAGGTCCTCCATCCCGGCCGCGCCAACCTGGCCGAAGCCCTGGGGACGCATCGCCGGACGGGCGGCACCTTTCCGGGCCAGCAGGCCCGAGGAGAGCGACGCGAATGCCTTGGGTTCTCCCATCGCGGTCACTCCTTACTGGCCCATCACGCGGCGGCCGAAACCACCGACGGGACGCGGGCTGGCGGCGGCACCGATGCCGGGAGCGGCATTGGGCGCTGCGAAAACTGTACGGCGGAAATTCTTCTCGAGCCGGTCGGAGATATAATCCCACAGTTCGGTCACCTCGCGGGCTGACCGCCCGTTGGGATCGACTTCCATCACGGTGCGGCCGTCGATCATGGATGCGGCGAAATCTGTGCGGTGATGAAGGGTGACCGGGGCGACGGTGCCGTGCTGCGACAAGGCGACAGCGGCTTCGTAGGTGATCTTTGCCTTGGGGGTCGCCGCATTGACGACGAAGATCAGCGGCTTGCCGGCGCGATCGCACAGGTCGACCGTGGCGCCGACCGCGCGCAGATCGTGCGGGCTCGGGCGGGTCGGGATGACGATCAGTTCGGCCACGGCAATGACCGACTGGATGGCCATGGTGATAGCCGGCGGAGTGTCGATGACGGCAAGTCGGAAGCCTTGCTGGCGAAGCACCTCCAGGTCGGAGGCAAGACGCGCTACTGTCGTCTGCGCGAAGGCCGGCATGTCATCCGACCGTTCGTTCCACCAATCGGCAAGCGAGCCTTGGGGATCGATGTCGATGAGGCAGACGGGGCCGGCACCTGCCAGCTGCGCCTGCACCGCAAGGTGACCGGACAAAGTCGTTTTGCCCGACCCGCCCTTCTGCGATGCCATTGCCAGAACGCGCATTCTATTCCCCTCGGCAAAATCACGGTGATTTGATGCTCACCTGACAGCAAAGGCCCTAAATATTGGTAAACGGGCGTTCGCCATTGCGTTGCAACGGCGTCATGACAGACCGACATTTCCTGCATATCATGCGGTATGGGTAGGGAGCGCAGCTGGCTGGTCCCCTTTGCCGTACTGGCCGGCCTCGAATGGCTTTGGGCATATTCGCTGGCTCGGTTAACGGGCTATCCGGGCGAACCCAATTTCGTCCGGCAGCTCGCTTTGGCCGCAATCATGGCCTGTTTCATGTTCGCGGGATTCCTGATCTGGCGGTTCTTCGGACTGGCGCGAAGCCTCAAACCTCATCCAACTCGAGAAATTGCCCGGGCAATAGGTGAGAATCTGCCAAGATTCGCGATCCTAGCGATTGGGCTAGCTCTCATCGCTGTTCACATGGCCTCGTTCAACTGGTCCAAGTCGATCCTCCCAACCGCGGTCCCCTTCTGGGCGGACAGGCCGCTCGCCAATTTCGATGAGGCCCTGTTTGGAACGGCCGCCTGGCGCTGGACGCTGCAATGGATCGGCCCCGCGTCGGAAGTTTTTCGGCGAGCATATGGATTATGGCTACCGATCCATCTCATAGCCTTGGCCGCCCTTGTCTGCACGAAACCTTCGGACCGGAAGACATTGCTGATCCTGACCTACATCCTGACCTGGATGGTTGGAACAATCATGTCCTATCTGGTCAGCTCAGCCGGACCACTCTTCTACGGACCGTTGGGCTTCGGAGATCGGTTCCAGGACCTCATTGGCCAGCCTCATCTCAATGGTATTCCTAAAACGGCAGCTTATTTGTGGAATAACTACACGCAGCACGCGGCCGTGACCGGCGGCGGGATATCGGCCTTCCCCTCCCTTCACGTCGCGATGGCGCTATGGGTCGCCGCGGTCGTGCGGTTCCATTGGAGCTCGCTGATCTTTTTCACGCTCATATTTGTGGGCTCCTTTCTGCTGGGATGGCACTATTTCCTCGACGCCCCAGGAGGAGTCGCTTGCTTCCTGGTCGCCTATGCAATTGCTGGTCAATATGTTGCCTGGGCCAATAGCAGGGAAGTTTCGAAGCAAGCGGCGGCAGCAATGGCTCCCAGCCATCTTGTTGGCGGGGCTGGAGAGCGGATAGGATGATGTCCACGCTCGCTTCGGGGATTATATGCGTAGCTTGTTGATTCTGTTGGGTGCTGCATTGACCGCGGCACCGCTTTCCGCCCAGTCCGTTCGTGCCGGGATCGACGCCTGGCAGAAGGGGAATGCCGAGGACGCCGTCGTTATCTGGCGCCCGCTCGCCGAGAGGGGCGATGCCGATGCCGCATTCAACCTCGGTCAGGCATACCGGCTGGGCAAGGGCGTTCCGCTAGACCTAGCGCAGGCCCAGAGCTGGCTCGAGCGAGCCGCGCGCAGGGGCCATGTCGACGCAGCGGCAACCCTTGGCCTGCTACTGTTTCAGAATGGCAACCGCGTCAGCGGGATGCGCTGGCTGAAGGCAGCGGCGGAGGCCGGCGAGCCCCGCGCCCTGCTCATGGTCGGAACTGCGATGTACAATGGAGACGATGTACCGCAGGATCCAGTTACCGCCTATGCTTATGTAAGCCGCGCCGCCGCGCAGGGATTGGTGCCCGCCAAGGCGACCCTCGCCGATATGGATCAGATTATGCCATTGGAGCAGCGGCAAAAGGGCCTAGCGCTCGCCAAGGCAATGGCGACCGGCAAAAAAGCCTCGAAACCACGACCTGCGGGCGCGAAACAGGCAGCGGCAAAGCCCTCTGCTGCGACGGGTACTTCACCAGCGAAAAGCGTCGTCGCTCCTTCTCCCGCGCCTCGCGGCGGCTGGCGCATCCAGCTGGGCGCATTTAGTCAACGACCCTCCGCCGAGGCCTTGTTCGCCAAACTCACTGGGAAATTGACAGGTCGGCAGGCTCACTATGTGTCGGCCGGCAAAGTGACGCGGCTGCAGGTCGGTCCGTTTGAAAGCCGGGTCTCGGCCTCCGCGGCATGCGCCCGACTGGCACCCCAGGCCTGTTTCCCGGTCAAGGCCCCCTAAACCGCCACCCATTCCGCGCGCGGGATGCCCTGCATCCAGAGCAGCGCGGTAAGATCATGATGTCGGATGATGCCGTCAGCTACCCGTGCCAGCGCGGGTTTAGGTCGATAGCCGACCCCCAGGCCCGCGAATTCGATCAGGGGGACGTCGTTGGCGCCATCGCCTATCGCCACCAAAGCTTCGGGTCCGAGCTTTCGGGCAGCGAGAATTTGCTCGGCAAGCTCGCGCTTGGCCGGCGCGTCGACGACCTTACCGACAGTTTGTCCGGTGAGCTTGCCGTCCGCATCGACGCCAAGCCAATTGGCGCGCATCCGGTTGAAGCCGAGCTTGTAGCCGATCGGACAGACGAAATCGGTGAAGCCGCCTGATACCAGCACGGTCAAAGCGCCGCGACGTTTCATCGTCGCAACCAGCGTCGCGGCGCCGGGATTAGGTTGAATCCGGGACCGGAGGCACTTCGAAAGGACGCGTTGGTCCAGCCCCTTGAGTAGCGCGACCCGCTCCGCCAGCGCGCTCGCGAAATCAAGCTCGCCCTGCATGGCGCGCTCGGTAATTGCTGTCACTCGGTCCTTGAGGCCGGCATAGTCGGCAAGCTCGTCGATGCATTCCTGGCCAATGATCGTCGAATCCATATCGGCAACGAGCAGGCGAGCCGGCACGCGATCGTTCGCTCTAAGTGCGAAATCGGCGCCCACAATCGAATCCAGAACGTCCCTGGCCATCGCCAAATCGCCGGCAATGGAAAAGTCCGCAGCGTCGCCTTCGTCAATCCAGCCGACGAAAGCGGCTCCGGCAATGCGTTCCAGCACTTCGGCAACCAGTCTTTCGTCCAGCCGTCCGGCTGCTATCAGCGTCGCAATGGCCAAGATGAAGCCTCCTGTCGCCCTCATCGCCGGTCCGACCGCCAGCGGCAAGTCGGCCCTGGCCATAGCGCTTGCGGAGCGGACGGGAGGAGTAATCGTCAACGCCGACAGCGCCCAAATCTATCGCGACCTTCCGATCCTGTCGGCCGCCCCCTCGCCCGAGGATCTCGGCCGGGCGGAACATCGGCTTTACGGCATCCGAGATGGAGCGAACCCCTGCTCGGCCGCCGAATGGGCCCAACTCGCGAAATCGGAGATTGTGGGCCTGCACGAGGAGGGGCGCTTGCCGATTCTGGTCGGTGGCACCGGTCTTTACCAGCGCACCCTGCTGAACGGGATCGCTCCCGTCCCGCCGATTAGGCCGGAAATCCGCGCGGAGGTGCGAGCAGCAAGCGTGGCGGAAAATCTGGCGGCCCTGATGCCGCTCGACCCGGTCGCAGCGACTTCCCTCAATCCTGGGGATACAACGCGCATTGCGCGAGCTCTTGAGGTGGTCAGGTCGACGGGTCGCACGCTTGCGCAATGGCAGAAGAAACTCGAAGGCGGCATTGGCAAGGACATTGTCCTTCAACCGCTGGTTCTGCTCCCTCCCCGCGCATGGCTCAACGAGCGCTGTGATCGCCGGTTCGACGCGATGGTGGACGATGGTGCGACCGAGGAAGTACGTGCCCTGCTGGTCCGCGGCCTCGATCCGCAACTGCCAGTAATGCGCGCCATCGGCGTTCCGGAGCTATCGGCTTTCATCCATGGCGGTGTGACCATGGGTCAGGCAATCGAAGCGGGGCAGCAGGCAACCCGGCGCTACGCCAAGCGGCAATATACTTGGTTCGCCCATCAACACCCTTCAGCCTGGCCGAGATTCGAAGAGCCGCTTGAACATGACAACTTCGAGCGGGCGCTGGCGCTCCTTAGTGGGCCGGAGTAGCCAGTTGCGATGGAAGCCAGACGCGACGCCGACATCGATCCCGCACCGCTTGCCGAAAAGCGGGTCGCAATCATCGGCTACGGCAACCAGGGCCGGCCGCAAGCCCTGAACCTTCGGGACAGCGGGATTGACGTGGTCGTCGGGCTTCGGAGCTCATCAGTCAGTATCGCGAGAGCCGAGGCGGACGGGATTCGCACCGTCACGATCGAGGAAGCCACCTCATCGGCCGACGTGCTTATGCTCCTGGCGCCCGACGAGACGCTTGCCGCAATCTATGCCGAAATCGAGCCCAAGCTGCGCAGTGGAGCCGCGCTGGGGTTCAGTCATGGGCTCGCCATCCGCTTCGGCTTCATCATTCCGCGCCCCGACCTGGATGCTTTCATGGTTGCGCCCAAGGGTCCGGGAACCGCGCTCCGATCACTTTACGAATCCGGCGAGGGAATGGTTGCGCTCTATGCCGTCGCTCAGGATGCGACCGGGGCAGCAGAGGCGATTGCGCTTGCCTATGGCCGGGCGATCGGCTGCGGCCGAGCCGGACTTTTACCTTCGAGCTTCGCCGAGGAATGCGAAGCCGACTTGTTCAACGAACAGGCGGTGGTCTGGGGCGGAGTTCCGGAAATCCTGATCGCCGGATTCGACACGCTGGTGGAGGCCGGTTTCAGCGAGGAAGTCGCCTATATGGAATGTGTCGGCGAACTGAAGCTGATTGCCGAACTCATCGAGCAGCGAGGAATCGCGGGCATGCGCGAAGCCATCAGCAATACGGCCGAGCTTGGAGCGGTGATCGGAGGGCCGCGCATCGTCGATGAGGGTGTACGGCGCCGAATGCGTGAGATACTTGGTGAGATCCGCGCCGGACGCTTCGCCGATGCGCTAAGGGACGAGGAAGCGTCAGGCTATCCGCGCCTTCGCGCCGCTCGTGCAAAGGCGCAAGGCCTGACTGTAGAATCGGCTCGGCGGCGCCTGCTCGACTAAAGCTGCGGCTCTTCGGCTCGAACGCGGTCGCCGATGGACGCGCGCTCCGCATATACCCGCTGAAGGCTGCGATGCGCCGCCTGGGCATCGGGATCGGTAGCCGCGATCGCGAGCTCCGCTTCTTCGGCGGCGCGGCGCGCATAATAAACCTTGTCATGTTCGCTCATGGCAGGCCTCCCGCATCGCGAACAGCTAACTAACAAATTTTATCCAGCCTGTCGCGGCCTAGCGGCGACCGAACAGCTTTTCGATGTCCCCGTGCGCAAGCTTTACCCACGTGGGACGGCCATGGTTGCACTGGCCCGAATGGGGCGTGACCTCCATTTCGCGGAGAAGAGCGTTCATCTCCGCGACCGAGAGAATTCGGCCAGCCCTGACTGAGCCGTGGCAGGCCATCGTCGCGGCGACATGATCCAGCCGATCGCGAAGGGCGAGCGAGGTTCCCAATTCCGCCAATTCAGCTGCGACGTCCTTCAGCAGACCGGAGACGTCGGTTTTTCCCAATGGCGCCGGTATTGTCCGGACGAGCATCGCATTCGGGCCGAATCGTTCGATCTCAAGGCCAAGGCCGGCCAGATCGGCTGACGCGCTTTCCAACCGGTCGCAGTCGGGTTCGTCCAGCTCGACCACATCGGGGATCAGCAGCGCCTGGCGAGCAACCTCACCGCCGCCGGCGGCCCGGCGCATCCGCTCGAGCACCAACCGTTCGTGCGCCGCATGCTGGTCGACGATGACGAGGCCGTCCTCTGCTTCGGCGACGATATAGGTCGCCGCCACCTGTCCGCGCGCGACCCCGAGCGGGAAAGACGGGACCGTTTCGGTGGCGGGCTCGGCTCGGGCAGCGGGTTGATGTCGAAAGTCGAGCTTGCCATCCATCAGTCCGCCAGGTGCAACAGGCCATGGCGGTTGTTCCCCGCCTCCTAATTGAGTGGTGCCGGCGGCCCAATCTTCAAGAGCATGAGCATCAAAAGCCGCAACCGGCTCGGCCTGCCAGTTCACCGCCGCGGCGAACTGCTCTCTTGCCGCGCTGCGATGGCCGGCCTCGTCGAGCGCCGCCCTTAGTCCGCCGACGATCAATCCGCGCACCGCCGCCGGGTCGCGAAAACGGACCTCGGTCTTGGCCGGATGAACGTTGATGTCGACCTCTTGGCTCGGCACTTCGACGAAAAGGGCCGCGATCGGATGCCGGTCGCGCGCAAGCAGATCGCGATAGGCAGCTCTCAGCGACCCGACCAACAGCCGGTCCTTCACCGGCCGCGAGTTGACGAAGAGATATTGGTGATCCGCCATTCCGCGATTGAAGGTCGGAAGACTGACGACGCCGGACAGCCGGAGCCCGTCCCGAATGCAATCGATGCCAAGGCCGTGCCGCTCGAGCTCCCTGTCCAGGAGCGCCGCGACGCGCGTCGGCGGGTCGGAAGGCTGGACCGCAAGTGTCCGCCTTCCGTCATGATCCACGCTGAACGCCACATCGGGGCGGGCCATGGCCAGCCGCCTCACAATGTCGAGGCAGGCCGCATATTCGGCGCGGGGAGTTCGCAGAAATTTGCGCCTGGCAGGCACCTTGTCGAACAGGCCCTCCACCCGGACCCGGGTGCCCGGGGGAAGCGCGGCCGGACCCTCCCCTGCCCTTACCCCATGATCGACAGCGATCCGCCACCCGTCCAAGCCTCGCGGGCGGCTCTCGATCGTCAGCCTCGCTACGCTCGCGATCGATGGCAAAGCCTCGCCCCGAAAGCCAAAGCTCGTCACCGCCTCGATCAAATCGTCTGGCAATTTCGACGTGGCGTGCCGCTCCAATGCAAGGTTCATCTCGGCCGGCTCCATGCCCGAGCCGTCGTCCACCACCTCGACCAGGTCGAGCCCGCCCGCGGAAAGCCGAATCGCGACAGTGGTGGCGCCCGCATCCAGCGCGTTTTCGACCAATTCTTTCAAGGCGCTCGCGGGCCGCTCCACCACCTCGCCCGCGGCAATGCGATTGATGAGCTCGGAAGGCAGCCTTCTTATTGACATGTTAACGGTCCTAGCCCAATCCGAAGCTCCCTGCGAAGCGCTGAATTCCGGGCAGGATTCATCTAGCTTTCACAAGGACTTGAATAAGGAATCGTGAATCGGGCCGGCTGGGTGGGCGGCCTTTTTTCCAACCGATAGCCGAAAGACAAAAAAACGCATGTTCTGGGCACGCTGGTTCAAATGGATGTCGCACGATATGGCGATCGACCTGGGGACGGCCAACACGCTGGTCTACGTTCGCGGTCGCGGCATTGTCCTCAATGAGCCTTCCGTGGTTGCGATCGAAACGATCAACGGGGTGAAGAAGGTCAAGGCGGTCGGCGAAGACGCCAAGCTGATGATGGGCAAGACGCCGGACCAGATCGAGGCCATTCGTCCGCTTCGCGACGGCGTCATCGCCGACATCGACGTCGCCGAGCAGATGATCAAGCACTTCATCCACAAGGTGCATGGCGGCAAGATGCGTGCCTGGCGCTTTCCGGAAATCGTGATTTGCGTGCCGTCGGGCTCGACCAGCGTCGAGCGCCGCGCCATCCGCGATGCCGCGTCGAACGCGGGCGCGAGCCAGGTTTACCTGATCGAAGAGCCGATGGCCGCGGCGATCGGCGCCGACATGCCCGTGACGCAGCCGATCGGGTCGATGGTCGTCGATATCGGCGGCGGCACGACCGAAGTCGCGGTCCTCTCGCTCCGTGGCCTCGCCTACACCACGTCGGTCCGCGTCGGCGGTGACAAGATGGACGAGGCGATCTCTTCCTACGTCCGCCGCAACCACAATCTACTGATCGGCGAGGCGACGGCCGAGCGGATCAAGAAGGAAGTCGGCATCGCCAAGCCCCCAACGGACGGGATTGGCAAGACGGTTCACATCAAGGGCCGCGATCTGGTCAACGGCGTGCCCAAGGAAATCACGATCAACCAGGGGCAGATTGCCGAGGCACTGTCCGAACCGGTCGGCACCATCGTCGAAGGCGTTCGTATCGCCCTGGAGAATACAGCGCCGGAGCTTGCGGCCGACATCTGCGACCAGGGCATTGTCCTGACGGGCGGCGGCGCACTTTTGCAGGGCCTGGACGAGGTGCTTCGCGATGAGACCGGCCTTCCGGTCACAGTCGCTGAGGATCCGCTGACTTGCGTCGCTCTGGGCACCGGCCGCGCGCTCGAGGAAGAGCAGTTCCGCGGCGTCCTGCAGACGGCATAGGCTAAGCCGTGGCGGCCTCGGCGGGACCGCGCCCGGGCTGGTCGAGGCGCGCACAATATGGCCTCTTCTTCAGCTTCCTCGCGGTTGTCGCGGGGCTGGTGGTTGGGCTGATCCTGCTGGTTCTCTCACTGGTTGCGCCAAAGAGTTATGCGGCGGTCCATGGCGCCGCGCTGGACATCACCGCACCAATCACCGGCGCGTTGAGCGAAGTGACGGCGACCGTGACCGGGCTGGCCAGCGGCGCCGGCAATTATTGGGATGCCGCCCAGCAAAACGCGGAACTCAAGCGCCAGCGAAACGCCTTGATGCGCCGCATGGTCGAGGCGCGGGCCATCCTCGAGGAAAATCAGCAGCTCAAGGCCGCCCTCCAACTGCGCGAACGAAGCAGCAATGCGGTTGCGACCGGACGGGTCGTCGGCTCCTCCTTCGAAAGCCCTCGGCGTTTCGCGGTTATCTCAGTCGGGACCAGTGACGGGGTCGCGGTAGGAATGCCGGTGCGGGCGCCCGAAGGCTTGATCGGACGGGTGATCGAGTCGGGAATGGTGGCCAGTCGCGTGCTGCTGGTCACCGATCGCGCCAACATCGTGCCGGCCCGCATCCTGAGGGGCGGGCTTCCGGTGATTTCGACCGGACGCGGCGACGGGACGATCGACGTCCGTCCGCTCGAAGTCGGCAAGAACCCCTTCAGGCCCGGCGACATTATCGTCACATCCGGAACTGGCGGTCTCTATCCTCCACTGGTTCCGATCGGAAAAGTCATTCGCCTCGATGACGACGGGGCCATCGCGATCCCAATCGCCGATCCGTCGCGAGTCAGCTTCGCGATCGTCGAACCTCCCTTCGAACCGACCGCACTGGCCGTCGCCGCCAGGCCGGACAGCGGGCAGCCCTGATGGTCCGCGCAGCACTCGGGCAACGCGGTCCCGCTATTGGCCGGGGGCCACGCGTCGGGGCCGACTATATTCCCGCCGTGACCGTGATGGCGGGATCCATGATCTCGCTCCTCCCGATCGTCTCCTCGACCGGCTGGTGGCCGGATTGGGCCCTGCTGATGCTGATTGCCTGGCGGCTTCTTCGTGCCGACGCCTGGCCGGCATGGTGGGCGGCCCCCTTGGGTTTCGTGAACGACCTGATTGCCGGCAATCCGATTGGCCTGTCGATCGCCCTTTGGTCGGCGATCATGATCGCGATGGATATCCTCGATCGCCGGACCATGTGGCGGGACTATTGGATCGAATG
>Ga0307411_10000912_pt1 | contig 11225 bp, 10 predicted proteins | sample DK1Ometagenome_2_FD_203712 | JGI IMG/M metagenome (GOLD analysis project Ga0307411, IMG submission 203712) | Maize rhizosphere microbial communities from greenhouse at UC Davis, California, United States - DK15-O-1 | ecosystem: Host-associated > Plants > Roots > Rhizosphere > Soil | place: USA...
AATGTAGATGGCAAAATGGTGAGCCTTAAAGATTACGGTAAAGCAAAAGGATTTATCGTGGTATTTACATGTAACCATTGCCCGTTTGCAAAAGCGTATGAGCAACGTATTATGGACCTTGATAAAAAATATGCCTCATTAGGATACCCTGTAATTGCCATCAATCCGAATGACCCGGTTGTATCACCTGATGACAGTTATGATCACATGGTTTCAAGAAGCAATGAAAGGGCCTATTCGTTCCCATACCTTCTGGATGAAACGCAGGACATTGCAAAATCTTACGGAGCCACTAAAACTCCGCATGTGTACATTCTTTCAAAACAAAAATCGAAATTAACGGTGGAATACATAGGCGCCATTGATAACAATACAGATGATCCTTCAGCAGCAGATAAAAAATACGTAGAGAATGCCGTGGATGCTTTATTGGCAGGTAAAAAGCCGGAGCTAACCGAAACAAAGGCGGTAGGTTGTACGGTAAAGTGGAAGAAATAATTTAAGCACGAAGTGGTAAGTTAGGAAGCACAAAGATGAAAAAATTAAAAAACTTCATGCTTCGTTCTTCGAACTTACCACTTCGTTATCTTGCGATCTTCTTTAGTAATCCCTTTAACTTTTGAACAGCATTTAAGCTTACTTCCGGCAGTGGGCCTTCCCACTTCATTCCGCGTTTTAAATAAAATTTTGAAAAATCACCGGGGCTGATTCCCCATTTTTGCTGGAATGTTTTTTTACCATCGTTCTTTTTTATACGGCCTGTGCTTTTGGTTCCGAAATGATACACACGGCTTGCCGCAACTCCTTTAAAGTAACGAACTCCGGCTTTCCAGAGCTTCATTGATAAGTCAGGATCGCTGTACATGCCAGGCGAAAATTCCATGCTTAAACCACCTACCGTATTCCACAGCTCTTTATGAATTATGTTAGGCGGCCAGGTGGAACCGTACCAGTCAGCTTTTGGAAGATCTTTATATGTGCTTAATAATTCTTCTTCACCGAAAGTTTCAATGCTGTTACCATAATCCCTCACCACTACACATGGGTTACCCGTATCAGCCGGTTCTATCATCGTGGAGGAAATAAAGAAGCGGTTATGCCCCACTTTTTTAATTTCATCCATTAATACAACATCCCAGTCCGGCAATACATACATATCATCATTTATATAGAGGATGTGATCGGTAACCGCCAGTAAAGACCCTTTGTTGAGGGCTTCGCATATGCCAACGTTGGTGTCGAAAGATATAAATTCAATATCGGTACGACCTTTTAAAAAATCACGGGTTCCATCCACACCTTCGTTTACAATCACGATAACCTGGTGACGTAATTTTGAATGTTTAAAAATACTCTCCATACAAAGTTGAAGATATGGAAGGTTGTTCCATGTGGGAATTAGGATCGAGAAACCGGTATATGAATCCACGTTTATGTATTAGTTTTTTCCGTCTTTTAAAACCATATCAACTGTGATGGCTGCAGAAACAATGGCTACTTTTTTATGGTATTCCATGTCCTGCCGGTCAAAAGTAACCATATATTTATCAGCGGTGGTAAATATCTCCTTTAAAGCTCCGCCCCATTTTTTATTAATGCGGCCAATTTCAGTGCCACTTACGTCGGTTATAGAAAAGTTCCAGGCCTTCCAGTCACCTTTTATATCACCGACCTTTTGTTCGGAGGCATCCAGGATCGTGAACACTGTTTTAATCATGGTAAACTTCTGTTTAATGTAAAAAGGGGGAGATCCGTCTGGCGTTTTAACAGTTATCTTCGACATAAAAAAAGTAAATCCTCTTGAAATAGTGGCCTGTACCTGGTCGTTGGCATCCAGTATGTCCAGGTGAAAAGGAAGCATACTTTTATTCATGAACAAACGCAAAAGGGCAGCTGCACCGCCTACTTTTTCCTTTATTTTTCCTATGGTCTGGCCTGAATCATCCATTACCTGGTATTCGTTGGCGATCTTTAAAAACTGTACTTTCTGGTTAATGATGAAGTGGGAATGATCGAAGAACTTTTTCATGTATTGTATATAAAACTATTTGAAGGTCTAAGTACGACCATTCATTCCGAACTATAAAGTTTAGGTCTTCTTTTTAATTTTTATTAAGCTTGTTCTTCTCTTTTCCAAGCCCTCCCAGGTATTGGCAGTCAAATAATTCCTGCATGCTGCTGAAAGGCACTTCCTCCTTTTCATATTTAAAAGCTTCCACCATGGTAACGGTACGGTTATTATCCCCACAACTCAGGTCAATGTCTTTCATTTTCATCTGGCATGGATGCTCATATCCACATGCATGGGCCATTTCCAGCGTTTCTTTACGAAGTGTATTGATGTATTTTCCAAACCGCACTGACTTCAGCGCCGGATCAATTCCTCCAGCCAGCCATTTATTTTGAGTGGCAATGCCTGTAGGGCATTTACCCGTGTGGCACTCCTGCGCCTGGATACAACCGATAGAGATCATTGCCTCACGGGCAATGTTAATGAGGTCGGCACCCATAGCCATTGCTTTCATCACCTCACTTGGGAAACCTAATTTACCGGAACCTATAAAAACAATGTCTTTAGCAAGCCCTTTATTTTTAAAAACCTGGTACACTTCCGAAAACCCGAATACCCATGGAAGTGCAACATGATCGGCGAAAGAAGGAGGTGCTGCACCCGTTCCACCTTCACCACCATCAATGCTTATAAAATCCGGGCCCTTGTTTTCTATCAACATAATGTCAGCCAGCTCTTCCCAATACCCAAGATCCCCAACGGCAGATTTTATACCCACCGGCAATCCCGTTTCATTGGCTACGAATTCAATAAAGTCAACCATTTCACGAACGTTACCGAATGCCTGGTGAAAAGAGGGTGATAATACATCCGTATGAGGTTTTACTCCACGTATACCTGCAATTTCAACGGTGTTTTTAGCAGCAGGCAATACACCCCCGTGACCGGGCTTAGCGCCCTGCGATAGTTTTATTTCAATGGCTTTTACCTTATCGTATTTGTCTAAAACCAGTTCCTTTAAAACGTTTATATCAAAATTCCGAACACCGTTTTCATCCGTGCTTCCGCAACCAAAATAGCCTGTACCCACCTGGAATATAACATCAGCGCCCTTTTGGTGATAAGGAGACAATCCTCCTTCACCTGTGTTATGAAATGCACCTACCATGCTGGCTCCTACATTCAACGATTCCTGCGCTTGCTTGCTCAATGATCCGTAGCTCATAGCAGAAATATTTACGATGGAGTAGGGGCGAAAGGGCTTCTTGCGGTTATGAGATAGTCCTATCACTTTTGCGCAAGGGATGAAATAGTGGTCTTTTTTATTAATATGATCATTCTGCAACCTGTAAGGGAACATCTTGGGATTAATAAAAACATGGTTGGGGGCAAACAGGTCCTTATCTGTGCCAAAGCCCTGGTAGTTGTTTTCTCCCTTTGCTGAAGCATAGATCCAGGATCTCTGCCCACGATTAAACGGCAGTTCCTCCCGGTTGTTTGAGATAAAATACTGGCGGATCGGCGGTCCGAATTTTTCGGCAATGTATCGTCCACGGCCTACAATAGGGAAATTACGTTTCAGCGTTTGTTTTTTCTGGGTAAGGTCCCGAACACCGATAAAAATGAGAGCAAGAACAACTACCCCCAGGATGATCCAGTAAATCATAGTTATGGTTTTGTGTATGGTTGATTAAAGATAAGAATTTCGGGATAGTATGGAAATATGTATAAAAATATACACGTATACTAGTTGAAGCGAAGTGCCATCTATTAACGAAAATATATTTTACAAAATCGCATAAAAAATAATCCGGGTCCATATACTGCCTCTATTCAATTAATATCCGCCCATACTTTCTTAATAAACGGCAACCTGTTTTTCCAGGATCCTGCGGATATTTACCATCGAAAAATCAGGTGTATGAACTCGGAAGAACTGGCAGCATATTTAGGTGATGATGAAGAACTGGATGAATTTATTGAGGAAGCAATTCCACGTTTAGAAGCTATTTACAGCTTTGATGAATTTATGGAGTTCTGCAATCTCTTTAATGAAACCGTTGATAATGAAGATGTGATCAGCATTATTCATGATACGGATAAACTAAAAAATACAAACATCACCAAGCTAAAAGTCGCCAATTATCCTGCTGACTTTATAGAATGGCATTTGAGCTTTGGGGAGAATTACATATGGATGAGGTCTACCAAGCTTATTCAAACCACTTCTGTAGTAAGGGAACTGGAAAGTGATTGGTTTAAGGCGTTAACAAACAATGGCTTTCTGGTACTTACCACAGATACTTCCGGGAATGCATTTATAGTGGATACAAACATGGAAGTTCCGGAAATCAAATTTGCCGATCATGATGATATAGACGGGGAGAATGATTCAAAGGAGCTTATATCTTCAAAATTAAAACCTACGGGTTTTACAAATTTCCTGGAGTTTATAAAAACTAAGCTAAAGGAAGGTATCGTGGAATATTATTCACCGGGGTGATAAATATATTCGGGAGCTCAAGTGGGGAAATAAATGCTCCGGGTTTGTTTTTTTAATATATTAGTGTTCAGTCTGCTAAGAATATACTCAATCCTATGAAAAAGTTGATACCCCTGTTTGTACTTCCTGTTATTGCATCTTTTTTACCGGGATGTGATACCCAGAATACGGATCCATCAGGGAACCCACTGGTTGCTGATTTTAGCTTTAGTTATACACATATCAATAATAAAGTTCCTGCATCCGTAACGTTTACTAATCTTTCAACAGATGCTAATACATATACGTGGAAGTTCGGTGATGGAAATACATCGAATTTGCAGGATGCTGATCATATATATACAACTCCCGGAACTTTTAATGTATGGCTTGTTGCTTCAAACGGAAGTTCGGTAGATTCTGTTAGCCACCCGGTAATTATTTATCCTGCACCTGCCAGTGTGAGGATAAATACATTTACAGCACTTTCTTTCCCTTCCACCAATATGGGGAACCCATGGGATGTCCCCGGTTTTAGCGACCCTGATGGAGATCCGGACGTTTACCTGGTATTAAAAAGCCAGGCCAATTCGGCATTATCACAAACCAACCCGGTAACCAATGCAACGCCCCCTGCCGGAGGTGAACTGGAGTTTACACTTCCTGATTTTACACAAACCTACATCATTGAAATATATGATGAAGATGCAGGTACTGACCAGCTAATGGGTTCCGCCACTTTTAATGTAACAAGCGATATTTTTACCCAGCACGATCCATATCCATCCAATTACATTTTGAATAGCTCCAGCATTTCTGTTTATATGTTGTTTCAATGGAATTATTGATAGTGTAATCCTACATAAAAAAAGCCCGGCTTTGGCCAGGGCTTTTTTAAAATTTCAATTATATAGTCTATAATTAACTAACCTAAATACGACTTAAGTAGTCTATTTCTTGTACCGTGTTTTAGCCTTCGGATCGCTTTTTCCTTTATCTGCCTGACACGTTCTCTTGTAAGATCAAATTTCTCACCAATTTCCTCAAGCGTCATGGCACTTTCGCCACCCAATCCAAAGAACAACCGGATCACATCAGCTTCACGTGGTGTAAGGGTGCTTAATGATCTCTCGATCTCCTTACGTAAAGATTCAATTACCAATTGTGTATCCGGACTTGGGGATTCTCCGCTTTTAACCACATCGTACATATCCCCGTCTTCGCCTTCTGTTAAAGGCGCGTCCATGGAAACGTGGCGCCCGGAATTCTGCATGCTCTCCTTTACCTCATTTTCCGTAATTTCCAGGGCCAAAGAGATTTCTTCAACAGAAGGTTCCCTTTCAAACTTTTGTTCCAGCTCACTAAAAGCTTTATTGATCTTATTGATGGAACCAATCTTGTTTAATGGCAAACGAACAATACGAGCCTGTTCGGCCAGGGCCTGCAAAATACTCTGACGGATCCACCAAACAGCATAAGAGATAAATTTAAACCCCCTTGTTTCATCGAAACGATTGGCGGCTTTGATCAAACCTAAATTACCTTCATTAATTAAGTCGGGTAGAGTAAGACCTTGATTCTGGTATTGTTTAGCGACTGAAACCACGAAACGCAAATTGGCTTTCACCAGTTTTTCCATGGCACGCTGGTCACCTTCTTTGATTTTTTTGGCGAGTTCAACTTCCTGCTCTGCATTAATAAGTTCAACCTTACCTATCTCTGTAAGATATTTATCTAAGGAGGCTGTGTCTCTGTTAGTTACTTGCTTTGCTATCTTTAGTTGTCTCATACCTTTGGATTGTATATTGGCTTTAACTCAGAGATATACGACATGAAACAAAAAAAGGTTACCAATGGTAACCTTTTTTATTTATTATTTGTATTAACAAATCCTTATTCAGCTGCCGGAGCAGTGTCAGCAGGCTTTTTCTCTGTAAAACCTTCAGGTTTTGGTAATAAAGCCTTTCTGCTTAAGCGGAACTTACCGGTTTTAGGATCGATCTCAAGTAACTTAACGTCTACTTTATCCCCTTCCTTCACCACATCAGCTATGTCAGCTGTTTTTTTCCAATCCCACTCAGAAATATGTAACAATCCTTCTTTTTTAGGTAAAAACTCAACAAAAGCACCAAAAGCCATCAGCTTTTTAACGGTTCCCTGGTAAGTATCACCAACTTCAGGACTTGCAGTAATACCTTTTACCCTGCTAACAGCTGCATTCACACCCTCAGCATTTGCCCCTGCAATCTCTACATAGCCTTTACCGTCTCTTTCTTCAATGCTGATAGTAGTTCCGGTTTCTTTCTGTAATTCCTGGATATGTTTTCCGCCCGGGCCGATAACTGCACCAATGTATTCAGATGAGATTTCAAGGGTAATGATCCTTGGAACGAATGGCTTGTAATCTTCTCTCGGTTTAGCAATGGCTTCGTTTAATTTTCCTAGAATATGCTCACGACCAGCTTTTGCCTGTGCAAGAGCTTCCTCAAGGATGTTGTATGAAAGCCCGTCCACTTTAATATCCATCTGGCAAGCAGTAATACCTTTAGAGGTACCACAAACTTTAAAGTCCATATCACCCAGGTGATCCTCATCACCCAAAATATCACTTAATACTGCGTATTTGCCTCCATCAGAGATTAATCCCATGGCAATACCACTTACGTGCTCTTTAATTTTCACACCTGCATCATGCAATGCCAGTGAACCTGCACAAACAGTAGCCATAGATGATGAACCGTTAGATTCAAGAATATCAGAAACAATACGGATCGCATACGGGAAATCCGAAGGTACAGCCACTTTTAATGCACGAAGTGCCAAGTTTCCATGGCCAATCTCACGACGACCGGTTCCCCTGTTAGGTTTTACCTCACCGGTAGAAAAAGCAGGGAAATTATAATGTAATAAGAAACGGCTCATTCCTTCAACTACTACGCCATCGATGATCTGCTCATCCAGTTTGGTACCTAACGTAACTGTGGTTAACGATTGGGTTTCACCACGTGTAAATACCGCAGAACCGTGAGTTGATGGTAAATAATCAGTTTCACACCAGATCGGGCGGATCTCATCCAAAGCACGACCGTCAAGACGTTTACGGGTATTTAATACACAATCACGCATTGCTTTTTTCTCCACATCATGGTAATAGTGCCATACAAGGAATTCATTTGCTTCATACTCTTCAACAGGCATGGTAGCAATAAAATCTTCAATAATAGTTTTGAACTTTTTACCACGTTCTTTTTTGTTAGCGTTTCCTTCATTTGAAACTGCATAACATTTATCGTAACAAGCAGCGAAGATTGCTTTTTTCAATTCTTCATTATGCTTTTCATGGCTATATTCTCTTTTAGCTTTTCCTACTTCGGCAGCTAATTCTTTTTGAGCCCTTACCTGGATCTTAATATGCTCGTGAGCAAATTTGATAGCAGCTAACATGTCGGCTTCAGAAACTTCTTTCATTTCACCTTCCACCATGTTGATGTCATTTTCATTGGCAGCAACAATGATATCAATATCGGCATTTGCCATCTGGGTTCTGGATGGATTAATTACAAATTTACCATCAATACGACCCACCCTAACTTCAGAGATAGGACCATTAAACGGAATATCAGAAACAGCCAGGGCCGCAGAAGCAGCCAGTGCTGCCAGGCTATCCGGCATTATGTCTTCATCATGAGAGATAAGATACACCAATACTTGCGTATCAGCATGGTAATCGTCAGGGAATAATGGACGAAGTGCACGGTCGATCAAACGGGAGATAAGGATCTCATAGTCAGAAGGACGAGCTTCTCTTCTCATAAATGAGCCCGGCCAACGGCCTGCAGCAGCATATTTTTCCTGGTAATCAACAGTAAGAGGCATAAAATCCACATTCTCTCCTGCATCTTTTTTAGCACATACAGATGCTAAGAGCATGGTGTTACCCATTTTTACAACTACTGACCCGTCCGCTTGTTTGGCCAGCTTTCCTGTTTCGATTGTGATGGTACGACCATCCCCAATATCGAAGGTTTTTGATATCAAATTATACATAAATATTTTGGAATAAATTGGATCGCTTAAAAACTAAAAAAGGCGTCCCTTTTTTGGAACACCTTTCTTTCGCTTTGCGAATATTATTTTCTTAATTTCAGTTTCTTGATGATAGCTCTGTATCTTTCGATATCCTTAGCCTCAAGATACTTAAGGAGTTTTTTACGTTTTCCCACCATGCTGATAAGTGAACGCTCAGTTCCGAAATCTTTTGGATTTCTCTTTAAGTGTTCTGTAAGGTGGTTGATTCTTTCGGTAAATAGCGCCACCTGGCCTTCTGAGGTTCCTGAATCTTTTTCAGACTTACCATACTTTTTGAAGATTTCTCTCTTCGCTTCTGTATTCAAATACATGTTTTTCTTACTTTTTACGAGGGGCAAAGATACTATTTATTTTTCAACTCCCAAATATTAGCCTAAACTTAATCCAGATTAATTTATAATGGTTTTTTATAAAAAATTACTTTCAGTATCAGGTATTTGTATTTGTTTTTTATTTACTTTCGGCTCGACTTATTGAAATCCCTTTAAAATAGGGGTTTACAAGTTAAACCACGAATTATTTTACTTTCTATAAATATTAAAACATGGCAGAAATAGCTAAATTAGAATTAGAAGGCAAAACTTACGAATTGCCTGTAATGGAAGGTACTGAGAATGAAAAAGCCATTGATATCAATGATCTTCGTGCTCAAACCGGCTACGTTACCCTTGATTCCGGATATAAAAACACCGGGGCTACCATTAGCGGAATTACTTTTTTGGACGGTGAACAAGGTATTCTTCGTTACAGAGGATATGACATCGAACAGCTTGCTGAACGTTCAGACTTTCAGGAGGTTGCGTATTTATTGATCTATGGCGATCTTCCTACCAAAGAACAACTGGATAGTTTCTCTGAAGATATTAAATTACATACTCTTATACATGAGGATATGCGTCGTTTTTACAGCGCATTTCCTACGTTTGCTCATCCAATGGGAGTGGTATCTTCAGTAACATGTGCTCTTTCATCGTTCTATCCTGAATCGTTGAACCCACATCGCGGTGAAGCTAAAATCAATCTCACAATTACCCGTTTGCTGGCAAAATTCCCAACGATTGCTGCCTGGGCATATAAAAACTCTATCGGCCATCCTGTTATCTATCCTAAAAATAAATTGGGATATGTAGATAACTTCTTAAACATGATGTTCTCAATGCCAACAGAGGAATATGAAATGGACCCGGTTGTGGCTAACGCATTGGATAAATTATTGATCCTTCATGCTGATCATGAGCAAAACTGCTCTACATCAACTGTACGTTTGGCTGGTTCATCACAGGCTAACTTATATTCTTCAATCGCAGCAGGTGTTACTGCACTTTGGGGACCTCTTCACGGGGGTGCTAACCAGGAAGTAATTGAAATGCTGGATAAAATTAAAGAAGATGGCGGATCAGTTGATAAATGGGTTGCTAAAGCAAAAGATAAAAATGATCCTTTCCGTTTAATGGGATTCGGACACCGTGTATACAAAAACTTCGATCCTCGTGCCAAGATCATTAAAAAAGCTTGTGACGATGTATTGAACCGTTTAGGTATTAAAGATCCTGTATTGGACATCGCTAAAAAATTAGAAGAGGTAGCGTTAAATGACGAATACTTTATCGAAAGAAAACTATATCCGAACGTGGATTTCTACTCTGGTATTATCTACCGTGCAATGGGAATTCCAAAAGATATGTTCACTGTATTATTTGCAGTCGGACGTCTTCCGGGCTGGATCGCACAGTGGAACGAAATGCGCCTGAACAAGGAGCCGATCGGCCGTCCACGCCAGATTTATGTAGGTCCAAAACAAAGAGATTATGTAAATATTACTGATCGCTAAAAAAAATAAGACTTAAGATAAAATATAAAGAAGCCTTCACGATATGTGGGGGCTTTTTTTATGGGATGATGTATGATGTTCGACCCCGCTGGGGATAATAGGATTTTAATGTTCTTTTCGGCTACAGAGATAGTATACTACCTCGTATTTTGGTGAATTTTCGTAAGTAAATTGCCTAATGAATGGTGGTAGATTTTTAATTATTTTTTTCCATTGAAATAAATATAATAGCCACTCGATCCGCCTATATTATAATTAGCAAAAAAGATAAGACTATCTGCTTTAAACTCAACCTCAACCTCAACTGGAGTATCATTATAAGTACGGAAAGTCCCATTACCTATTCCATTATCGATAACAACGCTTCCCTTAATAAACAGAAAATCGCCACACAAGATTTTAACGGACTGTGATTGCGATCCGGCATCAACGATAACACTTGTATTAGAATATGTAGGACCTCCTACATTATAGTCCTTATTTAAGACTCCCTTATAAGTACCAAAATACTTTTCTACGTTGCTGTAACATGAAAATAAGGAAAGAAATAAAACAAATAGCGCCGGTTTAATGAAAATTTGAATCGATTTTTTCATTAATAAATAGTTTGGTTTAGAAAAAAACTCTTTTAAAGGTAAAGATAATAGTTGGATTTTATTTCTAAGCCAATAAAAAAATCCGGTGATTTTTTAAACCCTTACATATTCCCAATCCTTCACCGCTTCAAAATCTTTAAAGCTGGAAATTGTTTTCGGATGTTTTAATGTATCTGCTACATTAATTCCTGGAATAAGATCAGTAGCTAAATCATT
>Ga0307411_10000913_pt1 | contig 11224 bp, 11 predicted proteins | sample DK1Ometagenome_2_FD_203712 | JGI IMG/M metagenome (GOLD analysis project Ga0307411, IMG submission 203712) | Maize rhizosphere microbial communities from greenhouse at UC Davis, California, United States - DK15-O-1 | ecosystem: Host-associated > Plants > Roots > Rhizosphere > Soil | place: USA...
CGACCAGCAGCGCGAGATCCTTGGTCATCTTGCCGCTTTCGACCGTCTCGATGCAAATCCGCTCGAGCGTTTCGGCGAACTTCACAACCTCGGGCGTATCGTCGAACTGTCCGCGGAACTTGAGGCCGCCGGTCCAGGCGAAAATCGAGGCGATCGGGTTGGTCGAGGTCGCCTTGCCCTGCTGGTGCTGGCGATAGTGGCGCGTGACTGTGCCGTGCGCGGCCTCCGCCTCGACGGTCTTACCATCGGGAGTCATCAGGATCGAGGTCATCAGGCCTAGCGAACCGAAGCCCTGCGCGACCAGATCCGACTGGACGTCGCCGTCATAATTCTTGCATGCCCAGATGAACTTGCCGCTCCACTTCAGGGCCGAAGCGACCATATCGTCGATCAGGCGGTGCTGGTATTCGATTCCGGCTTTCTCGAAGTCCGCCTTGAAGTCGGCGTCGTAGATTTCTTGGAAGATGTCCTTGAAGCGGCCGTCATAGGCCTTGAGGATGGTGTTCTTGGTGCTGAGGTAGACCGGCCACTTGCGCTGAAGGCCATAGTTGAAGCTGGCCCGAGCGAAGGCGCGGATCGAGTCATCGAGATTGTACATCCCCATGGCGACGCCGGACGAGGGGAAGTCGAACACTTCATGCTCGATCTCCTCGCCATTCTCGCCAACCCACTTCATGGTCAGCTTGCCCTTGCCGGGAACGAGAAAATCGGTCGCCTTATACTGGTCCCCGAAGGCATGGCGGCCAACGACGATCGGGTCGGTCCATCCGGGGATGAGCCGCGGGACGTTGGCGATCACGATCGGTTCGCGGAAAACGACGCCGTTCAAGATGTTGCGGATGGTGCCGTTGGGCGACTTCCACATCTTCTTGAGGCCGAATTCTTCGACCCGAGCCTCGTCGGGCGTGATGGTGGCGCATTTGACGCCGACACCGTGCTTCTTGATTGCCTCGGCGGCCTCGATCGTCACCCGGTCGTCGGTCGCGTCGCGGCTCTCGATGCCAAGGTCGTAATAGATAAGATCAATATCCAGGTACGGCTGGATCAGCCGTTCGCGGATCCATTGCCAGATGATTCGGGTCATCTCGTCGCCATCGAGCTCGACGACGGGGTTCTTCACCTTGATCTTGGCCATCGCGTCCAAACCTTGCGTATTTTTGAGGGTTGCGGCGCGCCTTAGGCAAGGCTGGAGGCATAGGCAACCGCGTGGATTGCCGGGCGTTGCTCTTGCTCCTAAGGAACGCCGCATGGCCGAGATCGACAAGCCCAACAGCCACCTGACGACCGTCAAATGGCGTTTCCCTTCGGTTCATCCCGAAGGACGCAAATTCACGTTGATCGGCGCCTTCCTCGCGCTGGTCGGATTTTCCTTCCTGCCGGATTTGTTCGGATGGCTGTTGGTCGGCGTCACCATCTGGGTGGCCGCGTTCTTTCGCGACCCTATCCGGACAACGCCGCAGGACCCCGACCTGATCGTTGCCCCGGCCGACGGCCTCGTCACGATGATTAGCCAGGTTCCCGCGCCGCTGGAGTTGGCGGGGGAGGGCGGCCTGACCGGCGAATTCACCCGCGTATCGATCTTCATGAGCGTCTTCGACGTGCACATTAACCGAACGCCCGTGGCAGGCACGGTGCGGCGCATTGCCTATGTGCCGGGCAAGTTCCTGAATGCCGATCTGGACAAGGCCAGCGAGGATAATGAGCGGCAGCACTTCCTGGTCGAGCGTGACGATGGGCTAAAGATCGGCTTCACCCAGATTGCCGGGCTGGTTGCCCGCCGGATCATGTCGTTTGTCAAGGAAGGGGACCGCGTCGAGGCGGGCGAGCGGATCGGATTGATCCGTTTCGGCAGCAGGGTCGATGTCTATCTGCCGGCTGGTACTGGGCCGCAGGTCCTGCTCGGCCAGCGCACGATTGCCGGAGAAACCGTGCTGGGCGCGATCGGGATCGACCCGCAGCGCCGCGGCCTCAGCCAATGAGCGAGTTTCCAGAACGGCGCGGCATTCCGTTTCGTGCCCTGGCGCCCAATGCCATAACGGTGATGGCCCTGTGCTTCGGCCTAACCGGCGTCCGCTTCGCAATCACGGGTGACTGGCCGCAGGCCATGGCCTGCATTGTCGGGGCCGGGGTGCTTGACGGTTTCGATGGCCGCATCGCCAGGCTGCTGAAAGCTCAAAGCAAATTCGGTGCGGAGCTGGATAGCCTTTCGGACAATATTGCTTTCGGAACCGCTCCGGCGCTGATCATCTTTCTCTGGTCGCTCCAACATGCCCCGAAATTCGGCTGGACCGCGGCGCTCGCGCTGGCGGTATGCTGCGCGCTTCGACTGGCGCGGTTCAATGCCCGGATCGACGCCGACGAGCAGCCGCATAGGTCGGCAGGCTTCAATACGGGAGTGCCCGCTCCGGCCGGGGCGGGGCTGGCGTTCGTCCCCATCTTCCTTTGGCTGATTACCGGGAACGACCTGTTTCGCAGCTGGACGCTTGTCCTGCCCTGGACGCTGTTCATCGCCTTGCTGATGATCAGCAGCATTCCGACCTTCAGCTGGTCGTCGATCCGGATCCGGCGGGGCTGGCGGCTGTTTGCGCTGGCTGGCGTTGCGCTATTCGGCGCCGCGCTACTCAATGAGCCATGGCTGACGCTGCTGGTGGTGTCGGCGATCTACCTGGTGCTGCTGCCATTCAGCATGGTGGGTTATGCGAGGGTCAAGCGGCGGCGCGCAATGCAGGCCGTGCCCGCACGGGCCGCGATGCCGGATAGCGTGGGCTGACGCGGATCGTCACCACCTGACCCGTGGCGGAGTGCCGAGAGGCCCAGCTTTGCCCCTGAAGCGCGGCGAGCATCTTTTTCCCTTCGACGCGCAGCATCCCGCCGAGCAGCAGGGCCACAAATCCGAACAAGGCAATCGTGACAGCGGTCGCGAGCATCGTCAGTTTTCCTTCCGTTTCGTGCTGAACAATTCAGGAACGGCTTCGTTCCGAAATGGATCTGCATGTCCTTCAGTCCGGTGAATGTTCTTTGAATGTTCCAGCGCTGTCAACTTATTTGTTCTTTATATGTTCTTTTCAGCGCGTCATCGACCGAAGTGCTTGAATTCGCGGACATCATCCGGTAGGGGCGCGGCATCCCACAGGCGGACTCCCCATAAGCGGTGCCGGCAATGCCGGTTACTCGGGTCCGTCGAGGCATAACCGCAAGGAGACTATCCCTATGGCGACCAATGTCGTCACGATGCAGCAATTGCTCGAAGCCGGTGCCCATTTCGGCCACCAGACCCACCGTTGGAATCCGCGGATGAAGCCGTATATCTTCGGCGACCGCAACGGCGTCCATATCATCGACCTGTCGCAGAGCGTTCCCTTGTTCGCCCGGGCGCTAGATTTCGTCCAGCAGACCGTCGCCCGCGGCGGCAAGGTACTGTTCGTCGGCACCAAGCGCCAGGCGCAGGATGCGGTGGCGGAAGCGGCACGCGCATCGGGCCAGCATTTCGTCAACCACCGCTGGCTTGGCGGCATGCTGACCAACTGGAAAACCATTTCCAACTCGATCAAGCGCTTCAAGAGCCTTGAGGAGCAGTTGTCGGGCGACACCGCCGGCCTCACCAAGAAGGAAGTGCTGCAGCTGACGCGCGAGCGCGACAAGCTCGAGAATTCGCTCGGCGGCATCCGTGACATGGGCGGACTTCCCGAAGTCATGTTCGTGATCGACACGAACAAGGAAGAGCTGGCGATCAAGGAAGCCAATGTCCTTGGCATTCCGGTAATCGCAATCCTGGATTCGAACTCGAATCCCCAGGGCATCGCCTTTCCGGTTCCGGGCAACGACGACGCGGCCCGTGCGATCCGCCTCTACTGCGAAGCGGTCGCCAATGCGGCGTCGGCGGGCAAGACCGGTGGCGCCCAGGCTCGTGGCGAGGACATCGGCGAAATGGCCGAGCCGCCGGCTGAAGTGGCGCTTGAAGCCTAAGCCTTTTCGCGAACGACTTTCGGGGTGTGTTGCGGGGGCTTGGGCTTCCCGCGACGCGCCCCATATTCCCATCTGGAGGATTTGACATGGCTGAGATCACCGCTGCTTCGGTGAAGGAACTGCGCGAGCGCACCGGCGCCGGCATGATGGATTGCAAGAAGGCGCTGTCCGAGAACAATGGCGAGCTTGAGGCCGCCGTCGACTGGCTGCGCGCCAAGGGCCTTGCCGCCGCCGCCAAGAAGGCCGGCCGCACCGCTGCCGAAGGCTTGGTCGGCGTCGCCGTTGAGGGCAAGAAGGGCGCGGTCGTCGAGGTCAACTCGGAAACCGATTTCGTTGCCAAGAACGAGCAGTTCCAGGACTTCGTTCGCGAGGTGAGCAAGCTGGCGCTGGATGCCGCCGGCGACGTCGAAGCGCTGAAGAATGCCGCCTATCCGGGCGGCACGACGGTCGCCGACAAGCTGACCGACAATATCGCGACCATTGGCGAGAACCAGTCGCTGCGCCGCACCGCGGTGATCGAAGTGCCTGAGGGCGCAGTCGTCAGCTACGTCCACAATGCCGCAGCCCCCGGCATGGGCAAGATCGGCGTGCTGGTCGCGCTGGAAGGCTCGGCACCGGCCGACGCGTTGCAGGCGCTCGGCAAGCAGGTCGCGATGCACATCGCCGCCGCCAACCCGCTGGCGCTTGACGCCGACGGCCTCGATGCCGGGCTGCTGGAGCGCGAGCGGGCCATCGCGATCGAAAAGGCGAACGAAAGCGGCAAGCCCGTCAACATCGTCGAGAAAATGGTCGACGGCACGATGGCCAAGTTCCGCAAGGAAAATGCGCTGCTGAGCCAGCTGTTCGTCATGGACAACAAGACGCCGGTTGCCGAGGTGATTGCCCAGGCGGCCAAGGACGCCGGTTCGCCGATCACGCTGAAGGCGTTCGAGCGCTTCCAGCTTGGCGAGGGCATTGAGAAGGCGGAAAGCGATTTCGCCGCCGAGGTCGCTGCCGCTGCCGGCGTGCAGAAGGATGAGCCGGTCGCCTAAGGCGCCGTTACCCGCTGCTAAAGCGGTTGGCAGAGGGGCGGGTGCGCCGTAAGAGCGCATCCGCCCTTCGCTTATCCGACGACCATCAAGGAACTGGCCGCCCATGACCCGACCAAGCTTTCACCGCATCCTGCTGAAGCTGTCGGGCGAGGCGCTGATGGGGCCCGGCCAGTTCGGGATCGATCCGGACACCGTCGCCAATCTGGCAGCCGAAGTGAAGGCCGCGAAGGATCAGGGTCTTGAGATCTGCCTGGTGATCGGGGGCGGCAACATCTTCCGGGGGATGGCGGGCGCCGCCAAGGGCATGGATCGTGCCCAGGCCGACTATATGGGTATGCTGGCGACCGTCATGAACGCGCTGGCGATGCAGAATGCGCTGGAGCAGATGGGCGTGGAAACCCGCGTCCAGTCGGCGATCAAGATGGATCAGGTATGCGAGCCGGTCATCCGTCGCCGTGCCGAGCGGCACCTTAACAAGGGGCGGGTCGTAATCTTCGCCGCCGGCGTCGGCAGCCCCTATTTCACGACCGATACGGGCGCGGCCCTCCGCGCCGCCGAGATGAAATGCAGTGCCCTGTTTAAGGGTACCAGCGTCGATGGCGTTTATGATAGCGATCCCAAGGAGAATCCGGGCGCGTTGCGTTACGACGGAATTGGGTTCGACAAGGTACTCGCCGATGATCTTCGGGTCATGGACGCTTCGGCCGTCGCGCTTTGCCGGGACAATGATATTCCGATCGTCGTGTTCAACATCCGCGAACCGGGCAACCTCGCCGAGGTGCTTGCTGGCCGCGGAACGGCGACGATCGTTTCGAACGAGGAGTAAGAGAATGCCTGCCTACGACAAGAACGATCTCAACCGGCGGATGCATGGCGCGCTCGAAAATTTGAAGCACGACCTGGCGGGCCTTCGGACGGGGCGCGCTTCGACCGCGCTGCTCGACCCGATCCAGGTGGAGGTCTATGGCGCCAACATGCCGATCAACCAGGTGGCGACGGTTTCGGTGCCGGAGCCGCGAACCATTTCGGTGCAGGTCTGGGACCGCAGCAACATCTCCGCGGTCGAAAAAGCGATCCGCAATGCCGGATTGGGCATCAACCCGATCACCGACGGGCAGATGATCCGCCTGCCGATCCCCGAACTGACGGAGGAGCGGCGCAAGGAATTGGCCAAGCTCGCCGGCCAATATGCTGAGAAGGCGCGGATCGCGGTTCGCAATGTCCGCCGCGACGGAATGGACGCGCTCAAGACCGACGAAAAAAAGCATGAGATCAGCGAGGACGAGCATAAGCGGCTCGGCACCGAGGTCCAGAAAATGACCGACGATACGATCAAGGAGATCGATGCGGCGGCTCATGCCAAGGAGCAGGAAATTCTCGGCAAGTGAGCCTCGGAACCGCCCCGGCAGAGGGGGCGACCTTCCCCGTTGATTCCGAGGGAAGGATTCCCCGTCACGTCGCCATCATCATGGACGGCAATGGACGCTGGGCCGCCAAGCGCGGCCTGCCGCGCGTCGCCGGCCATCGCGCGGGGGCGGAGGCGGTCCGGAAAATCCTCAAAGCCGCTGTCAAGGAAGGCATCAAAGTTCTTACGCTTTATGCCTTTTCGTCGGAGAACTGGCGGCGATCGGAAGCTGAGGTTAGCGACCTCAAGGGGCTGCTTGGCTATTATCTGGAGCGCGAGCTGGACGAGCTGTCACGTCAGGGTGTCCGGCTGAAGCTGATCGGCGACCCCGATGCTTTCGGGCCGCAACTGGTCGAGCGGCTCCAGAGAGCGGTTGAGCGGACCGCCGAAAATGACCGGCTTACCCTGGTCGTCGCCCTGAATTATGGCGGCCGCAGCGAAATTGCCGCCGCGGCGAGGAAACTCGCTTCGAAAGCGGTTTCGAGTGAGTTGAAAATCGACGAAATCGACGAAGTCGCACTTGATGCCGAACTGATGACCAGCGGCCTTCCTGAGCTCGATCTCCTGATCAGGACGTCCGGAGAGAAGCGTCTGTCGAACTTCCTCCTATGGCAGACGGCTTACGCGGAGTTGATCTTCGTGGACACGCTCTGGCCCGACTTCGACGAGGCCGCGTTGCGTGGTGCGCTGGATGAGTATGCCGGCCGGCAGCGCAGGTTCGGCGGCCGATGAGGGAGCTGGCAACCCGGACGGCGGTGGGACTGATCCTGATCGCCATTGCGCTGGTCGAGGCCGTGCTCGGCGGTTGGCCGTTCGCCATCCTGGTCGCTGCGATCGCCACCGTCATGTATCTTGAATGGTCGCGGATGGTGGGAAGTTGGGGCTTCGCATGGAAGTTGTACGGCTTCGCCTATTGCTTACTGCCCGCCATCTCCCTTTTGTGGATCCGCGAACGGGCCGAATTCGAAGGCATCGGGTCGGGATTCGACCTGCTGATCTGGGTGTTCCTGGTCGTCTGGGCGACGGATATCGGAGCATATTTTGCTGGACGCGCCATCGGCGGACCCAAGCTCGCGCCGTCGATCAGCCCGAACAAGACGATCGCGGGATTGATCGGTGGAGTGCTGGCCGCCGTGATCCTGGCAGGGATTTGGGTTTACGCCGTGAAGCTTCCAGCGGCTCTTCTGTCTCTTGCCGCGCCGCTCGCCGTGGCCGCCCAGCTAGGGGACCTGTTCGAAAGCGGACTGAAGCGCCGTGCGGGCGTGAAGGACAGCGGGACCTGGCTCCCCGGACACGGCGGCTTGCTCGACCGGCTGGACGGACTTGTTCCCGTGTCCGTGCTGACCGCAGCAATGATGATCGCGGGCTGGCTATGACGCGCCGGCGCCTGTCCATCCTCGGCGCGACCGGGTCGGTCGGAACTTCGACGCTGGACCTCGTCGAGCGCAATCCTGACAGGTTCGAGATTATTGCGCTGACGGCGGCGCGCAATGTCGCGGCGCTCGCGGACGCCGCGCGACGGACTTCGGCAAAGCTGGCGGTGATCGACGACCCGGCCCTGTTGCCAAAGCTGGAGGAACTGCTTTCGGGAAGCGGCTGCAGGGCGGCCACGGGCCCGGAGGCTCTCGCCGAAGCGGCGGCGGGGGAGGCGGAGCTGGTCATGGCGGCCATCGTCGGCTGCGCCGGCCTGAGACCGGTCATGGCGGCGATCGATGCTGGACGGACTGTTGCGCTCGCCAACAAGGAATCGCTGGTGACCGCCGGCGGATTGATGACCGAGGCCGCCAAGCGCTCAGGGGCCACAATTCTTCCGGTGGACAGCGAGCATAACGCTATTTTCCAATGTCTTGCGGGCAACCGTTCAGCCGATGTCGCAAGATTGGTCCTGACCGCCAGCGGTGGGCCTTTCCGGACAAAGACCCGCGACGAGATGTCGCGGATGACCCCGGAGCAGGCGGTGGCCCATCCTAATTGGTCGATGGGAGCCAAAATCAGCGTCGATTCCGCGACAATGATGAACAAGGGTTTGGAACTGATCGAAGCGCACCATCTATTCGGCCTTGCGTCGGACAGGATCGACATATTGGTTCATCCGCAATCGGTGGTCCATTCGATGGTCGAATATGTCGACGGGTCCGTGCTGGCGCAGATGGGCAGCCCCGACATGCGCATTCCGATCGCTTATGCGCTCGCCTATCCGGAGCGCATCGGCACGCGGGCCGAACGGCTGGACCTGGGCCGCATCGGCTCGCTGACCTTTGAAGTGCCGGATAGCGAGCGCTTCCCGGCCCTTCGGCTGGCCCGTCAGGCGTTGGAGGAGGGAGGCTCGGCGCCGATCGTGCTCAATGCGGCCAACGAGGAAGTAGTGGCTGCCTTTCTCGATCGCCGCATCGCATTTCTGGATATTTGTCAGACGGTTGAGGAGGCACTGCTTCGCACCGGCGCGGCGCAGCCCCGCTCTATCGCCGACGTTATCGACATCGACCGCGAAGCCAGGGCATTGACCCGGGAACTGATGCGCGAGTTGGCCGCCTGATGTTCGATCAGCCCCCTTTGTGGTTCATTGTCATCGCGTTCCTCTGCGCGATCGGGCCGCTCGTCTTCATTCATGAGCTCGGTCATTATCTTGTCGCCCGCTGGTTCGGCGTCGGAGCCGAGCAATTCTCGATCGGCTTCGGCCGGGAAATCGCCGGATGGACCGACAAGCGCGGAACGCGTTGGAAGGTCGGCTGGCTACCCCTTGGCGGCTATGTCCGCTTCGTTGGAGACATGAACCCGGCGAGCCAAGCCGACGCCGACGCGGAGCTGACGCCCGAAGCCCGCGTTGTGGCCTTCCATAACAAGCCCTGGTGGCAGCGCTTCCTCATCGTGCTGGCGGGCCCTGCTGCGAATTTCCTGCTGGCGATTGCGATCTTTGCGGCTTTTTTCGCGAGTTTCGGGTTGCCGCATACGCCTGCTGTTGTCGGCCAGGTTCAACCGGGCGGCGTCGCCGCTGAAGCGGGATTGCGGCCCGGGGACAGGATCGAAGCCATTGCCGGTCAAGATGTGGAATCGTTCGAGGATCTGCGGCGCATCGTATCCATCCGGCCCGGCGAACAGGTGCTGATCTCCATTAATCGTTCGGGCCAGAAGCGGGAAATTCAGGCAAGGCTCGGCACCCAGCAGGTCACGGACGAATTCGGCCAAACCTATCGCATGGGGCTTTTGGGAGTTCTGGGCGGCCAGCGGGAACTTCAGCGCCTGCCTGTCGCCAACATCGTGCCGGAAGCGACGCGCTACACCTTCGCACTGACTCGCTCGATGATAGACGGCCTCGGCCAGATCATTACCGGGCAGCGATCGACCAAGGACTTGGGCGGACCGCTCAAGATGGCCCAGATCGCCGGGCAACAGGCCAGCCTCGGCGCATTCGAGTTCATCCAGTTGATTGCCCTCTTCTCCATAAATCTGGGGTTCATCAACCTCTTGCCAGTCCCTATGCTCGATGGCGGACATCTTGTTTTCTATGCAGCGGAGGCAGTCAGGCGGCGCCCGGTCAGCGTTCGGGCCCAGGATTGGGCTTTTCGCGGCGGCCTCGCCCTGCTTCTCGCGCTCCTCGTCTTCACAACCGTCAACGACCTGGCATCTTTCGGCCTGTTCGAACGACTTGGGCGCTTGATTGGATAGAATGGTTGGGGCAGGGCTAGGCTTCATTCGCGGCGTCGCCAGTCAACCCGGCGCCGCCCATCAACATTAGGCGGGGAACGCGTGATTTTCAGCAACTCGGTATTCACCAAGCGGATGGGCGGCTTGCTTCTGGCCGGAACGATTCTTGGCGGCTGGTCGGTGCCTGTCCTCGCCCAGGAAACGCCGGCTCAGCCTTCGCCCGAAGCGGCCCAGCCGACGGTCGCGCCTGCTGCGGCTGTCGCCACGGCGCCGTCCAGCGGCGTCATCCGATCGATTCAGGTTCGCGGGTCGGAACGTATCGAGCCGGAGACCGTCCGCGCATATGCGAACCTCGCCCCTGGGCAGGAATATAATACGGAAACGCTCGATCAGGCGTTGAAGGATCTGTACGCGACCGAGTTGTTCGCGGACGTCGTCATCACCGGCGCCGATACCGGCAACCTGGTAGTCACGGTTCGTGAAAACCCGGTGATCAATCGCATCGTCCTTGAGGGCAACAAGCGGATCAAGTCGGACAAGATCACGCCGGAGATCAAGCTGGCGCCGCGCCAGATCTTCACGCGGTCCAAAGTCCGCGCCGACGTCGACCGAATCATCGAGTTGTATCGTCGACAGGGCCGGTTTGCCGCGTCCGTCGAGCCCAAGATTGTCGAGCTGGACCAAAATCGCGTCGACCTGGTGTTCGAGATCACCGAAGGGGACAAGTCCAAAGTCCAAGCGATCAACATCATCGGCAATGAGGAATTTTCCGACGGCCGCCTGCGCAAGGAGATGTACACTCGTCAGGCTGGCGGCTTACTCGGTTTCATCAAGTCGAATGACAGTTACGACCCGGATCGGTTGGCGGCGGACCAGCAAAAGCTTCGAGCCTTCTACCTGACACAGGGTTACGCCGATTTCCGTGTCGTTTCCGCGCTCGCCGAGCTGACACCGGATCGCAGGAACTTCATTATCACCTATGTGGTGGAGGAAGGGCCGCGCTACAAATTTGGCACGGTCGAGGCCGAAAGCGCGCTTCGCGATTTCAGTGCCGATTTCGTCAAGGCGGGAGTTCAGATCAAACCAGGCGACTGGTTTGACGCGAAGAAGGTCGAGGACACCGTTACGGCCCTGAACGAAATTGCCGGCGCCAAGGGCTATGCGTTCGCGGACGTTT
>Ga0307411_10000915_pt1 | contig 11221 bp, 5 predicted proteins | sample DK1Ometagenome_2_FD_203712 | JGI IMG/M metagenome (GOLD analysis project Ga0307411, IMG submission 203712) | Maize rhizosphere microbial communities from greenhouse at UC Davis, California, United States - DK15-O-1 | ecosystem: Host-associated > Plants > Roots > Rhizosphere > Soil | place: USA...
TCCGTCCTCCGACGCCGCGGCGTCACTGGAAAGCACGGTCACTGTCGGCAGGGCCGCTGTGCCGATGCTGGTGCCTGAATCGACTTGTGCGGTTGCGCTCGAATCGACGGTCCGGTCCGTGCGCCCGCCGTCGCTGGGTCGACGCTTCGTTCGAATTAAAACTGTGTCAGGCACGCTGTCGACGAGACCATCACTCACCACGAGCTGCGCGACGTACTCTCCAGCGACATCAGCCGCGAATGTTGGAGCCGCGCCGGTTGGATCGCTGATCGCCGCGAGACTCCCGGCCGGTCTTGCAAGGAGCGACCAGCTGTACGTCAGCGGCTGCCCGTCAGCGTCGAATGACGCGGAGGCGTCGAGGCCGACGCTCGACGCGACGGGGACGTCTCTCTGGTTCTTGCCGGCATCCGAGACCGGAACGCTGTTCTTCGTCGTCACCACGACCGTATCCGGCGGGCTGTTCGATGTGCCATCGTTCACAATCAGCTGGACGATGTAGTCGCCGGCCTTGTCTGAAGTGAATGATGGACCCGCGGTGGTCGCGGCCTCGAGCGTGGCGGCGCTCCCGGCAGGTTTGGAGACGAGCGACCATTGGTATGTCAGCCTGGCGCCGTCGCCCTCCGAGGAGGCAGACCCATTGAGGAGAACCACCTGTCCCGCTCGCACCGTCTGGCCGAACCCGGCATTGGCCACCGGGCTCACGCGGTCGGTCGTTACGACCACGGTATCAGGACGGCTTGTCGCGGTGCCGTCGCTGGCCAGGAGTTGGGCGATGTACGTGCCGGACACGTCCACCTTGAACGTCGGTGACACCGCTGCCGCGTCGCTCAACACCGCTGCGCTTCCATCCGGTACAGTCGTCAGCGCCCACGCGTAGGTCAACTCATTGCCGTCTACATCGGTCGAAGCGCTACCATCGAGCGTCACTGTAGCGCCGCGCTCGACGCGTTGATCGAAACCAGCCGCTGATACCGGCGGCGTATTTGCGACCGCCACGCGCACGATGTCCGCCGCGCTGTCCGCGGATCCGTCGTTGACGACGAGGTGCACCTCATACGTCCCTCGTCGGTCGACGCTCAATGTCGGATTTGCTGCCCTGCTGTCGCCCAGGATTGCATTACTGCGAGAGGGCTTCGAGACAAGCGTCCAACTGAAAGTGAGCGGGTTTCCATCCACGTCGCTCGAGCCGCTGCCATCGAGGCGGACGGTTTGGCCCTCGCGCGCGGTCAGATCGCGGCCGCCATCGGCGACGGGCGCCGAATTCCTGGTGCTGATGTGGACCGAATCGACCGCGCTCTCCGTCAAGTTATCGTCGACCACCAGGTCAACCACGTAGTCACCCGGCATATCGACGACGAACGACGGACGCACCGATCTCCGTCCGGACAACGTGGCGCTGCTTCCTTCGGGACGAGCGGCAAAGCGCCATGTGTATTTGAGACGATGCCCGTCGATATCCGCCGACCCGCTGCCGTCCAACGCGACGAGCGCACCGACGACGGCGGTCTGGTCGGCGCCGGCGTTTGCGGCAGGAGCCCTTTCTGCTATGTCGACGTTCACCACGTCCCCACTGCTGTCCTCTCGATCGCTTGCGACGAGGCGCACGACGTAACGCCCCGGCTTGTCCGCCAGCAACGACGGCGTGGACGTATCGGGCGCGGAGAGTCGCGTGCGGCTCCCGGCAGGACGGGAAACGAAGGCCCACTGATAGGTGAGCGGATCACCGTCTGCGTCACTGGATTCGCCGGCGTCGAGCAGGACGCTGTCTCCAACGCCGGCGAGACGATCGCGCCCAGCCTTCGCAACTGGCGGCGTGTTCGGCACGGTGACCTGGACCACGTCGGGATGACTCGTTTGTGCCGCGTTATCCACGACGAGCTGCACGAGGTATTCGCCCCTGCGGTCGGGAATGAAGCTTGGATTGACGGACGCATCCCCGGTCAATCGCGCCGCGCTGCCGACGGGACCCTGGACGAGCGTCCAGTGGTAGTTCAGGGGCAGACTGTCGGGATCGGTAGACGAACTTCCATCGAGCTGCACCAGCGCGCCGACACCGCCGCTGACTTGATCGATCTGCGCCACCGCCCGCGGAATGCCTGGGGCCTGTCTGGTTGCGCGCGGGCTGGTGGTGTCCGAAGGTACGATCGTCTGACCCCGCAGGATCACCGAGCGATCCAGCAACGCGAGCACTCCAAGCAGGCACAGGATGGCCATGCGCCTGACCGTTGTAAGGTCAACAGTTCGCAACCCTCTGACGTCGGTCGAACGACGTGCGAACGGCGGCTCGACGAGATTTCCCGTTTTAATCGGCATCGTCTTTCCTCTGCGCAGTGATGGACGAAGCGGACAGCATGACGGGGCGCAGAGGCGCTGCGGGCGGCTCGACGAACGTCAGCCGCCCGGCCCGCAGCCTGTGCTACCATGCGCCCCCTGAACAGCCGCGGGGCCGTTCAGCGCGCCCACTACACAATTCGAGAAACAGCGGTGTCGACGGACACCGCTCGATAGCATTTCCTTCCCCGGCCGGGGCTTCCGCGAGGACACCTATGAGCGCGGACGACGGAACGGCTCCGAACGACGAGATGTTCTGCATCGCGTATGAGGAGTTGCGCCGCCTCGCGCGAAGCCTCAAGCGCCCCGGACAACAAGCGACGCTCAACGCGACCGCGCTGGTGCACGAGGCGTACATCAAACTCTCGCGCGCGCCGCGGTTCCGTGCCCAGTCCGCGCAGCACCTGAAATACACCGTCGTCCGGGCGATGAGGCACATCCTGGTCGATGCCGCGCGTCGGCAGGCGACGGCCGTTCGCGGTGGCGGCGATGCACCTTTGCGGCGCGTGCCGCTGGACGATCCCTCGGCGCAAACGGCGTCGCTCGATCCGCCCGCCGTGCTGTCGGTCGCATGTGCACTCGACGATCTCGCGCAGCACAGCGAGCTGCAGGCGCGGGCGTTCGAGCTGCAGTTCTTTGGCGGCCTGCAGGTGGCAGAGATCGCGCACATTTTGGGGACGTCGGAGAAGAAGGCGCAGCGGCTGCTGCGGCTGGCCAGGGCATCTCTCGCACTGGCACTCACACGCGGTCCAGCAGTGTCCGGGGGCAAGCGGCAGTGACCCCGGAACACCAAAGCCGTGTCGAAGAATTGTTCGAGCAGCTTGTTGACGAGCCACGAGGGGAGCAACAGCGGCTGCTCGACGCGGCGTGCGGCAGCGATCGCGCCCTCGCGGGGGAGGTCAACGCGCTTCTCGAGGCCGATGCCGACGGACACCCGCTCCTGCACGAGGAAGCGGCCGTCCTGGCAAGTCAGCTCCTCGACGGCGCCGGCCGTCCGGCGCTCTCGGGACGCGTCGGGCGCTATGAAATCCAGAGGTACCTCGGCGAGGGCGGCATGGGATCCGTGTACCTCGCGACGCGTGACGACCTCGGCGACTGCGTCGCGCTGAAGTTCCTGCATGGCTCGTGGAGCTCACCGGTCGGGCGGCGCCGCTTTGCGCGCGAGCAAATGACGTTGGCGAGCTTGAACCATCGCCATATCGCGCGGCTGTACGACGCGGGAATCACGAACGGAACGCCGTGGTTTGCGATGGAGTACGTCGAGGGCCTCTCCATCGTGGAGCACTGCGAACGGCACCGTCTCGACCTCCGCCAGCGCTTGCTATTGTTCCGAGCGGCCTGCGAGGCGGTCAGTTACGCGCATCGAAACTTGACCGTGCATCTCGACGTGAAACCGTCCAACGTCCTGGTGAACGCCAATGGAGAAGTCAAGCTGCTCGATTTCGGCGTGGCGCGGCACCTGGGGCACGATGGCAGTGCTGCGGGGACGACGACGACCATCCATCGATTTCTCTCGCTGAACTTCGCGTCCCCCGAGCAGATCCGCGGTGAGCCACTGGACGTGCAGGCGGACGTCTACGGGCTCGGCGTCGTTCTGTATCAGTTGCTGAGCGGGGCACCGCCGGTGGACCTCACCGTCTTGAACGTTGCCGATCTGGCAAACATTCTCGGCAACGAGCCGCGGCCACCCTCACTCGCCGCCCGCGACTCGCATGCAAACGCTGTTCAGGTCTCGAAAGCGCAGTGGAAGGACGTCGACGTTCTGTGCCTCAAAGCGCTCCGCCGCAACAAGTCGGAGCGGTACGAGACGGTGGATCGGCTGCTCTCCGACGTCGATCATTTCCTCCGCGACGAGCCGATCGATGCCCGCACCGATAGCTTCCGCTATTACCGCTTGCGCAAGTTCCTGCGTCGGCACCGGCGACCGGTCGTCGGCGCCGCGGCCGTCGTGGTGGCGATGGCGGCGGTGATCGTGTTTTTCAACCTGCGGCTCATCGATGCGCGCGACCAGGCGTTGTCGTCGGAGGCCAGGATGGAGCGCGTCCACCGGTTGATGCTGAACTTGTTCGATGGTGATGACAGTGCGGCGGCACCGGCCGAGTGGCTGCGCGTTGCCACGCTGCTCGATCGCGGTGTGCGAGAGGCGGAGACCCTGCAGGGCGATCCGGATCTGCAAGCGGAGTTGAACTACACCTTTGGCGGCCTTTTTCACCGGTTGGGACACATCAATCGCGCCGAGCCGCTCCTGATGTCCGCGCTGACGACGCGGCGATCGATGGTCGGCGCCGACGATCCGCAGACCATACGGCCGCAGCTCGCGCTGGCGCTGTTGCGGCTGGATCAGTCGAAAACGCAGGAGGCCGAGGATCTGGTCCGCGCCTCGCTCGAAGTGGCCAGACGCCGGTACGCTGCCGACAGCGTGGAGGTCGCGCGGTGCGTGGCGATGCTCGGCAAAGTCCTCGTGACGCAAGGTAAATACGACATGGCGGCTCCGCTTCTCGATCAGGCGGTGACGGTACTCTCGAAGGGGCCACCCACTTTGGATCTCTCAGAAGCGCTGGCTGATTTGGCGAATACTCAGTATTACCTTGGCCATGTGGATTCCGCCGAAGCAATCAACCACCGAGCGCTGTCTGTAGATTACGCGCTCTTCGGCGAGCATCACCCGGGCGTTGCCATGGATCTGTTCAACCTGGGCAACATTCAGCTGGATCATGGCAACTACACCGAAGCGGAGCGTTTGTTCTCGCAGGCGCTGCAGATCCATCAGGACTGGTACGGAACGTCGCATCCGCGGACGGCGAGCCATCTTCTGATGCTCGGTCGATCCATCGCGTACCAGGGCCGGCTGAGCGAGGCTGCGGCGCTGTACGATCGCGCGCTCGTCGCGATGCGGGCGCTGTACGGTGAACACCACGTTCGCTTCGCGGGCGTTCTGAGCCTGATGGGTGACCTCGCCAGGGATCGACGTGAGTTCGGCGCCGCCGAGGGTCTGTTCCAACGTGCCGCAGCGGTTTTCAAAGAGGTGCTCGGCGAAGAGCATGAATTCTACCTGCACCAGCTCTCCAACCTCGGCTCCGTCTCTCTGGCACGCGGCAGGTACGCCGAGGCTGTGGAAACGCTGCGCGACGCTGCGCGGCGTCTGACCGCGGTGGTTCCGAACCAGCGCTACACCGGGCTCGCCGAGATTCGATTGGGCACCGCGCTGGCGGGACAAAAACAATACGAGGACGCCGAGCGCCACGCGCGCGCCGGCTACGAGATTCTTCAAAAGGTGACGAGCCCTACTTCAGTGGAGCTGCGCGAGGCTCGCACGGCGCTCGCCGACATCTACACAGCGCTCACCGACCCTTCCAAGGCGAACGCGTTACAGGAGAGCCCGGCACGCCGGAAAAGTGTCCGTTCGGCGGGTCAGAACATTCGATAGCCGGCGCGACATGCGCAGACGCGCGCGGCACGTTGCTTCGCTTCTGGCGGACGCAGGCGGCAGCAGTCACTGTGGTGCAGCGATCGCACACTGGGGGATTTCCATTTGTAGAACGACTTCCCCGAAATTCCGAACCGCCGGCAGACGCGCGCGACATTCTGCTCGGCCTCCACCTGCTGAAGAACCTTCAGTCGCCACGCCACGAGGCGTGCTTGCTCCCCCTCCGTCATCGTCTCTCCCGGTTCAGGCTGCACGAGCCTAACGAGGAGAGCTGGATGTGTCACCCTAGTCTGGGGATTTCACACGCTATCGCTCGGGTCTTTGGCTCTCGCGCTGGCTCCCGTCACGGGCGCGCTCGGGCGCGCAGCGTGGGCGAATCCAGCCCGAGGAGCCACTTTTACTGGGTCCATTCCGGTTGGATGGTGGCAGTTTATTCGGAGCCGAGGCGTAAACACGAGAGCGGACGCGGCTACTTACGCTTGGCAACTGCGAGCGCCGCCTTCGCGGCGGCCCGGCGCTCCGTCTGATCGACGATCAGCCGGTAAGCCACATAGTACTTGTAGATGTTAGCGACGTAGGTCACCGTCTCCCGGCCGATCCGCTCGGCCGCGATCACTTCCACGTTGCCGAACCAGAGGTTCGGATTGAGCCCTGCTTGGGCGGCTTGCCGCCGCAGCTGTCGAACCCGGCTGGGCCCCGCGTTATAGGACGCGAAGGTAAACAGCGCCTTGTTCAGACCGTCCATCGGCTCGTTCTTGAAGAACGTATCCGCGGTCACGCGCATGTACTTGACGCCGGCGTGGATGTTCGGCTCGAGCTGCCTGATGTCGCCGACGTTCAGCTCCTTGCCGGTCGCCGGCATGACCTGCATGATGCCGACGGCCCCCACGGCGCTCTTGGCGTTCTGATTGAGCTGGGATTCCTGGTACGCCTGCGCCGCCATGAGCAGATAGTCCAGGTTGTACTGGTCGCCGTACTTCCGAAACAGCTGGACGACCTTCATGAATTTCTTGCGCTCGGCCTCCGACGCCGCGCTCTTCGCGTACGTCGTGTTGACGAGATACCTCCGCTCGACGATGTTGCCAAAGGCGGTTCCCAGCCCATAGTTGCCCATGAACGTATTGAGGGCCTGGGACAGCTGCGGGCTGTTCTTCCGGACGGCGACGGCCAGCGTCCCGCCGGTACGGACGGCAACACCGTCATGGACGGTGAGATTGGGAAAGATCTTCTTCCAGAAGTGCGCAAGGTAGTCGTCGACCACAATCGCGGGGATCAGGCCGGCGTTCACCATCTCGAGCAGGTCGTCGTCTTCGAGGTTCTCCGGCGCGACCCGAATGTCCACCGGCGCCTTGCCCTGCGTCCGCAACGTCTCGTTGACCGCGACCAGGCTTTCACGGTAGCTGCTCTTCTCGCGAACGAACACCTGCCGGCCTGACAGGTCCGCCACTGCGGTCAGCGCCGGATGTCCGGGGCCGGTGACGACAATCTCGCTGACGTTCATCCTGGTCGGATTGGTGAAGGCGACGAACTTCTGGAGCTCAGGTGCCATCGTGATCTGCGCCGCCACCAGATCGACCTTGCCGTCGACGAGCGCCGGCAGCAACAGATGGCGGGGCAGCGGCATGAAGACCACGTGCACTTTGCTGTCAGTGCCGGTCTTGAAATGCTTGTTCAGTCGTTCCTCGACCAGTTGCCCGTACTCGTACGTCACACCACGCTGCACGCCGCGGTCGAGGAAGTAAAAGGTGCGATTGAAGGTGACGCCGATCCGCACGACGCGCCGTTTGACCATCGCGTCGAGGTCGCCGGTGAGCGGCTTGAGGACGACGTCGCGTACTTCCGGCGGCAGCCGCGTTTCAAGTTGAGAGGGCGGCAGGCGTTCATCGCCTGCGTCCGGCGCCTGCGGCGCGGACGCCTGATCGGCCTGCGGCGCGGACGCCTGCTCGGCCTGCGGCGCGGACGCATGCTCCGCGCCCGTCGCGGAGGCCCGGTTGTGCGTCTCGCCGCACGCCGCGGCGGCCATGAGGATGCCAGCCTGCAGCGTTGCCGCCAGCCCGATCCTCGCCCTGATGATGTGCTCGATAATCAGCCGCGTGCTCCGATGTCAAGTTATCCGATGCGCACGCCCGCGATGCGCGTGCCGACAACGTCCCGAGCGTGAACGACCCCACCCGGATCCGGCCAATCACGAACCGACCGCCACAGTCGGAACGATCGCCGGCTCCGGGTGGTTGCGATGCCGCTAGCGCTTCACGACGGTAGTACTGCCACGCCGACCGCCGCGCCGTTCGCGGCGAGCGCCGCCTCATAGGCCTGCCGGTACCCGCGCGCAATCGCGCGCATCGCCCGGCCGATGTCGTCGTACACGTGATCGTCCAGATTCGCGAACGAGATGCGCACTGACCAGTCCGGAGCGGCGAACCCGCTGCCGTTCAGCAGGACGATGCCGTGGTCCTCGGCCAGACGGAACACGATGTCGAGCGGATGCACGTTCGCCTTCATCCACTCGACGGCATCCTCGCCCACGTTCTTGCGGGCAAAGAACTCGAAATCGATCAGGCCGTAGTAGTAGTCGAAGTACTCGTTCGGACTGATTTCGATGCCCAACCCTTCGAGCGTCGCCTCGACGCGTTTCTTGACGATGCCGATGCAGGCTTGCTGATACGCCTTCTTTACGTCCATCAGCTCGGCGAGCGAGAACATCGTCATCATGACCTGCTGGGGAAGGGACAGGCCAGCCGTGTGATTGAGCGCGACGTCGCGGCTGTCCGCAACGATGCGGTCGATGAACGCCAGCTTGCGGGGCTCGAGCGTGAGCCCGCCGTAGCGCTTGTCCAGCAGCTTCTTGATCGGCTCGGGATGCTTCGCGATCATTTCATCGAAGATGTTGTCCTCGTGGACGGCGATCGTGCCCAGGCGCCAGCCGGTGCAGCCGAAGTACTTGCTGTACGAGTAGACGCCGATGGTGTTCTTCGGGAACTCTCCCATCAGCGAACGGAAGCCGCGGACGAACGTGCCGTAGACGTCATCGGTGAGAAGGATGAGATCCGGCCGCTTCTTGAGCACCTCTCCGATCTTCTTGATCGTGTCGGGTGAGAGCGCCACGGCGTACGGGTTGCCCGGGTTGACGATGAAGAACGCCTTGATCTTGGGATCGAGCAGCTTGTCGAGCTCGGCATCCGGGTACTGAAAGCGGTTCTCCTGCGTCGCGTGCACCTCGACGTATTCGAGGCCATAGTCCTCCAGATGCGCCATCTCGAGGTACGGAGTGAAGATCGGCACGCCGAGCGCGATCGTGTCGCCGGGATTGAGAATGCGGTTGCTCTTCAGCGACTTGAAGATGTAGCACATGGCGGCGGTGCCGCCCTCGACCGCGTAGATCTTGAACGTGCCTTTCGGCCGCGGCGTTCCGCACATCGCCCACTGCAGGTACTCCTGGACGACCTGCTCGTTGTGCACCAGCATCCGGTCCGGCACCGGGTAATGGTCGCCGATGATGGAATCGACCAGTTCGTGCACGAACTGGTCGGCGTCGAAGCGGAACTTCGACACTGTCCACGGCACCATCGCCTGGAGGAGGGATGCGCCCGGCATATCGGCGTGCTTCTTCAGCCACTCTTCGAGCCGGCCGGCAATGCCCGGTGCTTTCGGCATGCCGCCTACACCCGGCGGCAGATCGAGCACGCGCTTGCTCTCGGTGACCGCGAACTGTCCGAGCAGGAAGAATGCCTCGCGCGGCTCGGTCGCGACCCAGTTCGGATTACCGCGACCGGCGTTCAAATACGAGATGGACGCTTCCGTCGCGGCCTTCGACGCCACCTTGGCGACGAAGTCCTTGATCTCGAACGGGCCCAGCTTCTCGTACTGTTGGAGCGTCGAATGGTCCATTAACTTTCTCCTTGCGAGATGCGCGGCCTCACGACAGCAGGATGATGAGCACCATGCCCCAGATCGTGAGTAACGTGTTGCCAACGGCGTAGGTGACGGTGTAGCCGAGTGCCGGGACCTGACTCTTGGCCTGATCGCAGACCAACCCGAGCGATGCGGTCGTCGTGCGCGATCCGGAGACGATGCCCAGCGTGAGCGCGTCATGGAAGCGGAACACGTACTTGGCGACCAGCATCCCGAGAATCAGCGGGACCGAGGTCGCCACCGCGCCCCACAGGAACAGGCCGGCGCCCTGCGTCTTCAGCCCGTTCACGAAGCCCGGGCCGGCGGAGATACCGACGATGGCGATGAAGATGTTGAGGCCCACCGAGTTCATGAACCACACGGTCGGCGTCGGAATACGCCCGAACGTCGGACGCACCGACCGCAGCCAGCCGCCGACGATTCCGGCGACGAGCGCGCCGCCAGCGGTGGACAGCGTCAGGGGAACTCCACCGACGGTGAGGACCACCGAACCGATCAGCCCGCCGATGACGATCGCGGCACCGATGAACGCGACATCGGCCACGTCGGTGACGCGATCCGCGACTCCCAGCAACTTGGTCACGACGCTCGTGTTCTGCGTGCGGCCGACGATGGTGAGGAGGTCACCGCGCTGGACTGTGGTATTCGCCAGGATCGGGATCGAGGTAGCGGTCGCGCCCCTCGTGATTTTTCGCAGGAACACGCCTCGCGTCTCCGGCATCTCGGCCAGTTGGGCCAGCGTCTTGCCGTCGACGGCCTTGTTGCTCACGTAGACGTCCAACGATCCCACCGGCACCGCGAGCAACTCCGGATCCTCGATTTCGGTCGCGTTCGCCCCGAGCAGCGACACGAGCGCGTCGCGGCTGCCCGCGACCGCGACGACGTCGCCTTCGTGCAGCACCGCGTCCTCGGTCGCCTCCTGGATCGTCCCGTCGGTGCGGCGGATACGCAGGATGAACAGGCGTGAGCCGTGGGCCACCGTGTCGGGTTCGATCACCTGCAAGCCGCCGACGCGCGCAGCCACCTGCAGGTGACCCGCCTGCGTCTCAGCCTCGAGGACGCTCAGGCCAGCGGCCCTTCCGCCGGGCTGGACGCGGTATGCGCGGACTTCCCAGCGCCGCCACGCGGAGTCGGGCCCGCCCAGTTCCTTGGTGCCGCCGTACTTGGTCTCGTAGTCCTTGCAGGCGGCGACGAGATCGATGCCGAGCAGTTTCGGGCCAAGGACGGCAATCACGATCGCCGAGCCCATGGTGCCGAACATGTAGGTGACCGCGTAGGCGACCGGCATCGAGTCGAGCAGGGCCTTGGCCTGGTCCGCCGCCAGGCCCATGCGGTTGATGGCGTCGGTCGAGAGGCCCATCGCCGCGGAGATCGTCTGCGACCCGGAGTAGAGACCGGCGGCGTAACCGAGATCGTAGCCGACGAATTTTACAATCGCGACGGGGATCAACAGGCTGAACACGCACTGGACGGCCGAGAAGAGCGCCTGCGGCAAGCCGTCCCTGGCGACGCCGCGCACGAACTGCGGCCCGACAGCGTAGCCGACGGCGA
>Ga0307411_10000917_pt1 | contig 11200 bp, 13 predicted proteins | sample DK1Ometagenome_2_FD_203712 | JGI IMG/M metagenome (GOLD analysis project Ga0307411, IMG submission 203712) | Maize rhizosphere microbial communities from greenhouse at UC Davis, California, United States - DK15-O-1 | ecosystem: Host-associated > Plants > Roots > Rhizosphere > Soil | place: USA...
CGCGCGGCGTTGCAAATCCTCGCCGGGCGCCCAACCCTGCTGCGGTTTGCGCCTTGCTCGCGACCTTTCTGGTCACAACGCGGCCGCTTGCCGTAGTGTTAACAGGCCCTAGTGAGGCTTCTTGGGCTTGTCGAAGCTCTTGGGCCGGTAGACGTTGCCGTCCCACTCGCCATCCGCGCGGCCGCCCTGCTGGGCCGACTCGCGGGCGCGGCGGATGACGCGTTCGGCCTCCAGCGCTGCGGCGCGCGTCTGGCGCTGGCGGCGGCGCCAGCCGGTGGCACGGTCAACCTGCGCCTGCAGCCAGGCGCCAAGCCGTGCGACGGCCGCGTCCACCCGGGCACGGGCGCGGTAGGGCAGCGCCATGTGCAGCGCGAGCGCAACGCAGATGGCCAAGCCGGCGGCAGCGAGCAGGGTGTGAACCATGGCTTGAGTGTGACCTAAACGCGCGTCTGCGGCCACCTGTGTTGAAGGGGTCAGGCTTGCTGGCGGATCGCCCACAACGCCAGCATGGCGTCAGGAATCGTCCGGCTGGCCGCGTCGCGCTCGGCGGCCGTGGCTTCGGCCAGGTTGCCGTCCTCGCCGCCCAGCGCCGCGATCGGCGCCAGCAGCGTGGCGGTGGTGGCGCCGTCGAACAGCGGCCCCCAGGCGTCGGGCGTCAGGTCCACGGCCATCAGGAAGCCGGCGGCCCAGTCCTCGGCGTCGGCGTACTCGGTGTCCTCGTCCTCGCCATCGGCAAAGCTGAAGATCGGCTCCCAGGCCTGCGGGCGCTCCGTCCAGGCCATGGCGATGGAATGCAGGTGCCGCAGCACCAGCATGACGACCTTCTTGCGCTGCTTGCCGCTGGCAAACGGCGCCGGTTCCGGCTCCGTATCGCCGCCCCAGATCACCGGCAGCCAGGCGTCGCCCGGCAGGTCGGACAGCACACGGCCGGGCGTCAGCAGCAGGCCGGCGAGGTAGCCGTCCAGTGCCTCGACGTTCATGGCGGAATCGGTGGGCAACGCGTCCAGCAGCTCGTCCAGGTCGTTGATCTCGTCGTCCGACAGCGGGCGGTTGTCGGAGGCGGGGTTGTATTGGGGGTACTGCACAGGTCGTCCTTTGTGTTCGAGTTCAGCCGTGGCGGCCGTGGCGGCTCTTGGGTTTCTTGCTGTCGACTTCGGCGAGCTGCGCTTTCAGCAAGGCCATCAGCACGCGAGCGTTCTGCTCGGTCATCAGGATGACGCTGCTGGGCTCAATGCCGTCGATGGGCGTCTTCGGTGCGACCAGCGCGTCCACCTTGAAAAGGATCTGGCCGTGCTGGTTGGCGGACGCCGCCTTGAACTTCTGGATTTCGATTTGATGCGTCTTCATGGGGTGGGGCTGTCAAGCGCGATGCGGCCCTTTGCCGTGGCTTCAACAGATCCCCGATCTTGCCATTCCCGGCCGGCCGCCTTAAGGTCGCCCAATGGCCCGGCCCGCTCGACTCGAGATTGCCGGCGCGGTCTACCTGATCGGCGCCCACTGCCCGTTCGAGAGCGGCCGGCCGGCCTTTGCCGATGAAACGGACCGCGCCGAGATGCGCGCGTTGCTGACCCAGGCGCTGCACCGTTTCGATGCGCAGGCGCTGGCCTATGCGCTGATGCCCGACCACTACGACCTGCTGCTGTTCACGCGGCGGGCCAACCTGTCGGCGCTGATGCGGCACGTGAACGGCGTCTACACCCAGCACCGGCAGCGCCGCCACGGCTTCAGCGGGCCGCTGTTCCAGGGGCGCTTCCATGCCATCCTCGTCGATCGTGAGCGACACCTGCTGGACGCCTGCCGCTGGGTCGACCTCAACCCGGTCCGCGAGGGCCTGGCGCGCGGCGCGGCCGACTGGGCCGGGTCGAGCTTTCGCGCGCTGGCCGGCCTCGAGGCCGCGCCCGACTGGCTGGACGTCGATGGCCTGCACACCCACCTGCTCGGCCGCCCGGCCGTGACGGCCGCCCAGCACCGCCTGGCTGGCGACCGCTACGCCCGCCTCGTCGCCTCTGAGCCGGGGCTGCAGCTGTTCCCGGGGCGGCTGCGCGAACAGATCTTCCTCGGCGACGCCGAGTTCGCCCGCCGCATGCGCGCCGCCGCGGTGGCGCCCAAGCGCGTCGCACGCACCGGCTGGACCGAATGGATGAAGCGTGCCGGCGGCATCCGCGAGCAGGCGTTGTGGCTGGCCCACACCGAGGGCGGCGTCGCCATGACCGACCTGGCCGCGCAGCAGGGCCTGTCGGTGTCGCGCATCAGCCGTCTGATCGCCGCGGCGGAACGTGAAACCCCTCGTCCAAATGCGCCGCGCTGAACGCGGGCGCCTCTGGCCGGTCCCCCGCGGGGACGGCGATGCTTGCGGCATTGAGCGGCGAGCATCGCCAGACGGGCCGGCTTGGGAGCGGCCCGGCGCTCGGCCCGAAATGCTGAAGCGCCGCGCGCTGCTGATAGCGGGGCTGCCATTCGCCGCCCGGGCTCAGGTGGCCTACGCCGGCCCGATCTTCGACGCCCACCTGCATTACAACGACGATGCGCAGGCGCCGCATCCGCCGGCCGACGTGCTGGCGCGCATGGGCCGCGCCGGCGTGCGCGGGGCGCTGGTCAACAGCCGGCCCAACGACGGCACGCTGCGCCTCGTGGCGGAAGCGGGGCCGCAGTGGGTGCCCTTCATCCGCCTGTACCGCAACCGTGCCGACTACAGCGGCTGGTTCGCCGACGACAGCATCCGCCGCATGGTGCTGGATCTGCTTGCCAAAGGCAGCCCGGCCGGGCCGTTCCGCGGGCTGGGCGAGTTCCATCTGTACGACAGCGCGAACGCCGATGGCCCCACGGCCGTCGCGCTGATGAAGCTGGCCCGCGAGCGCGATCTCACCGTGCTGGCCCATGTGGACGACGTCGCCGTGGACAAGCTGCTCGGCCATGCGCCCGGCACCTCGCTGATCTGGGCCCACACCGGCATCTCCGGCGAGCCGGTCGGTCGGGTGCGCGAGCTGTTTGCCAAGCATCCGCGGTTGCGCGGCGAGCTGTCCTACCGGCCGGGGCTGACGCACGAAGGCCGGCTCACGCCGGAATGGCGGTCGCTGTTCGCCGCGCATGCGGGGCGCTTCCTGATCGGCTCGGACACCTGGGTCACGCCGCGCTGGCAGCACTACGAAGGGCTGTTCGCCGACTACCGCGGCTGGCTCGGCCAGCTGCCGGCCGAAGCGGCCCAGCGCATTGCCTGGGGCAACGCGGCCGAGCTGTTCAAGCTCATGCCCGCCGGCTCGTAGGCCGGCGGTCGTTCCTCCGGCGCCGAACAGCGCGCAGGGCCTGTCTTCGGTCCGGTCTCACAGTTGCTTGAAGCGGTGCGCGTAGCTGGGGCTGACCTCCAGCGTCTCCGGCCGGTTCTTCAACGCGATGCTGAGCTTGCCGCTCAGCGAGCGGCCGACCGACTTGATCGCGTGCGCGTTGACGATGGTCGAGCGGTGCACCTGCCAGAAGTGCTCGCCATCCAGGCGTTGCACCAGCTCCTTGAGGGGCAGCGAGATCAGCGCCTCGCTGTCGGCCGTGACGACGGCGACGTACTTGTGGTCCGCGCGGAAATAGGCGACGTCGTCCACCGTGATGAGCTGCAGCTCGCGGCCGCGCTGCACGGTGATCCAGCGCAGCGGCTCGACCGCCGGCGGCGGCGCCGTGCGCGCGGCCAGGCCACCGAGATCGGCCGGCGGCTGGGTCAGGCGCTCCTTCAGCCGCAGCAGCGTCTTGGCCATGCGCACCGGGTCCAGCGGCTTGAGCAGGTAGCCGACGGCGCCCTCGTCGAAGGCCTGCACCGCGTAGCGCTCGTGCGCGGTGATGAACACGACGTGGGCGCGGCGGCCGATCAGCTGGGCCACCTCCAGCCCGGACAGGCCGGGCATCTGCACATCCAGGAAGCAGACGGCCGGCGCCAGCTGCTCGACCAGGCGCAGCGCCTCGTGGCCGTCGCGCGCCATGCCGACGACCCGGGCATCGGGCCACTGCTGCGCAAGCTCCTCGCGGATCTCCGCAGCGAGCAGTGCTTCGTCTTCGGCGATCAGGACGCGGGTCATGTCAGGGGCGCCCGGTCGCCCGAAGGCACTGACGCGCCTCCTCGTGGGGCAGGGGACAGCGCGAACTTGGGGCTCTTCATGTCGGTGTCGGCCAGGTCATTCTGAAAACCGGCAATTCTTCAGCAACCAGCGCCAGCGTCGCCTGCTGGCCGTGCACGGCGCGCAGTCGCTGCGCCAGCTCGGCCACGGGCACCTGCCCGGCGGCGCGCCGCGTGCGCTCGGCATCCGGCCCCAGCGCCTGCAGGCGCAACTCGGCCGCACCGGCGCCGGCATGCAGGGACAGGCTCCACAGCGTCGTGCCTTCATCCAGCAGCGGGCGCACGAGCGGCAGCAGCACCATCGGCGCCAGCGGCCAGTCCGGCGGCTCGTCCAGCCCCGCGAGGTGCAGGCGCTCGGTGTGCCGCGCATCGGCGCTGACCAGCTTGGCATAGCCGCGTAGCGCCGCGATCTCGCGGGCGAGCGTCGACACGTCAGCCTCCACATGCGGCTGCAGGGCGCGCAACAGCTCGATCAGCGCGGTCAGCCGCGCCTGCGCGCGTTGCGGCTGGCGCGGCAGCTCGGCGTCGATGGCGGCCAGGCGCTCGGACAGCAGCGCCGGGTCGACGCGCGCCTGCAGCGCCAGCAGCTGCGTCGCAGCGAGCTGGCGTTCACGCCGCGCCGCGGCGTCCTGCAGGCCGACCAGCCGCCCCTCGGCACGCCGCAGGAAGCGCAGCTGCACATAGACGGCCACACCCAGGCTGTGCCAGATCAGCGTCGTGCTGGCCAGCGCGAAGTCGTTCTCCCACGTCCACCAGTCCGCCTTGCCAAGCAGCGGATACAGCAGCGGCGCGATGACCCAGATGCCACCGACGACGCTCATCGCCACCACCGCGGCATACGCCAGCCAGGCCGGCAGCCGGCCGCTGTCGACCAGGCTGTCGGCCACACGCAGGCCCAGCACCGCCGGCACGCCGAACTGCAACACGTTGTAGGCCAGGGCGCTGACGAGGTCGGTGCCCGCCATCGGGTTGTTCAGCGGCGTGCCGTTGGCGACCAGCGTCGCCGCGCCGACGAGCAGCATCCAGCCAGGGTCGCCGGCGCGCAGGCGCAAGTCGTTCAAGGCCACGGCAGCTGCACGCGGGCGATCAGGCCGCGCGGCTGGTTGAGATGCAGGCTGAGCCGCGCCGCCGCACCATGGGCCGCGGCAAGGCGCGCACGCAAGGTCGCCAGGCCGGTGCCGCCGCCGCTGGCCGCACCCATGCCGGCGCCGGTATCGGCCACCTCCAGGCGCAACAGGCCGGCCTCGTCGGGGTCCGGCAGTGCGCGCACGCAGATCTCGCCGCCCTCGACCCGCGGGCCGATGCCGTGCTTGATGGCGTTCTCTGCCAGCGTCAGCAGGCAGGTCGACGGCACGATGACGTCCTCCAGGCCGGGCGCGATGTCGAAGCGCAGCGTCAGCCGGTCCGGTCCGATGCGGCGCTGGTGCAGGGCCAGGAAGGCACGCACCAGATCCAGCTCGCGCGCCAGCGGCGTCTCGGCCTGGCGCAGCTCGGGCAGGGCGGCGGCCAGGTAGCGACGCAGGTCGGCCAGCATCGCCTGCGCGGCGCCGGCATCGGTGCGCGCCAGGCGGCGCAGGTGGGCCAGCGTGTTGAAGAGGAAATGCGGCTCGATCTGCGCCTGCAGCAGGGCCGCGCGGGCGGCGTCCAGTTGGCGGGCCTGGTCCTGTTCGGCGCTGCGCAGGCGTTCGGCGTCGGCCAGCCCGAGACGGCCGCGCTGACGGTACTCCAGGCCGATGCAGACGCAGGCACTGAAGGTCAGCAGGATCTGCAGCGTGTAGGCGTCGGGCCGGCCATTCGGCGGGCCGACGGCGTGCAGGGCGGCGTTGAGCTGGGCGATCAGCCAGGTCAGGCCGATGACCTGCGCCGACAGCGCCCAGTTGCGCGCCGGCAGGCCGCGCGGCAGCCAGGGCTGCGTCAGCGAGGCGCCCAGCCACAGCAGCCACAGCAGCACCGCCACGCCCAGCGAGCCGACGACAGCGCCGCCGAGCTGGCAGTCCATGTCGGCCGCATGGCGCAGGCCCAGCGCGCAGCGCACCGCGGCGGACAGCAGCAGCGCGCCGGCCAGCGCCAGGCTGACCGCCGCCGCGCCCACGAGGCTGCGCCAGTGCAGGTGAGACAAGCGCGGGGCGGAGGCGGGCGGCATGGTGGGGTGTGTGGGTCAGCGCGGCGCGGCCGGGTCGGCCGACCGTGCCTGGGCCAGCGTGGCCGAGGCGGCGGCCGCGACGGTCACGGGCGTCGGTTCGGCGAAGCGGATGTTAAGAACGTAGCGCTGCGGCGTGCCGGCGTGGCATGCCAGGCTGTCGATCGCGATGCGCACGGGGCTCTGGTACGGGCGCGAGCCCTGCAGGCCGATGAGCCGTGCGCGGCCGTCGGTGCCGACCTCGAACTCGACGCGCACTTCGCCGTCGAAGCCGATGCGCTGCTTGGCGCTGGCCAGGTATTCGCTGAGCTGCTGGCCCGCCTGCGGGCAGGCGGCGGGGGCGGCGGGCGCGGCGAAGGCAGGCGCGGCGGCGAGCAGCAGCAGCAGCAGCATTGAGGTCTTCATGGCGGGCTCCTCGGGCGTGGTCGATGGCGCCAAGTTAGAGCGCACCGCGGCGCTGGTCAGCCGCCCCCGGACGAAGCGCGCGATCCAGCCGACGAAGCCGGGCCGGCGGCCGACGGCGCGCGGGCGCCCTGACTTTCGTCACCGCCGGGCGGCCGGCCGCCGGGTAACACCTTGCCACGCAGCCGGTGCAAGCCGGCCGGCGCAACCCCTACGATGCGCGCCATGCTCAAGCTGTTCGTCCAACGCCCCTGGCTGGGCGCGATCGTCGCGCTGCCCCTGGTGCTGCTGCTGCTCGGGGCCATCGTCGCGGCGCTTGTCTGGGTGCAATTGCCCAAGCTCGACTCGCTGACCGACTACCAGCCCCATCAACCGCTGCGCGTCATGAGCGCCGACGGCCAGCTGCTGGGCGAGTTCGGTGCCGAGCGCCGCCGCTTCGTGCCGCTGAAGGACATCCCCAAGCCCATGCAGGACGCGCTGCTGGCCGTGGAGGACGCGGACTTCTACGAGCACGCGGGTGTGGACTTCAGCGGCATCGCACGCGCGACCTGGCGCAACCTGACCACCTTCCGCGGCCCGTTGCACGGCGCGTCGACGATCACGCAGCAGCTGGCGCGCGACACCTTCCTGACAAAGGAGCAGCGCTGGTCGCGCAAGGTCGTCGAGGCGCTGCTGGCGATCAAGATCGAGCGCGCGCTGACGAAGGCGCAGATCCTCGAGATCTACATGAACCAGATCTACCTGGGCAACCGCGCCTACGGCTTCGCGGCGGCGGCCGAGCGCTATTTCGGCAAGACGCTGGACAAGCTCGGCACCGCCGAGATGGCGCTGCTGATCGGCCTGCCCAAGGACCCCAACCGCCTCAATCCCGCCGTCTACCCCGAGCGCGCGAAACGCCGCCAGGCCGTCGTGCTGGAGCGCCTCGCGGCCGTGGGCCTCGTCACGCCCGAGCAGGTCAAGGCCAGCCGCGAGCAGGCGCTGGACATCCGCCGGCCCAAGCGCATGGCCGGTGTTGCGGACCACGCCGCCGAGCAGGTGCGCCAGGAGATGCTGACCCGCTTCGGCGAGGAGGCCTACACGCGCGGCTTGACGGTGACGACGACGCTGCTGTACGCCGAGCAGGCGGCGGCCCAGGAGGCGCTGCGCCACGCGCTGTTCGACCTGGAGCGCCGCCAGCCCTTCCGCGGGCCCGAGGCGACGGTCGACCTGCCCGAGGGTGAAGGCCTGGACGATGCGCTCGATGCCGCCTTCGACGCCCATCCCGACCTGGGCGAGCTGCGCACCGCCGTACTGCTGGAGCAGGACAAGAGCGCGGCCAAGCTGGTGCTGGCCGACGGCGAGCACATCACGCTGAAGGGCGCCTCGCTGCGGCCGCTGCAGAACCTCAAGCGCGGCGCCGTGCTGCGCGTGCTGGAGGGCAAGGGCAGTCAGTGGCAGCTCAGCCAGACGCCGCAGGCCGAAGGCGCCGTCGTGACGATGGACCCGGTGACCGGCGCGATCCGCTCCCTGGTGGGCGGATTCGACTTCACGCGCAACCAGTTCAACTCCGCCATGCAGGCCTACCGCCAGCCCGGCTCGGCGTTCAAGCCCTTCGTCTACTCGGCGCTGATCGAGCAGGGCGGCTGGGCCGGCACGCTGGTCAGCGACCAGCCCTTCGTGCAGGGCGACTGGGCGCCGCGCAACTACGACGGCCAGTACGAGGAGGCGCTGACGCTGCGCCAGGGCCTGGCCCGCTCGAAGAACATGGTGACCATCCGCCTCGTGCAGACGCTGGGCCCGCAGCGCGCCCGCGCGTGGGCGGCGCGATTCGGTCTCGACGAGGACCGCCAGCCGCTGAACCTGACGCTCGCGCTGGGCACCGGCGCGGTCACGCCGCTGCAGTTGGCGCAGGCCTATGCGGCCTTTGCCAACGAGGGTCAGGTGCCCACGGGCTGGCTGGTCCAGCGCGTGAAGGACGCGCAGGGCGAAACCCTTTTCGAGGCCGACCCGCCCAAACCGCGCCAGGCCATCAGCCCGCGCAACGCCTTCATGACCTCGCAGCTGTTGGCGGCCGTCGCCCGAGAAGGCACCGGCGCGCGGGCCAGCACCACACTCGGCCGTTGGGACCTGTACGGCAAGACCGGCACGACCAACGACGCCGTCGACGCCTGGTTCTGCGGCTTCCAGGCCTCGCGCGTCGGCGCGGTGTGGATCGGCTATCCGCAGCCCAAATCGCTGGGCGAACGCGAGACCGGCGGCGGTCTGGCCCTGCCGGTCTGGGCCGCGACGATGGCCGTCGCGCTGAAGGGCCAGCCCAACACGCAGCTCGCGCCGCCGAGCGACGGACTCGTCAAGGTGGGCGACGACTGGTTCTACACCGAGTTCTCCGGCGACCTCGCCATCGCCAGCATCGGCCTGCCGGCGCTGCCGCCGCCCGAGGCCGCGTCGGAAGCAGCGTCCGAGCCGCAGTTCCCGATGAACTGAATTGCAGGTCCCAAAGCGGCCAGCCTCGCGCGGCTGCCGGCGTTCGAATGGCGGTCTTGAAAACACACCCGCCAGAGGAACGAATGATGAAACTTGCCGTGCAGGGCATCCCCACGCCGCATGCCGAGCAGTTCCGCCGCGGCGGGCCCGATGCCCATGGCCAGGCCGCGCTGAGGCGCCGCACCGAAGGCCAGGGCAACGCCTGCCGCCACTGCCTGCAGCTGATCGCCGAGGGCGACGAGAAGCTGGTGCTGGCCTACCGGCCGTTCACCGGCCTGCAGCCCTATGCGGAGACGGGCCCGGTCTTCCTGCATGCGCGCGACTGCGAGCGCTACGAGGCCGACGCGCTGCCGCCGTGGTTCGCCTTCATGGCACCGGCCCTCGTGCGCGGCTATGACGCCAACGACTGGATCGTCTACGAGACTGGCAGCGTCGTCGACGGCCGCGAGCTGGAGGCGGCCTGCCGCCGCATCCTCGCCAACGACGCGGTCGCCTACGTGCACATCCGCTCGAAGTTCAACTGCTTCCAGTGCCGCGTCGAGCGCGGCTGACGGCTCAGCCGGTGTACGGCCCCTTGACTTCCCCCCAGCCCCACTTGGGCATGGGCGCATCGGCGTTCACTTCAGCACCCGGCTGCGAGTTGAGGACGGCCAGGCGCGAGCCCCATTCGAGGTAGCCCACCAGCGCGGAGCGGAACTCCGGGTCGTCGGGCATGCCGAGCTCGTCGGCCGTGTCCAGCAGCAGCGCGACCCAGGCGCGGCGCTGGTCCTGGGCGAGGTGGCGGTTCAGGTGCTGGCGGATCATGTGCGGATGCCCACCGTGCGCCGCGGAGTAGGCGGCCGGCCCGCCCAGCACCTCGGCGAGGAAGGCGGCGACATGGGCCGGGTGTTCGCCGCTCATGTGCGCGAACACCGGCGCGAGCAGCGCGTCGTCCTTGATGCGTTCATAGAAGCGCTCGGTCAGCCGCTGCAGCGCCGGCAGGCCGCCGAGCCAGTCGTAGAGGGTGGGGACAGCATCGGTCATCGCGTGGGTCCAGGTGGAGGCAGGGCAGACATGGAGCTGGCCGGCACGGCGGCAAGAGCGTGTTTGCCCGCGGTCAGCCACAGCGCGAACGCCAGCTCGCCGACGAGGACGGGCAGCATGACGGCCGGAAACAGCTGCTTGGCGAACGCCGGTGCCAGCAGCAGCGCGAAGCTGTTGAGCAGGTAGGCCAGCCCCGCCCCGGCGAGCAGCCAGCCCAGCACGCGCGGCGCCACGCCGCTGGACACGATCAGAGCGCCGCGGATGACGCAGGCGAAGCCGAAGAAGACCAGGCCGATGCCGAAACCCTGCCCGTGCAATTGCACGGCCAGCATCGCCAGCACGTCGCGCTGGCCCGGCAGGAAGGCGGCCGCCAGGCCGGGCGCCGTCGCGAACTCCAGCGCGGCCAGCAGTTGCACGCGGTTGGCGACGAGCACGGCGGTCTGCACGAGGTTCAGGCCCGTGGCCGTCAGCGCCCAGGTCTCGTTGACCGGCCGCAGCAGCCGCCACAGCACGACGATGACGGGCAGGTCCAACACCTGCATTATGAGGTCGGCGGCGAGGCCGAGTCGCCACAGCTGCGGCTGGGCCGCGATGTTCTGCGCGGTGGCGGTGGCATCGCCCGCCACGACGAGCGCGCCGCGCACGAAGAGCTCGCTCCATAGGCCGAGCGCAATGATGGCCAGGTAGCACAGGCCAGCGAGACGCAGCTCGCGGCGGCTGACGGGTTGGGACAGGACGGGCATGGGCGGTGGGTGGGATGCGCGACAGGACGCAACGCCGGGTAACAGTTTCTTGGCGGCACGGCAGGGACCTAGAGTAAGTCGTCCTCATCACTCCAGACATTCGCCATGTCCCGTCCGTCGCTCGCCCTCGCCACCCTCGTCTTGCTGCTGGCCGGTTGTGCCGCGGTGCGGGACGGACGGGGGCCTGGCGGCGGGAAGGAGTCACGCATGGCCCAGCCGGCGTCGGTGGCGGGCGTGGCGCAGGAGAGCTTCGGCAAGTCGCCATGGGGCCGCCAGGGCGAGTTCACGCTGAGCGGCCAGCGCGTGCGCTACGAGCGCGGCGCCGAGCGG
>Ga0307411_10000920_pt1 | contig 11189 bp, 13 predicted proteins | sample DK1Ometagenome_2_FD_203712 | JGI IMG/M metagenome (GOLD analysis project Ga0307411, IMG submission 203712) | Maize rhizosphere microbial communities from greenhouse at UC Davis, California, United States - DK15-O-1 | ecosystem: Host-associated > Plants > Roots > Rhizosphere > Soil | place: USA...
ACGATAGTTCCAGTGAGGACCGGTCAACGGCGGCAGCCAGGAATCTGGCGTGACGTTGCCGATACGTTCGAGATTGACCGCGAGCTCCTTCTGCTTGGCTTCGATCTGCAGCGCCGGATCGAGATGCTGCAAGGCGCAGCCACCGCATACCCCGAAGTGCGCGCAGCGTGGCGTGACGCGCGCCGGCGAAGGCTGCAACACCTCGACCAGCTCCGCCTCATCGTGACTCTTGTGGAAACTGCGGCGGCGGAACGTGACCTGCTCGCCCGGCAACGCGCCCGCGACGAACACGACCTTGCCGGCATCGCGCACCACGCCTTCGGCCTCGTGCGTGAGATCGGCTACCAGCCCGGTCTCGATATCGGCGACCTTCTTCAACGCGCGCACGCGATTGGCGTCCAGGCGGCAAGGAATTCGTCGAAATGGGGCTGGCCCGCGTCGGCGAGCCACGCGCGCGTGCGCGCGAGCTCGTCGGCGAGCCCGGTTTCGCTGAGCCGCCCGCGCATGAACTGGAAACGCAGGAACACCAGCCAGGTATTGATGACATCGGTCTCGCAGTAGTGGCGGATGCGCGTGAGCTCGCCGCGCAGGTACGCACCCCAGACCTGGGACCCATCGAACCCCAGCTTTCCGGGATAGCCGAGCAGCACGGCGGTGTCGGACAGCGAAGCACGCGCCCGTCCCTGGAAGCCGGAGAGCACGTCCATGAGGTCGAGATGACGCCAGTGGAAGCGGCTGAGGTAATTGTTGTAACGGAACGCCGTGTCCTCGTCGCCCAGTTCCCAGTAGCGAGGCGCGGCGACGTCGAGATGCAGCGCGCGGTACTGCAGGACCGGCAGATCGAAGCCGCCGCCATTCCAGCTCACGAGATCGGGCGAGAATTTCTCGATGCCGTCGAAAAAGCGCTCCACCAGCTCGCGTTCGGTCGCGGTTTCCTCGCCGAGGCTCCAGACGCGAAACCCTTCGCGCGAGCGGAACACGCAGGAGATGGCGACGATGCGATGCTGCAGGTGGGGCAGGAAATCGCTGCCGGATTCCTGGCGCGCGCGAGCCTGCATTGCCTTGCCCACTTCCTCGTCGGACAGCCCCTCGAGCCCGAACAAGCGTCGGCCAAAGGCGACGTCGGGCACGGTCTCGATATCGAATACGAGAGTGTTCACCGGCGCGTGCTCTTGCGTTTGCGCGCAGGTGTGCGTGACTTGGCGCGCGCGGGGGCGCGCGACCTCTTGCGCGGCGCCGTTTCGAGCACCGCCACCGCCACGATCAGACCTGCTTCATCCGTAAGCGTCACGTGACCTGCGCCGATGCCGAGCTTGCGGCGCATCTTCTCGCCGCGCGCGGAGTACACGACCTCGGGGCGTCCCCATGCGTTCTGCACGACGCCCACGTCGCGAATCCACATGCCATGCGCGAAACCGGTGCCCATGGCCTTGACGATGGCCTCCTTGGCGGCGAAGCGCATCGCGAGAAAGCGCTGCTTGCGTTTGGTGAACTCCATCTGCGCTCGTTCTTCGGGCAGCAGCAGCCGCGCCACGAAATGGTCCCCGAAGCGATCGTGGACTTTCTTGACGCGTGCCGCTTCGAGCACGTCGACGCCGATGCCGAAGATCAAGCGCGCGCTTCCTTCATGAGGGTCTTCATGTCGCGTACCGCGCTCTCGAGTCCCGAGAAGATGGCGCGCGCGATGATGCAGTGGCCGATGTTGAGCTCGACGATCTCGGTGATCGCCGCGACCGGCGAGACGTTGTGATACGTGAGGCCGTGACCGGCGTGCACCTCCAGGCCCAGGCTGGCGGCGCGCTTGGCCGCGCTCGCGAGCCGTTCGAGCTCTCGCGCTCGAGCGGAGCCTGTGGCCTCGGCGTAGGAGCCGGTATGCAGCTCGATCACCTGGGCGCCGGAACGTTTCGCGGCTTCCACTTGCGCCAGCTCCGGCGCGATGAACAACGCGACGCGGATGCCGGCATCGGCGAGCCTGCGGACGCCCTGCGCCACGCGCTCGGCACCGGCCGCCACGTCGAGGCCGCCTTCGGTGGTGATCTCCTGGCGGCTCTCGGGCACCAGGCAGACATCGTGCGGCCGTACGTCGATTGCGATATCGAGCATCTCGGCCGTGAGTCCCATCTCGAGATTCATGCGTGTCTGCAGGAGCGGCCGCAGTGCACGTACGTCGCGATCCTGGATATGCCGGCGATCCTCGCGAAGGTGCAGCGTGATGTTGTCCGCGCCCGCCTGCTCGGCCAGCAGTGCGGCATGCACCGGGTCCGGATAGGGCGCGCGCCGCGCCTGGCGCACGGTGGCGACATGGTCGATGTTGATGCCGAGTTCGATCGTGGAGCTCATGACGACTGCATACCTCGCCGCGCCATCGAACGCGCCACGTTGCGCGTCCTGAGTTCGCGGCCTTCGAGACAATGATCGAGCGCCTGGCGCAGCAGGCGCCGCGCGACGTCGAGCGCCTGCGAGTCGTCGAGCGACTCCTCGCGCAGCGCGAGCAGGCTGTGGCCCGAGTAGGCGCCGGGCGCGTCCTCGCGCACCTCGTACAGGCCCTGCGCGGGGCGGAACTGGTAGTGCACGCCAGCTGTCACGTCGAGCTCCAGGCCATAGCCGATGGATTCCAGCAGGCGCTTTTCGAACACGCGCAGCGCCGGTTCCGGATGCGATTCCACGCACAGGCGCCGCAACGCGCGCGCATAGTCCGCGAACAACTGCGGCTGCGGATCGTGGCGGGTAGTCAGGTTGATGATGAGCTCGTTCAGATAGAAGCCGCTCATGACCTGGCCCGGCGGCATCGGCAATGCCTCGCCCTCGCCTTCGGCACCGGTGAGCTGCGCGGCTTCTCCGCGGCCGCTCCACGACAGCAGCAACGGCCGGAAAGGCATGAGCAGCGGCGCCAGTTTCGACTTGGGTCCGCGTGCGCCCCTCGCGAACAGCGTCAGCCGGCCATGGCGCGCGGTGAAGACGTCGAGTATGCGGCTGGTATCGCGGTACTCGCGGTGATGCAGCACGTATCCGGGCTCGAGCGTGACGCGTTCGCGGGCTGCCATGAGGAGCGGGTCCTGGTCACTCCATCCCAAGCTGCGCGAGCGCGCGGGCGTCATCGGCCCAGTCTTCGCGCACCTTGACCCAGAGGTTCAGGTGCAGGCGCTTGCCGAGCCGATCGTTGAGCTCCTGGCGCGCCTTCTGGCCGATGCGCTTGAGGCGCGAGCCCTTGGCGCCGATGACGATGGGCTTCTGACCCTCGCGATCCACCCAGATCACGGCATCGATGACCAGCCGCCCTTCGATTTCCTCTTTCTTCTCGATCTCCACCGCGATGCCGTATGGCACCTCTTCCACGAGCTCCATCGTCAGCTTTTCGCGGATGGTTTCACTGATCTGGAAATCCTCACCGCGGTCGGTGCGTTGCTCGGGCGGGAACAGCTCAGGCGATTCGGGCAGGCGCGCGGCGATGACGTCCACGAGCCGGTCCAGGTTCACGCCCTTCTCTGCGGACACCGGCACCACGTCGAGGAAGGAATGGCGCGCGGCGAGTTCGGCGGTGAACGGCAGCAGTTTGTCCTTCTGCGGAACCTTGTCGACCTTGTTGATGACCACGATCGACTCGCGTCCGGAATCCCGGATGCGCTGGAGCACGGCTTCGTCTTCTTCACCGAAACGCAACGCCTCGACCACGAACACGACGAGATCCGCGTCCGCGAGCGCGGCCGCGGCGGTGCGGTTCATCGCGCGGTTGAGCGCGCGCCGTTCGCCGAGGTGCAGTCCGGGAGTATCCACGAATGCGAGCTGGACCCCCGGGCGGTTGAGCACGCCGAGTACGCGATGACGCGTGGTCTGCGGCCGCGAGGTCACGATCGACAGCTTCTCGCCCATCAGGGCATTGAGCAGGGTCGACTTCCCCACGTTGGGCCGGCCGACGATGGCGGCAAAGCCGGCGCGAAATGACGGGGACTCAGGCATGTTGTTCCAGTCTCACCAGGGCCGCCTGGGCGGCCACTTGTTCTGCGCGGCGCCGGCTCGGGCCCTCGCCTTCGGTCTCGAGTTGCAGATGGGGTACCGAACAACCCACCAGGAAGATCTGCGCGTGCGGCTCGCCACTGGTGCTCTTGACGGTATAGACCGGCAAGGGCCTGCCGCTGGCCTGCAGGTGCTCCTGCAGCTTCGTCTTGGCGTCCTTGAGTGTGGACGGTTCCGGCAGCGAGGCGATGCGCGATTCGAACAACGGCCCGATGCGCTCGCGCACCGCTTCGAGGCCGCCGTCCATGTACAACGCGCCACACAGCGCTTCGAATGCATCGGCGAGGATCGACTGCCGCCGGAAGCCGCCGGTCTTGAGCTCACCCGACCCGAGGCGCAACAACTCACCGAGCTGCAGCTCCTGGGCCACGCCCGCCAGCGGTTCCTCGCTGACCAGGCGCGCCCGCAGGCGCGAAAGATCGCCTTCGGTGGCGGTGGGAAATTCGCGGTACAGGCGCTCCGAGAGCAGCAGGTTGAGCACCGAGTCGCCGAGGAATTCGAGCCGTTCGTTGTTGGGCCCCTCGGCACTGCGATGGGTGAGCGCGACGACGAACAAGGCGCGATCGCGCGGTTCGTATCCCAGCCGGGCGGTGAGCGCCTCCGCCTGGCTGTCGGTTGTCGTGCTCATGTGCGCATGGGGGTCAGTTGATGACCACCTCTTCGTTGAACACCAGCAGCAGGTACATGTTGCTGAAGTAGTCGACTTGCCGCTCGTAATCGACCGTCATGGTCCAGAGGCCTTCCCCATTCTTGGTGACGGCGATTTCCTTCGGGTCCATGTCCACATAGCCGGTGTTGAAACTGCGGCCGAGCGCGCTGCGAATCACCTGCTGGGTCAGGGTTTCGTCGGTCGTGAGCTCGGAGGCGGTGCTCTTCATCGACTGAACAAGCTTGTAATGATCGAAATAGACCGGTCCGATGCGCAGCAGCGCATAGAACACCAGGACCACAGGGATCAGCAGGAAGATCCAGCCGATCATCGTCACGCCACGTTGTCTGTGCATATGCCCTCCCGGTTGCCGTTCACTGGATGCCATCGCCGATGCGGCTCCAGTTGACTACTTTGTCGCGCTGCAGGTCAAAATTGAACCAGATTCGCGTGGCTTTGCCGACCAGGTTCTCTTCCGGCACCAGGCCCCACCCGCGGCTGTCGTCGCTGTTGTCGCGGTTGTCGCCGATCATGACGTAATGTCCCTCGGGCACCACGCCAAACTGGAAATCCCCCAGGTCGCGCCCGCTCCCGGGTGAGGACTCGCGGCACACGCGCGCGATGTATGTCTTGCGGAACTGCTTGCGGTTGCAGACCGGCGGTGCGTCACCCGGGCCCAGGGCATACGGGCCTACCAACCCGTTCTGCGACCGGCACGAGAGCACCTGGTGGGTGTGGTCCCCGAGCTTCTCCTCCGACAGGGTGAGGTCGACGTAGCAGCCATCGGTGAAACGGCTCAACGGCTTGAGCTCTACCGTCTCGCCATTGATCACCAGGTGGTCGTCGTGCACCTCGATGCGGTCTCCGGGGAGGCCTACCAGCCGCTTGATGTAGTTGATGTCGGGATTCGGTGGAAAGCGGAACACCACCACGTCGCCGCGCTCCGGCTGGCCGATGTCGATGAACTTGCGGTTGGCGACCGGCCACCGCAGGCCGTACGCGAATTTGTTGACCACGATGAAGTCGCCATCCAGCAGCGTCGGCATCATGGAATCAGACGGGATACGGAACGGCTCGAAGATGAATGCCCGGACCACCAGCACGATGAACGCCACGGGGAAGAAACTGCGCGCGTAGTCCACGGTCCCCGGTTCCGCCAGGGTGATGGGCTGGGGTTTGGCCGCGGCGGCCTCGGCGTCGCGGCGGCGGCGGAAGAACAGGTGATCCACCAGCCACACCACACCGGTGCCGACCGACAGCAGCAGCAGCACGAGGCTGAAGTCCAGCGATTCGGCCGTGATCATGCGGATGATGACGGCGACGACGAGATACGGCAGCACCGCGTAGGCAACGCGCACGGGCACGGGATCCGGCGGGTTCGGCACGCCCGCCTGCACCGCGCGCTTCGGCGCCAGCAGCCAGCTGTCGATGAGGCACCACAGGCCGACCGGAATGGCGAGCCAGCTCGCCGGTACGGCGACGTCCTTCAGTAGTTCGACCAAGTCTTGCATGCGTGACTCTTGTTATTTGCCGACCTTGAGAACGGCGAGGAAGGCTTCCTGCGGAATCTCCACCTGCCCGAGCTGTTTCATGCGCTTCTTGCCTTCCTTCTGCTTCTCGAGAAGCTTTTTCTTGCGCGTGATGTCACCACCGTAACACTTCGCCAGCACGTTCTTGCGCAGCGCCTTGACGGTCGCGCGGGCGATCACGTGGCTGCCGATGGCTGCCTGCACGGCCACCTCGAACATCTGGCGCGGAATCAGCTCCTGCATCTTGTCGACGAGCTGCCGGCCGCGATCGTAGGCGCTGTCGCGGTGGACGATCAGCGCCAGCGCGTCGACCTTGTCGCCATTGATGAGCATGTCGAGCTTGACCAGCGGCGCCGCCTCGAAGTGGCTGAAGTCGTAGTCGAACGAGGCGTAGCCGCGGCTCGTGGACTTCAGGCGGTCGAAGAAATCCAGCACCACCTCGGCGAGCGGCATCTCGTATTGCAGCGAGACCTGGTTGCCGAGGTACAGCATTTTTTTCTGCCGGCCGCGTTTCTCGTTGCAGAGCTGCAGCACACCGCCGACGTGATCCGGCGGCACGAGGATGTTGGCGATGATGATGGGCTCGCGCAGCTCATCGATCTTGTCCACCGGCGGTAGTTTGGTCGGGTTGTCGACGAACTGGATTTCGCCGTCGACGGTCTTGACCTCGTAGATCACCGTGGGCGCGCTGGTGATGAGATCGATCTGGTACTCGCGCTCGAGCCGCTCCTGCACGATGTCCATGTGCAGCAGGCCGAGGAAGCCCACGCGGAACCCGAAGCCCAGCGCCCCCGACACTTCCGGTTCGTAGTGCAGCGCGGAGTCGTTGAGCCGCAGCTTCGACAACGCGTCGCGGAACTTGTCGTAGTCGTCGGCCACGATCGGGAACATGCCGGCGAACACGCGCGGCTGCACCTTCTTGAAACCCGGCAGCGGCTCGGCCGCCTGCTTGTGTTCGAGCGTGATGGTGTCGCCCACCGGCGCGCCATCGATCTCCTTGATGCCGGCGATCACGAAACCGACGTCGCCCGTTGCCAGCTCGCGCGCGGGAACCGACTTGGGAGTGAATCGCCCGAGCTTGTCGATCGTGTGCGCCCGGCCGGTCGACATCACGCGGATCTTGTCATTGACCTTGAGGGTGCCATTGACGATGCGGACCAGCGTGACGACGCCCACATAGTTGTCGAACCACGAGTCGACGATCAGCGCCTGCAGCGGCCCATCGGGATTTCCCTTGGGCTGCGGGATGCGCTCGATGAGGCGTTCGAGCAATTCCTCGACCCCCTCGCCGGTCTTGGCCGACACCTTGAGCGCGTCGTCGGCGGCGATGCCGATGATCTCCTCGATCTCCTTGATGACACGCGGCGGATCGGCCGACGGAAGGTCGATCTTGTTGATGACCGGCACCACTTCGAGGCCAAGCTCCGTGGCGGTATAGCAATTGGCGACGCTCTGGGCTTCGACGCCCTGCGAGGCATCGACTACCAGCAAGGCGCCATCGCAGGCCGCGAGCGAACGCGAGACTTCATACGAGAAGTCCACGTGCCCGGGGGTATCGATCAGGTTGAGCTGGTAGCGCTGGTTGTCGCGCTTCGAGGTGTAATAAAGAGTGACCGACTGCGCCTTGATGGTGATGCCGCGCTCCCGCTCGAGCTCGAGCGAATCCAGCACCTGGTCCTGCATCTCGCGCGACTCGAGCCCTCCGCAAATCTGGATGAAGCGGTCGGCCAGCGTGGACTTGCCGTGATCGACGTGCGCGATGATCGAAAAATTGCGGATGCGTTCCAAGGTCGGCCTTGCCGCGCCGGCGGCAAAAAAATTAGCGCGGAAGTATAGCCGGAGGGCGCCCGAGGAGCCGCAAAAGTTCGTTGGAATTCAGCGTGTAATGGCAAATCACGCTGTTGTCGAGCAACAGTACGGGGACCTTGAGGCCGAATTGGCGTACGAGATCAGGGTCGGAATCCACGTCGACCACGGTAACCGCCGGAATAACTGCGGTGCGTTCCAGCTCCGCCATTTGCTCGAGCATCTGCTCACAGAGGTGACAACCCTCGCGGCTCACCACCACGAGTCCCTCGGGCAGGGGCACGGGGGCAGCTAGTTGTTGCGCCGCTGGGGGGCGATGGACAGGGCCTTGCCCGCGCTCTCGCTCTCCGGCGACCGGGTGGTCGTGATGGTCGACTTCACCTGGGTGGCGATGAACTGCACCGTATTCGGCGGCACTTCGCCCACTGCGGTGACTTGGTGGCCGTCTACCACCGTGGAGAACGCCGAAGAAGATCCGACGCGCGCGGCACCCTGAGCGGGCCGGCTATCCGGCTTGCGCGGCTCGACGAACACGGATACCGAGGCGACACCGTCGGTGAACACGAGATGCGCCACGGGCTCGCTGGAACCGGGCATGGCCTGATTGGAGCGCGTTGCCATGCGGAAGCCGGGCGGCAGACGCATCGCTTCCCACAATGCCGGCGAGTCGACGCTGGCCACGCGACGCTCCGCTCGCAGCCAGCGGAAGTTCGAGGCGTCCATCTGCGGTTTGAACATGGAATCGGGAATACGCTCGGGCAGATCGATGCTCGAGAACAGGATCTGTTCGATCACCTGTCCGGAGGCATCGCACAACTGCGTCTTGAGCGGCATGTAGGTTTCCTGGTCGATCCACAGCCGGTAGCCGTAACGGTATTCGTCACGCGGATGCAGCGCGACCACGCGCGTGGTGCGGCCCATGAGGCGCTCGCGGTCGCCGCCGCGGATCTCGTACACCTTGCTGTCGCCGCCATCGGCCAGCGACGGCAACGCTCCCAGCAATGGCCCGCTCGCGGAGCGGCGCTCGACCAGCACTTCACGCCGGTCGGGGAAGTAGCAGGTGAGCTCCTCGCCTTCGCGGATGAATTCGCGGCCCGAAGCATCGAGCGACTGCAGGCGCTCGGATACATCCCGCCCGCGAACTCGATGAATGATGCGCAAGGTTTCGGCACGCGTGCCGCGCACGTGCGTGAACACACCGACGTAGTTGCGGGTGGTCAGCGCCTTGTTCATGCGCTCCAGCCATTCTTCGGGTTCGGCGCCGAGCGCGATCCCCGCGGCGAACAGCATCGACAAGGTCGCGAACAACGCGATGTTGTGACGCGAGACGGCGCGATGCGCATCAATTCGCATCGTCTTCCTCCGCCGGATCGGCAGCGGGAGCGGTGGCATCCCCACCTTCTGCCCCGACGATGCCCAGCAACGCCATGCGGCGTGACAATGGGCCTGAATATTCGCTGTGCGCGACAACGTAATTCGCGAGCCGCGCTGGCGGCACGATGTTGGTCGAGGAGCTTGGCGCGGGTGTGCTGTAGACGCCCGGTTCGCCATTGGAACGCGGTGCTTCGACCACCGGCGCGGAATTCATCGCAACGGTGGCGCCCGGGATATCGGGGGTGAGCACGATGGTCTGCGGAGCGGTGATGCCGGCCTGCTGCAGTTCCACCGGTTCCTGGATGCCGCGCAGCCAGAAGATGGAGACGGCCGCGACGCCGGCCGCAATGCTCGCGCCGGCCGTCGGCCAGGCGAACCGCGTCCAGCGCGAGCTGCCGCGTGCGCCTGCCGTGGCAGCGGACTCAGTGCGCGGATTCCCGTCGACCGGGACACCTTCACCGTACGTGGTTTCCTGAGCGATGACCGACTGCACGCGCCAGGCCACGCGATCGTGAAGGGCGACGCCCCGTTCGGCGCGCAAGGCAGCGCCCATGATGGAGAAGCGGGACCACTGGGCGCGCAGCGCCTCGTCGCGAACCAGACGTCGTGCGAGCAGTTCACACTCGGCAGCCGGCAGCTCGCCATCGAACATGGCGGAGAGCTGACTGTCTCGCTCCACTTGCCGCTCTTCGGTCATACCATTTCCTCGGTGCGGCCCAGGCCGCCTTCAAAAACTTCGCGCAGCCGTTTGTCGATGGCTTCACGCGCTCTGAAAATCCGTGATCGCACGGTGCCCACGGGACATTCCATGGCAGCGGCGATCTCTTCGTAACTCAGGCCATCCAGCTCGCGAAGAACGATGGCCGTCTTGAGTTCCTCTGGCAAACCTTCGATGGCGGAGTTCACGATGCCGCGAATTTCTTCCGTGAGAGCCATGCCTTCCGGCGTATCCGGATCCTGAAGCCGGGTTTGCACGCTGTGCGACTCCTCGGGGTCGGTGAGATCGAGGTCGTAGGCGATGGGGCTGCGGTCACGCGAAGCGAGGCTGTTCTTGGCGGTATTGATGGCGATGCGATACATCCACGTATAGAAGGCACTGTCGCCCCGGAACTGCGGCAGCGCGCGATAGGCCTTGATGAAGGCTTCCTGCGCGATGTCTTCCGCCTCCGCCGGGTTTCGCACGTAACGCAACACCAGCTTCACCACCTTGTGCTGGTACTTGCGAACCAGCAGATCGAACGCGCTCTTGTCACCGCGCTGCACGCGTTTGACGAGAACCAGGTCACTCTCTTCAGTCGTCACAGGAGCACCCCGGCTCCTTGCGAGCTGAATAGACCCTGAACGCCCGCGAAAGTTTCGTCGTGGACGGTGTCTAATCGAATGATTTTCAACGGCGCGTGATGCACTTCAAACCTTGGGGCGCGATGGTAACAGCTCCCCCCGGCGGTACAGCGCCAGGTGCCGGGCGAGCCGGCGGCTTGCGAGTGGCTCCAGCGTGGAGGCATCCACCACCGCTCCCAGGCGCCCCTCCGGGGTATCGAAGCGCAGTATCCACAGCCGGACCCCGTAGCGCTGGCAGCCGGGTGCTGGAATCGCCGTCAGTCGTCGGGCGCGTTCTCCTGCCTCGACCACGAACAGCGGCCCGGCGCTCCATTCCACGGCACGCAAGGCGCGCACACCGCGCAACCAGACCGTCCGCCGGAGCCAGAACCAGCCGTGGAGCATCAGCACGGCGCTGAGAGTGATTCGTATTGCCCAAGGCAATGCGGCCGCCGCGAGGATTGCGGACACCGCCAGCAGCAACCATGCGCTCCAGC
>Ga0307411_10000922_pt1 | contig 11181 bp, 7 predicted proteins | sample DK1Ometagenome_2_FD_203712 | JGI IMG/M metagenome (GOLD analysis project Ga0307411, IMG submission 203712) | Maize rhizosphere microbial communities from greenhouse at UC Davis, California, United States - DK15-O-1 | ecosystem: Host-associated > Plants > Roots > Rhizosphere > Soil | place: USA...
AACTCTGTGCTTTAGCAAGCACGGCTTATGCAAATCAATTTGGTGAGACATAAAATTGGTTGAAATGACAGGCGCAAAAGCGTTGATTCAAGCCCTAGAGAAAGAGGGCGTAGACATAGTCTTTGGACTTCCGGGAGGAGCGAACCTGCCGATATACGATGCGTTGGTAGATGCAAACTTCAGGCATATCCTAGTAAGGCATGAACAATCGGCTGCTCACATGGCGGACGGCTACGCCAGAATAAAGAGAAAGGCCGGTGTATGCTTTGCAACCTCAGGTCCAGGGGCCACAAATCTCATTACAGGCATTGCCACTGCATATGCTGATTCTTCTCCAATTGTAGCCGTAACTGGTCAGGTGCCGCTTGCCATGATAGGCAAGGATGCCTTCCAAGAGACAGACATTATCGGCGTGGCAAACCCCTGCACAAAATACTCATTCCAACCAAGGGCTGCCACCGAAATTCCAGAAATGATCAAAAAGGCGGTATACATTGCAGAGAGCGGCAGGCCCGGCCCAGTACTTGTTGATATTCCCAAGGACGTGCAGCAGGCAACAGCCGACATGAAGTTTCCAGAACTTATCAAGGTTAGAGGCTATAATCCAAACATAGAGGCAGACCTCTCAGAGATGGTCAAGGCAGCCGAGCTCTTGCTCAACGCCGAGCGGCCGATAATAATGGGAGGCGGCGGCGTAATCCTTTCAGGAGCTTTTTCGGAGCTCCAGGCTCTTGCAGAGCTCGTCAAGATACCCGTTGTGACTACGTTCAAGGGCAAGGGCGCATTCCCTGAGAACCACCCGCTTGCCATGGGACCGATAGGGATGCATGGCCACGCAGAAGCTAACAAGATAATCCTAGAGGCAGACTGTATCGTGGCTGTAGGTGCAAGATTTTCAGATAGATCTGTCGGCAAATTTGACGAGTTCGGTAAGGGTATGAGCATAATTCATATGGACATTGACCCGGCGGAGATCGGAAAGAACAAATCAGTAGACATTGCACTGGTAGGTGATGTAAAGTCCTCGCTTCGCACGCTTGTTAAGATGTTATCAAAGAAGATGATTAAAAAAGACCCAGACAACCCGTGGCTGAAGCGTAGGAAAGAGCTTATACAGTACTATGCTGAAACCCTCAAGGACTACCCAAAGGAGATAACGGCGAGAAAGTCGCTCAAGAAATTGCGCGAGTTGTTGCCGGCTAATGCTATAGTCACTACAGAAGTAGGCCAGTGCCAAATGTGGACATCTCTGCACTTTGACGTGATAACGCCTGGCACGTTCTTCAGCTCGACCGGCCTTGGCACGATGGGCTTTGGGTTTCCAGCTTCAATAGGGGCCAAGGCTGCCAGACCGAACGTTCCTGTAGTCGATATCGCTGGTGACGGATCGTTTAACATGACTGAAAACTCACTTGCGGTGTCGGTACTTGATAAGCTGCCCGTAATAGTATTCCTCATGAACAACTACATGCTTGGAATGGTGGCCCAGTGGCAGCGCACATTTTACAACAGACGCTACAGTGGAGTACATCAGCACAACTGCCCCGACTATGTCAAGATAGCCGACGCATATGGCGCTCAGGGCATAAGAGCAGAATCGATGCATGAGCTTGAGAAAGCCATCAAAGCGGCGCTCAAATCTGACGTGGCAACAGTAATAGACATCCCAATTGATCCCGAGGAAGACGTCTACCCATTTGTAGCACCCGGCACTGGCCTCAAGGACATGATTGTAGGAGCGTAATGGAAAATTGTTTGCAACTAGCGTCCAGAAAGAATCATGGCACATTGTGTCTGCCCTTGTCGAAAACAAGCCCGGTGTCCTCTTCAGGGTCACTAACCTCTTCAGGGCGCGCAGTTTTAACATCGAAAGCATTACAGTGGGATCAACTGAGCAACAGGACCTCTCTAGAATGACGATAACCACTAACAGCGATGAAAAGACACTTGATCAGTTGGTAAAGCAATTGCGCAAGCTCATAGACGTTATAGAAGTAAAGGTGCTCGACACAGACAGGACAGTATATCGTGAGCTTGCGCTCATCAAGATCAAGGCAGTTGATCCGACAACAAGAAGTGAGATAGTCAACTATGCTACTGTATTTCGAGGCAACATCTTAGACATTGGTAAGGAGACAATAACAGTCGAGATAACTGGCACACCCGATAAGATAGATGCATTTAAGAATCTAGTGGAGCATTATGGAATTGCACAGTTGTCAAGAACCGGAGTTTCAGCCCTTCCTAGAGGTGGAGTGGAGAGTTGAACGCGTCTAGAAAATCATTGAATAACGCCGAAAGTATTAAGATCTTTGATACTACTCTTAGAGACGGCGAGCAGACGCCTGGTGTGACGATAACACCAGACCAGAAGATCCAGATCGCGATCCGGCTAGATGAACTTGGGGTCGATGCAATAGAGGCAGGGTTTCCAATAGTATCGCATGGCGAGATGCAGGCGATCAAGGCTATAGTAAAGCAAGGATTGAAGGCTGAAATTTTTGGCCTTGCTCGCGCAAGTCAGATCGACATTGATAGTGCTATCAAATGTGACTTGAAATACATTCATACTTTCATAGCAACTTCTGACATTCATATGCAGTATAAGCTGAAGATGACGCGTCAGCAGGTCTCTGAGAAGGCAATTAGCGCAGTAGAATATGCTAAAAAACATGGCTTGCACGTAGAGTTTTCAGCAGAGGATGCAACAAGATCTGACAGGCAGTTCCTGCTTAAGGTGTTCAAGGAGGTAGCAGGGGCAGGTGCGGACAGGCTGGACATACCTGATACCGTGGGCTATGCAATTCCGCAATACATTGCCGACCTTGTAAAAGAAGTCAAGCAAGCTACAAGGCTCCCAATAAGCGTCCACTGCCACGACGATTTTGGCTTTGCAGTTGCTAATTCGATAGCAGGTGTAAGCGCCGGCGCTGCATGCGCGCATGTCACCATAAACGGTCTTGGTGAGCGTGCTGGCAACGCATCGCTTGAAGAATTTGTAATGGCGCTCCAATGCTTGTACGGCAAAAAGCACAACATCAAGACACAGTTGCTCTATGAAACTTCTAAGTTCGTTTCAAACACTATGGGCATAATTGTACAGCCAAACAAGGCGATAATTGGTGAAAACGCCTTTGGCCACGAATCGGGAATTCATACTCATGGCATCATCAGCAATCCACTTACCTATGAGCCTATAAGCCCCGAGCTTGTGGGCAGGAAAAGGTGGCTCCAAGCTGGCAAGCATGCTGGCGCACATGGCATCAAGGCGATGCTTGAAGAGTTTGGTATCAAGCCGACTGACGAGCAGCTTCATATCATAGTGGAGAAGCAAAAGAACATAGCCGACAATGGTAAGCCCATTACTACATCGGAACTATTGTCAATAGCCGGCGGGGTAATGGATAACAACAAATTTGAAGAAAAGTTCAAGCTCTATGACTTTCACATCGTCACTGGGATGAACATCATACCGACTGCTGTGGTAAGGCTCAACGCCAACGGCAAGGATTTCATTGCATCAGACATTGGTGTTGGTCCGGTTGATGCAGCGCTAAAAGCGATACAAAAGATATCAGGAGAAATGGCAAATGTGAAGATAAGAGAATATAGGCTTGACTCAATAACGGGAGGCTCTGACGCGCTTGCAGAAGTTACAGTCAAAGTCGAGGACAAGAACGGGAACGTCGTATCTGCACGCAAATCGGGCGAAGACATTGTAGTTGCATCCGTACAAGCAATGATGGACGCAATCAATAAAGTACTGCTAAAAAAGGTCCTCTACTCCAAAAGCTAGATACTGCAGCTCTAACATAGGGTATCCAATTGGCAAGATATGATATTTCCCTCCTCAAGGGAGATGGCATTGGGCCAGAGCAGACAGCGGCAGCAAAAAAGATCCTTGAAACGATAAATGACAATTCCCAAACAAAATTTGACATACATGAAGTCGAATCCGGCGACAGTGCGCTTGCCAAGTTTGGCAAAGCATTGCCGGAATCGGCTCTAGACATCATCAAGAAATCGCAAGCGTGCCTAAAGGGGCCAGTTGGCGAGACCGCGGCTGATGTGATAATCGTTCTTCGTAGGATGTTTGACCTTTATGCAAATGTCAGGCCGGCCAAGTCGTATCCTAATATTCCGAGCATCTCAAGCAACGTCGACCTTGTCACCGTAAGGGAAAATACGGAGGACGTCTACCTTGGATGGGAGTTCAATACAGACGAAAACACAGTAGTGGCACTCAGAGTTACATCAGAGCAGGCCAGCAGGAGGATCGCAGAATATGCCTTCAAGACAGCGATAATGCGTAACAACAAGCTTAGAGTAGTCGCAGTGCACAAGGCCAATGTCCTACGCAAGGGAGATGGGTTGTTTTCTGCAGTGTGCAGGTCAGTTGCCAAGAACTACCCGAAGATTCAGTACAGTGAATTATATGTCGACGCAGCATCGATGAACTTAATCCGCAACCCAGAGGAATTTGATGTTATTGTCACCACTAACTTGTTTGGCGACATACTGTCTGACGAAGCTGCTCAGGTGGTCGGAGGGCTTGGCATGGGACCAGCTGCCAACATTGGAGATCAGTTTGCTCTCTTTGAGCCAGTGCATGGCGCTGCATTTGACATCGCAGGAAAGAACGCTGCCAACCCTTCCTCTATCCTTCTGTCTGCAAAGATGATGCTCGAATGGCTCTCCGATAAATATGGCGATAGAAATTTGATGGCAGAAGCTAGACGGATAGAAGATTCCATTGTCAGTATGCTCAAGCAGGATAAAAAGACAAAAGATATCGGCGGCAAGCTCTCTACTACCGAATTTGCAGCACTTGTAGCAAAGGCGATGTATTAGCTAACCTCTTGCTTTAATCTGATTGTCAAGACCTGAATGCCTGCAGACAGACAACTCCGTAATTGAAGCTACAATAGGGTGAGAATATCGAGTCAATACTTATCTAACAATGACTTCAATAAGGGTAGCTTAGCCACTAGGTATCACAGATAAGATTTCAGTGCTCAGAATTGGCAATTATTATCTACACCTTCTAGTGGCTCTATCTTCTCTAATGTAAGACCAACTTTAGGCGGGTAGGCCTTCCTTGACGTGCATAAGAAACATTCTCAATAGACGCTTTCTATATTTCTTTTTCAAATACAGTATTATTAAGAGCCTCTAGGTGCCTTTTTTTGCCACGCAAGAAACATGAATATAAAAGGAATGGTCATGACAGCAGTCGCTATCAGGACAGGCTGGAATGCGCTCGGGTCGACGTCTATGCCGGCGAGCTTCATAAATGGCAAAGGGAATACGGTGTAGAGCCAGAAAGCCACAATGATTCCTATGAGGTAGTAATTTCTCTTCAATAGAGTCGTGAACCCAAGCCTATCTATCTTTTTCCTGTCGCAGCTGATGCATTTAGTAGTGTAGCCGGACACATCTGCTGGGACAGTGCATGACGTACATACCCTACTTTCACAAAAGTAGCATTTTCTCTCAGCAAACCGCGAGCCACAAATGGCACAGCGTTGTTGTTGTTGTTGGTCAGCCATTGTACAACGTTATATTACCATGAGCTTCCCAACAATATTACTCTATCCTGTGTAAAGCAAAACTTAAATTTGCTAATCTTGACAGTTGGTAAGGGTTCAAAAAATTCCTACACTTAAACAGACATACACGGGATATGCTGCCAAGCTGATGCTAGAAGATGGTACTGTTTTTGATGGCACTGGCTTTGGCTATCCCTCAGGAATTGCTGGCGAAGTAGTGTTTAACACTGGCATGGTCGGCTATACAGAAACTCTGACGGACCCTTCTTACAGGGGTCAGATATTGTGCCTTACCTATCCGCTTGTGGGTAACTATGGGGTGCCAAGCTATGACATAAAGGACGAGTATGGTCTGCCCAAGTTCTTTGAGTCAGATAGGATTCAGGTCAAAGGATTGATTATTCATGATCTATCTGACATTGCAAGCCACTGGAGCTGCATAAAGACACTCGATCAATGGCTTTACGAGGAAAAGATGCCGGGGATCTATAATATCGACACAAGAGAGCTGACGAAAAAGTTAAGGAAGCATGGAGTCATGATGGGCGCAATTGTTGTGTCTGAAAAAGCCATTAATGAATCCCTCTTGAAGAAGATGCTTGCAAGTGCCAAGTACGAGGGATTGAACTTTATGCCAGAGGTTTCGACAAAGGGGGCTCAAGAGTATGGCGACAAGGGCAAGGACTGCGTCGTGGTGCTTGACACCGGCGTGAAATATAGCATCATACGCAATATCATGCGCACGGGGTATAGGGTTGTCCGGCTGCCCTGGAATGCAACGTATGAGCAAACGATGTCATATAACCCAAAGGGGGTGGTGATAAGCAATGGGCCAGGCGACCCCAAGGTCTGCACTAGTACGATCAAGACTGCTTCAAAGTTGATCAATATGTCTACTCCGACTCTTGGCATCTGTCTTGGCAACCAGATCCTTGCGCTTGCAGGCGGCGCCAACACTTACAAGTTGAGATTCGGCCACAGAGGTCAGAATAAGCCATGCGTGAATTTGCGTAACAACCAGGTGTATGTGACTAGCCAGAACCATGGCTACGGGATTGACCCAAAGAGCCTTGACAAGACGGGCTTTAAGGTTTGGTTCTCAAATGCTGACGACAATACAGTTGAAGGGTTTGAGCACAAGAGCAAACCGATAATTGCTGTCCAATTTCATCCCGAAGCATCGCCGGGCCCCTATGATTGTATGTTTGTGTTCGACAGGTTTAGAGAAATTATTGCCAACGGTATGAGGGACGAAACAGATCCAGAAGAAGCTGCACAGCTGCAGTCTGTGAAAAAAACAACAACAACAAAGCCTTTGAAAAAATTTGTAATAAATAAAAAAAATAGGAGGGAGAAAGATCGCCAAGAAATGAAACAATAAAGAAAGTTCTTGTCCTCGGAAGCGGGGCAATCAAGATCGGAGAGGCAGGCGAAAGCCAGCACTAATAACTGGCCGCAAATTCGACTACTCCGGTTCTCAATGCCTCAAGGCACTTGCCGAGGAGGAAATAAAGAGCATCCTGATAAATCCTAACATTGCGACTATCCAGACTGACACGCGCTTTGCAGACAGAGTGTACCCTATTCCAATAAATACAAGTTACGTGGAGAGAGTTATCGAGGTAGAGCGGCCCGATTCAATAATGTTGGGCTTTGGCGGTCAGACAGCCCTCAACTGCGGGGTCTCACTGCACGAGCAGGGCATCCTCCAAAAATACGGCATAACGGTTCTTGGCACCTCTATCAGAGGAATAAACATCACTGAAGACAGACAGCGGTTCAAGGAAGCCATGATAAAGAGTGATGTGCCAGTGTTACAGAGTTTTGCAGTCAATTCGCTACAGGAAGCCTTCAGGGCAGCTAATGACATTGGCTACCCTGTCATCATCAGAGTAGCGTACACGTTGGGCGGCAGGGGTGGTGGTGTCGCACACAATGAGTATGAACTGCAGGAAATTGTGCAGCGAGGTCTTAATCTCAGCATGGTTCATCAAGTTTTGATAGAGCGTTATGTCTGGTACTGGAAGCAAATTGAGTACGAGGTGATGCGCGATTACAAGGGGAACAGTGTGATCGTATGCAACATGGAAAATGTTCTTGCAATGCGTGTCCACACTGGCGATAACATCGTCATCGCGCCATCCCAGACGCTCAACAACTATGAATATCATATGCTGCGCTCAGCAGCCATTAGGGCGACTAGCTACTGTGACATTGTTGGTGAGTGCAACATCCAGTTTGCCCTTGATCCAACATCAGAACAGTTTGCCGCTATCGAAATAAATGCAAGACTATCTCGCTCATCAGCCCTTGCAAGCAAGGCAACCGGCTACCCTCTTGCATACATGGCGGCCAAGATTGCCCTAGGGTATTCGTTGCCTGAACTCATTAACAAGATCACAAAAGCCACGACTGCATGCTTTGAGCCATCGCTTGATTATGTTGTGCTCAAAATGCCGAGATGGGACTTCTCAAAGTTTGAGCTTGTTAAGCGCAAGCTTGGCAGCACGATGAAGTCGGTTGGTGAAGTCATGGCCATTGGCAGAACCTTTGAAGAAGTGGTGCAAAAGGCGATTAGGATGTGCGACATCGGCAAAGACGGCCTTGTCGCAAATGCAAATTTGTTGCCTCAGCCTACGGCTGAAGACATTGAAAGGATCGAGCTGGCGCTCATACATCCAACTGACGAGATAATATTCGCAGTCGTTGAGTCCATAAAGGCAGGCCTTACGATTGCACGCATCAATCAATTGTCAGGAATCGATCCATGGTTTTTGCTCAAAATAAAGAATATAGTCGATATGGAAGATAATATCCTCCGTAAATCCAACAGCTTTGACGAGCAGATGATAAGGAAGGCGAAAAAGATGGGATTTTCGGACAAGCAGCTGGCGCGCTGCCTCAATCTTGAGGAGATGCAGGTTCGTAACCTGCGGCAGAAATTTAACATCAGGCCGGTCGCAAAGCAAATAGACACGCTGGCTGCAGAATGGCCAGCCAAGACCAACTATCTCTATTTGTCGTACGGCGGCGAGACTGACGACGTCAAAGTGAAGGACAGCAATAAGAGTAGGATGATAGTGCTGGGCGCTGGCCCCTACAGGATCGGAAGCAGCGTCGAATTTGACTGGGGAACTGTCAACACAGTGTGGGGCCTCAAGGAAAATGGAATCAAGGAAATTTCAGTCATCAATTGCAACCCGGAAACAGTCTCAACGGACTATGATATCTGCGACAGGCTCTACTTTGAAGAGCTGACGCTAGAGCGTGTGCTGGATATCTGTGAGAAGGAAAGGCCAACTGGAGTAGTCACATGTGTCGGTGGTCAGACGGCAAACAACCTAACACCTAAGTTGGCAAAATGCGGAATCAATATTGTCGGTACTAGCAGCGAAAATGTTGACAGGGCAGAAGACAGGGCCAAGTTTGGACAATTGCTAGATATACTTAAGATAAAGCAGCCGGCGTGGAGAAAATTCACCTCACTTGCAGAAGCTAAGGAATTTGCAGACACCGTCGGTTACCCTGTGCTTGTCAGACCATCCTATGTACTTTCAGGTGCAGCAATGAAGGTAGTATGGGGCGAGCAGCAGCTAGAGGGCTTTCTGACTGACGCAACAAACATCAGCCCGGATCATCCGGTTGTCATTAGCAAGTTCCTCCAAGACGCTGCAGAGGTCGAAGTAGATGCAGTATCAGACAGCAACGAAGTTATCATTGGCTCTATTATTGAACACATCGACAATGCGGGTACCCACTCTGGCGACGCGATAATGAGTATACCTCCTTGGCGGCTCGATAGGAATACAATCGATACCATCACAGACTACAGCGTCAGGATAGGCAAGGCTCTCAATGTCAAAGGCCCCTTTAACATACAATATCTGATTAAAGATGAAGAAGTACTGGTGATAGAGGCAAATGTTAGAGCATCACGCTCGATGCCTTTTGTGTCCAAGTTCGTAGGCTATAATATTATCAACCTTGCTGCAAAAGCAATGATTGGCAAGCCGCTTCCGCCCGCTGCTAGGGACCTGTGGCTCAAGACTACGGGCTTTGGGATTAAAGTGCCTCAGTTCTCGTTCATGCAGCTTGAAGGTTCAGATGTGGTGCTTGGAGTAGAGATGCAGTCAACTGGCGAAGTTGCATGCTTTGGCAATAGTTTCTATGATGCATTGTCCAAAGCATACATGGCAGCAGGCTATTCTCTACCGCTGTCAGGATCGGCACTAATAACCGTGGGTGGACAAAAGAACAAAGAGAAATTGCTGCCTATAATATCGCTCATTACGTCCATGAACTACCGAATTATGGCTACGGAGCACACAGCAGAATTCATAGAGAATAATAACTTTAAGGACATACAATTGGTCTACAAGATAAGTGAGCCGGATCGCAAGCCCAATATCGCCGACTTATTGTACGAACGCAAGATCAACTTTATCATAAACATTCCAGCCACGTCTACGATTGAAAAGTATGTAGGCATGCTCTATGACGAGTACCAGATAAGAAGAAAAGCAGTTGAAATGGGCATACCTGTTTTAACGACATTTGAAGCAGCAAGCTCATTTATCAAGACACTCCAGTGGCTGCGTAATAACACCCCGACCATAATGCCACTTAAAAGTTACATCAGGCTGGAATAACCACAAATCCTAGAAAAAATTCGATTATGACCTTGTAGGTATATATCTATGGTTGATCCTGGTTGACAGAACCATTACGTCATGAGTTGAGTTTCTTTCATCTGAGGATGCATTTTCACTGTGCGACATGAGAGGAAGGACCTTTGTCAGCCATAATTGAAGAAATCAATTAAAGAGTATTGGTCAAATATCTTGTCATGCTCATCAGATGCGTATCTGAGACATATAATGCTGCTTTAAGACATTGTAAATTATTTTGCCACGCTCCAAGCAAGATACCATAGATAAAATGAAAGATTGCCCTGTAGAAGGCAAGAATAGCTGTGGCTATTAATACACGGCCTGTTCTAGTGGAAACACCATATCTATTTTATAAAATGCGTGGAAGGAGCGCTGCATCGCCTACAATCGAGCCGTCAAGCGTTACAACGATGCACTTCTTCACGCCATGCTGCATCACTCTTGTGAGTATGGGCGAAAGGGACTTATGATATAACTTTTCGCCAGTGGCATAAAGATATGGATTAAAGGTTGGTACTACTATGATGTCAAGCATTCCCTTCTCCGCAAAAATATTTTCCTTTCTTGCCTGAATATATAGCCATACCCGCTCGCCGTTTATCACACTCCCTTTTTTCAAAAATACAGGATGTACATGCCCCATCACTATCCGCTTGACATGTCCTCTAACATCAGAAGGCATACTGTGGCCGTGCACCAAAAGCGTATCGTCAAGCGTCATGCCCTTGCTGGTTATCATGTTCACATTCATTGGAACCAGTTGCCCAATGTTGCTATCGTGATTGCCCGGCACAAGGTAGACATCCGTCTTGGCTGACAGCTGCTTCAAGAATAGTGGCACAGTATCCCATTCTTGTCTGCTTATTGAGCCAACCGTATGCTTGATGTCGCCTAGCAATATGATGCTATCTGCATGCTCTGACTGGACAAGATCTAATAGTTCAGCAACCATGTCAGAGATA
>Ga0307411_10000923_pt1 | contig 11174 bp, 11 predicted proteins | sample DK1Ometagenome_2_FD_203712 | JGI IMG/M metagenome (GOLD analysis project Ga0307411, IMG submission 203712) | Maize rhizosphere microbial communities from greenhouse at UC Davis, California, United States - DK15-O-1 | ecosystem: Host-associated > Plants > Roots > Rhizosphere > Soil | place: USA...
CCACCGGCTCTCGCCGACGGCGCCCGCCGCCGGCGCGCTGGTGTCCGACACGGACGAAGACGTCGACTACGTGTCGGTGCAGTCGGTGCTCGACACGCTGCTGGCCATCCTCGCCTGTCTGGCATTCGGCAAGGTACTGGCGCGCGTCGTTGCCGGCACCGGGTTCATCCTGCCCGACTTCCTGTTCTGCCTCCTGTTCGGCGTGGTGATTCGCAACACGGCCAACTTCGTCCCCAAGCTGGCGATCAGCCGGTCCACCGTGGACCTGCTCGGCGGCGTGTCGCTGTCGCTCTTCCTGGTCATGGCGCTGATGGGCATGCGGCTCGTCGACCTCGTGAGCCTTGCCGGACCGCTCTTCGTCATCCTCGGCCTGCAGCTCGTGGCGATGGCGCTCTACGCCGTGTTCGTCACCTTCCGGGTCATGGGTCGCGACTACGATGCCGCCGTGCTCGCGGCGGGCCATGTCGGATTCGCGTTGTCCTCCACCGCGGCGGCGCTCGCCATCATGAAAACGATCACCGAGCGGCGCGGCGCCTCGCCGCTCGCGTTCCTGATCGTCCCGATGGTCGGCGCGTTCTTCATCGACATCGCCAACGCGCTGCTGATCCAGGGCTATCTCGCCCTGCCGCTCTTTGGATTTCCGCAATGAGCCTCGCACCCTATCGCATCACCCCCGCTGTCCTGCTCCTCGTGCTGGCCGCCTCCGCTTGCCAACGTGGCGTCGACGAGACGCGCGTGCGGGCCGACCTGCAGGTCAAGCTCGATCGCGACGTCAAGACAAAGCTGTTCGAGGTGGTGGCGCTCCGCCGTGAAGGCAGCGCCCCACTGGCGCCCGCGGGCACGGACGCCGCGCGCGTGATCGTGTACTTCAACACCACGCTGCGCCTGGCGCAGGACTACAGCTTCGGATCGTGGGAGCAGCTCGGCCCCTCGAGCGTGGCGTTCGCCCTCGGCGCCACAGACAATGGCGTCTTCGGCCTGCAACCGCAGAACCGCGCCGGTGACCTGGTGCGCGCGTACGGCAGCGCCATCTACGAACGCACCGCCGACGGCTGGACGCCGGTGACGGCCGAACCGTCGGGCACAGTCGCGAGCCCGAACATCGAGGGCACGGCGCCGCCCTCCCGCTCGAAAGAGATGATCGACAAGCTTGCCGCGATGGTGGAGCTGCCGCCGCCGGGCGTGCCTTCGGCCGACGACGTGATCATCGCCGAGGAACTGGAGCGCGCATCGGAAAACATCGAGCGCCGCGTGCAGCGCCGCTCGCACACGTTCACGCTGGCGAGCGGGCCCGAGGACAGCGAGTACGCGCGGTTCGCTGCGTCGCTCATCGCCGAGATCAACAAGGTTGCGCCGGCGACGAAGCTCCGGCAGCGCTACTCGCAGGGCAGCGTGGACAACGCGTGGCTGCTCGCGCGCGGCGAGGCCGACTATGCGCTCGTCCAGGGCGACGTCGCCGCCGCGGCGCTGGCCGGCGAGGGTGTGTTCGCGCCCGGTGCGCCGCTGGCCACCCTGCGTGCCGTCGGCGGCCTCTTTCCCGAGGCGATCCACGTCGTGGTCCTGCCCGACTCGCCGATCCGGGAGATCGCCCAGCTGCGCGGGCGCCGCGTGGAGATCGGCGTGCCCGCCTCCGGCACACGCTTCGATGCGCTTGGCGTGCTCGCCGCGCATGGGTTGCAGCCCACCGATCTCGGCGAGACGCGCGAGGACGGGCCGAACGAGGCGATCGACCGCCTGCGCCGACGAGAGGTGGATGCGGTGTTCGTGACCGCCGCCGCGCCTGCGCGGCCGCTGCAGCAACTCGCCGCCGGCCCCGGCCTGCGCCTGCTGCCGATTAGGGGCACCGCGCTCGAGCGGCTCGTCGAGAAGGTCGCGGGGCTGACCCCGCTCACCCTACCCGCCAACACCTATCCGCGACAGAAGGAGTCGGTCGCGACGGCCGCCTCCGCGGCGTTGCTGCTGACGACGCTCGATGCGCCGCATGCCGAGGTCGAACGGGTGGCCGACCTGGTGTTCGGCCGCATGCCGCAGCAGCACGCGGGCAGCGCCGACGTGGTGAAAGTGTCGGCGGCACACGAGCTTCGCGGCGTGACGATTCCGCTGCACCCAGGCGCGGCGCGGCGCACCCCGTAGCAAACCCCCGACTGTCCATCAAAAGGAGACGATGCATGTCACGAACCACTGCAGCGATGCTGGCCGGCGCACTGGTACTATCCGGCGGGGCCTATGTCCGCGCACAGGTGAAGGTCATCGCCGGCGAGCAGCACACCATGAACGCCACCGTGGAGGCCGTCGACGAGGCCGCCCGTAAGCTCACGATCCGGACGGACAAAGGCGAAATGCGCACCATCGCGGTACCCGCGGAGGCGACGCGCCTCGCCGACGTCCACCCCGGCGACACGATCACCCTGACCTTCTACGACAATATGGTGCTCCGCGTGAAGCAGCCCGGCGAAGCCGACGTCGACACACGGGAACTGGACGTGGTGACGGCCTCCGGCGGCTCGCGACCGGGCGGCACTTCCGCGTCGCAGCAGACGATCACGGCCACCATCGACGCCATCGATCTGGATGAACCGGCGATTTCTTTCAAGGGGCCGAAGGACTGGAAGTACCGCACCCGGGTGCAGGACAAGGCGGCCCTGCAGCAGGTGAAGGTCGGCGATCGCGTCGACTTCACATGGACCGAGGCGACGCTGGTCAAGGTGACGGCGAAAGCGAAGAAATGACGCACGCGACGCGTCCGTACGGGAAGTGCAAACTCGCGACGCTTTCACACGGTCAGCGACTTGCACTCCCCGGGCCGATATGCACACCAGCAAGTCTTGCTCGTTTCTCGCCGTCGTCACCTTCGCCGCTCTGACCGTCGCCCGATGCTCCGCGCCACCTACACTGTGACCTTCGCCGAGAACCGGCTGTCGACACGCGCGGACTGCAACACCTGCAGCGGCGCGTTCACACTGGCGGGCCGAACGCTCACTGCGGGACCGGCACTTGCCTGCACGCGGGCCGCCTGCCCCGCGATGGAGTTCGATCGGGAGTACACCACGCTGCTCGCCGGCGACAGCACCGTCACGCTGTCCGGCGACACCCTGGAGGTGTCGTCGGCTGGCGGCGTGCTGCGTTTCACCCGCTGAAGACTACCGTCCCTGATCCAGCGGACAATCCGGCTGCAACGTGTTGAAGCGGTGGCGTTCGTCGAAACAGGCGTTGATGCCTGCGACCGGCGTCACGTAGGTCGTGTCCTTGCGCGTCCGCGTGCCGTCGGGCCCCGGCTCGCACGGGTGGCCGAGCGAGCATGGCTCGCCGCCTTCCGCGTACGCGGTCGTCGTATTCACGATTCCGATGACGACGCGGTCGACGACCGAGAGCACCGGTGATCCGACGCTGCTCGGCATCACGTCGCGACAGCGGTTGAACGAGGCGTAGGCCGTACGCCACAGGTGCTCCACGACGACGGGCGCCATGCCCTCGAAGCGGCAGGTGGCCAGGCGGAGAAACGAGTCGGCGGGGTCGGACCAGTGCGGGGCGCCGACGACGGCAATGAGGTCGCCGGGGAGCATCGGCCGCGAATACGGCACGCGCCACGGCCGTACGAGTTGTTGAACGAGCGCGACGTACGACACGTCGAGCTCGAGAATCGCGAGGGACCGTCCCCTCGTCGTCGCGTACGTCGTCCGGCGGACCGGAATGGCGGTTTGCCGGTTCGTGCTGTCCCTGAAGTACTTGAAGATGATCCGTCCGATGCCCGGCTGCTCGGTGATCACGGCATCGGCACCGAGATCGGCCGCGCATCGTGGGCTGGTGACGGCGTAGGCCGGCGCCTCGCTCAAGTGCTCCTGCTCCGGGAGAGCGGTGGCGAGGAAGAAGGCCGTACAGGTTCCCATCCCTTCGTAGCGCCCGATACCGGTGTACGCACTCGCGCCGTCGTCGTACGACAGCACGACCGAGCGTCCGCCGACGACGGCGTTGTAGACGGGAATGAGATCGCCAGCGCGCGCGGTGGCGATGCAGGCCACGAGCGCGGTCGTGGCGACCAGGCCGCGCGCACGCCGCACGCGAATCTGTGTCGCCATCGCCGCCCTACAGCTCCACGCGGATGGCGGAGGTGAGCTTGAACTGCAGGCGGGTCTCCGCCGGCAGCTTGAGGTGCTCCTCTCCGGACGCGGCGACGGCCCCGCCGCCAATCGCGCCGACCGTCGCGCCGATGGCCGCGCCCGTGCCGCCGCCGGCAAGGCCGCCGACGATGGCGCCGAGGCCGGCTCCGCCGGCAACCTTGCGCGTGGTCTTCTTCCCCTCGCCTTTGCCCTGCACCGTGGCATATTCGGTGACCATCTCGTAGACACGGCCACCGAACGAGACAGCGTTGAGCTTCAACGAGATCTGATCGCTGCCCTTGAACTCACCCGACTGGGCCACCTTGACCGCCTGGACGACGGCACTCGCCTCGCGGGGGATGATGACGCGGCCGTCGATCATGATGGGATCGTCCACGCGCGCCTTGAACGTCATCCCCGTCTCGGCAGCGTCGACTTCGATGCCCTGAGTGAGGCGAACGTTCACCGTCGTGCCGGCCGGCACCTGGACCACGACAGCCGCGGGGGCCGCCTCGGGCTGCTGCGATCCCGAGTGAAGCCTGCCGCTCGTCCCGACGGCTACGAGCAGGACGACGCAAGCCGATAGGCTCCTCATGTCACACCTCTCTGCGCAGCTCACTGCGCAACGGGGAGCGCCGCTGCAATCTGCAGATCGATCAACAGCGCGATCTGGTTTTCGATCTGAAGGACCTTCGCGGCGGTCAGCGGCGACAGCGCCGACTTCAGCTTCCCGTAGAACTTCTGCTTGAGCGCGGCGCGCCGGGCCTCCAGGTCGAGGACCTTGACCATCAGCTCGTTCGCGTTGTCGGGGGTCAGCTTGTCATAGACCTTCGTGTAGGTCTCGAACGCGGCGAGCCGTTCGTCGTTGTAACGCGCCAGCTCGGCCTCGTACTCGCGGTAGATGGGCCAGAACGCAACGTCCTCGGCCTCGGTGAAGTGCATGAGTTCGGTGATGACGGCCACCTTCTGCGTGCGCAGGTCGCTGCGCAGCAGCTCGGTGTACGCGCGCAGGTTCCGTTCGCGCGCCTCGGAGTCCGGAAGTTGCCGGGCCGGCTCCGCCACCTGCGCGGCGACGGCAACGGAAACTCCAGCCGCGAAAATCCACGCACACAGAAATGACGTAGGGCGCCTCCACACGGCAGTCTCCTCTCGATAGTCAGCCAGCATTGTCGCGGTGTCGCCGGCGGCCAGCTATGCCGATCCGGCAGCCCCGCGTGCCTACAGGGCCGGCGACGACGCCACTCGCCGGGCGCGCAAGGCCACGAGCAGCCCCACGACGACGAGCCAGGCGCCTGACAGCGCGACGTTCGCCGCGGCGAAGGCGGGCACGGTGAACCCGACCCGCTCCCCCGCGAACACCATGCCGGCCTGCGCCACGTCGCCGGCGCGCACGAAGAACGAATCCACGGCCTGCTTCGCCTTGTACTTGGCTTCGCGGGTCGTCGGCAGCCAGAGCGCCTGCCGCGTGGTGTTGCCAAGGGAGTAATCGAGGCTGTTGTCCGCGACTTTGAGCACGGCGATGAGCTGCAGCGACGGCGCGCGCAGCATCAGCAGGTAGCCGGTCATCGCCACCAGCGGATGCACGAACAACGAACGGACGACGCCGATCGCGTTGAACAGGCGGGACACGACGAAGGCCTGGAGCAGGAACCCGACCAGGTTCACGGTGCTGAAGAGCCGTGCGTAGGTCTCGCCGATGAACTGTTCGCGCGCGGCCGCGGCCTCGGCGCCGACGCCGCTGTACAGGAGCTCCGCCTGCTCGACGACGTAGCGGCCGAACAGATACTCGCCGGAGGTGTTCACGACATTGACCAGGAACATCAGCACCGCGATGAGCGCCAGGTAGCGGTCGCTCCGTATCAGCTCGAATCCTCCTTCGCGCGACAGTGGCGCGTCGGCCACGAGGCTGTCGCGATCGCCCGACCTGGCGGTGCGGCGCGCGACCATCGGTACGAGAGCGGCGCACACGACGAGGATCACTGCCGCGCCGAGCAGCAGGCGCGACGGGCTGCCGGTCTCGATCAGCGATCCGGCACGAAGCGACCCGAGCCACGCGCCAAGGCTGCCGCCCACGCCGATGAGCGGAAAGAGCCGCCGGCCCTGCTCCTCGCTGTACACGTCGTTGGCGAAGGCCCAGAACTGCGCGATCACCATCAGATTGAAGATGCCGACCCACAGAAAGTAGATGACGCCCACGTGCCGGCCGGCGGCAACCGCCGCGGTGAACAACACGAGATGCGAGGCGAAGAACAGCGTCACCGTGGTGACGAGGCGAACGGGCCTGACGCGCGACGCAAAGGCGCCGTAGGCAGGCACGAGCACCAGCAGCAGCAGCGCCTGCCCGGCCGACGAGTAGCTCTTTACCTCGGCACCCGCCTCCGTGAGGATGAGGACCTCGCGCGCCGTCTTCATCAGGTAGTACGCGCCGAGCAGGAGGAAGAGGAGCAGCGTCATCAGCAGCGCGCCCGCTACCTCGTGCCTCCGCACGTCGGCGAGGGGGGCGAGCAGCCGTTCGATTGCTGGAGATTTCATATTCGTCGCCGTACTCGACGCGTGCCGCGTTCAGGGGCCGCTAGAAGGGCGCGGCGCCCGAGAACACGATGTTGAACCCTTCGCTCCCGCGCGCCACGTCGATGCGCAGAGGCGTCATTGTCGGCCCGTGGAAACGAACGCCGATCCCCCAGTCGTGCTTCAATCCCGAGAAATCGAGATCGGCGCGGCGGCTCGCCACCTTTCCCGTGTCGTAGAACAGCGCGACGTCGAGGAACTGGCGGCTCGGGATCCAGCGGAACTCGCCCGACATGAGGAGGCTGTGACGATCGCGAAACCGCCAGCTCGGGTACGCGCGCAGCGTGCTTCCGCTGCCCAGGCCGGGCAGCAGGAAGTACGGCACCTCGTCGTCATCGTCGAGCGTCGTCCGCGCGATGCCGTGGAACGACAAGACCCAGTTCTCGCGCAGCAGCGGCACGTGCTGCACGACCTCGCCCTGGACGCGGTCGAACGTGTAGGTCGTGTCGCGGTCGAAGTACCCTTCGTAGGCCAGCGAGTACAACCCGCCACGACGCGCGTATCCGGCACCGGGTTGCCGCCAGTCGATGCCGCCCGTCCACACCAGGTGCAGATACTCCGGGCTGGCGCCGAGCCCCGGCGCGGTGGCCGACGTGTGGACGTCGTCCACCGCCGGCGAATCGCCGGTGCCGTCTTCGAGCGAGAAGTCCTCGTACTGGATGGCGAAGTCGAGCCGCGTGTATCCGGGGCCGCGGGCGCGAAACTCCCCGCCGACGTATCCCTGGGTCATGCGGAAGTTCGTCTTGGCGTCCGGCGGGGTATCGCCGCCGACGCCGTAGAACGCCACCTGCGTCGCGTCCCGCCATCCGACGACCGCACGCACGTCAACGCGTCCGTCGGACATCCCGGGCGACTCCGTCGCGAACTCCACCAGCTTGTAGGCCTTCGCCGAGAGGAGCCCCCTCGTGTACCAGTACGTACGGTCGCCATAAAACCGGCGGTAGCCGCCGCCGAGCGTGAACCCGCCGCCGCTGTAGACACTGTCGAACCAGGGATAGAAGCCGTCCGGCGTCTCGACCAGCTGTTTCTTGACGCGCGCCGCGATGCGTTCCGCGCGGGTCGGCTGGTAGGGTTCCAGGTGCTCGGCCTTCGCGGCCTGTGCGGCGGCAATCTCGGCGGCACGCGTCTGCTGCGCGCTCGCCGGCGGCGCGAGCAGGAGCACAGCCACGATGCCCATGCACCAGGCCGCGAGCGCACGCGTCATGCGATGACCCGGTGGACTGACGTCAGCTTGATCGGCTCCGCGGCGTAGTCCTCGATGACCACGCCGCCTTTCCCGTCCGGCTTCACCTTGGCCGCCGCCGCCATCGTGCCGGTGCCCATGCCGAGGTCGTCGATGGTCAACTGCACCACGGCGAGCTGGAACGCCTCGCGCGGTTTGGCGTCCACCGCGCCGCCGCCGATGAAATACACCGGAGCCTCGGTCACCAGCGAGATGGTGCGCCCCTTTCCGGCGGGCTGTTCGCGTGCCCACCGGACGATGAACTTCGACGTGCCGATCTCGATATGGCCGGCGGCGGGCGCGTTCCGCACCGCCTGCACGAACGCTCCGTAACCTCCATGCGCGAGCGCATCGGTCATCGTCTTGCGATCGGCGTCGAGCGTGTAGCGATCGATCTGGATGACGATGCGCGTGGCGGCGGCCCCGTCCTCGGTCCGCGCCTGCACCGCCGACGTGAACGACTCGGGCGCCGTATCCGTCTTCCGCTGCTGCGCCGCGTGGATTCCTGCATCCGCGATCACGGCCGCGGCCAGCGCGATCACAATCGACAGGCGGTTTCGGATCATCGCAACACTCCTTCGGAGGGTTCCCTGCCCCTCCCTACGTTTGGATGTCCGCCGCGGCGAGCGTCGCGATCAGCGCCGCACTCGCCGCGGCGGTCATCAGGTGACGCGTGACGCTCCTCGCCATGGGTCACTTCGAGCGGGCAAGTCCACTCAGCCACATGATGGTCGCGCCGTAGTCCTGGATGACGAACGCCCCGCCCTTGTCGATGCCGACTTTGGCGGCCGGCGCGAGTTCCCCTTTGCCGCCTGTCGCGCCGATGTCGAGCATCGCCACCGCGACGTCAAACCCCTCCGTCGACTTGGCGGTCGGGAGCCCGGCGCCCATGTGCAGCATCGGCTCCGCGGTGAGCACCGTGATGATCCGCCCCGAGGGTGTTGACCGCTCGGCGGCGAACTTGATCGGCGTGCGCCCTTCTCCGAGCTGGATGAATCCGGCGTCGCCGAGCGCGGCGAGCGCGGTACGCAGTGCCGGTCCGCCTGCCTCGGCAGCCTTCCGTACCGCCGCGATCTCATTCTCCGAGGCGTACCTCGTGACGCTGACGCTCACCGGCGCCGTCGCGCTCGCAGCGCCCTTTTTCACTGAGGCTGTCGCAGTGAAGGTTTCCGGGCCGGCCGCGGTCGACACCCAGCCGGCGAGCGCCGTGACGGCGACGGCAGTCACGGCGATGCGCATCCGCGGCATCATGATTCGCGCACCTTCGGCGGATAGTTCTTGAAGATCTTCTCCACCGCCTTGTTGATGTTCTGGTCGCGCTTCTCGGGCTTCGCGGTGGTGTCGATTTCCTTGGTGCCGAGCCCCCGCCACGCGACGGTCTTGTTCTTGGCGTCGACCATGTCGACGGCCAGCGTGCCGACGAGAATCTCGCGTACGCGCACGTCGGTGGAGGTGGAGCCCCAGCCGCCTCCCCACCCGTACCCGTACCCTCCGTACATCGGCCCGCTGCTGTACGACGAGATGTCCTTCTGTTCGTCGAACGCGACGTGGAACACGACGAACACATCGGGCGCGGTCTCGCTCTTGGTGAATCCCTTCGCCGCAAGCTGCGCCTCGATCGCCGCAATGATGCGTTTGTCAATCAGCTCGTTCTTGGTTGGCGTGCCCTCCTGCCAGGCGTAGGTGTGGAACGAGTTGAACGTCGCGGTCTTGTCGAAATCGTAGGTGGTCTTCTGGGCCGCGACGATTGCCGGCAGCGCGGCGATCGCCATGGTGGCGGCGAGTAAGCGGTTCAGTGTCATCGTCTCTCCTCTCGTCAGGACGCACATCGAGTCCGTGGATGCGGCTGCAAGCCTCGGTCCGCGGCCGTGCGTCGCGGTTTCCGCCGCATTTCGCCCCATCGGCGAGGCCCCGTCCGCAGGTCACGATATGTTGTGAGTCGGATCACGAGCGCAGCGCGATGTCACCTGCCGGGACGGTCGGCGGAGACGAAGGGGCCGCGTGCCAGTGCGACGGCGGCACCACCTTCGGCGTCAGCGGATCGCCCACGTAATGCGGGGACATGATCTGAACGTCGTGCTCGTTGAACACGTCGAGAATCGCGGTGTGCAGCCGATCGAGCAGCTCGCTCCGTCGGCACGGGTCCTCGGGCGCGACGAGGAGCGTGTACTTGATGTAGTAGTCCTCGAGCGCCACGCGCCAGACGACCGCCTGCGACGTACGGCGAATGCCGGCCGTCCGGTCCGCGGCGGTCAGCAGCATCGCTTCCACCTGCCGCCACGGCGTGTCGTAGCCGATCGTCACGGACGTCGGCACGAGTGCCCCGCCGGTCGCGGTGCCGCGCGAGTAGTTGGTGGTCATCTGCGACACGACCACGGCGTTCGGAATGGTGATCTCGGCGCCCTGCGCGGTGCGCAGCTTCGTCGCCAGCGCGCCAAGCTGCTGGATCGTGCCTTCGACGTCGCCGATGCGCGCGAAGTCGCCGACGCGGATCGCGCGTGAGAACGTGACCATCAGACCGCTCATCAGGTGCTGCACCACGCCGCTCGAGCCGAGCGAGATGATCACGCCGACGAACACGCTGATGCCCTTGAACCCCGAGCTGTCGCTTCCGGGCACGTAGGGATAGGCCATGGCCAGCGCGAACAGCCAGATCAGCGCCGTCACCAGCCGCCGTGTGGGCCCGGCCGTCTCCGGATAGACCGCGGGCATGGTGAGCCGGCCGCGTTCGACGGCGTCGAACAGCAGCGCCGCCGCGCGCGACGCGTAGCGCGCCGCGAGGGCGATGAGCGCCACGGTGAAGAGCCCGGGCACGGCGTCGAGGATCGACGCGCCCAGCGTCTCGATTTGCGCCAGCAGCACCGACCTGAGCGACTCGCCCAACGGCCGCGTGTACGGAAAGCGGCGGAGTACGAACGCCAGCCACAGGTACGTGAGGACCGCGCCGGCAGCGACGATCACCAGCGACGCGGCACGCGGCACCAGATAGGAGACGTGCGTCGCCCGCGCGGCCTGGTCGCTCCACGTGCGGGCGATGCGCCGTTCTGCGGCCGCCGCCAGCGCGCGCGCCGCGAACCTGTTCAGCCGGAGCAGCAACCAGAGGAGGATGCACAATGCGGCCGTGACCGCGGCTGCCTCGGCCACCGCTCGCAGGAGCCGTCCCCCGGCGCGCAGCTCCGTTGCCTCGGCGAGCGCGACCTGCAGCCGCGACGCGGCGGCAGCGGCCGTGTGCTCGAGCGTTTCGCCGGCGAGCAGGTCGACGTCGTCGGGAAGCACCGCCGCGACCG
>Ga0307411_10000925_pt1 | contig 11171 bp, 8 predicted proteins | sample DK1Ometagenome_2_FD_203712 | JGI IMG/M metagenome (GOLD analysis project Ga0307411, IMG submission 203712) | Maize rhizosphere microbial communities from greenhouse at UC Davis, California, United States - DK15-O-1 | ecosystem: Host-associated > Plants > Roots > Rhizosphere > Soil | place: USA...
GGATGTGATCACGGCCGCGGCAGCTGTGATGCGTAGCGCGTTGGGCCACGGCGGCACCTCCTTTGATGCCCTCTATGTCAACGTCAATGGATCGAGCGGCTACTTCGACCGCTCGCTGGCGGTCTATGGTCGTGAAGGCGAGCCTTGCCCGCGTTGCGGAACACCGATCCGTCGGGAGCCGTTTATGAACCGGTCGTCATATCGTTGTCCGCGCTGTCAGCGAGCTCCACGCGGATTTGTGGTGAAGCGCGCAGCACGCGGGCAGCTCCAAGAAGGTGGGTATTAGCAAAGCGATGATCGAACGCCTCAGGCACTACGTGCTGGTCCGTCACGGGCACAACTGGATTCTGCTCTTCCGGTTTGCCCTTGTTGGCGCATCCGGCGTTCTGGTCAACCTGTTTGTCGCGATCATGTGCAAGAAGCTCGGTCCCGACGAGAACGGCATCTTCTACGACTTGCCGTTCACCGATTTCAATGTCCGCTGGTATCACGTGTACTCCACGATCGCGTTCCTGGTCGCCAACCTGTGGAACTTCGAACTCAACCGGCTCTGGACCTTTCGCAGCTCCAAGCATGCCGGCTGGTTTCGCGAGTACCTGCCCTTCCTGACGGTGGGCATCCTCGCCCAGATTGTGGGTCTGGGCATCTTGACGCTCCTCATGCACCCGGATTCGATCTTCTCGCTGTCGCCGACCATCTTCGACAACTCCACCGGCTTCCGTACCCGGTTTTACTGGGCGCAACTGATCACGATCGCTATCGTCACGCCGGTCTCGTTCCTGCTGAACAAGTTCTGGACCTTCTCTGCCGTACGTGGCAAGCACCGGCTGCGCGAGTCATCGGAAGAGAGCGTGAAAAGCGAGCATCCGACTGCTGGTGTCTGAGGATCGACTGGGCCGCGATATTTGGGACCCGCCTCTCGGGGTACCGAAACTTAAGGCCGCCGTCGGTTAGAGTGAGGTCGCCTTCCGCAGCCGGATCCTGAGCTCACACCGTCGAGAGGTGGACGTTGTACCTCAAGAGCCTGACCTTGCGCGGATTCAAGTCCTTCGCTTCCGCGACGACCCTCAACTTCGAGCCTGGCATCACCTGTGTCGTGGGTCCCAATGGCTCAGGCAAGTCCAACGTTGTGGACGCACTCAGCTGGGTGATGGGAGAGCAAGGGGCGAAGACGTTGCGCGGCGGCAAGATGGAGGACGTCATCTTCGCCGGCACCTCCGGCCGGGCGCCGTTGGGCCGCGCCGAGGTCGTGCTGACGATCGACAACTCCGATGGCGCGTTGCCCATCGAGTACTCCGAGGTCACCATCTCACGCACCATGTTCCGCAACGGTGGGTCGGAGTACGCCATCAATGGCAATGCCACCCGTCTACTGGATATCCATGAGCTGCTCAGTGATTCCGGAATCGGCCGCGAGCTGCACGTCATCGTCGGCCAGGGTCAGCTGGATTCGATCTTGCAGGCGACACCAGAGAGTCGCCGGGGCTTTATCGAAGAGGCAGCCGGGGTGCTCAAGCACCGCAAGCGCAAGGAGAAGGCAGTCCGCAAGCTGGAGGCCTGCGAGGCAAATCTGAACCGGCTGTCGGATTTGATCAACGAGATCAGACGGCAACTCAAGCCGCTCGGTCGGCAAGCGGAGGTGGCCCGGAAGGCAGCTGTGATACAGGCCGAGGCGCGCGATGCGAAGGCGCGATTGTTGGCCGATGATTTGCTGCAGGCTACACAGGCCCTGGAGTCCGAGCTCGCCGATGAGCAAGCAATGAATGAGCGCCGCCGAGCCCTGGAGCTAGCGCTTGAGAGCGCCCGAGAAACCGAGCTAGCCGCAGAGGAAGCCGTACGTCAAGGCGTACCGAGGCTGACCGCTGCGCAAGAGACCTGGTATTCCCTTGCAGCGTTGAAGGAGCGGGTAGCCACTACGCTGTCGATCGCGCGGGAACGGATGCGTCAGGCCGAAGACGACCCCGGAGAGCTGCTCTTCGGGCGCGACCCCGATGAACTCGACCGGGAAGCTAATCGAGTTGCCGCCCAGGAGAACGAGCTGTCGACTCAGCTGCAGGAGCGAGCTCAGGCGCTGCAAGACGCCACCAACCACCGCACCGCCTGCGAGGAAGCGCATCGAGGTGAGGAGAACCGGCTGGCCGGGCTCGTCCGCGCGGCCGCAGACCGGCGAGAAGGACTGGCCAGACTGACTGGCCAAGTGAACTCGCTACGCAGCCGTGGCGAAGCGGCAGCTGCCGAGATCAGCCGTCTGACCGCTGCGCAGCAGGAGGCTGCAACCAGGGCCGAGCAAGCGTTCCGAGCGTTTACCGCCTTGGAGACCAAGGTCGCGGGATTGGATGCTGGTGAGCTGAACCTCGATGCAGATCATGAGGCGGCACTAGAGGTCCTGAACCGCATTGAGCAACAGCAGCATGAGCTGCGGCATCAAGAACAAGTGGCGACTCAGGAACGGGCCGCTCTCGCCGCTCGTGTCGAGGCTCTGCAGGTCGGATTGAACCGCAAGGACGGCTCCTCGGCGTTGCTCGCCGCGAGCGACCGGCTGGATGGTCTGCTGGGGTCGGTTGCAGCGCTGGTCAGAGTGGAAACCCCTTATGAGACTGCGATCGCAGCGGCCTTCGGTGCTGCAGCCGACGCCGTTGCCGTAAGCGGCATCGATGCTGCAGTTGACGCTTTCGACCATCTCAAGACCGAGGATCTGGGACGGGCCGGCATGCTGCTTAGCGGTGCGGCGGAGACCGAGCGGACAAAGGACTGGCCAGGCCTTCCGAGCGGCGCCCGATACGCCGTTGAGGTAGTCGACGTACCCGACCAGCTCCTTCCAGCGGTGAACCGCCTGCTGCGCAAGGTCGCCCTGGTCGAGAACCTGCCCGTAGCCCGTAGCCTGATCGCCACGCTGCCAGATGTTGTCGCGGTTACCCAGGACGGGGACGTCCTGAGTGCGCACTTTGCTGCCGGCGGATCATCCGCCACGCCAACCCTGATCGAGTTGCAGGCCGCCATCGACGACGCCCAGCAGCGGCTGATCGAAGCCAGCCACGCTTGCGACCGGCTGCGCTTCGCGCAAAGCCAGCTTGATGAGCAGCATCGTCAGGCGAGTACTACGGTCGAGATCGCTCTTGCCCGGCTCCATGAGTCGGACGCTGCGATGGCCGCGGTGGCAGAGGAACTCGGACAACTCAGCTCCACCGCGCGCTCGGCCAACGCAGAGGCCGAGCGGCTCAGGCAAGCCATAGCGGAGGCCGAGGACGCGCGTGACCGCGATGTTGCTGGACTCGCCGACCTGGAGCACCGCCTGGAAGTGGCTGCCGAGACGGTAGACGACATCGAGCCGAATCCGGCGGGACGTGACCGACTCGCAGAGCAGGCCAAGCTAGCCCGCGCTGCGGAAATGGACGCCCGGCTGGCGTTGCGCACGCTGGAAGAGCGGGCTCGCGCCCTCGCTGGGCGAGCCGATGCGTTGCGGCGCGCGGCCGACAGAGAACGCCAGGCCCGTGTCCGCGAGATCGCTCGACGAGAGCGAATGCTGCGGGAGGCGCGTACCGCTACCGCCGTCCAAGCCGGTGCTACGTTCCTTGCCCAGCAACTCGAACATTCCCTCGCTTTGGCAGCACGTGAGCGTTCTGAGGCGGAGGCGGCCCGAAGCGAGGCAGAAGCTGCCCTGGGAGCCGCGCGCGGAACAGTACGCTCGCTGACTCGCGACTTCGAATCATTGGTCGATGCCGCGCATCGTGACGAGGTTGCACGGGCCGAGCAGCAGATGAGAGTGGAGGCGCTGGCAGAGCGGGCTATGGCCGAGCTTGGACTGGAGGCGGTCGCATTGCTCTCCGAGTACGGGCCGGACAAGCCGGTACCGGTGCTCACTCGGGAGGACGGCAGCACGACGTCAGGTGAGGATGACCAACCAGGGCCAGTGCCCTATGTCCGCGACCAGCAACAAAAGCGACTGAGGACCGCCGAGCGTGAGCTCAGCCTCCTCGGGCGAGTCAACCCGCTGGCTCTGGAAGAGTTCGATGCTCTAGAGGAGCGGCACCGGTTCCTTTCTGAGCAGCTGGAGGATCTCAGAAAAACTCGCCGCGATCTACTCGACATAATCGTGGAAGTCGATAACAGGGTGCAGCAGGTCTTTGCGGACGCCTACACCGATGTCGCGGCCGCCTTCGAGCGGGTGTTCGCGCGACTCTTCCCCGGTGGCGAAGGCCGGTTGATCTTGACCGAACCAGGGAACTGGTTGACCAGCGGTGTCGATGTCGAGGCACGCCCGCCAGGGAAGAAGATCAAGAGGCTGTCGTTGTTGTCTGGTGGCGAACGCGCTCTGGTCGCGGTCAGCTTCCTGATCTCTTTGTTCATCGCGCGGCCCAGCCCCTTTTACATCCTTGACGAGGTCGAGGCCGCGCTCGACGACACGAATCTTGGCCGCCTGCTGGAGATCTATGAGGAGCTGCGGGCAACGAGTCAGTTGCTGGTGATCACTCATCAAAAGCGCACAATGGAAATCGCCGACGCCCTTTACGGAATCAGCATGCGCGGCGACGGTGTCTCAACCGTGATCTCTTCACGGCTGCGTGAGACCGAGTCTGTCGCCTGACCTGCCTGTCCGAGTGGAACGAGATGCTGCGAGCGTCGGGAATCGCGCCCGCCGTGCTGAGCCAGGCTGGTGCAACAGCGCCAGTCTCAGCGAGCGGAGCGAGCTATGGAACACGAGTGAGGGCGTTCTTTCCTCGCGAGCGACGACGAAGTAGGTGGATACAAGCGCGCGATGCGCGAGGAGCAAGCCCAAAAAAGTTGTGATGAAATCGAGAACAAGAATAGCCATTTCGTTATCGATACCGTGATCTTGGCTTGGCAGACTATGAGCCCAAGAGCTGTTGTTCCACCGGCACCGCCTGCACCGCAGTAGCGGCTGTATGACCCGTAAGACAGTTCCTTCCCCGCTCCGTACACCCAGACCGCCTGTCTGAACCGACTGTCTGAACTGACTGTCTGAAAGGGAGGGTTTCGTGACCTCCATTGTTGTTGCCATGATTGTGATCTTGGTCGTTGCAGCCTGCACAGCGGGTCTGGTCCTTTTGGGAATGGAGGGCCGTGGCAAGCAGCGTGCACCGAAGCTGGCTGACCGCATGGCACGCGCGGCCCAGCACCTCAATGGCGACGGGGAGCCTCCCTCTCGCCTCGTCAAGCTGATCGAGTCCAGCCGGAATCGCTGAGCCGGGCCCCGGTGTATCCTCGCCTAGGATGTGCCGGTGGATGCGACAACTCTGTGGGTGATCATCAGCGGCATCTTGCTGGTGGTCATCGCTGTCGTTGGCTTCCTCGCCGTCGGCCGGCGTCGAGCGCTCCGTACGGGTGAACGGCCGCCCAGCGTCGAACCAGCACCACCACGTGGTTGGGAAAGGCCTGCCGAGGACGCGGGAAACGAGCCGTCCGCAACACAGGTAGATATTCGAGCCGCACCGCCGCCGGAGGTTGAGCTTCCCGAGGTCGAGCTCGTTCCCGAGGCTCCGGCGCTCGAGCGCCCGGAAGCTCCCGAAAGCCGCCTGGTACGCCTTCGTCGCCGGCTCGCCGGATCCAACAGCCCGCTTAGCCGCGGCCTGCTGCTGCTCATTACCCGAGACCGGATCGACGAGGACACGTGGGAGGAGTTCGAGGAGACGCTGATCACTTCCGATCTTGGCGTCGCGCCGACGACTGAGCTGGTGGAGTCGCTACGTGACAAGCTTCGGGTCGAAGGGATTTCTGAGCCGGGAAAGGCCCGTGCCATCCTGCGCGCGGAGCTGATCAAGCTCGTCGACCCCACCATGGATCGCAGCCTCAATGCCGATCGAACCGATCAACCTGCAGTTGTCATGGTGGTCGGAGTGAATGGCACCGGCAAGACAACCACCGTCGGAAAGCTTGCCCGGGTCCTGGTGGCCGAGGACAAGGACGTGCTGCTCGGTGCCGCCGATACGTTCCGGGCGGCCGCGGCAGACCAACTGGAAACGTGGGGCAGCCGGGTAGGAGTGCCGACCGTGCGAGGGGCTGAAGGTGCCGATCCAGCTAGCGTGGCTTTTGAGGCTGTCAAAGCTGGGATTGAACAAGAAGTCGATGTGGTGCTCATCGACACCGCCGGTCGCTTGCATACCAAGATCGGACTGATGGATGAGCTGGGGAAGGTGAAGCGAGTGATTGAGCGTCAGGCACCAGTGGGCGAGGTGCTCTTGGTGCTAGACGCGACTACTGGGCAGAACGGGTTAGTCCAGGCTCGGATCTTCGCTGAGGTAGTCGACGTGACCGGCATTGTGCTTACCAAGCTGGACGGTTCGGCCAAGGGTGGCATCGTCGTTCAGGTGCAGCGGGAACTCGGCGTACCGGTCAAGTTGGTAGGACTTGGCGAAGGCGCAGATGATCTTGCTCCGTTCGATGCGGAAATATTTGTCGATGCATTGCTGGATGCGGCATGACGAGCACTTCTGCAATCTCCCTGTCTAAGGGCCCATGCCGTTTTTCCGCACTAGGCCATGAATGAAGGCGATTCAGGCCGATTGCGGTCTCAGATGCGTCCTTGTGCGGAGAAACGCGCCTCCGGGGTCAGCGGCCGGCCCAGGTTGAGCGCGGTCTCAGAGTCCGCGTAGTGCCCGAACCGCTCAACATCGACGTAGCCGCTTGATCGGTAGAGAGCAACCGCGGCGATCTGCGGCTGACCGGTCTCCAGAAGCATCCAATCGGCGCCAGCAGCTGCCGCGCTGGTTTCAAGGGCGGTCAGGATGATCCGCGCGTACCCGCGGCCTCGTACGCGTTCCTGTACGAACATCCGCCTAATCTCGGCTGGTCTGCGCGCCATCGGCGGCACACCAGGAGTCCGAAATCGCCACCCACCCATGGCCACGGCTTCGTCATCTAAGTAGCCGACGAAGAAAGCTCCATCAGGAGGACTGAAGTCGGCCGTCGCGTACGGGGTTTCGTCGGGCCCGCCGTAGATTTCGATGTAGAACTGCTGGGCTTCGGCCTCTAGTGCCGCAACATCGGGGTGCTCGTACCGAACCTGCCGCAGCTGAAGCTCCTCCGACACGTGACAAGCCTAGGCAGCGGGCGCCGTGTCTATTGCACTCTGACAGGCAGCCCGCCAGATTCGCCTCCTTCGTCGCTCGCGAACAGATGTCGATCTTCTCGCAGCCGAGCTGGTGAGCTCCTGCAGTCGGCGAAGCGGGCTGCCTGTCATAGTGCGACCTTTTGTGCCCTGAGACGCAGCTGCGGGTTGAGTAGGCTAAGTCAGTCCAGCACAACCAAGGTAAGGACGCTCGTGTTCGACACCCTGCAAGACCGCCTGGCGGCCACCTTCAAGAATCTGCGCGGCAAGGGCCGACTGTCCGAGGCCGATATCGACGCCACGGCTCGCGAGATCCGCATCGCGCTTCTCGAGGCCGATGTGAATTTGGCGGTGGTCAAGGACTTCATTGCCGCGATCAAGGAGCGTGCTCGCGGCGCTGAGCTCTCCGGAGCTCTCAATCCTGCTCAACAAGTGATCAAGATCGTCAATGAGGAATTGATCACGATTCTGGGCGGCGAAACAAGGGTGCTGCGTTTCGCGAAGAGGCCACCAACGGTGATCCTGCTTGCCGGCCTACAAGGTTCCGGTAAGACGACGTTGGCCGCGAAGCTCGGGTTGTGGCTCAAGGAGCAGGGCCATTCTCCGCTCCTGGTTGCAGCGGACCTGCAACGGCCGAACGCGGTGAACCAGTTGCAGGTCATCGGCGAGCGAGCTGGCGTCCATGTCTTTGCGCCGGACCCGGGCAACGCCTCGTCGCGGAGCGACATCGATCAACCGAGCGGTGATCCGGTCGCGGTGGCGCGATCCTCGATCACCGAGGCCGAGCGCCGCCTGTATGACGTTGTCATCGTCGATACCGCCGGTCGGCTGGGCATCGATGCCGAGATGATGCAACAGGCCGTCGACATTCGTGATGCCGTCCATCCCGACGAAGTCCTCTTCATCGTCGACGCGATGATCGGCCAAGATGCCGTCAACACGGCCAATGCCTTCGCCGAAGGGGTCGGCTTTGACGGCGTTGTGCTGACCAAGCTGGATGGCGATGCCCGTGGAGGTGCGGCGCTCTCGATTGCACGGGTGACCGGTAAGCCGATCATGTTTGCCTCCAAAGGTGAGGCGCTCAAGGACTTCGACGTCTTCCATCCTGATCGGATGGCCAGCCGGATCCTCGGTATGGGCGACATGCTGACCTTGATCGAGCAGGCCGAGAAGACCTTCGACGCCGAGCAGTCAGCCAAGGCCGCAGCCAAGTTGGCTGGGCAGGGCGGAGAGTTCGGCTTGGCGGACTTCCTGCAGCAGATGCAGATGGTTCGCAAGATGGGTCCGCTGTCGAAGGTTTTCGGAATGCTGCCTGGAATGGGTGAGATCAAGGACCGGATCGCTGGCATCGACGAACGTGATGTTGATCGGATCGAGGCGATCATCCATTCCATGACACCGACCGAGCGGGACAATCCCAAGATCATTGACGGGTCCCGGCGCGCCCGCATTGCCAAGGGAGCCGGCGTCAACGTCTCAGACGTCAATACCTTGATCAACCGCTTCTTCGAGGCCCGCAAGATGATGAGCTCCCTGGCAACTGGCGCTGTACCCGGAATGCCTGGCATTCCCAGCTTGCCTGGCCCTCGCAAGCAAGCCGCGCGGTCGAAGAAGAAGGGTGGCCGTGGCGTATCGGGGAACCCTGCGAAGCGCAACGCGCCCCAGCAGCCGGCTGTGTCCGCCGAACCAGCCGCCGCATCTGGAAACGGAGAGTTCGACCAGGCCGAGCTGGAAAAGGCGATGGCTGAGTTTCAGTTGCCACCCGAACTGCGTAGCCGCTTCAGCAAGTAGCTGTTATGCGGCCTGAGCCTGTCGAGGGGCGGGACCGCCTGCACTTCGCTGGTGTCGTACTACCAGAAGGCGAACATCGCGACCTGTGGGTGGTCGACGGAGTGATCCGTACAGAGCCGATTTCCCATGCCCAGGCCGTGGCAACCCGAGTCTGGTTGATGCCAGGCCTGGTCGATGCGCACTGTCATGTCGGGCTGGAAAGGCAGGGCGCTGTCCCCATCGAGCGGGCCGAGCAGCATGCGGTGGCCGACCGTGACGCAGGGGCGTTGCTACTACGGGACGCGGGCAGTCCGGCCGATACCCGGTGGATGGATCGACGAACTGATCTGCCCAAGATCATTCGTGCCGGGCGGCACATTGCGCGGCCGAAGCGCTACCTTCGCAACTACGGCGAAGAGGTTGAGCCGCACGAATTGGTCGCTGAGGTGGAGCGGCAGGCAGCTCGTGGTGACGGCTGGGTAAAACTCGTGGGGGATTGGATCGACCGGGATGTCGGCGATCTCACACCCCTGTGGCCAGCTGACGTGGCGAAGGCGGCGATCACCCGCGCGCACGAACTGGGTTGCCGAGTGACCGCGCACGTTTTTGGTGAGCAGGCTGTCAGCGAGCTCGTGGCAGCTGGCATCGACGGCATTGAGCACGGGACGGGGATCGACGAAGCGACCACCAAGTTGATGGCCGAGCGTCAGGTCGCCCTCGTCCCGACCATGATCCAGCTCGACAATTTCGAGATGTACGCCCGGGCCGGCGACGAGAAGTTTCCGGTGTACGCGAGCCACATTCGTGCTCTGTACGCCAGCCGTCTCGAGCGGTTCGCGGCCGCTCTGGACGCGGGCGTTCCCATCTACGCCGGCACTGACGCTGGCGGCTTTCTGCCACACGGCCTGGTTGGCGAGGAGATTGCCGCGCTGGCGCAGTTCAGCTCAGCCGAGTACGCCTTGGGCGCCGGTTCCTGGCGAGCTCGCAGCTGGCTTGGCCATCCGGCGACCCTCACGGACGGGGCGCCGGCTGATTTTGTGGTCTTCGATGTTGATCCACGCCTTGATCTATCCGTGCTGAGGGCGCCGCGCTATGTGATCTTGCGCGGCGCCCTCATGGACTGACTGCTAGCTGCGCGAGCGTCGGCAAATCGCTCGCCCGCCGTGAGGAGGAGTGAGAGGCATGGCCGGGTGGATTTGCGCATCGGGACGGTGCTTCCGGATGGGGCCACGATCGCATCGGCACATTCAACGGTTCGCCGGTCAAGCCGAAGCCGGTGAAGACCACCCGTGGGCTGGAAGCGACCGTCTCGGCCAAAGCCGGACAACGTACGGCGCCGCGCTTGAGTCCGCCTAGTTCGTCGTCGCTTGCCGAGAAAGAGCGCCTCCGGGTCGCTGTAGTCGTCTAGTCGAGCCTTGGTGCTCAGCAGCCACGTCGATGTGAGGGCACCGAGTTTGACGCTGTTCGCCGACGCTTTGGGTTGCCCGGTCGGCAGCTGCGGCACCACGGCGACTCGGCCGCGGCCGAGATCCGGTGAGACGCCAAGCCACTGGTGGATCACCGGCCACAGCACTCCGTACGCGCCTCAAGCCTGCATCAGCCATCGACCGCTCGGTGAACAGCCGGTCGATGTTGGCCCCGAAGTCACCGCCCGGGACGATCTCCGGCATCGCGCCCGGCATCTCCCACAGATCAGGATCGAGTTGGCTGCGGGCGTTGCCTGTGATGTAGACGCGCTGCTGATCCGCGCCAAGCCGGCCGTAGTTGCCCTCGCTCACCGCTGCGATGGCGCTGTTGAGGGTGAAGATGCCGCGCTCGCTGGGCACCGCGGAGATCACCGAGCCGCAGGTCGGACCGCGGGATTGCCATCAGAGCCGAGGTCGGCCCGGTGCCCGTGTGGTAGAGCCCCAGGGAGTTGGTGAAGCAAGGCCGCCCGTGCTGGGTGAGCGTGGTGTTTGCATGCTCATCCGATGCCAGTGGTGCCGACCTGCGGCCCGGCAACTTTGGCAGCACGGCATCGCCTTGACGCTCCCCGGGTAGAGGTCCTTGAGGAACTCCTTGTCAGCTGTCCAGCCCAGACCAGCGCGACTGCCGAGAGCGTACTTCGAGGACTCGTCGGTGTTGCCAGGGTCAGCATTAGCGCCGAAGTACACCGCACCATCGGGTGTCACTTCGTGCACGATCTTGCCGCTGCCTTTGTTGACGATCAACACGTCGCGCAGGGCTCGCAGATGGTCCTAAGAAATCAGCTCCGAGTGCGCGTCAGCGCGCAGCGTGGATTGAGTCCCGTGGCGTGGTGGGTTTTCGAGGGATCCTCGATGCCTGGTCGCCGGCT
>Ga0307411_10000927_pt1 | contig 11160 bp, 5 predicted proteins | sample DK1Ometagenome_2_FD_203712 | JGI IMG/M metagenome (GOLD analysis project Ga0307411, IMG submission 203712) | Maize rhizosphere microbial communities from greenhouse at UC Davis, California, United States - DK15-O-1 | ecosystem: Host-associated > Plants > Roots > Rhizosphere > Soil | place: USA...
TGAACCGGTAGACGCGCGAGTGCTCCAGGAAGCGCCCCACCACGCTCACCACGCGGATCCGGTCCGACAGGCCGGGCGCGCCGGGGCGCAGCGTGCAGATGCCACGCACCACGAGTTCGACCCGCACGCCGTCGCCCGAGGCCCGGTAGAGCGCCCGTACCACCTCGGCGTCGGAGAGGCCGTTCAGCTTCATCCGGATCCCCGCCGGCCGGCCGGCGCGGGCGTGCGCCGCCTCGCGCTCGATCAGCTCCAGCAACGCCGGCAGCAGCTGCTGCGGTGCGACGAGCGCCCCGCGCGCGAGCCGCTGCGGCGGCGCGGACGATCCGGTGAGCTCGTTGAACAGCTCCGCCACGTCGCCGGCGAGCGCCTCGTCGGTGGAGAAGAGGCTCAGGTCCGTGTAGGCGAGCCCCGAGCGCGCGTTGTAGTTGCCGGTGCCCACGTGCACGTAGCGGCGCAGCTTCCCGGGCTCGCGGCGCACGACCAACGCGACCTTCGCGTGGTTCTTCAGCCCCACGAGGCCGTACACCAGGCGACCGCCCGCCGCCTCGAGCGCCCGCGCCCACCCCACGTTGCGCTCCTCCTCGAAGCGCGCCTTCAGCTCCACGAACGCCACCACCTGCTTCCCGCGCGCGGCGGCGTCGAGCAGCGCCGCGACGATCGGCGACGACTCGCCGATGCGGTAGAGGGTGATCTTGATCGCGACCACGTCGGGGTCGGCGGCGGCCTCGCGCAGGAAGCGCACGACGCTCCCCGCGAAGTCCTCGAACGGGTGGTGCACCAGCAGGTCGCGCTCGCGCACCGCGTCGAGCACCGCACGCCCCGGCGGCACCGCGTGCGCACCCGCGAAGGGCGGGTAGGCCGGCAGCGCGCCGCCGGGGCGCGCGAGCTCCTCCAGGCACCGGAGGTCGACCAGCCCGTCCACCTCGTGCACGTCGCCGGGCCCCAGCTCCGCCCCGCCCGCGCGCTCGCGCCGCAGGTCCTCGAGCACCAGGCTCCGCAGCAGCCGCGGCATCGCGCGCTCCACCTCCACGCGCACCGCGGCGCCGTGCGAGCGGCGGCTCGTGACCGCGGCCATCGCCTCCAGCAGGTCGCCGGCGCGGTCCTCGTCGAGCGCGAGGTCGGCGCCGCGCGTGACGCGAAAGAGGTACGCCTGCTCCACCCGCGCCTCGGGGTAGAGCAGGTCGAGGTTCCCCCGGATCACCTCCTCCAGCGGCACGACGATGCGCGCGGGCGGGCGCGCGGATGCGCCGCCCGCGGCCGCCGGCCCGGCGGGGAGAAAGCGCGGCACGCCGCGCGGCAGCTCCAGCTCGGCGAAGTGCGACGCGCGGCCGTCGCGCCCGCTCAGCACGAGCGCCATGGAGAGCGTGAGGTGGCGCAGGTGCGGCAGCGGGTGGCCGGGGCTCAGCGTCATGGCGAACGGGGTGAGCGCCGGGAGCAGCTCCTCGCGGAAGTGCTCGCGGAGCCGCGCGCGCTCCCCCGCGTCGAGCTCCTCCCACGTGCAGATGCGGGTGCCGTGCGCCGCCAGCTCGGCCGCGCACGCCCGGTAGCAGCGCGACTGCCGCGCGACCAGCGCCGCGACCCGCTCCCCGATCGCCTCGAGCTGCTCGAGCGCCGTCAGCTCGCGCTCCCCCTGCTCCTCCATCTCCTCGCGCGCCGCGCTGCGCAGCCCGGCCACGCGCACCATGAAGAACTCGTCCACGTTCGCGCTGACGATGGCGAGAAAGCGCAGCCGCTCGCCGAGCGGCGTCGCCGGGTCCTCGGCCAGCGCGAGCACGCGCTCCTGGAAGGCGAGGAGGCTGAGCTCGGGGTCGAGGAACTCGGCGCTCGGGCCGCCCGGGCCGGTGCCGGGCACGCGGTAGAGCTGCGCCGAGTCGTGCGCGCCGGGCCCCACGCCGTCGGCCGGCATCCACTTGAGCAGCAGCTCGGCGCGCTCGCGCCGCCCCGCCCCGCGCCGCAGGCCGTGCTCGCGCTCGAAGGCGTGCGCCAGGCGCGCCAGCTCGTCGCCGCGGCCGCGGCGGCGGTGGCCGCAGAGCTGGTGGAAGCTGCGCGCGCTCCCGTTGCGGCGGACGGTCACCTGGTCGTAGTGCAGCTCGAGCCGCGGCCGCCGGAGCCAGTCGGGGAGCGCGGTGCGCACCCACCGCTCCACCTCCAGCTCCACGCGCACGTCCAGCAGCGCCGGGTCGGCCAGCGCGCGCAGCCAGCGCTCCACCGCGCCCGCCTCGGCGAGCGCCGCCCGCGGCTCGGCGGCGCGGACGGCGGCGCGCAGCGTGCGCGGGCCGAGGGCGAGCGAGAGGACGTGCCGGCCGTCGCCGCCGAGCCGCAGCCGGCAGACGGCGCCGCGCCGCCGCAGCGCGTCGTCGGGCGTGTCGAGGTAGAGGTCCCGGTACACCGCGCGCACCGGCGGGCTCGCGTCGAGCGCCAGCGGCAGCGGCGCCTGCGCCAGCTCCGCGAGCTGGTGGGCGGACACCACGTCGCAGCGGAAGGCGTCCACGGCGGGGGGTGCGGCGGTCACGCGGCCCGAGCGATCGTCGCCGGGCCGGTCACCCGCCGGTGACGCACGCATCGGCGATCGCGCGCTTGGCCTCGCGCGGGTGGTCGATCGTGCGGTAGAACTCGTCGAAGTACGCGAGCGTCGCCTCGACCACCTTCGGATCGAGCAGCCGCCCCACGTCGTCGCGGTAGAGCGCGTAGATCGCCTGCCGGCGCTCCCGGAAGAGCGCGAGCACCGCCGCGAGATGCTCCGGCGGCACGCAGTAGCCGCGGTAGATGCGCTCGCGCACCTTCTTGATCGGCAGCTTGGGGTCGACCGTAGCGTAGAACGCGTTCACCGCCCCGGCGAAGTCGAAGTCGTACGGCACGGGCACGATCTGGAAGATGCTGTCGCGCACCAGCTCCGCGTTGTGCAGCGCGTAGATGGACCAGTCGGTGTTGCCGACGAGGTACTGGAAGACGCCGACGAGCGCGGTGTGGTGGGGCTCCAGCGCGTCCGGCCCCGCGCCCTTCTCCTCGACCAGCGTGCCGCGCACCCGCCGTGCGAGCGCCTGCTCCTCCTCGAGCAGCACGGCGTAGCGCGTCGTCTGCGCCTTGCGGCTGGCGCTGTCCGCGTAGGTCAGGCGCAGCAGGCGGACCTGGTGGCTGAACGGCGTGAGCAGGCGGTAGATGCGGTAGAGCTGCAGCTCCTGCAGCAGGTACTGCTCGTGCCGGCCGTCGTCGCGGCAGTAGCTGACGAGCTTGGGCCGGTCGAGGTTCTCGAGCAGCGTGTTGCGCGTCGCCTTGTTCGCGAAGTTGAAGCGCAGCGGGGGGAACGTGCAGCTCTTGAGGCGCCAGATGCCGCGCGTCCGCGCGCGCAACGGCACGACCACCGTGTCGCCGCCCGGCCCCGCGTACGACAGGGTGGCCGCGCGCCACGGCTCCTGGTCCCCCTTGTCGCCGCGCAGCCGGCCGAGGTTGGCGGTGAAGGTCATCGCCAGCGGCGACTCGGCGTCGTAGATCGCCGCCGGCACGTGGGGCCGCTTGCCGCCGTCGCCGCGCCCGCCCGACGCGCTGTCCTGCGCGAGCGCCGGCGCCGCGGTGCCGGCACCGAGCGCGAGGAGGGCGGCGCCGCGCCCGACGATGCTCCGTGACATGACCGCTCTCCCGCGCGTGGCGTGACGGGCCGACGCGGCGCCGCTCATCCCAGCTCCGCCGCGATGATCGCCGGCGCGCCGGCCTCGCGCAGCAGCGCGAGCAGCTCGTCGGCCGACTTCCCCTTCCTGAGCGTCACGACGTACTCCATGACCTGCGAGCCGTCCGACCCGAGCGCGGCGCCGCCGAACCGCCAGCGCTTCACCTGCTCGGCGAGGCGCGGCTCCACCACCGCGCGCGCGCCCTCGACGTCGAGCGTGCGCAGGAGCAGCTGCACCTCCGCGTCCCCCTCGGCGCCGTTCCCCGCCGGGCCAGGCACCTCCGGGTCGTGCTGCCGCGCGCGGCGGCGCGCCCGCTCGGCGATCCCCTCGAGCTGCTCGGCGGTCATGTCGCGGAACACCTCGTCGTCGATGCGGGCCACGAACGTGCCCGTGCGCGCGAGCTCGCGCGCGCGCCGCAGCCGCCGCTCGGCGGCCCGCCCCTCCAGCTCCACCGGGCTGCGCCCGAAGTCGGCGACCCAGAGCGCGAGGATGGTCGCGTTGAAGAGGATCGAGATCGCCGCCGCGCCCGGTGGGTCGACCGCCGCGGCGAGGCCGATGCCGGTGGCGAGGAAGATGTAGACCGCGTCCTTGCTGTCCTCCAGCGTGTTGCGGAAGCGCACCGCGGCGACGATGCCGGCGAGCGCGAAGGCGAGCGGCAGGCTGTCCTGCACCAGCACGACGACGCCGGACACGACCATCGGCAGCACGACGAGCGTCTGCACCACGGACTGCTGGTAGCCGCGCTTGGCCCGCGTGAGCAGGTAGACCCAGGCCACGGGGAGCGAGAGGAGGACGGCGGCGAGCATCGCCACCGCCACCGTCACGGCGACCGTGTGGGGCCCCGGCGCGGCGGGGCGGGCGGCGCCGGCGGCGGACGCGCCGCCGAAGAGCGCGGCGAGCGTCTCGCGCGAGGCGAGGGGCGCCGGCGGCAGGTGGCGCCAGACGAGCGCCGCGGCGCCGAGCAGCGCGACGTAGTAGACGACCACCTTCACCACCACGCGCGTCGTGGGCGCGACGTGGGGGGCGGGCGGGCTCGTGGCCATCGGAAGCCTTTGGCTTGGGAGAACGCGCCCAATATTCGCCCCCCGCCCGCCGCGCGCCATAGTTGCGAGGCTGCGAGCGCGCAGGCACATTCGCCGTATGAAGCTTTGCAGCCTGGGCGCGGCCCTCCTGGTCGCCGCCGTCTCCTCCTGCCGCGCGCAACCGGCCGCGTCCCTCGCCGACGCGGGCGCCCAGCGCGCGCCCGGTCCCACGCTGGTGGTGCTGGTCACCGTGGACCAGCTGCGCGCCGACTACCTGGACCGGTTCGCGCCGCAGTACCGGGGCGGGCTGGCGCGGCTCGTGCGCGGCGGGGCGCGCTTCACCAACGCCCACCACGACCACGCGATGACCGAGACGGCGCCCGGACACGCCACGCTGCTCTCGGGGCGCTTCCCGCGCTCCACCGGCATCGAGTCCAACAGCGCCGGCGTCGGCGACAGCACCATGCCGCTCATCGGCGCGGAGTCCGCGCTCGGCGCCTCGCCCCGCCGCTTCCGCGGCACCACGCTCGCCGACTGGCTCCGCTCTCGCGACCGCCGGTCGCGCGCACTCTCGGTGTCCGGGAAGGACCGCGCCGCCATCCTCCCGATCGGCCGCTCGAAGCAGCAGGTGTACTGGTACGGCCCCGGCGGGCGCTTCACCACCAGCCGCTACTACGGCGACACACTCCCCGAGTGGGTGCGGCGCTTCAACGCGCGCGACGAGGCCCGCCGCCTCGCCGGCCGCGCCTGGGAGCTCATGCTCGCCGACAGCGCCTACCGCGAGCGCGACAGCGTGAGCGTGGAGGGCGCGGGGCGGGACTACGTCTTCCCGCACCGCGTCCCCGCCGACAGCGCGGCCGCCGCGGAGTACGTGCGGACGACGCCGTGGTACGACGAGATGGCCTTCAACCTGGCGCTCGAGGGGCTCGGCGTCCTCGGGCTCGGCACGGGCCCGCAGACGGACCTGCTCGCCGTCTCCCTCTCGGCCACGGACCACATCGGCCACACGTACGGACCGGACTCGCGCGAGATCCACGACCAGATGCTGCGGCTCGACCGGGCGCTGGGCGTGTTCCTGGACTCGCTCTTCCGCCTTCGCGACTCCTCGCGGGTGGTCCTCGCGCTCAGCGCCGACCACGGCGTCAGCCGCATCCCCGAGCTCGCCGCGGATGGCGCTTCCTCGCCGCCGATGCGCGTGGAGGCGGACTCGGTCGTGCACCACATGCAGGAGGCGCTGCGCGCCGCGGGGGCGGACCCGCGCGCGCTCATCCGCGGGCCGATGCTCGTCACCGTGAACCGCGCCACGCTCGAGCGCGGATCCGTGAGCGTGGACTCGGCGCTCGCCGTGCTCGCCGGCGTGGCGCGGCGGACGCCGGGCGTCCTGCGCGTGGACCGCTTCCGCGACCTCCGCGGGGCGGACACCGTGCGCGACGCCATCGCGCGGCGGTGGCTGCACCACTTCCCCGCCGACGCGGCGCCCGACCTCGTCGTGACGCTCGAGCCGCTCAGCGTGTGGGGGTGGGGCGTGGCGACGCACGGCTCACCGCACGACGCCGACAGCCACGTCCCGCTGATCTTCTACGGCCCCCCGTTCCGCCCCGGGCGCTACGACGAGTTCGTGCGCACCGTGGACCTGGCGCCGACCCTCGCCGCGGCCGCCGGCGTGCGCCCGACGGAGAAGCTCGACGGCGTCGTGCTCAGGCAGGCGCTGAAGTAGAGCGGCGCTCTGAACTGCAGCTCTCGGCTCTCGGCTCTCGGCTTTCAGCCAGTGCGGCGGGAGGAAGACCTCGGCGTCAGGGGGACGTGCCTCGCGCCGAGCCGTTCCTGCTACCGCTCGAGCCGAGAGCCGAGAGCCGAGCGCCGAGCGCCGAGCGCCGAGCGCCGAGAGCCGACAGCCGCCGTTCGGCCCGCCGCCCGCCTCACACCACGACGTTCAGCAGCCGTCCCTTCACGAACACCACCTTCTTCGGCGCGCCGGTGACGTGCTTGGCGATGCCGGCGTCGGCCAGGGCCGCCGCCAGCGCCTCGTCCTGCGTGGCGTCCGGCCCGAGCTCCACGGTGCCGCGCAGCTTGCCGTTCACCTGCACGGCCAGCTTCGCGCGGTCGGCCGCGGCGAGCGCCGGGTCGAACGACGGCCACCCCGCGTCGAAGACGCTCCCCGCCCCCTCGCCGCCGAGCTGCTCCCACAGCTCCTCGGCGATGTGCGGCGCGAAGGGGGCGACGAGCTGCACGAGCGGCAGCACCTCCCCCCGCCGCGGCGTGCGCTCGCCGGCGCGCAGCACGTTCATGTACTCCATCATCGCGGCGATCGCCGTGTTGTAGCTCAGCCGCGGGATGTCCTCCCCCACCTTCCTGATCGTCTGGTGCAGCTTCCGGATGACCTCGGGCGACGGCTCGTCGCCCGAGGGCCCTTGGTTGGAGCGCTGCGGCGCGCTCGCGCCGCCCCGCGCGTCCGCCGGCTCGTCCAGCACCGCTTGCGCCGAGAGCCAGAGGCGGTCGAGGAACTTGCGCACGCCCACGATCCCGCTGTCGCGGAAGTCGCCCCCCGCCTCGTAGGGGCCGAGGAACATGAGGTAGGTGCGGAAGGCGTCCGCCCCCCACTGCTCCATGTAGTCGTCGGGGTTCACCACGTTCCCCTTCGACTTGCTCATCTTCGCCCCCTCGCGGATGATCAGCCCGTGGGCGCGGAACTTGGTGAACGGCTCCTCGAAGTCGAGGCGGCCCGCGTCCTTGAGCACCATCGTGATGAAGCGCGAGTACAGCAGGTGCAGCACGGCGTGCTCGTTGCCGCCGATGTAGCTGTCCACCGGGAGCCACTTGCGCGTCAGCGCCGGGTCGAACGGCACGTCGTCGCGCTCGGCGCTCGGGTAGCGCAGGAAGTACCAGGCGCTGTCCAGGAACGTGTCGCTCACGTCCGTCTCGCGCCGCGCCTGCTTGCCGCACTCCGGGCACGGCACGTGGTACCAGTCGGCGTGGCGGGCGAGCGGCGAGACGCCCGAGTCGTCGGGCTTGAAGTCCTCGATGAACGGCAGCCGCACCGGCAGGTCGCGCTCCGGCACCGCCTGCATCCCGCAGCTGTCGCAGTAGATGATCGGGATGGGCGGGCCCCAGTAGCGCTGGCGCGAGATGCACCAGTCGTGCAGCCGGTAGTTGACCACCGCCTTCCCGGCGCCGCGCTCCTCCAGCATGGCGACGATCGCCCGCTTCCCCTCCTCCACCGACAGGCCGTCGAACTCCTCCGAGTTCACCAGGCGCCCCTGGGCGGAGTGGGTGTGCGCCTGCCCCTCCAGCGGCGTGCTCGCGTCCTCGCCTTCGCCCGCGACCACGCGCACGATCGGCAGGCCGAACTTCTTGGCGAACTCGTAGTCGCGCTCGTCGTGCCCGGGCACGGCCATGATCGCGCCCGTGCCGTACTCCATGAGCACGTAGTCGGCGATCCACACCGGGATGAGCTGGTTGTTGGCCGGGTTGAGCGCGTAGGCGCCGGTGAAGACGCCCGTCTTCTCCTTCGTCACCTTCCGGCTCACCACGTCCTGCTTCGCCGTGCGCGCGCGGTACTCGGCCACCGCCTCGCGCGCGGCCGGCGCGGCGATCGTCTCCACGAGCGGGTGCTCCGGCGCCAGCACGAGGTACGTGGCGCCGAAGATCGTGTCCGCGCGCGTCGTGAACACCGGGATGCGGTGCGCGTCGAGCACGGCCGCGTTCTCGTCGGCCTCCCCCGTCACCGCGCCCTGCTTCGGGACGAGGAACTCGATCTCCGCGCCCTCGCTCCGCCCGATCCAGTTCCGCTGCGCCGTCTTGGTGCTCTCCGACCAGTCGAGATGGTCGAGGTTGTCGAGCAGCCGCCCCGCGTAGTCGCTGATACGGAAGAACCACTGCTCCAGGAAGCGCTGCTCCACCGGCGTGCCGCACCGCTCGCACACGCCCCCCTCCACCTGCTCGTTGGCGAGGACGGTCTTGTCGAACGGGCACCAGTTGACGGCCGCCTTCTTCTTGTACGCGAGCCCGCGCTCCAGCAGCTGCAGGAAGACCCACTGCGTCCACCTGTAGTACTCGGGGGAGCTCGTGTCGACGGCCTTCCGCCAGTCCACCATGAACCCCGCGCGCTCGAGCTGCCGCTGGAAGTTCGCGATGTTCCTGGGCGTCAGCTCCATCGGGTGCGCGCCGATCTTGAGCGCGTAGTTCTCCGAGTGGATGCCGAACGCGTCGTAGCCCAGCGGCTCGAACACGGTGTGCCCTTGCAGCCGCTGGAATCGTCCATAGATGTCGTTCCCCGTGAACGCGAAGAGGTTGCCGACGTGCAGCCCCTCCGCGCTCGGGTACGGGAACATCATCAGGGCGTAGAACGGGCGCTCCCCGCCGACCAGGTCGGTGTGGTTGGTGCCGCGCTCGCGCCAGCGCGCCTGCCATTTCTGCTCGACGGCGGCGGGCTCGTACGCGGCACTGGCCCCTTCGGGCTGCTGCGGTGTGGTAGCGGTCATGCGATGCGCGAATTGACGCGGCGCCCACTCGCCCGCGGCGGTCGGACGGTGGGCAACACGTGGCCTGGTGTGCGGTTGTGGTGGCTGTCCGGCAATCTAATGCCCTTCTCCAGCAACGCGTGAACGACTCCTTCCCGCCCACCCCCACCCCCGCGGCCGGCTTCTACTACCAGCGCCTGGCCGCGCGCGTCGCCGCCGCGGCGGTGCTCGCGATGGCGGCGATCGCCTGGATGGGGCGCGACCTGCTCCCCGCCTTCGCCGCGCCGCGCGCCGCCCTCCTGCTGTTCGCCTTCTCCCTCGCGCTCGGCTGCCTGCTGGGCGCCGCGTACGTGGGGCTGAGCATCACGCGCAAGGTCAGCCGCCCCGCCACGCGCCTCGCCGCCGCCACGGAGGCGGTAGCCGCCGGCGACCTCTCGATCGACGTGCCCGCCATGAGCGGGCGCGGCGAGGTCGCGCGCCTCTCGCACGGCGTGCGGGCGATGGTCGCGCGCCTGCGCACGCTCGCCGCCGCGCTGCGCGGCGCCGCGGTCGAGACCTCGTCGATGGCCGCCGAGATCACCGCCGGCGCCGACGCCATGGCCACCTCCGCGCAGGAGATGGCGGCCACGTCGAGCCAGCTCAGCGCCCAGGCGGGGGAGATGGCCACGACGCTGCAGGGGCTCTCGGGCGACGCCGCCCGCCTCGTCGGCATCGCCGACCAGCTGAACGCCGGCGCCGCCGAGGCGCTCGCGCGCAACGGCGAGGTGCGCGCCCTCGCGCGCGAGAACGGCGAGCGGCTCGACGCGAGCGCCGCCGCGCTCGCGTCGCTCGCCGCGGACGCGCAGGCGAGCGTCGCCTCGGTGGACGCGCTCGCGCTCGCCGCCGCCGAGATCACCGCGTTCGTGGCGCTGGTGCAGAAGATGGCGCGCCAGAGCAAGCTGCTGGCGCTCAACGCCGCCATGGAGGCGGCGCGCGCCGGCGAGCAGGGGCACGGCTTCGCCGTCGTCGCCAACGAGGTGCGCCGCCTCGCCGCCACCTCCGCCGACGCGGCCGAGCGCACGGCGCTGCACGTGCACGAGGTGCTCGGCAAGGTGGAGCTGTCGCGCGCGTCGAGCGCGCGCACGGCCAGCACGGTGGACGAGGTGCTCGCCGCCACGCGCCACGGGCGCGAGAGCTTCGCCGACGTCGAGCGCGCGCTCGCCGCGGCGGTCGAGTGGGCGGAGTCGATCGTTGGCGCGGCGGCCTCGTCCAACGGCCTCGTGCGCGACATGAACGCCCGCATCGAGCTGCTGGCGCGCGGCACCGAGAGCTTCGCCGCGGCGATGGAGCAGGTGGCCGCGTCGAGCGAGGAGCAGAGCGCGAGCACCGAGGAGATCGCCGCCACGGCGAACGCCCTCTCCACCGCGGCCGCCCAGCTCACGTCGCTCGTCGCGACGTTCAAGCTGCCGGCGGCGGAGGCGGCCCCGGCAGCGCCAGCCGCGCCGCCCGCTGCGACGCCGCGCCCCACGGCGCCGGCGCTCGTGGCGGCGCCCGCGGGCGCCTGAACCCGCCGCGCGGGGCGGCGCGCAGCGAGGGGTAGCGCGAGCCGCACTGAGAAGAACTCGCCCCTTCCCACGTCCCACCGGGTAAGCGCCCGCGGAATCGGACCGGCCACGCTCGACGCGACGGCCGGCCGCGGGCCGTCGCGGAGGGACCATGCAACTGCACAAGGCTCCACTCACCCGCGTCCAGCGCCAGGCCTACGAGGCCGTACGCCGCGCGTGCAACGCGCCCCTCGACACGCTGCAGCTCCGCGAGGAGCTCGCCGCGCGCGTGCGCCCTGCCCTCCCCTCCGACGCCGGCGCGCTGGCGACGAGCGACCCCGAGCTCGGCCTGCTCTCGCACGCTATCTACTGGAACTACCCGGCGGCGGCGCTCGCGCACTACCTCGCCGAGGTCTACCCGACCGAGGGCGCGGTCAAGTTCATCGACCTCGGCCTCGGCGGGACCTTCGCGTCCACCAAGGCCGGGCCG
>Ga0307411_10000928_pt1 | contig 11160 bp, 7 predicted proteins | sample DK1Ometagenome_2_FD_203712 | JGI IMG/M metagenome (GOLD analysis project Ga0307411, IMG submission 203712) | Maize rhizosphere microbial communities from greenhouse at UC Davis, California, United States - DK15-O-1 | ecosystem: Host-associated > Plants > Roots > Rhizosphere > Soil | place: USA...
CCCGTCATCGACCTTCCGCTTTTCTATGGGCTTTGCAACCACCGCAATTCATGCCGGGAACGAACCCGACCCGGCAACCGGCGCCGTCAGCGTTCCGATCTATCAAACCTCAACTTACGCCCAGGAAGGCCTCGGGAAACACAAGGGATACGAGTACGCACGTACGCAAAACCCGACCCGTACGGCGTTAGAGAAGAACATCGCCGCCCTCGAAAATGCTCGTTTCGGCTTCGCATTCGCCTCCGGTATGTCGGCGATCGACGCGGTGCTGAAATTGGTCAAAGCGGGCGAGCACGTCATACTCGGCGACAATACTTACGGCGGCACGTTCCGGCTTTTCGATCGCATTTTGTCCAACTACGGTGTTGAGTTCGATCTGGCCGACACGTCCGACGTGACCGAGCTTGAAAGGTCCTTTAAGCCGAACACCAAAATGGTGTTCATCGAGACGCCGACCAATCCGGTAATGACCGTGACGGACATCAAGGCCGTCTCCGATCTCGCCCACGCCCACGGTGCGAAGGTGGTTTGCGACAACACTTTCATGTCGCCGTACTTTCAGCAGCCGATAAATTGGGGCTGCGACATTGTCGTCCATTCGACGACGAAATACCTCAACGGTCATTCCGACAGCGTCGGCGGGTTCGCCGCGTTGAACGACGAAAAGGACGCCGAGTGGATCGGTTTCGTGCAGAACGGCGTCGGAGCGATACTTTCGCCCTTCGATTCGTTCCTGGTCCTGCGCGGAACAAAAACGCTCGCGGTCAGGATGGAAGCCCACGACCGCAACGGGCGAACGGTGGCGAATTTCCTGACCGAGCACCCAAAGGTCCTGAAGGTCTATTACCCCGGGCTCGTCTCGCACCCGCAGCACGAACTGGCCAAACGGCAGCAAACCGGTTTCGGCGGCATGGTCTCGTTCGAGACCGGCTCGCTCGATAACGCAAAAAAAGTTTTGGAGAGCGTCAAGCTTTGCACCCTCGGGGAGAGTCTCGGCGGCGTTGAGTCGTTGATATCCCACCCGGCATCGATGACGCACGCGTCAGTGCCGGCGGAAACGCGTGAGCGCCTTGGAATTACCGACGGTTTGGTTAGAATATCGGTTGGTATCGAGGACATAGAAGACATCCTTGAAGATCTGGATCAAGCGTTAAGGTGAAATTTGGTTTTGTGCGATCGGCCCGGGTTTTGGTCTTTGCGACTTGAAACCCGCAGGCGAAAGCCCGAAACTCGTTATTTATGTTTAAGGTCGAGATACATGCCACATCTCACGTAGGGCGTGTCCGCAAGGGCAACGAAGACAATTATCTTCTTCTCAATATCTCGCGCTCGCGGGCATGGACGAGCGAGCAGGCGGACGGCGAATTCGTGATCGAGTCGCAGACATTCGAGGTGGACGACAACGGCGTCGTTCTCGCCGTGTCCGACGGCATGGGCGGCGCCCTGGCCGGAGAAGTCGCCAGCAAGATGGCCGTCGAGTCGGTCTGCGAACAACTTCTCTCCGAGGACATCGAGGAAACGCTGACCCCGGAAGCCGCCGAGTATCACCTCATCGCGAAGCTTTACAACGCGACCGTGTACGCCAACCAACTCGTCCACCATCAAGGCCGCACGGATCCCCAGTTTCAGGGCATGGGCGCGACCTTCACGGGCCTCGGCGTGACACCGGCCGGCGTCGACATAATCCAGGTCGGCGACAGTCGGGCCTATCTGGTCCGCAACGGCAAGGTTTATCAGGTCACCAAGGACCAGTCGCTCGTGCAGCAGCTGATCGACGCCCAGCAGATCTCGCCTGAAGAGGCGGAAACGCACACATTGAAGAACGTTATCCTGCAGGCCCTCGGGGCACAGAACGAGATCTATCCGGTGTCGGCACGCCTCGCCGCGAACCAGAACGACGTGCTTATGATCTGCAGCGACGGCCTCTCGAATAAGGTGGCGGCCGCCAGCATCCAGCGGATCGTCACGGAGCACTTCGATCAGCTTCAATTGGCGTGTGCGGAACTGGTAAAGGAAGCGAACGAGAACGGCGGCGAGGACAACATCACCGTCGTATTGGCCAAGCTCACGGGCGATAAACTCGCCGAACCCGAAGGCGAAGAAGTGCAGCTAGAACTGATCGACCTCGGGAACATTCACGACACCGCCGACCAGGACACCGCTGAGATAATTTAACCGTTACGCCACTCCGGAAGCTCGTTCGTGACCCGCCGAACGTAGATCGAAGAACCCTTCACGCTCACGACCTCGACCTTTTCGCCTTCTACCAGCTCGCTTTCCCCGTCGATCGGGAACGCCGTCCATGTCGAGCCGTAAACCTTCACAGCACCCTCCCGAAGCGCCCCTTTGCTGGCCCCGCTGACGGTCCCGATCTGCCCCGGCAGCGAGGCGATGCCCATTTTCAATTGGTCCTCGCTCTGATGCGGCAGATACCTCAAAAAGATCGTCCGCGACATCGCGGTCAACGCGATCGAAACCCCAGCAAAAACAAGAAACTGCGCCAAAAATCCAAAACCGAGCATGCCGGTGAGAGCGGCCGCGATCGCCCCGAGCCCGAACCAGAAAAGCACGAACCCGAGCGTGAAGACCTCGGCGATAATTAGGGCCACCCCGAGCACGAGCCAGAATATCCAGGCTAATTGTTCCATTTCGAATAAAGGCGACTTCAAGAGGATGATAGCACAGCGTCCGGTCGCCCCCGGCCCCGTCGCCCGGTCCGTATCTTTTATGTTGCGAAGTGCTGTGGTAACCTCTATTTCACGTGCTGGGGTGGCGGAATTGGTAGACGCCCAGGACTTAAAATCCTGTGCCCTTAGGGGCGTGCGGGTTCGAGTCCCGCCCTCAGTACCATTTAGTTTCTGGCACGCACCTTGCACGCTGGTTCTTGGCCTTTTGTTGGAGGTACAAGAGTTATGCGTGCAATTGTTTTTTTGATAGTTATTTTATTTGCCGCGTCGGGCTTTGGCGCCGCCGCGGCGGACGCCCAGTCTCGCAGTCTCGTCGCTTCGGCTCAGCGGGTCACCGGCGACCGTTTCGGCTATTCCGCGTCGACGCCCCGCGGTGTGACCGTCTACGCCGTTAACCCGCCCAGTCGCGCGATGCTCGACGCGATCGACCGCGGACTTACCGACCTTTTCGCAGTCGCACGCAAAAACGGCTACGGCCGCGGCCTCAATTACCAGAATTTTACGATATTCATCGCCCGGGCCGACAGAGACCGCGACAGTGCCGGAGGCTATTCGCCGGACATAGCGGTCGGGGCCGCGCAATACGCTGGTTCGGTCTACGACCAAGGCGGGTATGTCTATGCGGCCGGGATGGTGATCTCGTTCAATCCCGGTGCCTTCGTCATCGCCGAGCACACCCGGGACCTGAACCGCGTTTCGGACGTCGTCCGGTTCGAGGGCGAGCATATTGTGCTTTATCAAAATGACCGCCGGCGTTATCAAGAGACCGCCGACCACAGCCGCGGGGGCGGGCACCCGATCCTCCAGTGAGCGAACTTTGCCCGATTTCGTGCATCCTATAAACCATATTGTCTGCAGTTCTGTCTCAAATCACCGCCGTCCGGCACGGTAAAGCAGTAATAAACGGCCGTTCGACGCAAGAAGGCCGGCCCGACAGGGGCTGGCACGGTCATTGCTGAACACCTTCGCGGATGTCGTTTGAAAATCCGCGAAGATGGAGGTAAGGATGAGGTTTTTCCTTTTCGGTACCAAAGTCTTCGCTCTTTCGACTTTGATCTTTCTAACTACTCTCGACGTTGTGTCTCAGCCCGACGCGTCATACCGGCTTAGGCCGGGCACGCGCGTTTCGCTCCGGATGGACACGGAGATCAATTCGGCATCGGCCTCGCGAAACGACACGTTCACCGCGACGGTCGCGAAGCCGGTGATGCTGAACGGCGTTGAGATATTGCCCGCCGGAGTCGGGGTCGAGGGCCGCGTGACGGACGTTTCCCCGGCCGCTTTTGGCGGTCGCGACGGGAGACTGCTGGTCCGCTTCGAAACGCTGAAGTTCAGCGACGGCCGCACCCGGAATATTCAGGGTGCCATCGTCGGCGACGTAAGGCCCGGCGCCAAGGCGACCTTTAGCACGTTGGCCGTGTTGGGCGGGCTCGGTGCGGGAACGCTGATCGGCTCAGCGACAAAAAGCACCGGTGGGATCATCGCCGGAGCGGGCATCGGGGCCGGTATAGGGGCCGGGATCGCCTTTTTAAGAAAAGGAAAGGACGTTCGGATCAAAGGTGATCAGGAATTCGAGATAGAGCTTAGAAACGAAGTAACGCTGCCCGCGAGGGATTATTAAATAAAAAGTTCTAAAAGTTTGGTCGTCGGCTTGCTCCTTCGGCCATTTCGAGAAAGCCCGGTGTGAAGGGGAGAGCGCGCCGGGCTTTTTCTATGCGCGTTTCTTCAAGTCCGACCGTGCACTTATTGCGTAATTTTCTCCCAAATTGGTGCGAGCTTTTAAGCCTGCAAACGCATAGCCAGCTGCTTATCTGTTTTTGTTTCATACACTTACCTCGAATGGCACGTCCCTTGCAATATTATTCCCCGATTAGTGCCGAGGGCACCTAGGAGGAATGAGATGAAAAACTTTGGGGCGAAAAACAGGGAGTTTATCGGAGCGGAGAGGGTTTCGCGGCGGAACCAGGACGGCGTGGAGATATTCGAACGCGAAACGATGAGGGTGGTTCGACCGGAGCTCTGCGGCGGAAACGATGAGAGGCCGCACGCTGTGGCTTCGCCGAAATTGATCATCGACGACGCCATCTCGCGATCGAAGCTTTTTATCTCGAAACGTCGATCGGAGCTCAGCGAGGTCGACGCGCTTTTGCGGAGCCTCGTGCCGCATCCGGTGAGTGCCAAATAGAGCGGATCAGATTCCAAAAGGAAAGGGATGCGGTGTCGATCGACACCGCATCCCTTTGTTTCGTATTGGCCTGCTATTTTTTCTTCATCAGGACATTAACGGCGGCCTCGATCTGTTGGTCGCGGCCGGAACCCATCACGTCCGGCTCATTCCTGATCATGATGTCCGGCTCCATCTGGATATTCTCGGCGCACTTGCCGTCCATCGATCGCCAGCAGCCCATCGGGATGCCGAAACGCAGCGTCGGGTCGATCTGATTTTCCCACCAGACGAAGGTCCCGGTTCCCGGCACCGGCATACCGAGCACTTGCCCGATCCCCTTGGCCTTATAAGCCAGCGGGAAAAGGTGAGCGTCCGAATAGTTGCTCTCCCCGACCAGCACGATGGATGGCTTCACCCATTTGTCGAACGGCTCGCTGCCGACGTATTGCCCGTGCGGGACCACGTCAAAATACTTCTTGCCGCTCAAAAAATCCGAAAGCTGCTCGTGAATGCTGCCTCCGCCGTTGAAACGGGTGTCGACGATCAGGGCGTCTTTTCCGATGCCCAAGCCGAGGGCTTCGTCGAAGGTGGTCCGCATGCTCTGGTCGTTCATCGAGCGGACATGGACGTAACCGAGCCGGCCGCCGGAGAGCCGGTCCACCTCGGCACGGCGCTGGCGGACCCAGCGCTTGTAAAGAAGCTCGTTCTCCTCACCGCGGCTTACGGGCTTAACACTCTCGTCCCAGCGTTTATTGGCCGCCGGGTCGTAGAGGGAGAGCAGCGTATACTTGCCGGATTTACGGTTCAGCAGCCTGTAAAAATCCATCGACGCGTCGATGGTGTTCCCGTCGATCGCCTCGATAATATGGCCCGCACGCACGCCGGAGGCCGCCAGATCGACCGGCCCGCCCTGGATCACCTCGGCGATCTTTACGCCGTTGCCGGAGTAGGAATAGTCGTAGAGTACGCCCAAACTGGCGGTCTGATCGCCGGTCGGAACGACCGGGCTGTAATACGCACCGGTGTGCGAGACGTTCATCTCGCCGAGCATTTCGCTGAGCATTTCGGCGAAATCGTAGTTGTTGTTTATGTACGGCAAAAAGCGTTTGTAGGTGCCGTAGTAAGAGTCCCAATCGACGCCGCCGAGGTCTGGGAAAATGAGCTTCTGCTTCATCTGCCGCCAGGCGTGGTCGAAGATGTAGGCCTTTTCGGCGGAGTAATTGAGCACCATCTCGGAGTTGACGCCGATCGGCTCCGATTTGCCGCTTTCGGCATCGACCTTCATCGCCCGGCCGTCGGCCAAAACGAAGATGAACTTGCCGTCCGGCGACAACTCCATCGAGGTGTTGTTGGCCCCCAGCTTGTTGAAAAGTTTGGTCTCCTTGGTTCGAATATCCGTGACCCAGAGGTCGTTTCCCTTCTCGAAACTGGTGAGATAAAAGAGCTTTTCGCCGTCTTTGGAAAGAACCCAGTCGGCCGCCGGCGAAGTGTGGAGTGTCAGTTTCAGCTTGCGGTCGCTGAGCCCGTCCCAATCGAAAGCGATGTCCTTTTTGACTTTATCGTCGGGTTTCGGCGATGGAGTGGCGTTGGCGTTCGGCCCGCCCGAACCGGATCTTTCGGCCTCTTTCTTATCCTTTTCGGCCTTTTCCTCCACTTCTTTCAGGAGGGCGAATTCCTCTTTCGAAAGCTTCGCCCGGTCGAAGGATGCCTTGGTGAAATACATTCCATAGACGTCGCCTGAGGTAGCTCCGCCGCCCTGGGCAAGCGTGCCTTCGCGGTCGGAGCCCCAGATCATCATCTTGCCGTCCATTGCAAATTTCGGCGTAAAATCGTCGTAACCGCTATTGGTCAGGTTAATGAGCTGCCCCTTGCCGTCGGCGGAGATCAGGCCGACTTCCGGCGTGAAGATCCGCTCCTGCGGGCCGAATTGGACGAGGAACCACTTGCTGTCGGGCGACCACTCGTAATACTGGTCGCCGTCCGCATAGGAGTAATTCCTTTCGGCCGGGACGACCATCCGCGACTGCTTCGTCGCTAAGTTGTAAACCTTTAGAACGACACGGTTTTCAAGGTACGCGATCTCCTTCCCGTCGGGCGAGAACGAGGGCTGAAACTCCTCGGCCGGGGTGGCTACAACCGGCTCTTCCTTGACCACGGTGGAGACGAAAAAGTAGGGCTCTTCCTTGCGACTGATGGTCGCGGTATGGATGTTCCAATTGTTGTCCTTTTCCGCCGCATAAACGAGCGAGCGGCCGTCCGGGCTCCAGCTCACGGTCCGTTCCTGCCAGGGTGTGCTGGTGATCCGCTTGACCATCTTCCCGTCGATGCTGGAGACGAACACCTCGCCGCGGAAAATGAACGCGAATTCCTTGCCGTTCGGCGACAGACTGGCCTGCGTAAATCCACCATTCACGGGGGTTACACGCTCAAGCGGCTCGCGGCCATCGGCGGCGATTCGGACGTTCACCTTGGCGGGCTCGCTGCCCGGCCGCATCGTATAAAGCTCGCCGTCGTACCCGAACGCCAGGGTGCCGCCTTTCGCACGGGTCAGGAAGCGCACCGGATTCTTCGCAAACTTGGTGATCTGCTGGGTTTTGGTCGGGCTGGCGAGACTGCTCTTCCATACGTTGAACGAGCCGCCCTGCTCCGAGAGGTAGTAAAAATCGTTGTCGTTCGAGTCGAAAACGGGATTCCGATTCTCGCCCTTGAAACCCGATAACTGCTTATAATTCTTAGCGTTAGCGTCGTATACCCAAACATCGCGGGTGACCGCCGAGGTGTGATGCTTGCGCCAGTCGGATTCGTAACCCTTGTAGTCGTGGAAGATGATCTTGTCGCCGTTCGAGCTAACCGTCGCGTCGAGGGCCGGTGAGGTCAGGACCAATGAAACACGGCCTCCTGCGGCCGGGACGGAGTAAAGCTCAACCATCCCGCCGGACGGGAACTGGACATTGGTCGGGGCGTCCTGGCGGTTGCCGTTGAACAGGATGGCCCGGTCGTCGGCGGTAAAGCTTGAAGGGATCTCGCGGGTCGAGTTGAAGGTCAGCCGACGGGCCTCGCCGCCCGCCGAGGGCATCACGAAAACGTCGAATTGACCGTACCTATCTGAAGCAAATGCTACACTTTTGCCGTCGTGGCTCCAGACTGGGGCGAACTCGTACGACTCGCTCATGGTCATCGGGTAGGCCTGCCCGCCGGCCGCCGCGACCGACCATATATCGCCCTTATATTCGAACAAAATGGTTTGCCCGTCGGGCGAAATGGCCGGGTATCGCAGCCACAACGGGCCGCCCTGGGCGAGAGCCGCGGCGGCGAACGAAACCAGACCGAGAGCAAGGCAAAGAATGATCTTCATATAGAAAACCCGTCCAAATTATCGAGGGTTGAATGAGACTACGCGTATGATACGCGCGCCCGATCAGATTTGTTACGCGAAATCGACCCGGGAGCAGCGCATTTTTCGGCGAATCCCGGCAGGAATGGATACGAGCGAGGTAAGTCGATCGGAGGAACCTCGGCGCCGGCTGGAATGCGGTAGAAGCGGACATGGCCGGTAACCGAGCTCGATGTGCAAAGTGACTGGTGCGTTTCCTGACCGTTGGCCACGACCGCCAAGCCGGAAATGGTCAGACGTATGAGTAGCAGGCGCATTCGTGAGAGATTATTACGTAAGTGGCCTGCCGTGAGAAAGCTCGGCCGGAAAGGCGGCGATCGCCCTGTCCACGCAGAGGCAGCCAAAAACGGAACACACACACGGATCTGCCCGAAATGAAACGGCCTTAAATTCCCTACTCAACCGGACGTCGCTGAGGGGTCTGCACTTACCGGTTTGGGTATCAAAGTTGCAAAGTTTAGAAGTGAAGCGTATCGGTACACTCTCTTCAGTTTTGCCGATGCCGAACGAGACCTTTGATCCGCCCTCCCTCCCCAGGTGGTGAACGAAATTTCGAGCCGCCGCCTCACCAGCGATAGCGGTCACAGGAGAAGCAGCCTCAACCATGCTTGAAACGGGAACAATATTGCAGGATCGTTTTCTTATCGAAAAGGAGCTCGCCCGCGGCGGGATGGGCGCGGTTTATCTCGCGCGTGACCAGAAATTCGGAAGCTGCGTGGCGATCAAGCAGCGTGTGCACGAGGGCGGCGGGTTGGCCGAGGCCTTCGAGCGGGAGGCGCGGCTGCTGAACACGCTGCACCATCCGATATTGCCTCACGTGTCGGATTATTTCAGCGAAGGCCGCGACCATTTTCTGGTGATGGAATTCATCGAGGGCGCGGACCTTTCGGAGGTGCTGAAACGTGACGGCGCTTTTGCGGTCGATAACGTCGTGACCTGGACGCTGGAGCTTCTTGACGGCCTGGATTACCTGCACTCGCAGGACCCACCCGTCATCCACCGCGATATCAAACCGGGTAATTTGAAGCTGACGTCGCGCGGCAACATCGTGCTGCTCGATTTCGGGCTCGCCAAGGAAAGCCCGAACCCGGGTCAGGAAGCACGAAGCGTTTTCGGTTATTCGCGCCGCTATTCGCCGCTCGAGCAGATCGAGGGTGCGGGCACGGACGCGAGGTCCGACATTTTCTCGCTCGGGGCGACCGTCTACCACCTTTTCACCGGCCAGGCGCCGATCGACGCCATCGCCCGCGCTTCGGCGATAGTGGCGGGTCGGCCCGACCCGCTGCGTTCGGCGAGTGAAATGGATCCGGATGTGTCGGTCGAGATCGCGGACGTCATCAGGCAGGCGATGTCGATGAGCCCGGAAGGCAGGTTCGTTTCCGCGAACGCGATGAAGGGCGCGCTAGAGTACGCCGTAAAAGATGCCGAGGCGGTCGTCGCCGAGGCTCCGAATGCGCCGCTGATCGTTCCCGTACTCGCTCCGGATGCGGCCCCGCAATTTGAGCACACGGAACCGCCGGCGGGCGGCCCGGCTATCGCGGCCGGATCGGCCGGCGGCTCGAAGGTTTCGGAGGCGGTAGCTTCGGCCAACGCGGCCGTGCACGCGATCCCGGGCTGGGTCGCGCGTAAACGAGATCGTATGAGGTCGCGGTTCGTGACGGACCGGTCGCGGCACCGGCCGCGCGAATTCGTCGCCGCGCTCGTGCTGGCGGCGCTGCTCGCGGTCGGGTTCGTCGTTTACAGTTGGACGTCTTCGCGGCCGGCCGCGCAAACGCCGACCGTTCAAACCGAGAACGTCGCGGCGGCGGAGCCTGAGACTTCGGAGGCAGACGAATCGGCTGTCCCGGACGCGCCCGCGAGCGCGCCGGCCAATGAAGTGGCCGCCACAGAACAGGTAAATTCGCCGCAGCCACCGGCTGAGGAACCAAAGCGCGAAAAGACATCGACGGCGGAAACGAAAAAGTCAAAGAAAAGTTTGGCCTCGACCCGCGAGGAACCGGAGATCCAGATAGTTGAAGAGCTCCCCGAGGTGACTTTTGAGGACCCGCGCATGATCGCCCGCAGGAGGCAGCTGCGCAACGCCCGTCGAACGCGGGAGCGAGTGGTGTACCAGGCGCCGGCGTCGGACATCGAGACCATCTTCACCGGCCTGCCCGCAAGAAGGCGCCCCTGGCGGAAAAGGGTGTGGTAGTTCTGGTTTCCTTTCGCGGAAGGGACCGCTCGAAACCCGTCGGCGGTTGTGACTATTTGATCACGCGGACGTCGCGCTCGCTGAAAATGAGCCATCCGGTGGGCGTCCGCTGCCAGCGTAGCTCCTGCACGACCTCACCGGCGCGCGTGCGTGTGCGGTCCACGATCCGGTATTGCTTGTGAAACCTCATCACGGCTGTTCGGCCGCCGTCCTGAAAAACTATCTCGGGCTCGGCAGCGCGGATGTCGATCGAGCGGGCGGTCGAGAACGCCCGGTTCTTCTCCGCCCTGACGGCGCTCCGCGGCGTGTTACGCGTCAGGTAGAAAGCCTTTAGCTGGGGCGCGTAGAACGACATCTGCTGCCGGATGTCGCGGCGGTTCGTGGCGTCGATCCATTCGTCGAGCGAACGACGAAGGTCGGACGCCATGCGGCGGCCAGCCCGAGGAGCGGCCGCCGTGGCCGGTCTGCCGGATGCGGGTCGATCGTCGTCGTCATCGGTTTGCGTGGACGCCACCTGCCCCTGCCCGTAAACGCCCCAATCGACTTGGTCCGAAACTTTGTTGTAGGTCGAGTTGATCACCACCGGCTGACTGAGCTGCTCGGCATAGATGCGGCGCGTCACGTGAAGGCGGCGGCCTCCGTCGACCGAGCGGAACACGACGTTCAGGTTGTCTTCGGCCTTCCCGGTCGAGGTGAAGGTAAGCGTGTCGGGGGTCATCGA
>Ga0307411_10000929_pt1 | contig 11159 bp, 10 predicted proteins | sample DK1Ometagenome_2_FD_203712 | JGI IMG/M metagenome (GOLD analysis project Ga0307411, IMG submission 203712) | Maize rhizosphere microbial communities from greenhouse at UC Davis, California, United States - DK15-O-1 | ecosystem: Host-associated > Plants > Roots > Rhizosphere > Soil | place: USA...
AGGGGGCCAACCAGGGCGACAACTGCTGGCGCGACGCGTTCTCCAGCCAGCCGCTGCTGTGGGACTTCTACCGCAACGCCGTGACCCAGCCCGACCAGCTGCGCCAGCGAGTCGCGTTCGCGCTGCAGCAGATCTTGGTCGTCAGCAACCTGGAGGTCGAGGGCACCTACGGGCTGCGCCGTTACCAGAACGCGCTGCTGGACAACGCCTTGGGCAACTACCGCGACGTGCTGCGCCAGGTGGCGCTGAGCCCGGTCATGGGCGACTACCTGAACGGCGTCAACAACGACAAGGCGGCGCCCAACGAAAACTTCCCGCGTGAGCTGCTGCAGCTCTTCAGCCTGGGCACCTGCCTGCTGGAAGCCGACGGCAGCCTGAAGGGCGGCCGCTGCCAGCCGACTTATGACAACGCGACCGTCCGCGCCTACGCCCATGCGCTGACCGGCTGGACCTACCCGGCCGGCGGCATGTCGCGATGGAGCTGCTCACCCAAGGGCAGCAACTGCCAGTACTACGACGGCGAGATGGTCCCACTGCCCGGGCTGCACGACGTGACGGAGCGCGCGCTCCTGGCGGGCGGCAAGAAGGCCGCCGGCAGTACGCCCGCCCAGGCGCTGGACGCGGTGCTGGACAGCCTGATGGCCCACCCCAACATGCCGCCCTTCATCGGCCGGCAGCTGATCCAGGCGCTGGTGCGCTCCAACCCGTCGCCGGCCTACGTGGGCCGTGTGGCAAGCGCCTTCCAGAGCGGCAGGTTCACGAGCGGTGGCCACACGTTTGGCGCCGGCCGCGCGGGCGACCTGGGCGCGGCGGTGGCCGCCGTGCTGCTGGACGCCGATGCCCGCGTAGACGCGCCCGCCAGCGCGAGCGGCGGCCGGCTGCGCGAGCCGGTGCTGATGATGACGGGCGTGCTGCGCGCGCTGAACGGCCAGACCGATGGCGACGCCCTGGGCTGGTGGTGGGGCGAGACGCTGCGCCAGCATGTCTTCCGCTCGCCGTCGGTCTTCAACTTCTACCCGCCCGACTACCCGGTGCCGGGCACCCAGCTGCAAGGCAGCGCCTTCGGCATCCACAACGCCAACACCTCGCTGGAGCGGCTGAACTACCTGACCTATCTGCTGGACTGGGGCGGCTCCAAGCCGGCCGCGGGCGTGCCCGGCGCGACCGGCACGACGGTCACACTGGACGCGTTCGACACCGACGCCGCCGATGCCGCCACGCTGGTGGACCGGCTGTCGCTGCTGGCCCATGGCGAGCCGCTGCCGGCGGGGCCGCGCGCCAAGGTGGTGGAAGCGGTGTCGTGGTGGACCAACAAGACCGATGCCAAGGCCTGGCAACGCAACCGCGTCAAGACGGCGGCCTACCTCGTCTTCGCCGCCCCCCAGTTCCAGCTCGTCCGCTGAGAGAGTCATTTCAATGCCCCACTCCCACAGCCACTCTCCCGGCCGCCGCCGCCTGCTTGCCGGTGCCCTCGGCCTGGGCACGCTGGCCGCGCTGGCACCCTTGCGGCCGGCCCGTGCGGCCGATTTCAAGGCCCTGGTCTGCGTCTTCCTGTACGGCGGCAACGACGGCATGAACACCGTCGTGCCGATGGACGCCACGCGCCATGGCGAGTACGCCCGCGTGCGCGGCGCCCTCGCGCTGCCGCAAGCCAGCCTGGCCCGATTGGGCAGCAGCGACTTCGGCCTGCATCCGTCGTTGGCGGCGCTGGCCCCGCTGTTCGCCGCCAACAGGCTGGCGGTGCAGTTCAACGTCGGCCCGCTGCATGCGCCGCTGACCCAGGCCCAGTACCGCGCCGACGCCGGCCGGACCGTGCTGACGCCGCCCAGCCTGTTCTCGCACAGCGACCAGCAGGTGCTGTGGGAAAGCGCCAGCACCGACGGCCAGAGCCGCACCGGCTGGGGCGGCCGCAGCGCGGTGGCACTCGGCATGGCCAGCCCCGTCATCAGCCTGGGCGGCAACGGTCACTTCGGCCTGTCCGAGCTGGCCGCGCCGCTGGTGCTGCCCGGCCCGGGCGACGGCTTCGGCGCGACGGGCCTGTCGGCCGCCGACGTCGGCTGGGCACCCAACGCGCTCAAGCTCGACGCCATCAAGGCGCTCAACGAACAAAGCGCCGACACGGACCTCGCCGGCGCCTTCCAGAAACAGCAGCGCGACGCGCTGGCGCTGTCCGAGCAACTCGGGCCGCTGGTCAAGCGCAGGCCGGGCGAGGCCGGCAGCAATGCCGCCATCGACGCCGCCTTCGCGCCGCTGATCGTCAACGGCAACGTCTCGACGCGCCTGGGCAAGCAGCTCTACCAGGCCGCCAAGATGCTGGACGTGCGCGCCACGCTGGGCGGCAGCCGGCAGATCTACTTCGCGCAGGCCGGCGGCTACGACACGCATGGCAACCAGATCGGCAGCGACGCGCTGACCGGCACGCATGCGGCGCTGCTGAAGGAACTGGGCGATGCACTGGCCTGCTTCCAGGCCGCGCTGACCGCGCTGGGCCTGGCCGAGTCGGTCACGACCTTCACGCAGAGCGACTTCGGCCGCACCTTCAAACCCAACAACAGCGGCGGCACCGACCACGCCTGGGGCAACCACCATCTGGTACTCGGCGGCGCGGTCAGGGGCGGCTTCTACGGCAGCTACCCGGCGCTGGCGGTCGGCGGGCCGGACGATGCCAGCATGAACGCCTGGGACGAACAGGGGCGCTGGATCCCGACCAGCTCGGTGAACCAGTACGCCGCCACGCTGCTGGGCTGGATGGGCGCGAGCGCCGGCCAGCTGGACACCATCCTGCCGAACCTCGCCAACTTCGGCAGCGCGCGCAGCCTGGGCTTCGTCTAGGGGCCGTCAACGCTTGGGCAGCGGAAAGCTGGCCAGGCTCGCAAAGCCCTTCTTCGACACCGCCTGCACGCCGAAGACGACGTTGTCCTTCGAGACCGGCAGCGTCGCGCGGGTCACCTTGCCCACGTCCGTGGCGTGCTGCCAAGTGGCTGAGCCGGTGTCGCGCCAGACCACGCGGTAGCCGGCCACCTCGGCGTCGTCGCTCGGCGCCCATTCCAGCGTCGAATCGTTCGTCAGCCCGCTGGCGTCCAGCCTGACGCCTTTGGGCGGCGCCGGCGCCCAGGCCAGCGTCGCCAGGCCGGCCAGGTTGGCGCGGGTCACATCGGCCACGTAGCCGAAGTCGACGAACTCGGGCAGGTCGCCGTAGACGACGCCATTTTCAGTCCTCGGGTTCTGGTGCTGGTGGGCGAAGTTCTCGAACGGCTCGCTGATGCGCACGGCCGCGTAGCCGCGCTCCAGGAACGGGATGTGGTCGCCACCGCGCAGGTAGCGGTCGCGGCGCTGGATCAGCTGCACCGTGAAGCCGGGCATCGCCGTTTCCGCCGCCGCCTTCAGGTGGCGGCCGAGCTGGTGGGTCGGCAGGTCCTCGTTGGCGCCGGCCTGCAGCAGCGGCAGCAGCTCGGTCTGCATGGCGGCGAAGGCCTTCTGGTCGGCCGGCGTGGCGGGGCGGTTGGCGGTGGCCTGGGTCAGCAGGCGCAGCAGCGGGTCCAGCCCGTCGGCGAACAGGCGCAGCCGCCTGGGGTCGTGCTGGCCGGCGTCGCCGCGCGAGCTGCCGATGATGTCGTTGGTGATCATGGCCTCGACATTGGTGCCGGCCGCGCGCGCCTCGCGGGCCCACTGCGCGGCACCCAGCAGGCCTTGCTCCTCGCCCGGCACCGCCATGAAGACCAGCGTCGCGTCGAACTGGCGGCCGGCCATCACGCAGGCCAGCTCCATGACGGCGGCGGTGCCGGAGGCGTCGTCGTTGGCGCCGGGCGATTCGCCCAGCGAGTCCATCACGTCGCTGTTGCGCGAGTCGTAGTGGCCGCTGACGACCAGCGTGCGGCCCTTGCTCGCGCCGCGCCCGGGCAGCGTCGCCACGACGTTGACCAGTTCGGTCGGCTGGTTGACGCGGTTGCCGGCGGGTTCGATGAAGCTCTGCTCCTCCACCTGCAACCGCCCGCCGGCCGCCCTGGCGCAGTTGGTCATTTCACTGGTGATCCAGCGCCGCGCGGCGCCGATGCCGCGCGTGTCGGAGGCGATGTCCGACAGCGTGTGGCGCGTGCCGAAACTCACCAGCTTGCGGATGCGCGCCTCGATCCGGGCGGGGCTGACCTCGGCCAACATGGCCTGCAGCTCCTCGGCAGGGACGGGCTGGGCCTGGACCGCCACGGTGGCGGTAGCGGACAGGGCCAGGGCGAGAGCAGTGAATCGAGCTTGCATCCGAACGATTCTGCCCTTGCCGCGCCGGCCGGCTTCTTCTACGCTGGCCCCAACCAAGGAGAGTCCGATGAGCGCTGAAAGCCTGGATTCACGAGTGGGCGCCATCCGCACGGTGGCGCTGGTCGGCCCCGCGGCGGCGGGCAAGACGCTGTTGCTGGACGCGCTGCTGGCCCATGCCGGTGTCATCCCCCAGGCCGGCAGCATCGAACGCGGCAGCACGGTGAGCGACCACGACCCGCTAGAGAAGCGGCTGGGGCATTCGCTGCAGTCCAGCCTCGCGCACTTCACACACGACGGCATCCGCGTGCATGCCATCGACACGCCCGGCGCACCGGACTTCGTCGGCCAGGCGCTGCCGGCGCTGGAGGCTGCGGACACGGCCCTCGTCGTCATCAACGCGCAGAACGGCATCGAACTGATGGCGCAGCGCCTGCTGACGGCCGCCGGCGAGCGCGGGCTGGCGCGGCTCATCGTCGTCAACAAGATCGACGCGCCCGACGTCGACCTGCCCGCGCTGCTGGCGCAGATCCGCGAGGTGTTCGGCAAGGAGTGCCTGCCGCTCAACCTGCCCGCCGACGGCAGCCAGCGGGTGGCGGACTGCTTCTTCGCGGACTCGGCCGGCCTGGACATCCAGGCCGATTTTTCGTCCGTGGCCGAGGCGCACCGCGCACTGGTGGAGCAGGTCGTCGAGGTCGATGCCGCCTTCGTCGACCGCTACCTGACGGAAGGCGACGTCGACCCCCGCGAGCTGCACGCGCCGCTGGAGCAGGCGCTGCGCGAGGGCCACCTGATCCCCGTGTGCTTCTGCTCGGCCAAGACCGGCGCCGGCATCGCCGAGTTGCTGAGCGCCATCGAGGCGCTGATGCCGAATCCGGCCGAAGGCAATCCGCCGCCCTTTCTTGAAGGCAAGGGCACCGAACCGCAGCCCTACCCAGCTCAGCCCGACCCCGCTGCGCATGTGCTGGCGCACGTCTTCAAGATCGTGGCCGACCCCTACCTCGGCAAGATGGGCGTGATGCGCGTGCATCAGGGCCGCGTGGCCAAGGGCGGCATGCTGTTCGTCGGTCATGCGCGCAAGCCGATCCGCGTCGGCCATCTGTTCATGCTGCAGGGCGCGAAGCATGTCGACATCGAGGAGGCGCTGCCGGGTGACCTCTGCGCCATCGCCAAGGTGGAAGACCTCGCCTTCGACGCCGTGCTGCACGACGCGCAGGAGGATGAGCACATCCACCTCAAGCCGCTGGATTTCCCGACGCCCGTGCATGGCCTGGCCATCAGCCCCGCGCGCCGCGGCGACGAGCAGAAGCTGTGGGAGGTGCTGGCGCGGCTGGTGGACGAGGACCCCTGCCTGCGCATCGAGCAGGCCGGCGAGACGCATCAGACGCTGGTCTACGGCCTGGGCGAGTTGCACCTGCGGCTGCTGCTGGAGCGCGTGCGCGAGCTCTACAAGGGCGAGGTGCTGACCGAGCCGCCGCGCATCGCCTACCGCGAGACGATCTCCGCACCGGCCGAGGGCCACTACCGGCACAAGAAGCAGAGCGGCGGCGCCGGCCAGTTCGGCGAGGTCTACCTGCGCGTGGAGCCGCTGGCGCGCGGCGCGGGATTCGAGTTCGTCGACGCGGTCAAGGGCGGCACCATCCCGGGCCAGTTCATGCCCGCGGTCGAGAAGGGCGTGCGCTCGGCGCTGGCCAGCGGCGTCATCGCGGGCTACCCACTGATGGACCTGCGCGTGACGGTCTACGACGGCAAGCACCACTCGGTGGACAGCAAGGAAATCGCCTTCGTCACCGCCGGCCGGCGGGCGCTGATCGAGGCGGTGCGCGCGGCCCAGCCGCTGGTGCTGGAGCCCATCGTGCAGGTCGAGATCACCGCGCCCGAGCACAGCATCGGCGACATCACCGGCGACCTCGCCTCGCGCCGCGGCCAGGTCAACGGCACGCGTGCCGCGGTGCCGGGCAGCCTGATCGTGCAAGGCCTGGCACCCCTGGCCGAACTGGCGAGCTACCAGTCGCGGCTGAACGCGATCACCGCGGGCGAGGGGCGCTATACGCTGCTGCTGTCGCACTACGAGCCGGTGCCGCCCAACACGCAGGCCACCCTCGTCGGCGCGTACAAGGCGGGCGACGAAGGCGACTGACGCCGAGGTTCAGTCCTCGTCCGAGTCGTCGTCCTCGTCGTCTTCGACCTCGGTCTCCGTGTGCATCACGCAACGCCACTCGCCGTCCTTGCGCGTCCACACGGACGAATCGGCCATCGTCTGCTCGACGGCTTCCGACTCCTCCTCGCCGCGCTCCGCCAAAACCTGTCTGACGCGGTAGGTCAGCACGGCGGTGTCGTCGTTGGGGAACATGACGTTCATGTCGCTCAACTCGAAGGACTTGACGACCATGTTGCCGTTCTCGGCCATGTCGCGGTACTGCGCGTGGTCGAACTGCATGGCGCCCTGCGCGCTGACCATCAGCGCCGGCTCGTACAGCATGGACAGCGCCGCATCGGCGTCCTCGTCCACCAGGGACTGCCAGAACTTCTTCTCCAGATTGATGAGGGTGTTGTCTGCGGTGCGCATGGGCTCTCCTGTGAGGGTTGCGGAAGGGGCATGAATCAATATGAGCGCCGTCTCCCGCGGGCGCCGTAGGAAATGCCAGTGCGCCCCGGTCGGCAGCCTCCTACGGCGCGCTTGTTCACCCGCAGGTGAAGCGCCATTTATCATTGAGGCCCATGCCCAGCGCCCCACGCGACGTCGCGCAGATCCGTCTGGACAACGCGATGCGACTGTTCGACGAGTTCGTCAGCGCCACTGTCAAACACCCCGATGCCGCCACCCTGCGTGGCCTGGAGCGGCGTTTTGCCGAGCGGCTGCAGATCCAGCCCAGCTACTGGAGCCAGATCAAGAGCCGCTCGCGCCAGATCGGCGAGCGGCTGGCGCGCCAGTTCGAGCAGCTCTGCCACAAGCAGCCCGGCTGGATGGACATTGACCACGGCGGCGGCTCCGCTGCTGTGGCCGCGAGCAACGCCCTGCCGTCGAACGCTCCGGCAACAGCCGAGTCCAGCCTGCCGCAGGACGACGACGAGCGATTCATCGTCGGCCTCGTGCTGACCTACTACCGCCGCCACCCGCAGCGCGCCCGCACGCGGCTGCTGGACCTGCTCGGCGAAGTGCTCACGCCCAGCGCCACGCCCGCACCGCCGCCCGCGGCCAGGCCGGCCGCACCCAGCCCGCAGGCCGAGTTGGATGAGTGGCGCAAGCTGCAGACGCACATCGCGCCGCTGAAGCCGAAGAAGCGCTGACCCTGGCGCTGACCCCGGCGCTGACGACGAACGCCTCCGTCCGTGAACGGAGCGCCCCCCGCACGTTAGGGAGGCGGGATAAAAACCGCTTGCGCAAGAGCAACGTTTGTTTATCATTTGCGCAAGTCGTGCTGCTGAAGTCCCGCGCACACGGCGAGGTCGCACACCCCGATAGCCCCTGACCGCCCGGCCCGCTTGTCTCGATGCACAAGCCCCGGGCACGCCCTCCATCGTTCGCAAACGCAGGCCCTCACGGGCCGAGCCGCTGCATTGCCCGCCGCCTTGCGCGGCATCTACCGGAGCTTTCCATGCCCCAGTTCACCTCTCCCCGTCCGATGCAGATCAAGGCGCTCAAGCCGCGCAATCCGCTCGTCGCGCCGGCGCTGAAACGCCAGGCCGGCCGACACCAGAGCGCCACCGACGCCCATGCCCAGCGCCAGCAGGCCCGCCTCGAACTGCGACGCCTGCTGCGTGACCGCTTCCCCGACGAAAGCCCCTGACACCCGTGCCGCCGCCCGCCCCTCATCCATGTCATGAGGGCCGGCCAGGCGCCCAAGGAGACCCTCATGAGATTGATCGAGCTACGCGGCCTTGATGCTGAACAGGCCGCCGAAACCCACGAAGCCTGGGCCCGTCGCTGGGTCCGTATCAAGCGCGCAGCCCGCGCGATCCGGCTGGTGTTCTCGCCCGCCTACCGCAAGCGCCGCCGCGCCCGCAGCCAGCTGGAGTTCTATGCCGAAGCCGGCGCGCCCGAAGGGGCGCTGTATGTCGACGGCCAATTGATCGCCCAGCTGGAAGGCATTCGCAGACTGTGAACTGAGCCGCAAAAGGGGGTCGCATGCGAAGACCGTGCGATCCCGCATCGGCCTAGCATCGGCCCATGTCCGACCGCCTGCGCCTGACCGCCCCGCTGCCCACGCTCGATGCCTGGGCCGCCGCCTTCGCCCGTGCCGAGATCCCGGTGCTGGCCGAAACGGCCGAGTCGCTGGAGCACATGCGTGCGACCGAGGACGACGTCGATGCCAACAGCCTGGGCGAGATGATCGCATCGGACCCGCTGATGACCCTCAAGGTGCTGGCCCATGCCCACACGCTCAAGCGCGGCAGCAGCGCCGGCCTGCGTGCCGCACCCGAGACCGTCACAAGCGCCCTGGTGCTGATGGGCATCACACCGTTCTTCCGCGCCTTCGGCCCGCAGCCGACGCTGGAGGATGCGCTGGCCGACCATGAGGACGCGCTGCTGGGCTTGTCGCGCGTCATGCAGCGCGCCGAGCGCGCGTCGCGCTTCGCGCTGGCTTTCGCTGCCCATCGGGCCGACCCCGATGCCGCCATCCTGCACAGCGCCGCGCTGCTCCACGACTTCGCGGAGATGCTGCTGTGGGTGCACGCCCCCGACCTGGCACTGCGGATTGCCGCCCTGCAGGCCGCGGACCGCCAGCTGCGCAGCAACGCGGCGCAGCGCCAGGTGCTGGGCATCGAACTGTCGGACCTGGAGCAGGCCCTGATGAAGCACTGGCAGCTGCCGGAGCTGCTGACGCGCATCACGAACGACAAGCATGAGCGCGACCCGCAGGTGCGCTGCGTCTACTTGGCCGTGCGCCTGGCGCGGCACACGGCCCGCGGCTGGGACGACGCCGGCGTGCCGGACGACTTGCACGACATCGCCGAGCTGTTGAACCTCAGCGAGTCGCACACCCTCAAGCTACTTCACGAATTCGACTGACGGCGCCGCCAGGCCATCAGGCCGGCCAAGCCAAGCAGGCTGAGCGCGGCGGTGCTGGGCTCCGGCACTGGTGAAGTCGTGAAGTTGGCGTTGTTGGGTGCGAAGTCCGAGATGGCGGCGGTGCCGGCGAAGGCACCGTCACGCGGCCAGAGGTTCCAGGTGTAGTCGAATTTGTTGGCGAAGCCGGTGCTCGGCAGCAGGCTGCCGCTGATGGTGGCCGTGATCGTCTTGCCACTCAGGGTGACCGAGCCGGCCGGCAGCGCGCCGACGCCGCCGATCACGCCCGTGCCGTCGGGACGCAGGATGATGACGCGATCGAAGCGCACGCCCGTGACGCCCAAGCTGGCAAAGCCCGCCGTGCCGGCGCCGCGGTTGACGCCCCAGACGTACAGGCCCGTCGCCGTGCTGCCAACGACGCCGTCCATGGTCGCGCTCAGCGTGAACAGGTCGGTGCCGGGGCTGTAGGTGACAGTGGCGCTCAGCACGTCCAGATCGGTGCTGGCGCTGCTGCCGGCAAAGCTGGTGAGGAAGTCACCCTTGGCATCGTCGATGCTGGTCAAGGCGTGGCTGGCGAGCGGCAGTGCAAGCAGCGTGGCTGCGGACAGGGAAAAGAGAAGGCGCATGCGGAACTCCTGGGTTGAAAGAAAATGAAGGAAGCGGATCAGCGGGACGGAAGCCGGGAAGGCCCGCCCTGCGTGGACGGCTGGCGCGGCGGGCTATTCCGGCACCCCCTAGAAAGCGGGGTCACATCAGCCCCCGCAGGCGCTCGCGGCCGCGCGACAGCCGCGACATCACGGTGCCGATGGGGATGCCCAGCGTCTGGGCGATCTCGGCATAGGCCAGGCCGTCCAGCGCGGTCAGCAGCAGCACCTCGCGCTGCTCCACCGGCAGCGCGGCCAAGGCTGCATCGAGGTCACGCACGCTCAGGAACTGCCCCTGAGTCGGCGCCATCAGCACTTCGGGCGTCTGCGCGTCGAGGTCGACGGTGTCCAGCCGGCCGCGGCGCAGGGCGTCAACATGCAGGTTGTGCATGATGCTGAAGAGCCAGGTGCGCATGTCGCCCACGCCCTGCCACAGGCCGGCGCGCGACCAGGCGCGCTCCAGCGTGTCCTGCACGAGGTCGTCGGCGTCCTCCGGGTTGCGGCGCAGCACCCGCGCATAGCGGCGCAACCGCGGCAGCCAGGCCAGCAGCTGGGCAGCATCGGGACGGATGGTGGGCGCAAGGGCGCGGAAGGCGACTCCCATGGCCGGTGAGTTCCACCGGCCGGCGCCTCGGTTCAAAGCATTGCGAGCTAGCCTGGATATTTCTCAAGCAAAGGTCGGCAGCCTCGTGCGTGAGCGCGTTGTCATAGGTATCTGACGCCAATGACAACCGAGGACTGCCGATGCCAAAGTGTACGAATGAGACGGTGCGGTTCGGGAAGGTGGGGCGCCGCATCGTGCAGGCGGCGTTTGACGGGGGCGACATCGTCAGCGAGGGTGGCGCGCCGCTGTTACGGCTGGTGGATGAGCGCATCGGGCTGACGCGCGCTGCAGCCCAGGTTTTTGCCGACGGGCGCCGCGCAGCCAGTGTTCGCCACAGCATGTGCAGCCTGTTGGCGCAGCGCGTGTATGGCCTGTGCTGCGGCTGGGAAGACGTGTCGGACCACAACACCTTGCGGCACGACCTGGCGTTGCAAACCGCCGTGGGGCGGGCCGAGGAACTGGCATCGGCACCGACCCTGAGCCGGCTGGAGACCTCGGCCACGATGGCGCATGCAGCCGCGCTGCATGGGGTGCTGCTGGATCAATTCATCGCCAGCCACAAGACGGCGCCCGACGAACTGGTGCTGGACATCGACGCCACGCACATGCCGCTGTACGGGCAGCAAGAAGGCGCGCACTTCCACGCCCA
>Ga0307411_10000930_pt1 | contig 11149 bp, 12 predicted proteins | sample DK1Ometagenome_2_FD_203712 | JGI IMG/M metagenome (GOLD analysis project Ga0307411, IMG submission 203712) | Maize rhizosphere microbial communities from greenhouse at UC Davis, California, United States - DK15-O-1 | ecosystem: Host-associated > Plants > Roots > Rhizosphere > Soil | place: USA...
CATGCACGGCCGCTCGCGCAGCGCGTTGACGATCCCGTCGCCGACGCTGAGGTAGTAGTTGGCGAGGTCGAGCTTGGTCTCGCCACGTGCGGGGAAGTAGACGCGGTCGGGGTTGGAGATCCGCACCGTGCGATCCCCGACCTCCAGCTCCACAGCGGGAGACTTGCCTTTACCTGCCGCCATGCCGGTCAACCTAACCCGAAACTCCGCCACGGGCCTGCGGGGACGATGTCGAGAACGTGTCGCCTGCTCCGTCCTGTCCGTGGAAGCGCCAAGATGGGCGAACCGGACGCCGAGGAGCCAGTCATGCCGAAGTTCCTGCTGTTGATGCACTACGCCGAGATCGAGGGCGTGCCGCCCATCACCGAGTGGGCGCCGGAGGACATCAAGGCGCACATCGCGTTCCAGCACACCCTCGGCCAGGAGCTGACCGACAAGGGCGAACTCGTCGACGGCCAGGGCTTGGCCGGGCCCGAAGCCGCCAAGTTCGTGACCTTCAGGGGAGAAGGCGCGCCGGTGGTCACCGACGGTCCGTTCGCCGAGGCGAAGGAGTTCCTCGCGGGCTACTGGATGGTGGACGTGGACAACGAGGCGCGCGCCGTCGAGATCGCCGCGCAGGCCTCAGCCGCGCCCGGTCCCGGCGGTGTCCCGATCGGCCAGGAGATCGAGGTGCGCGAAGTGATGAGCGCGCCCAGCGTGGAGCAGTGACCGCGAAACCCGCCATCGAGGACCTGCTGCGCGAACTCGCGCCGCAGGTCCTCGGCGTGCTCGTGCGGCGCTACGGCGACTTCTACGCGGCCGAGGACGCCGTGCAGGAAGCGCTGCTCGCCGCGGCGCTGCACTGGCCGTCCGACGGCGTGCCGGACAACCCGCGCGGCTGGCTGGTCCAAGCCGCGGTGCGGCGGCTGACCGACCAGTTCCGCAGCGAGCAGGCCAGACGGCGCCGCGAGGAGGCCGTCGCCCAGGAGCCGCCCGCGGGGGAAGTCGGCGACCGCGACGACACGCTGATCCTGCTGTTCCTGTGCTGCCACCCGTCGCTGACCCCGGCGTCGGCGATCGCGCTGACGCTGCGGGCCGTCGGCGGCTTGACCACGGCGGAAATCGCGAACGCGTTCCTGGTGCCCGAGACGACCATGGCGCAGCGGATCAGCCGCGCCAAGAAGAGCATCAAGGCGTCCGGCGAGCCGTTCCGGATGCCGATCGGCGACGACCGCGCGCGACGGCTGCGATCCGTGCTGCACGTGCTGTACCTGCTGTTCAACGAGGGGTACACCAGCAGCGTCGGCGAGGAGCTGCACCGCAGCGAGCTGTCCGGCGAGGCGATCAGGCTGACCAGGCTGGTGCACGCGGTGCTGCCGGAGGACGGCGAGGTGGCGGGCCTGCTGGCGCTGATGCTGCTGACGGACGCGCGCCGCCCGGCCCGGACCGGAGCGGACGGCGAGCTGATCCCGTTGGCGGAGCAGGACCGCACCCGCTGGGACCGGCCACTGATCGCCGAGGGCACCGCGCTGATCACCGACGCGGTGGCCAGGGGAGCGGTGGGGGAGTACCAGCTCCAGGCCGCGATCGCTGCGGTGCACGACGACGCGCCGCGCGCGGAGGAGACGGACTGGCCGCAGATCCTGGCCCTGTACGGCCTGCTGGAACGGATGTCGGGCAACCCGATGGTGGCGTTGAACCGGGCCATCGCCGCGGCGATGGTGCACGGTCCGGAAGCGGGCCTGAAGCTGTTGGCGGCACTGGACAAGCCCCTGGCAGGCCACTACCGCCTGGACGCGGTGCGGGCGCACTTCCACGAGATGGCAGGCGACGCGGAAGCCGCGATCACGCACTACCGGGCGGCGGCGGCCCGCACGACGAGCTTGCCTGAGCGGCACTACCTGACCACTCAGGCGGCGAAGCTCACCCCGCGTTGATGGCTCGGACGAGCAAGGTCCCCGGCGCGCCTGCTGTTGGCGCGGCGATGATCTCGGCGGTCGCGGCTTCGAACCCGGCCTCGGTCAACATCCGTACCCAGTGCCCGGCCGGGTGGTTCCACTTGGTGATCAGCCGATCGGACCTGGGTTTCTGCCCCGTGTCGGGCATCTGGGAGAACGCGAGCACTCCGCCGCGCGTCATCCTGCCGCGCACCAACGGCAGCAGGATGACGGGGTCGGTGAACCAGACCGCGCCGAAGATCGAGTACACGACGTCGAAGAGCGTCGTGGTACCGGTGAGGTAGTCGACGGCGTCGGTCGTGATGAACTCCAGCTCCGACAGGTGCCCCCAGTTCCGGTTGGCGGCGATAGCCCGGCTGGGAGCCAGATCCACGCCGACGCAAGAGGCTCCCGACGTCGCCAGGTGGGCTAGGTTGTCGCCGCTTCCCGAGCCCAGCTCCAGAATCCGCTTTCCACGGATCTCGCCAAGCACAGCCTCGTCCGGACCGTGGTCGGGATACTGGGTCCAGTTGAGCCAGGTCTCGGCGCCGACCGCGTTGACCGAGCGCCGGGACGGCGACGTTTCGGCGTACCGGTCCCACGCCTGGGCTGCAGTAGTCACCGGTTGTACCTTCCTCATGCGCCTCACCTCGCGCCCGGTCGAGGGCGCGAGGTGAGGAATGATATCGCCGGCTACTTCTTGGCGGGACTGTCAGCGCAGCACGCGTGGCACTGGTGGCAGTCGACCTCCGACGCACCCCACAGTTCGCCGTCCAACGGGAGGATCTGGAGCGGTTTCGCGAAATTCGCGACCGGGCATGGCAGGATGCGGTGCCATTCCGGGAGTACCTCGCGAGTCGATGACGGAGACAGTGTGGCCACCAGCTTCGAGCAACGCCGAGGCGCCTTCGGCGAGCGGTTGCGACACCTCCGCGAACAAGCCGGGCTGAACGCGAAGCAGTTGGCTCAGCGGGTCGGGTGGAACGCGCCAAAGCTCAGCAAGCTGGAGACCGGCAAGCAGACGGCGAGTCCGGAGGACCTCGAATCCTGGCTCGCCGTCGTCCGGGTGCCTGGCACGCTCGCCGACGAACTGCGCTCCGAATTGGCGACTGTCCGCGAGGAGTACGTCACCTGGAAGCAGCAGGTACGCGCTGGTCACCGGGCAAGGCAGGAACTCGCGATCGAATTGGATGCCAAGGCCGAGGTTATCCGCGCGGTGGACGTCGGTGTGGTTCCAGGCTTGCTGCAGACCCCGGAGTACGCCCGGTACGCACTGCTCGCCCATGCCGGCGTACACGGCGGCGACCACGACATCGCGGACGCCGTCCGCGCGCGAATGCGCCGCCAGCAGGTGCTTTACGAGCCCGGACGCACGATCGAGATCCTGGTGACCGAGTCGGCGCTGTTGCACCCGGTTGCCCCGCCGGATGTGATGGCGGGCCAGATCCATCGCCTGGTAGCCGCCATCGGCACGCCGAATGTGCGGTTCGGCATTCTGCCTGCGCGGGTCCGTCTGCCCTACATGCTCATGCATGGGTACTGGATCATCGACCGGCTGGTGATGGTCGAGACGGTCACCGCGGAGCTTCGGATCACCGATCCCGATGAGGTCGCCACGTACGGCGAAGTTACCGACTTGCTGTGGTCTGCGGCTGTGGAAGGCGACGAGGCACGCGCTCTGTTGTTGCGCCTGGTAGGCGGTTTCTGACCCCGGCACACGACAGCGGCGCGAACGCGACGCCGAGCGTCGGGTTCGCGCTGCTGGGGCGCGCTGTCAGCCGCGGGTGGCGCGGAGCATCGGGCGAAACGCGTCCCGGTACGCCCAGGCCAGGCCGATCTCCAGCGCCGCGACGACGATGGCGATCGTGAGGCCCTCGGGGGCCAGGAACACGTGGAACAGGAAGATGTTGACCACGACCGGGGCAAGCAGCGCCAGCGCCAGCGGCACGAACCGGCCGGCCAGCAGCAGCAGTCCGGTGATCGCCTGGACGCCGGACGTCAGCTCCAGCATGTAGCCGGTCTCGGCGAGCGAGACCGAGAACGCCATCGCGCCGTCGGGCATCGGGGCGGTCGGCTGGGGCAGGAACTGGAAGAAGCCGTTGAACCCGGTCACCGTGAAGATGAAGCCCAGCACGATGCGTGCCGTAGTGGTGAAGTGCCGGGTGAACGACTTCGTCGCGGTGGTGGCGGTGGTCGACTCGGTGGTGTTCGCGGTGATCGTCATCATCGTCTCCGTCTGCTCGTGGCGTTCCTTGCCTTCACCCATCCGTCGAACGGGCTCGCGCTGGATCGACATGTCAGCGGAAACTTTTGGAAGATCTTTTACGGGGGTCTAGCCGCGACGACCGCCGCGCGCGGTGACCGGGTCGATGCCCGCCTCGCGCAGCGCGTCCTCCAGCCCCTGCAGGGCCAGCCGGTCCGCGTGCTCGTTGCCGGGATCGCCCGCGTGGCCCTTGACCCAGTGCCAGGTCACCTCGTGCCGGGTGACCGCCTCGGCGAGCAGCCGCCACAGGTCCTCGTTCTTGACCGGCTGCCTGGCTGCGGTCAGCCACCCGTTGGCCTGCCACTTGGGCATCCACGAGGTGATCCCGTTGCGCACGTAGGTGCTGTCGGTGAACAGTCGGACGGCCATCGGCCGCTTGAGGTGCTCCAGCGCGCGGATCGGCGCGGTCAGCTCCATCCGGTTGTTGGTCGTCGGCCCGACGTCGCCGCCGCACAGGGTCTTCTCGTGCGCGCCGTACGTGAGCACCGCGCCCCACCCGCCAGGACCGGGGTTCACCCAGCAGGCTCCGTCGGTGTAGATGGTCACGGCTTGTTCCACGGTGCGCAATCTAGTCGGTCGCCCACCGTGACCAACGGGTTCACCTGGTCGTGGAACGCCTCGACCCGACTGGCCAATTGTCGCGCTCCGTCCCCGCCAGCGACCCTGATCGCTCCGCCTGCCGAAAGGATCCACGCATGGCCAGCGATTTGCAGCGGCGCAAGGTGTCCGGGGTGTTCCGCGCGATGGACGCGAACAAGGACGGCTTCCTGGAGAAGTCCGACTTCGAGGCCCTCACCGCGAGGTGGGTCCGGATCAGGGACGGCGCGGGCGAAGCGCGGCTCACCGCGATCATGATGGGCTGGTGGGAGACCCTGCTGGCGGCGTCCGACCTGGACCGCGACCACAGGGTCACCCTGGACGAGGTGCTGCTGGTCGTCGAACGGCTCGGCGAGATGACCGACGTCGTCGCCGGGACGGCCCGCGCCATGTTCGAGGCCATCGACGAGAACGCCGACGGCAAGATCTCCGCGGCCGAGTACCACCAGCTCATCGAGGCCTGGGCGGGGGAACCGACCGAGACCGACGAGATCTTCCCGCTGCTCGACCTCGACGGCGACGGCTACCTGTCCGAGGACGAGTTCGCGGAGCTGTGGACGGAGTTCTGGGCGGGCGACGACGCGAACTCGCCGGGCACCCTGGTGTTCGGCCGGATCTGAAAGCGGTGGGGTCGCCGGGTCGGCGACCCCACCGGGGTCTCAGTCCTCCGAGCTCGGGTCGGCGTGATCGGCCTTGCCGGGCGTGGGGTCGCGGTCCAGGTCGATCAGCGGGTGCACCGCGGCACCTTCGGGCGCGGCGTGGCGGGCACCGCTGGACGCCTGCTGGGTTTCATCGGGCTGGGTCACTTCCTACCTCCCTTGGAATCGCTCCAGCGTAGGCAAGTCCGATTTGTCCTCCGGCAGGGTGGTCGCCGAATCGCGGGTCAGGCGACCAGCCGCTCGCGGACCCGTTCGGCGTCGTCCACCCGGTGCTGCGCCTGGTAGAGCTCCAACGCCCGCTGCCACGCGACCTTCGCCTTCTCGTGGTCGCCGAGTTCGGTGTGGATGTCGCCCACCTCCACGAGGGCGTCCGCGCCGTTGAAGGTGTTTTCGAGGTCGGCGAACAACTCCAGCGCGCTGGAGTAGTAGTCGAGGGCTTCGGCGTGCCGGTTGGTGCGGAACGCGATGTAGCCGAGGCTGTCCAGGATGTTGGCTCGACCGTCCACGTCGTCGGGGTCGATCTGGTTGAACCGCAACGCCTCCTCGCACCAGTGGCGGGCGTCGTCGAACTTCCCCAGCTGCGCGTGGTGCCAGCCGATCGTGTTGCGCAGCTTCGCTTGCAGCACAGGGTTTTCGTCGAGCTGCTGGTAGATGCGCAGCGCGCGGACGGCGTGCGACTGCGCGTTGTCGTAGTCGCCGACCAGGCCGTAGTACGAGGCGATCGCGTGGGTGATGTCGGCTTGGTGCCGGAGATCGTCGCCCGCGTAGCCGAGACCCGCGAAGAGGTGCTTGCCCGCCAGGTCGAGCTGCCTGGCCTCGCAGTAGGTCTGCCCCAGCAGGGTGTTGGTCTGCGCCAGCGCGTAGGCGTTGCCGGTCCGCTCGGCCGCGGCGAGCCCCAACTTGCACATGGTGATGCCCTCTTTGAGCTGCCCGGACCGGTAGTGGAACGTGGTGAGCGTCTTGGTCAGCTGCACCACCTTCATGTCCCAGCCCTGATCGAGGGCGAGCTGTTGCGCGGCGTGCACGCACCGGAGCTCGACCCGTACCCAGGTCACCGCCTCCGCTCGGGTCCGCAGGGCCTGCGGTGCGCAGCCTTCGGCGGGCTCCCCGAGCACCTGCAGCCTGCGGTGCGGCGCGACCAGTCGGTCCGCGTAGTGCATGGAGTGCAGGTAGAAGTCGACCAGCCTGCGCAGCGCCGCGTCCCGCACGTCGCGCGGCAGGTTCTGCCCGGCTCGTTCGGTCGCGTACAGGGCCACCAGGTCGTGCATCAGCCACCGGCCGGGGCTGTGCTCGTTGATCAGCGACACCCGGCGCAGCCCGCGCAGCGCCTCCTCGGCCGCCTCGATCGGCAGTCCGGTCAGGCTGGCCGCGGCGGCCAGGCTGATGTCCGGTCCCGGCGCCAACCCGAGCAGGCTGAACACCTCGGCCAGCTCCGGGGACAGGGCGTCGTAGGACCAGGACAGCACGGTGGGCAGGCTGGCCGCCGGGTCGCCTTCGTCCAGCACGCCCAGCCGGGACGCGGTGTCGCGGAGCTGCCCCGCCAACTCGGCGAGCGGGACATCGGGGTAGAACTCGGCACGGCCGGCGACGATGCTCAACGCCAACGGGAACCCGCCGCACCACGCCACCAGCTCGTCGACGGCGTCGGATTCGGCGGCCAGCCGCGCGGCGCCGAGCCGGGCGCCGAGCAGCTCGTGCGCGTCGCGTCCGGGCAGCACGTCCACGGTCAGCGGACGGGCGCCGTGCGACGCGATCAGGCCGGGCAGCCGGTCCCTGCTGGTGACCAGCACCGTGCACGTCGACGTGCCGGGCAGCAGCGGCGCGACCTGGGCCGTGTCAGCCGCGTTGTCCAACACGACCACCATGCGCTTCCCGGCGATCAGGCTGCGGTACAGGGCGACCTGTGCGTCCAGCTCCTGCGGGATCCGGCCGCCGTCGATGCCGAAGGCGTCCAGGAATCCCCGGACCGCCACGGTGCTGGGCAACGGGTTGCCGTCGGGCGCGAAGCCGCGCAGGTCGACGAACAGCTGGCCGTCGGGATAGCGGTCCGCGCGGTCGTGCGCCCAGTGCAGCGCGAGCCAGGTCTTGCCGATCCCACCTGCCCCGGCCAGTGCCGAGATCACCACCGCGCCACCGGCGTGGGCGTCCACGGCGGCGTCCAGCGCGGCCATTTCGCTGGTCCGGCCGGTGAACCACCGGGGTGGCGGCGGCAGTTGGCGGGGGACCGGCACGCCCGGCGGGGTGTGGTTCGGCAGGACGCTCTGGCGCAGCACGTCCAGGTGCGCCTGCTGGAGCTCCGCACCAGGGGTGACGCCGAGTTCCTCGTCGAGCCGTCCGCGGATCCGCCCGAACAGCACCAGTGCCGCGCTCGGGTCGCCGGAGCCCGCGAGGGCGTGGATCAGCCGCGCGTGCAGGCCCTCGTGCAGCGGGTCGGTGTCCGCGAGCGACCGCAGCGACGCCACGGCCCGGTCGTGCCGACCGAGCGCGCCCGCCAGGTCGGCGTGCGCGAGCGCCGCGGCCAGCCTGCGCGCGGTGATCGCCGTGCTGGTCGGGCTGGTCCGCAGTCGATCGGACAGGTCGGCGACCACAGGTCCGCGCCACAGCCCGAGCGCCGCTGCGAACTCCTTCTCGGCGGTGTCCGGGTCGCCGTCGTGCGCCAGGCGGCCCGCCTGCGCCACCCGGTCGTCGAACTCCGCCAGGTCGAGCCCGATTTCCGCCACGCTGAGCTGGTAGCCGTTGTGGGTGGCGGTGATCGTGCCGTCCGGGAGCGCTTTGCGCAGCCGGGCGATGTAGGTGTGCACGAGGCTCGCCCAGCTCGTGGGCGGGTGCTCGCCCCACAGGACGTCGGCGATCTCGTCGCGGCCGACGGCGACACCGGGGTGCAGCGCGAGCAGGGCCAGCAGGGTGCGCTGCTTCTGCGCGGCCAGGTCGACGGGGTGCACCACCAGTGGCCCCAGGACTCCGATCGACACCGACGGCCGACCGGGTTCGGTCAGACCGAGCACGACGTTGACCCGGTCCAAGGAGGCCGACCGGGTCGTCCGGACCCGGCCCAGCTCGATGTTGCCCACCGTGCGGACGCTGAGCCCGCACCTGTCGGCCAACTCCTGCTGGGTGAGGCCCAGTTCGACCCGCCTTCGCCGCAGCAGGTCGCCGAACGACGCGTTTCCCATGTGCGCCACAGTACTGCCGCGTTGCCGATCGCTTTGCTACTGGGGGACGTCGCTGCTGGTCAGAGGGCTGCGCTAGGGGTTGTTCCGGGTACAGGCCCGGTCCATTGAGGCCGATTACCGTGAAGGCACACCCAAGGGGGGTGGCAGACCGGCCGAGCGCCGGTGGCGTGGGTTTGGTGCCGGTCGAGGGACTCCCCTTCCCCGACCGGCACCCCGCACAACCACAGGAGGAAATGTGAAGACGTGGCAGGGTTGCGCCACCGCACGGCTCAGCGGCTGAACTCCGGCAGTCGACGCGCGACGTCCGCGGGCGACGGCATCGCGGCGACTTCGGCGGCGACGGCCCGCGAAGCGTCGCGCGCCGCGTTGTCGGCGAGCAGTTCCGCCGCCTTGGCCGCGATGGCCGCGCTGTTGACGTCCTCGCCGAGCAGGCGGTCGCCGACCCCGATGCCCAGCACCGCTTCGGCGTTGGCGAACTGGTCGGCGCCCTGCGGCAGGACCAGTTGAGGCACCCCGGCCGCCAAGGCTCCCAACGTGGTGCCGCTGCCGCCGTGGTGCACCACGAGATCGGTGAACGGCAGCAGGTCGGCCTGCGGCACCCAGGCCGCCACCTCGACGTTGTCCGGCACCTCACCGAGTTCGGCCACGTCCATCTGCGGGCCGACCGCCACCAGCACTCGCACGTCCAACTCCGCGAGGCTGTCGACGGCCTTGCGCAGCAGGTCGATCGTGCCGAACGCGGTGCCCATCGTCAGGTACACCAGCGCTCGCTCGTGCTCACGCACCCACGCGGGCAGCTCGCCCGGCTCGGCGAACGGCACCGGGCGCAGCGCGATCCGGTTGGTGGAGCTGAGGAAATCGGGGACTGGAACGTCGGCGGGCAGATGTCCAGGTACGGGTTGCCGAGCAGGAACGGGTTGCCGTCGGGCAGGTCGGTGCCGAGTTCCGCCGCCACGGCCGCCAGTTCGCCGCCGACGACCGCGTGGAACTCCTCCGGTGAAACCCGGCCGAACCCGTGGCACAGCGCGGGCACGTCGGCCACCAGTGCGGCCAAGCCCGCGCCGGGGTTGGCCAGTTCGTGCACGACGAGATCGGGTTTCACCTGGTCGATGACCGGCCGCAGGTCGTTGGCGAAGCTGCGGGGCATGATCGAGCCGAAAGCCTTGCCCGCCAGCACGATGACTTCGTCCTGCGGCAGGTCCATCCGTCCGGGCGCCACGCCGAGCTCGACAGCCGCCGCGCCGAAGGCCTGCCGCATGTCCACGCCCGCGGCCACGACGTCGAACCCGAGCCGGTTCAGCGGCTCGTGGAAGCCCTCGCCGGTCGCGAAGGTGATGTCGTGCCCCTGGTCCCGCGCCGCGAGCGCCAAGGGCAGCAGCGGGTAGGTGTGGCCGTGGGTCGGGAGGCTGGAGAACAGGATTCGCACCGGATCCGCCTAACGTCGATGGCAGATTTCGGTCCCCCTGCCGTAGTTCCACCTTGGCACCGGTTCACCGACCCCGGCAACCGGAATGTCGTGACTGCGGTCACAGTCGATCCGTCCACAATGGACTCAATGATGGCCGATCCGCGCCAGGACGGCGGCGAGGTTGTCGGCGTGCGGCCGGGTCGTGTCCACGACGAGCGCGTCAGGCCACGGCGGGAAGGCGTCCAGGCGGCGGGAGATGTCGTCCCAGTCGCCGGAGTCGTGCCAGCCGGGAATACCGCGTCGGCGGCTCGCTACCCGCTGCCGGTGCACCTCCCGGTCGGGGCAGACGCAGACGATCGCCGTGAAATCCGCGCCCGTTCGCCGGGCGAGGCTCCGCCAGCGATCGCGGGTGGCCCCGTCCTCGGTGGGGAAGTCGAGGACGGCCGACTGGCCGAGCGCCAACTGGCGCAGCGCGAGCGTCGTGAGCAGTTCGGCGCCGATGTCCATCAACCTGTCGAAGTGGTAGCCGCCGAACGGCGTCAGCGCGCCCAGCAACCAGTCGTTGGCGAACACCGGGATCCCGGTGGTCCGGCCGATCGCGTCGGCCAGCGTGCTCTTGCCGCTGCCGGGCACGCCGGAGAACACGACGAGCCTGGTGGGTTCGGGGGTCGGCGCGATCTCGTGGTCGGCGAAGTCCGCCGGCAGGCCGGGCGTCACGTTGTCCGGCACCAGTCCCGACACCCAGGTCTCGGTGATCCGGTGCGGTGCCAGGGGTTCGACCCCGCAGTGCACGACGTCGACCTTGCCGTCCCGGCGGCGAACCCGTGCCGTGGCGGTGGTCTCGGTGGTGTCGACACCGAGGACGACGGCGTCCGGGTGCTTCGCGGCCAGCAGTTCTTCGAGGCGGTCGAGTGCGGGGGTGCGGCGCAGGGTGCTCATCGCCGTCCATCGTGCCGCTGAAGTGTTATGAGGGGAACCCTCCTAACGTCCAGTGTCAGGGCTCCGGCGAAGTCGTTGTTCGTGGTGGGGTGTCGGTTCTGCTCGTGGTGGGGCGCCGGCTTGACCTGAGGCCCCTACTTTCGGACCTTGTCGGGCCTTTTCGGGCAGGTGGAGTGATGCCGCCCGACCGGCGA
>Ga0307411_10000931_pt1 | contig 11146 bp, 9 predicted proteins | sample DK1Ometagenome_2_FD_203712 | JGI IMG/M metagenome (GOLD analysis project Ga0307411, IMG submission 203712) | Maize rhizosphere microbial communities from greenhouse at UC Davis, California, United States - DK15-O-1 | ecosystem: Host-associated > Plants > Roots > Rhizosphere > Soil | place: USA...
CGCGTCTGGCGGCGCGTACCGGAAGCACACCAGCGAGAAGGGCGCCGGCGCGACCACCTCCCACCCCGGCTCCGCCCGCACCCACCCGGCGAACTCCCGCGCCAGCGCCATGTGGTACCGGAGCCGCTCGACGATCCCCTCGACGCCGAAGGCGCGGATCACCATCCACAGCTTCAGCGCGCGGAACCGCCGCCCGAGCTGCACCCCGTAGTCCATGTAGTTCACGACGTCGCCGGCGGGGTGGGTCACCAGGTACTCGGGGACGAGCGAGAAGGCGCGCTCGAGCACCTCCGGCCGCCGCGTGTAGAGCGCCGAGCAGTCCACCGGGGTGAAGAGCCACTTGTGCGGGTTCACGACCAGCGAGTCCGCGCGCTCCACGCCGTCCAGGACGGCGCGCATCTCGGGAATGATCGCCGCGACGCCGCCGTAGGCGCCGTCCACGTGCAGCCACACGCGCTCGCGCTCGCACACGTCCGCGATCGCCGGCACCGGGTCGATGCTCGTGGTGCTCGTCGTGCCCACGGTCGCCACGCAGGCGATCGGCAGGTGCCCGCGCGCGCGGTCCTCGCGGACGGCGTCGGCGAGCGCGTCGGCGCGCATGCGGAACGCCGCGTCCGTCGGCACCTTGACCACGTTGGCGTGGCCGAGGCCGAGGGTGATGGCGCCCTTGTCCACGCTCGAGTGGGCCTGCTCGGAGCAGTAGACGCGCAGCGCCGGCACGTCGGCGCGGCCGGCGAGCCCGCGCTCGCGCACGTCGAGCCCCGCGGCCTCGCGCGCCGCGGCGAGCGCGAGCATCGTCGAGATGGACGCGGTGTCGGTGATCATGCCGAACCACGGCGCGCGGAGCCCGAGCATCTGCCGCAGCCAGTCGAGCGTGAGCTGCTCGAGCTCCGTGGCGCTCGGGCTCGTGGCCCAGAGCATCCCGTTCACGTCGAGCGCGGCGGCGAGCAGCTCGCCGAGCATCCCCGGCGTGGAGCTCGAGATGGCGAAGTAGGAGAAGAACCCCGGGTGGTTCCAGTGCGTGACGCCGGGGACGATGACGGACTCGAAGTCGTCGAGGATGCGGTCGAGCGGCTCCGCCCGCGCCGGCGGCGCGGCGGGGAGCGCGGCGCGCACCTCGCCCGGCCGCACGCGCGAGAGCACGGGGTAGCGCTCGGGGTGCGCCAGGTAGTCGCCGATCCAGGCGACCACGCGCTCGGCGGCGCGCTCGAACGCCTCGCGGGGCAGGTCGCCGGGCGCGCGGTGGGGGAGGGACATGGCAGCGGTGTGCGAAGGGCGGTGGACGACGAACGGCTCCTGCTAACGAACACCGGCGGCGGGGCCCTGACCAGCCCCCGCGGCGGCGCCGCGCCCGCCGGCCGCCGCGCTACTGCGAGACGGCCAGGTAGTCCATGTTCGGGCCGTCGTACCCGATGGTCGTCGCGCGCACGGTGTTCTGTCCGGCCGCGAGCGATGCCGCGAGCGAAACGCGATTCCACACGGACCAGCTGCCGGTCACCGGGAACGACAGGCTGGAGGCCACGGTCGTCCCGTTCACCGTGATGCGCAGCGGACGCGAGCCTTCCAGCAGGGCGTACTGCAAGCCCAGGGTGTACGGGCCGGCCGTCGGTACGCTCACCGTCCACTCGCTGTACGCGCCCGACCAGCTGAGGTAGTTCACGTAGCCCGTGCCGCTGAACCCCGTGCGCGTGTTGTTCACCGCCGAGCTGTAGAGGCGGGCCTGCTCCGCCTCGTACCGCTGCGTGGTGAACGTTGGCGGCGTATACGTGAGCCGGTAGATCGTGCCGCTGTAGTCGTCGGAGATGAAGAGGTGGCCGGCCTTGCTCACCGCGACGTCCACCGGGCGCCCCCAGGTGCCGCCGGCGAGCCACCCGCTCACGAGATCGATCTGCGGGCCGGGCCGCCCCGCGGCGGCGTCCCAGGCGAAGTGAATGACCTTGTAGCCGGTCTTCACGGTGCGGTTCCACGACCCGTGCAGCGCGATCGCCGCCCCGTTGCGGTACGGGCTCGCGAAGCTCGTGTTCTGCAGGAAGGTGAGGCCGAGCGGCGCGGAGTGGGCCTGGATCCCCTGCCGGGGGCGGGTGGCCGTCGCGCAGTCGAGCTTCGAGCCGTCGGCGTTGTACTGCACGTCGCGGTCGAACGGCATGTCCACCAGCTTGCTCGGCGAGTCGGGGTTGGAGTTGCAGAACGGCCAGCCGTAGTTCCCGCCGTCGTGCACGCTGGTGAAGAGCTCCGGCGGGTGGTCGTCGATGTACGCCGGGAAGACCTTGCCGTAATCGATGCTGCCGTTGCCGTTGTAGTCGTTGTGGAAGGGGTAGGCGATGTCGTCGCGGTTGTTGACGACCACCCAGAGCGTGGTCGTGCCCGGCACGAAGGCGAGCCCCTCGGCGTTGCGGAGCCCGCGCGCGAACAGCCGCCGCGTGCCGCCCGCCGCCGGGTAGCGGTAGATGGAGCCGCGCACGGGGCTGCTCTGCGTGTCGCTCGTGCAGGCGTTGCACGTCGAGGCGATCGAGACGTAGAGGTAGCCGCCGCCGAGGGCGATGTTCTTGAGCTCATGGCCGTAGGTGCCGTTGAGCTCCGGGGAGCTGGCGTCGGGGAGCCCGCTCACCACCACCACCCGCCCGCTCACCAGGCCCGTGGAGGCGTTGTAGGTGTAGCGGTTGACCTGATGACTCTCGGCCACGTACAGGTAGGTGATCCCCGAGATCGTGTAGAAGACGAGGTCGTGCGGTCTGCGGAGTCCCGTGATGTAGTCGCTGACGATCGGGTCGCCGCCGGTCGTGCTCGCGCGCACGCGCATCACCCGCCCCGCGCCCGGGCGCGAGACGAGGAGGTCGCCGTTCGGCGCCACCGCCATGAAGCGCGCGCCGCTCACGCGCGCGTGGACGGCGATGGTGAAGTTGGGCGGGACGACGAGCTTCCGCGTCACGTCGAACGGGGGCGTGCGCATGCTCGCCGGCACTTGCACCGTCTGGCTCACCGACGCGCCGGGGGGCGCCGCGACGGCGGCGCTGGGGCGCGGTGCCTCCGCGCGCGGCGCCGTCGGCGGCGGGGCGTCGTCGGTGCAGGCGAGCAGGGCGACGGCCAGCGGGACGAGCCGCGGAACGAGCCGCGGGGCGTAGGCGCGCATACGACCTCCACCGAGGCGAGCGGTGTAGAGAGGGGCTGACGATCGAATCGGGCGACGACCGCAACATCCGCACTCGCCATGCCGAACGGGCCATGGGCGATTCTTCCCATTCGGTGGCCCTACGGCGTGCGGCCCTCCGGTCGCCGCCGTATCATGGGGCATGTCGCCCGCGCCCCGTCCCACCCCCGACGGCGTTCCCGCCGGCACGCTCCGCGATGCCGTCGGGCGGGGGGTGATCAGCCAGGAGCAGCACGACGCGCTGCTCGCCATGGCGGCCGAGCCGGTGGCGTACGAGCGAGCGCCGCGCGAGGCGCCGCGCGGCTTCAACGCCGTCACCGTCGCCTACGCCGTGGGCGCGGTGGCGGTGCTCTTCGCCTTCGGCTGGTTCCTGGTGGACCGGTGGCGCGAGCTCGGCCCGGCGGGCGTGCTCGGCGTGGCGCTCCTCTATGCGGCGATCTTCGCGGTCACCGCCGTCGTGCTCACGCGCCAGGGCTTCGCGACGGCGGCGGGCGTGGCCACCGTGCTCGCCGTGGAGATGGCGCCGCTGGCGACGTGGGCGCTGCTCCGGCTCGCCGGGCTCTGGCCCACGGGCACGCCGCGGGCGCTCTGCGAGGCGGCCCCGGCGTCGTTCGCCTGCGGCGGGAAGTGGATGCTGGTGGAGCTGGTGAGCATCGCCGCGGCGCTCCTGGCGCTGCGCTGGGTGAAGTTCGCCGAGCTCACCGCGCCGATCGCCGTCGCGCTCGTCTTCCTCTCCTTCCACGTGGCCGAGGCGGCGGCCGGCACCCCCCTCCGGCAGCGGGGGTGGGGATGGGCGGTGCTAGCGGGCGCCTCCGCCGTCCTGACGCTCGCCTACGCGGTGGACCGCCGCCGGCGCGAGGGCGGGGAGGACTACGCCTTCTGGCTGTACGCGGGCGGACTGGCGGGGGTGTTCGGCGGAATGGGTGGCGTGTGGGGCGCGGAGCCCATGACGCGGCACGCGCTCCCCTTCGTGGGCGCCGCGGCGCTCGCCCTCGCGGTGCTGCTGCGCCGCCGCGCCTTCCTCCTCTTCGGCGCCGCCACGCTCGTCTGGTACCTCGGCTACCTCGCCTTCGACGTCTTCCGGCGGACGCTCACCTTCCCGGTGCTCCTGGCGAGCTTCGGCCTCGCGGTGATCCTCGGCACCGTGCAGCTTCAGCGCGCCTACCCGCGCCTCACGCGCCGCGCCGGGGTGCGGGCGGCGGGGGAGGGGGCACGGCGGCTGCGCGGCGGCTACCTGATCTTCGCCGCGCCGGCGGTGCTCGCCCTCGCCATGCTCCCGGGCGCCGTCGCGCGCGACCGGGTCGCCTTCGCGCGGCAGCGGGCCGCGGAGCGGGCGGCGGCGCGGACGGCGCCCCGCCCGCCGGCGCGCGTGGCGCCCGCCGACACGGTGCCGCAGGCGGGCGCGAACACGCCGTCCGGCCGGGCGCCGTAGCCTCACGCGGGGCGCACCGCGCCCATGGTGTAACGAGACTGTTGCTTGCCTGACGGCGTACCCAGCCGTACTCTGTGCGCAACGCCCACCGGGGGTTTCGCATGGAGCTCGAAGCGTACCGGGAATTCCTGCGCCGCGCCGAAGACGCGGGCAGCGTACGCGAGCTGCACCAGATCGCGCGCGAGGCGCAGACGGCCTACCGCAACGACCCGGACGGCGAGGCGGTGGAGCGGGCGTGCTGGATGCACGCCGAGCGCATCATCGCCGAGGGGCGCCACCGCAACGCCGCGCGCCCGGCGCCGGGCGCGCGCGACGACGGGAAGGAGCGCGCCGCACGCATGTGAGCGGCCGGCGCGCTTCGGAGGCGCGCCCGCCCCCGGCCGAAACCCGCTCCCCGCGGGGGACGTACGCTCCGGCAGCACTCCACGCCAGGGAGCCCTGATGTTCATCCTCGCCGCCGCCCTGCTCGTCCTTCACGGGACGACGGGCGGGGCCGCGCCGTCCGCCGCCCCGCAGACCGCAGCCCCCGCCGACACCGCCGACTCCGCCCGCGCCGACTCCACCCGGCGCGGCCGCCGCGACCGGCGCCCGCCGCGGCGCATCGCCGTCACGCCGGCGCTGGCCGCCAGCGCGTTCGCGGACGGCGCCGCGCGCGACCTGCTGCTGCGCGCCCGCGCCGCGCGCCTGCGCCAGGACTCGGCGCTGCGCGCCTACGACGCGAAGACGTACCAGCGGCTCTCCGTGGGGATGACGCTGCGGCGGACGGGGCGCGAGCGCCTCCTGCTGCGCGCCGAGAACGCCGCGCGCGTGCGGTGGCAGCGCGACGTCGGGCTCTGGCTCGAGCCCACCGGGCGCCGCGCGGTGTTCCCGCTCATCAAGGACGTGGAGGGGGAGGCGGAGTTCGACGACCTGTCCCCGATCCCCTACTTCCCGGGGCGCGAGGCGCTCTGGTTCCCGTCGTCCGACTTCGGCACCGTGCGCGCCGAGGTGGACGAGGAGAGCATGATCCACCCGATCGCCACCGGCGCCGAGGCCTACTACCGCTACGCCACCGGCGACTCGATCCTCTTCCGCCTCGGCGACGGGAAGCGCATCACCCTGCGCGAGCTGCGCATCACGGCGCGGCGCCCCGACTGGAAGCTGTTCGTCGGCTCCTTCTGGTTCGACACCGAGAGCGCGCAGCTCGTGCGCGCGGCGTACCGCATGTCGGTGGACATGGACATCTGGGCGGTGGCGGAGGAGGAGAGCCGGCGCGAGCACGAGGAGGACGACGTGCCGGCGTGGGTAAAGGGGATGCTCAACCCCATGAAGGCGACCATCTCGGCGATCACCGTGGAGTACGGGCTGCACGAGGGGCGCTTCTGGATGCCGCGCGCGAACGTGGCCGAGGGGCGCGCCCAGGCGGGCTTCATGCACGTGCCGTTCAAGATCGAGGAGTCGTTCCGCTACGCCACCGTGAACGGCGTGGACTCGCTCGCCCCGATCCCGGTGCCGCGCTCCGCCGCCGACTCGGCGCTCATCGAGGGCGACGACGAGCTCTCGGAGGTCTCGATCAACGTGGGCGGGGAGCGGCGCCCGAGCGCCGACTCGGTGGCGGAGCGCCTCCGCCGCAACGTGGACAGCCTGACCGTGCGCGCCGACAGCCTGGCGGCGGCCGGCGACACGGCCGAGGCCCGCCGGGCCCGCAGCCGCGCCCGGCGGGCGAACGTCCGCCTCGCGCGCCGGGCCGCGCGGGAGCGCGAGTGCGCCGCCGACAGCAGCTACTTCGCGGGCGTGGACAGCCGGTTCGAGGGCGCGCTGAAGATCGCGGTGCGCATGCCGTGCGACACCACGCGGCTCACGCACTCCCCGGACCTGCCGCCCTCCATCTACGAGGAGGGGGAGGAGCTGTTCGGCCAGGCCGAGCGCGACGAGCTGGTGAAGGCGCTGGACATGGGGCTGCAGCCGGCGTGGGCGCCGCAGCCGCCGCGCCTGGTGTACGGTCTGAACCTGCTGCGCTACAACCGGGTGGAGGGGTTCAGCGCGGCGGTGGGCGCCGAGCAGACGCTCGGCCGCGGCTACACGGCGGACGCGCTCGCCCGGCTCGGGCTCGCCGACCTGCAGCCCAACGGCGAGCTCGGGATGCGGCGCGGCAACGGGCGCGAGCAGCTCCGCCTGGGCGTCTTCCGCCGGCTGGCCGCGGCCAACGACTGGGGGAGCCCGCTCAGCTTCGGCTCGTCGCTGGCGAGCGTGCTCTACGCGCGCGACGAGGGGTTCTACTACCGCACGTGGGGCGCCGAGCTCACCGGCGCGCGCGAGCGGTGCTGCGGCGTGAGCGCGCAGCTCGACTGGCGCGTCTTCGCCGAGCGGCACGACAGCGCGCGCGTCGAGACGCAGTTCTCGGTGGGGCACCTGCTGAACGAGAACACGCGCTTCATCCGGAACATCCAGGCGCGACCCGGCACGGTGACCGGCGCCGCGCTCCGCGCCTCGCGCTCGTTCGGCGTGGACCCCGAGGCGCTGCGGCTCGTGACGGACGCGCGGCTCGAGGGCGGGACGGGGGACTTCGACTACACGCGCGCCGCCTTCGACGCGACGCTCTCCCGCGGCCTGGGGCGCCGCCTCGCCGGGGCGCTCACGGGGAGCGCCGGCGTCTCGGGCGGCACCCTGCCGGCGCAGCGCCTCTGGTACCTGGGCGGCCTGCAGACGGTGCGCGGCCAGGTGGCGGGGACGGCCGCCGGCGACAGCTACTGGATGGGGCGCGCCGAGCTGGGGCTGGGTCGCGTGAGCGCCCGCCCGGTGATCTTCTACGACGTGGGGTGGGCGGGGCAGGACTGGAACCGCCCCGGCCGCGACCTGCTGAGCGGCGCCGGCGTGGGGGCGAGCTTCCTGGACGGCATGCTCCGCGTGGACGTCGCCCGCGGCATCCAGCCGGAGCAGCGGATTCGGGCGGACATCTATCTGGAAGCGAGATTCTAGGGCGGAGGCACGAGGCACGAGGTGAGAGGCACGAGGTGCCTGCCAGGGCGGTAGTGGTTACCTCGTTCCCCTTACCTCGTCCCTCGTGCCTCGCTTCTTCACAGTTCGCTCTCGTCGCGCTCCTCCTCCTCGTCCTGCCGTCCGTAGCGCCCGCCGGCGTAGCCGCCCTCCATGCTCGAGCCGCCGTGGCCGGCCTGGCCGCCGTAGCTGCTCTCGCCCCGGTACAGGCTCGCGTTGCCGGCGCCGCCGTAGCCGCCCCCGGCGTCGTAGCCCTTTCCCGGAATCCCCTCGCGCGGCGTGCGCTGCTCCTCGCGCAGCGCGTCGTCGCCCCGCTCGCCGGCGGAGCTCGGGTCGTTCTTCCGATCGGCCATGTCGTCCCTCCTCGTGGTGACTGATGAGCCGCCGCGTGCAACACGGGCGAGCGCCGGTGCGTTCAAGGCTCGTACCGGCGGGCGTCGAAGGGCGCGAGCGCACGGGGGCGAGCGCACGGGGGCGAGTGCCGGCGCGACCGGGTTGACAGCCAGGCGGGGCGCTGACTACGCTCCGACAGCGCAGCGCCCCGAACCCCCGACGCGGGTCCGGGGCGCTCTCCGTTCGACCCCGCCCGCGTCCGCCGGGCGGGGCACGCCCGGCCTCCTCTCCAGCAGCCGACACATGCTCGCCATCTATCACGAACACCCCGACTGGTTCCGCCCGCTGTTCACCGCGCTCGACCGGCGGGGGATTCCCTACGCGCGGCTCGACGCCTCCGCGCACGTCTACGACGTGGCCGAGCGCGAGGTGCCGTACTCGCTCGTCTTCAACCGCGCCTCGCCGTCGGCGTACCTGCGCGGGCACCGGCAGTCCACCTTCCACACGCTGCACTGGCTGCGCCACCTCGAGCGCCTCGGCGTGCCGACGGTGAACGGCGCGCGGGCGTACGAGATGGAGGTGTCGAAGGCGCTGCAGCTCGACGTGCTCGAGGAGCTGGGCGTGGCGTACCCGCGCACGCGCATCATCAACGACGCCTCGCAGGCGGTGGCGGCGGCGAAGGGGCTCCGCTACCCCGTGCTCGTGAAGGCCAACATCGGCGGCAGCGGCGCGGGGATCGTGCGCTACGACAGCGAGGCGCAGCTCGCCGACGCCGCGGCCGCCGGCACCATCGACCTCGGCGTGGACCACGTGGCGCTCGTGCAGGAGCAGGCGCCGCTGCGCGGCGGGCACATCACGCGCGTCGAGACGCTCGGCGGGAAGTTCCTCTACGCCATCAACGTCTTCCCGGCGGCGGGCTCGTTCGACCTCTGCCCGGCCGACGCCTGCCAGACGACGAGCGGGGTGGAGCTGGTGCGCGGGGCGTGCGCCGTCGACGCGCCGAAGACCGGAATGCGGGTGGAGGCGGCGAACCCGCCGCGCGCCGTCGTCGCGCAGATCGAGCGCATCGCCCAGCGCGTGCAGCTCGACGTGGGCGGGATCGAGTTCCTCGTCGACGACCGCGACGGCAAGCCGTACGTCTACGACGTCAACGCCCTCTCCAACTTCGTCGCCGACGCGGTGAACGTGATCGGCTTCGACCCGCACGAGCGGCTGGTGGATTACCTGGAGGCACGAGGTACGAGGGCGGCGGGACGAGGCGAGCCGAGCGAGGCTGCCGTCACCTCGTCCCGCTCACCTCGTGCCTCGTCCCTCGCATGAGATACGGCTACTGGCTCCCCGTCTTCGGCGGGTGGCTGCGCAACGTGGAGGACGAGGGGATGGAGGCGTCGTGGGCGTACGTGCGGCGCCTCGCCACCCGGAGCGAGCAGATCGGCTACGACCTGACGCTGATCGCCGAGCTGTACCTGAACGACATCAAGGGGATCGCCGCGCCGGCGCTCGAGGCGTGGAGCACCGCGGCGGCGCTGGCCGCGGTCACCGAGCGGCTGGAGCTGATGGTGGCCGTGCGCCCCACCTTCCACCAGCCGGCGATCCTCGCCAAGCAGGCGGCGAACATCGACAACATCGCCGGCGGGCGGCTGTCGCTGAACGTCGTCAGCAGCTGGTGGAGCGACGAGGCGCGGCGCTACGGCGTGCAGTTCGACGCGCACGACGACCGCTACGCGCGCACGGCGGAGTGGCTCGCCGTGCTCGACGGCGCCTGGCGCGAGCCCACGTTCAGCCACACGGGGCGCTACTACTCCGTGCAGGAGACGGTGCTCGAGCCCAAGCCGGTCGCGTCGCCGGCCGCGCGGCCGGGGCGCCGCCGCCCCACGCTCTACGCGGGCGGGGAGAGCGAGGCGGCCAAGACCCTGATCGCGAGCCGGTGCGACGCCTACGTCATGCACGGCGACCCGCCCGAGCGCGTGGCGCCGAAGGTGGACGACATGCGCCGCCGGCGCGACGCGCTCGGGCTGGAGCCGATGCAGTACGGCATGGCCGCGTACGCCATCGTGCGCGACAGCGAGGCGGAGGCGCGGCGCGAGCTGGAGCGGATCACGAACGTGGCGCCGGGCTCGCCCGGCTACCACAACTACCAGGACTGGATCCGCAACACGAAGCTGGAGCAGAGCGTGTCGCTCGAGGACTACTCGGTGTCCAACCGCGGCCTGCGCGCCGGCCTGGTGGGGACGCCCGAGCAGGTGGCCGAGCGCGTGCGCGCGCTCGCCGCGGCGGGGGTGGACCTGCTGCTGCTCCAGAGCAGCCCGCAGCTCGAGGAGATGGAGCGGTTCGCCGAGCAGGTGATGCCGCTCGTGTGATCACCACCCAGCGAGAGGAGAGTCCCATGTCGGAGTCGAACGCCACGCCCACCCCCCGCCCGACCTCGCAGGCCGACGGCACGGAGCTCACCACCACCGACGCGACCGGCACGCGAGTCACCACGGGCAGCGCCGCCGGCGCGACCACCGGCGCGACCACGGGGACGACGGACGACGCGACCGGCGACGCCGCGCCGGCCGGCGGCGGGCAGGCGGAGAAGCCCGCCGGCAAGAAGGACGACGAGGGGAGCAAGACCACCATCTCGAACGTCCGGTAGGCCGTGCCGGCCACGTGGCGCCGCCGCCCGGCGACGCGGGCCGCGCTCCTCCTGCTCCTCGCGGCGGCACCCTCGGCGTGCGCCACCGCGGGGCGGGGCGACAGCTCGCGCGCCGCCACGGTGACCCTGCGCGAGTCGCGGGCGAGCGCGGTGCGGCGCACCCTGAACGCGTTCCGGGAGCAGGGCTATCGGGTGAAGGAGACGCTGACCTCGGGGAGCGAGATCGTCTCCGAGCCGTTCGAGCACGACCGCGGCACCGAGGGGGTGTTCCGCGCCAGCATCACGGAGGGCGACGGGGAGGCGCGCATCCGGCTCACCGGCACCTACCGGGAGAAGAGCCTGGGCGGCCTCGTCAAGTCGCGCGAGCGCGAGGTGCGGCGCGCCACGGAGGGGGTGGAAGGGGCGCTCTGGGCGCGGCTGCAGAACCTGGCGCTGGCCATCCGCTCGCCTTGAGGCGCGCCCCGCGCACCTAACGGCGACGCGGCCGCCGCTCGCCACGCGGGCCCGCTTCCTGCTTTTGTCGCGGGTGACTCTCACCCGCGAGGTCGGCGATGCGGTCGACGGCTCGAAGCGGTTCCCCCCCAGCGCTCGGGGCGCGCCAGGCGCCCGGCGCCGCTGC
>Ga0307411_10000932_pt1 | contig 11145 bp, 20 predicted proteins | sample DK1Ometagenome_2_FD_203712 | JGI IMG/M metagenome (GOLD analysis project Ga0307411, IMG submission 203712) | Maize rhizosphere microbial communities from greenhouse at UC Davis, California, United States - DK15-O-1 | ecosystem: Host-associated > Plants > Roots > Rhizosphere > Soil | place: USA...
TCACGTCGCGCAGCCACAGCGAATTCATCGTGCTCGCCAACGAGTACGCGGATGCGCTGGCCGTTTTGAACGGCATCGCGACGATGGTGCGTCGGGGGCTAGTGATTACGCCCGACAGCGTGATCGAAGGCATTAACAATCAAATAGTCAAAGTGGAGACCGTCGACCGGAAAGACGGCCTTGCAGTGTGTCCGGTGTTTCGTTGGATCTACCCGGACCAAACCGCTGATGTGAAGTTTTTCCAGCTTCATCTCAGCGAGAGACCAAATGGCCGTGCAAACGGCAGCGAGGGTCTCATCCCTACGTCGGGGACACAGGACGTGAAGAGCTACCTCAGGCGCACTGCACAGCTTAGACTGTAGGTGATCCGTCCGGAGTACTCTACGCCCCACCACCTTCCCAGGGCCACCCGCATGTAAGGGTTGACCACTGACGAAGGCTTTCCGTGAACAAAGACGCACCCGATAGGTCGCGTGTATTTCCGAGCCAGAAGAAGGCCACCGTTCGTTCCTGAACGTTCTTAAACGCCCACCCGTAGGAATTTCCATGCCGCCGAGTAATAAGACTGCACTGTTCAATCATGACACACAAACACACCTTCACCCAGGCACTAGCCCTCCGGCCGTGGTACAAACCCACCGGCGATTCGAAAGAGCTCCTCAAGGAGCTTGACAAAGACCTGAAGAAATGGGACGCCCATGTCAGCGACGAGTCCAACCAGGACCACGTCTGCGTTGTCGCCACCGCGACGTTCGACAAAATGCGTTACCGCTTCACTCTGCGCGTGCATGCATCCGTGGAAATCGTTCCCATCGATCTGAATTCCCTGTCCCTGCCACTGCGGGCAGTTCTGAAGACACATTTGCGAGCGCGCAACGTGCTGAAGAACTTCTTGCCCGTGGTGTTCGATCGGCTCGCGGCGGAACGTCAGTTCCACCTCGTGACGATGAGTGGACTCGGCCAAGGCCAAACTTCGCACTGCATCTGGGCCACCAACACCGGTGGTCTGGGACTGAGCATCGTGACGGTGGTGGAGCCGGAAGACCCCATCATCGTGGCCCTGAACGATGCGACTTGCGCACACCCTGAGGCAGCGCCTGCGGCTCCGAGACAGGCGCTGCCAAAGCAGGAGCCACAGAGTCACGCATCCATGGTCCATTAGGCACCCCCAAGCATACGGCACCCTGAGATGGTGATGGTATGAGAAACCACACCTCAAAAGGAGACCCGTATGCCCCATCCAAACGCTTGGCAGCCCATCGGCGGTGAATTGGTCTACCTCGGCGACTTGCGCTACTGCGGGATGCGAATCCCTGGTGCGATATTGCCGAGGCCCCCCACCCGCTTCACCCTGCCCAGCTACAGCATCGACATGTCCGGCAAAAGCGTGCCCTCACGCATCCAGACGGCGGTCGTGGCTGTCCCGCCTGCACCCGCACCGAAGCGGGCCCACCTGCGTCTGGTTTAGGCCAGCGGCTGGAGGGCCCCTTTCTTTTGTTCTTCAAGGAGTTACCCCATGGTAGTGATCGAGAAGCCCGTCGCGCGTTATCGGCGATTGGCGATCCAGTGGTTCGATTTCGAACTCACCCATCAAGAGAAGTCCGCCCTCCTGCAAGCCTTCCCCAAAGTCTATGACTTGCTCAAGCAGGAGATCTCCACGCTCACCCTCCAGGTGGACAAGCAACCCAAGGGCAAGGAATGTGTCGTGGACACCCTGGCCCTCCTCTTCGTGAACACGCTGGGCGAAACCGACCAACTGCGCGTCAAGCACGACCAGGAGTTGCCCAAGCACCACCTGCAAGCCGAGCTGGACGACTTCCTGCGTCAGGTGAAGATCGCCTGTTTGCGCTCGCGCCACACCCCCGCTTTCAAGACCTGAGATGCGGCTGGTTCACGGCAACATCCTGGATGTCTCCCAAGGCATCCTGGTGCATGGGGTGAACATGCAGGGCAAGTTCAACGCGGGTCTGGCCAAACAGATCCGCCAGCGCTATCCCCAGGTCTACCAAGACTACCTGCGGGCCTACGAACGTGGGCTGCGCCTGGGGGATGTGATCTTCACCCGCGTGAGTGCCACCCTGATCATCGCCAGTGGCGTGACCCAGGTGTACTACGGCCGCGAGCCCTCGGTGGTGTACGTGAACTACCGGGCGGTGGGGGAGGTCTTCTATCAGGTGGCCTCCATGGCCCGCATGACAGGCTTGCCCGTGGTCCACCCGGCCATTGGCTGCGGCCTGGCCGGCGGCAGCTGGCAAGAGATCGAACCCCTCATCACCCAGGCCTTGCACGGCCTGCCCGAGAGCACCTTGTACGTCCACGACGACCCCTGAGCGGCACTCTGCCCCACCTCCGAAGCACCTCTTGGGGTCTCGGAGGTGGGGCAGGGGCCCTCTTTTTTTGCTGTCTCAAAATGATCCAAATTACTATGCGTGACAGGGGAGGCCAACGCCCGATCAATAAAAACCGGTCGTCCCTTTCTTGTGTAACCCGCAGCGGTTTGTACCCTCATTTACCAAGGCTTTTCGGAAATGCTTAAGAAAATCATCAAACGTGACGGTCGCGAAGAAGACGTGATCCCGTCAAAGGTCAACGGCTGGGGCGAGTGGGCCAGTCAGAACCTGGAAGGGCGCGTGGACTGGGGCAGCATTGTCCTGTACGCCACCAGCACCCTGCCTGAAATCGCCACCAGCGAGCAGTTGCAAAACCGTCTGATCGACGTGAGTCGTGAGCAAGGCAACTGGGCCGCCAACAAAATGGCCGGCAAGCTGTACTCTGCCCAGATCAACAAGAAGATCCACCCCGAGGGCCACCCCTCGATCCAGGCGCTGCACCGTCAGCTTGCGGACATCGGCATGATGCGTCCGTTGGCCTACACGGACGAGGAGTACGCGATCGCCGAAAGCCTGATCGACCATCGCCTGGACCAGAACGCCACCTATTTCGAACTGCACCAAGTGCGCGAGAAGTACTCGATCAAGAACCGCGTGACCGGTCAAGAGTACGAGACCCAACAATTCGTCTACATGCGCATGGCCATGGCCCTCGCAGAAGACCAGCCGGCCGAGCGCCGCATGCACGACCTGGAACGCTGGTACACGTTCTTCTCGCGCAAGAAGCTCAACGCCCCCACCCCCAATTACCTGAACCTGGGCACGCACCTGCGCGGCTACGCCTCGTGCTGCCTGTACGCGACCAACGACTCGGCGCCGTCGCTGGCCATCGGCGACCACATCGCGTACACGATGACCTACATGTCCGCTGGCATCGGCGGCAATGTGGACACCCGCTCCATGGGCGACCCGATCCGTGGCGGTGCGATCCGCCACCAAGGCAAACTCCCCTACTTCCGCTCGCTCTCCGGCGCGATCAAGGCCAACCTGCAAAACGGTCGCGGCGGTGCTTGCACCACCTATTTCGGCGCCTTCGATCCGGAAGCGCACTTCATCAACATGATGAAGAACCCCCGCACGCCGGCGGACAAGCAGATCCGTGACATCGACTTCGCCATCCTCACCAACAAGTTCTTTGCCCGCAAGGTGGCGCGCAACGAGCAGGTGTTCGTCTTCAACTCGTTCACCGCCCCCGAACTGCACGCGGCCTTCTACTCGGGCGACGCCGGCCGCTTCGAAAAGCTCTACGCCAAGTTCGAAGCGGACGAAAGCTTCAAGAAGAAGTACATCAGCGCCCGCGAGATGATCCTGCAAGCGTGGAACCAGGCCTTCGAGACCGGCCGCCACTACGCCGGCTGGATCGACGAGATGAACCGCCACACGCCGTTCAAGGACGTGATCCGTTCGTCCAACCTGTGCACCGAGGTGATGCTGCCCACCGAGGCCTACGACAACATGATGGACCTGTACTCCACCGAAGACCACGGTCGCGGCGAAGTGGGCCTGTGTTCGTTGGCAGGGGCCATCGTCTCGAACATCGAGAGCGACGAAGAGTACGCCGAGGTGTGCTACTACGGCCTCCTCATGATCGACAAGTGTATCCACCAGGCCGAGTACGCGCTGCCGCACATTGGCTTCACCGCCAAGCAGCGCCTGTCCGCTGGTGTGGGTATCACGGGTCTGGCGCACCACATGGCCAAGAAGGGCCTGAAGTACGACACGCAAGAGGGCAAGAACGAGTTCCACCGTCTGGCCGAGACGCACGCCTACCACCTGATCAACGCTTCGCTGAAGCTGGGCCAGGAACTGGGCAACGCGCCTTGGATGCACAAGACCAAGTGGCCCGAGGGCTGGCTGCCGATCGACACCTACGCCAAGCAGGTGGACGGCGTGGTCAAGCCCGTGTACGAGCGCGACTGGGAAGCCCTGCGCGCGGCGATCATCGCCAACGGCGGCATCCGCAACTCGGTCACCACGGCGCACATGCCCACGGAAAGCTCCAGCAAGGCCTCGGGTGCCCCGAACAGCCTGTACCCGGTGCGTGAACTGGCGATGCTCAAGACCGACGAGAACGTGATCATCGACTGGGCCGCTCCCGATGGCGACATCCTGGGTGACAAGTACCAGCTCGCCTGGGACATCGCGACCGAAGACATGGTGGACATGTACGCGATCTTCCAGAAGTTCACGGACCAGGGCATCTCGGCCGACTTCTATCGCCGCATCATCGACGACGACGTGGTCACCTCCGACGAGATGCTCAGCAACTACATCTACATGACCAAGATGGGTCTGAAGACGCGTTACTACCAGAACTCCCAGACTTCCAAGGGTTCGGACCTGCAAACGGTGAACGTCGGCAACGATGGCATCACCGGCGGCTGCGCAAGCGGCGCCTGCTCGCTCTAAGAGCACACCCCCCAGAGGGCCAGAGGGAAACCTCTGGCCCTTACCACCTTCCCCCTCCTTCTCCCATGACGACCATTTCCCAACTTCCCGTGCAGCCCTTGGGCGAGGCTGCCTCCATTCCACTGGACCCGAAGATCTTCAACACGGCCAAGACCGACTACGAATCGACCTCCCTGCTGATGGGAACGCCGCCTGGCTTGTTCGACTCGGTGAACAAGCGCTTTCCCGAGATCTGGAAGTTGTACAAGTCGATGAAGTCCCTGGACTGGGACGAAAACGAATTCAAGTACGACACCTGCAACCCCCAATTCAAGACCTGCCCGCCGGCGGTGCGCGAGATGATGATCCGCACCTTGGCCTGGCAATGGGAAGCCGACAGCATGGCCGCGCGCCAGGTCGCACCCATCATGGCCTGTTTCAACCCGACCTCCGAGCTGTGGGCTGCCTACTCGGCCGTGGGCACCAACGAGGTGCTGCACGCGCTCACCTACTCGGAGATCGTGCGTCTGTCGTTTGACAACCCCGACGAAGTGCTCAGCGAAATCCTCGCGGTGCAGGAAAGCCTGCAGCGCATGGAACACGTGGGCGAAGTCATGCGCCGGGGTTTCGTCACCGCCCACAAGTTCGCCTTGGGGATGGTGGAGAACGACCAAGACACCTACAACGACGCCTACATGGTGGTCGTGGCGATGCTGGTGCTGGAGCGGCTGCAATTCATCGGCTCCTTCGCCATCACCTTCGCCATTGCCAACACGGGGCTTTTCATGCCGATTGGCAAGGCCGTGCAAAAGATCGCCCAGGACGAGCTGGAGATCCACGTGCAGATCGGCAAGCAAGTGCTCGCCCACGAGAACACCACCGAACGCGGCAAGACCGCCCGGCGCCAGTGCGCGGACATGATCACCAAGCTGATCGGCGACGTGCTCATGACCGAGATCAACTGGGCCCACGGACTCTTCTCCGAAGGCCGAGAGCTCCTGGGCATGAACTCGGACCTCTTGATCAAGTGGGACCTGTTCAACGCCAAGGACCTGTACGAGTTCTTCGGCATCCCCCTGCCCGAGGAGTTCGACTTCCCCGAGCACAACCCGCTGAAGTTCATGGAGAAGTGGCTGAACATCGCCATGACCCAAGCCGCCCCGATGGAGCAGCAAAACGGCCAGTACAAGCTGAACGTGATGCGTCGCACCGACGAAGGCAAGGTCTTTGACGCTGACTTCTAAGTTGGCAGCATAAACGCCCGGGTTCGTCCCGGGCCTTATGCCGTTTAGTCCTGGTCTCAAATCAGGCTGACACCATGGGCAACACAAATAAATTTAACCACATATCACATTTGTGTCCGTATCCTCCTATTCATCTTTTCACTCAGCAGTCCTTCCCTAAGGAGACCCATGGTCCTGCACGACAAAACCCGTCTGATCGTCACCCACCACCGTGACCTCTTCCTTCATGCCGTGGCTCTCATCCATGACCAGTTGATGGAGGCGACGCTGTACTATCCGCCCAACCCGCCGGAAGGTCACGAAGAGAAGTTCAAGCAAAAGGCTGCCCAAGACACGGCGAGCGTCTGCGCCTGGCTGGCAACCATGACCAACGTGGCCGATCCCTCACTGGCGGTGGACCCGACCAAGATCATCCGCCCCCACGTGTGGCTCCAGGCTGACTACGCCAATTTGTTGTTCGAGTTCATGTCGGACGAAGGCATGCAGGCCGTCAGTGTCCGCCTGGCTCCCGAGCTCTATCACCGCCATGGCTAAGGCCACCCCTCCCTTAGTCAAACCCATCCCGGGCCCGTTCTACGCCTTCCAGCATCGCAACCACTTCCCACCGACACGGGATCCGCTGAAAGAAGTGCTGCGCATGCGCAACCAGCGCTTTGCCAGGCTCCTCTTGGAAGGCATCGAAGCCTACGACATCGCTCTGAAGGCGGAGATCAGCGTGGGTGCGGTGATCATCGGCGCTCGCTCTGCACTCATCGAGATCTACACACGCAGCCACGACAAGCGCACCGTGAAGTGGCCCGACTACCACAAGCACCCGGTCTCCTGGATGATCCACAGGGAGTTCTGGCTGGAGCGCTTGAAGTGGCTGGAGGATGAGCAAGCCGCCACCATGCGCACCACCGACCCTTCGCCCCAGTTCAACCACCGGCTCTACCCAGCCGACTACGAACCCAAAGACTACGGCCGTCGCGGCCCCAACGACTAAAACAAGAATGCCCCTTCCCGTTCGCAACCCCAAGCACTACGCTCGCAACGTGCGCATGACGCGCGCCATTCTCAATGGCTACCGCCTGAAGGAAGTCGCTGCCCGCTTCCAGTTGGCCAACCACTCCAGCGTCATGTCTGGCGTGGGCACCTTCTTGAGAAGCTTGGTCAAGGCCCTGCCTGATGACCAGCGCGAAGAAGGCAAACGCATGCTGCTGCAAGGCGACACGAGCTCGGAGAACCTGTACCGAGACCGCAAGTACTGGTCACCCCTGGTGGCTGCCGTCGAAGAAGAACTCCAACGCCTTAAGCTTCCCACCCTTCCCACCACTTAAAGGAACTTTGTTCGTGATCATTCACCCTTCGCCCCTGTCCGTGACCAGCAAGAACAGGGAGCTCTTCACTTGCACCCTGGACCTGTTGATCAAACGGGCGATGCGCGAGTTGGTCGATGGTCCGACCCAAGTGCGCCGCGTGTTGGACAACGCCGACATGGACGAATCGCTGCGCGAGGCCATTGCCGACCTCACCAACGAGATCGGCCCCTACGGCATCGAACCCCGTAAGGTCTTGCGCCCTCGCGTCTTTCTCGGCGTGGGCTTTGCCTCGATCCTGTTCAACTACGCTCAGCCCAACCCCGAGTCCCTGTGCATCTTCGAAGTCTGTTTGGACTTCACTGCAACCCGTTAAACCACAGAAGCCTCTGTGCCTATCTAGGAGAAAACTACACATGGCGAACCCTCGCAACTTCGACCCTGACTTCACCCGCACCATCGTGACGGTGTACTACATCAACAACCGCGTCGTCAAGCGCAACACCGCCAAGCATGCCAACCGCGCCGTGCTGCACTGTGTCAACCACATGCAGCTGAACATCTACGAGGCAACGGTGGCCGAGGTGTACGACGAGAAGCGGGGCGTGTTGCACTGCGTCGTCAAGCGCAAGATCAATGGCGACATCGTGATCCTGTACCGCCGCAAGGTGAAGGAAAACTACTGATGCGCTACTTCATCGCCCCGACGCTGGAGTTCCTCCAGAACCACGTGAACATGGTGCAGGCCTTGCTCACGGCCAACCACAGCCATGTGGAGATGTACGGCCTCATGAGCATCGGGGTGGACTATGCGCCCTCGCGCAAAGCTCGCCGTGCACTCGTGTGGACCGCACAGCACCCGATGTTCACCCGCACAGCGGAGGTTGCCCTCATCGGCTCGTGGAAGACGGTGGATGTGCACGAGCGCCTTTCCACCATCCAGCTGCAACTGAAGTTCGAGCAGGTCTCGCGCACGATCCGTCCGCAGCAAAAGTTCGCTTCGCAGTACGACCACTCGATCGGGGGCAAACCCACCAACGATCTGTCCTACCGCGCCATCTCCCACAACGCGGGGATAGCGCTGTACAACTTCATCACCACCGGCATGGCGCCGCCGGCCATCTATTTCGAACAACCCCCACCTTTTGCGAGCGTTTACTAACCATGGAACTCCGAGCCAGTACCGAAATCATCCTCTTCAGCATGGTGATGCAATGCGTCAACGACATGTCCTCGTCCTTGGAGGATGACGAGCGCGTGATTCAAGCCAAGCGCAAGGTCTCTCGTCGGGAAAAAGAGGAGGGCGGGGACGTTGTCTCGCTGTTCTTCATCTGCCCAGGACATGACGTCAACAGCCGCACGGTGGGCGTGACAATCGCAGAGTCCACCTTCGTGGGAGAGGTGGAGAATCTGTCCATCATGGTCCAGTTCGCCAAAGAACCCGAGGACGAGAAGGTCCCCTACAAGTGGAGTCGTTCGGTCCTTGCACTGCTGGAAATCAAAGACCAGGATGTCTTCTTCCAGGGTGCCAGCTCGCTTGCACGCATGGTGACGGACTACCTGCGCGATGGCACCGAACCACCACTCGCTGCACCCAAGCACTAAGGAGAGCACATGCTCAGTAAACAAGTCAAAGCCCGCATCAAGCGCAACAAGCAGCTGCGTCTGATCAAGTGGGCCCGCAAGATCAAGTGGATCGACGACAGTTCCAAGAAGGTTTCACCGGAGACCACCGACGCCAGGGCCACTCTCCTAGCCCTGGCACACGGCTTGGTGCGTTCCACGCCTACGGCGCCTCGTGCCTTGCCCAATCGTTCGGTGGGCGAGTCGGAGTTCCGCTCCCCGGAGTTCAGCCGGTGGTGTATGGAGAACCCCTTGAACCTGGGAGCTCCCGATGCTGTCTAAACAGGTCAAGGAACGCCAGGCCCAGCGTCGGATCTCCCGCAGGATCCCCAAGAAGCGCCAGATGCTCCTGCGTCTGCGCGAGATGCAGCTGAACCTGCTGAAGATCGCGCGCAACGGGCAGTTCGGCGCCCACTTCAAGCCAGTGGACCAACTCACCGCGGCGGAGAAGGCCGTGGAAATCAAGGTGCTGCAGAAGAACCTGCAGGAAGTACGGGCGCTCAAAGCCCGCGCTGAAGCCGAGGACCGCGTCTACTTCAACGGTTGGCGTCGAGGACACAAGTGATGCCACCCACGCACATCCAAGTCTGGATGGTCCTGATGGCTTACTGGTTCACCGTGATGGGGATCCTTCTCTATTACATCTTGCGTGACGCCAAGCCGGCCGACGTCAACAAATGGCTGCTGTACTACATGTGGCCCGCGAAGATCCTCTCCCAGGCCCTCCAGTTCGTCTTGGAGCGTCCGGTGATGTGGGCTTTTGACCAGTACGACAAGCGCGTGGAAAGGAAGAAACGCAAATGAGCGACAACGTCTTGGCTCTCATCCTCTTCGTGCTGGTGTACCTGACGATGGCGATCGTCTGCTTCATGCGCGCCATGGGCCGCAAGCACCGCAAGCCCACCCGCTGGGAGGTCATCGAAGACAACCTCTTCTATCCCGGCATGATGTTCTTGGTGTTCGTCGCCGTTTACCTCACCAAGGCCATCGAGTTCTCCATCAAACTGTTCAAGAAAGACAAACGTGGCAACTGACTCCAAACTCAAGTTCGACTCCAAGTCCAATCCCGGCATGGTCAAGGTGATGTACGACGGCCAGTCCGTCGGCTACATCGCCAAGCTCAAGGTCGATCCGAAGAGCAAGAAGAAGCCGACGCCCACCCACGGTTTCCTGCCCACCGGCACCCTGCTGAAGGACCACATCTCCGGCCCCGACTACGTCACCGTGCGTGAAGCGGTGCGCAAGCAGCTGTCTTAAGCCATGGTGCGCCTGGCTGAGCAGAAATGGAACTTCTTCCACGTCGTCTACCTGAAGAACGGCGTGGTGGTTCACTACGACCAGCGCACCCGCTTGTCCTTCAGCATCCAAGAAGCCGTGGAGGGCCTGAAGAAGCGCGCCCATGGCGCCACCAGCGTCGAAGTGCGTGAAGCCATCAACCAACGAGTCTTGCACGTCTTCGTTCGCCCCCGCAAACAACTCTACACGACCGCCTGCCCTAACATCCAGGAGGCCGTGCCACTCCCATCCACCTAGAGAGACACTCCCATGAACACGATTGCCTCCATTGCCACGCCCCGCAAACGCATCGAAGTGAAAGCGCACCCCGACATCTTGGTCAACATGATGCAGCGTTTGGCCAACCGCATCGACGGCCAGCTGGAGTTCTGGCACTTCGCCCATGACAACTTCTTCCTCGTGCACCTCTTGGCCCAGTGCGACGCGATCAACCCCTTCTACCACTCGTGGTTCCAGATGGCCCACACGGAGATGATCAATCGCCTGGGGATCTCGGTGCGTGCCAACACCCTGGCCGAGCTGAAAGCCCACGGCATCACCTCGGAGCTGCGCCTGACGCCCCTACCTGAAGACTCCACCCGTTACCACTGCCTGGTGTACAAGAACATCGCCGTACCCTACGCCGGTCTCTGAACCACCTTTTCTACTTAGAAGGATTCCATGCCCAAGAAAACAAGAACCCGTCGCACCCGTACCTCCCAGCCACGCAACATCACCGTGACGTACCGGGACAAGAAGGACTTTCACATTCGCACCAACGCCTTTGTGCACCTGGACTCGGCCTTGCGCCGGATGACCAAGGACCTGGGGAGTGGCGCGTACACCGGTGCGCACAGCGCAGTCCTGACGAACGGCAAGGGCAGCAAGAAGAGCGTCATGGTCTTCGTGCGTGAAGGCAAGAGCAGC
>Ga0307411_10000933_pt1 | contig 11142 bp, 10 predicted proteins | sample DK1Ometagenome_2_FD_203712 | JGI IMG/M metagenome (GOLD analysis project Ga0307411, IMG submission 203712) | Maize rhizosphere microbial communities from greenhouse at UC Davis, California, United States - DK15-O-1 | ecosystem: Host-associated > Plants > Roots > Rhizosphere > Soil | place: USA...
TGACGCTCTCGCCGGGTGAGAATTCGTCGGGCGAATTCGCGCCCTGCGTGTTGGCGAGCAGCTCCACGTTCCCGGCCGACAATGTCGCGCCGGCACCGGCCCACAGGCTGACCGTCGGCTGTCCGAACAGGCTCCAATCGGCAAATGTGTGGATGTCGAGGTCGCCGCCGATGGTCAGGTCGTCGGTCGTCGCGCCGACGAATGTGGTGAAATCGTTGGTGATGTCGAGATTGCCGCTGAAGCTGGTCGGCCCGTTATTGGTCGATATCTGGGTGTCGCCGTAAGCGATGGTTTGGACGTCGCTCGAAAAGGCTGCATCGTCGATCGTCAGGTTGCCGCGATTGCCGTCGACATAGGTAAGGCCGCTGCCATTCACCTCCATATAGCCTGAGCTCAGCACGACCGTATTGCCTTCGACTCCGGCCGAGCCTGCAATGTCGAACCCCAGCTCGGCGCCGCCGACGATCAGCATGGTGGTCAGGTCATTCTTGGGCACCGCGACCAGATAGGCGTGCCGGTCGCCACCGATGGTCTGGCTGTTCCGCTCGATCCGCCCGCCATTGACCGTAAGCGATTGCGCCGCCGCCGACCCGGCCGTGACCTGAATATTGTACAGCCCGGAATCGGAGAAGGTGATCGATGCCGCTTCTGCCGCGACCAGCACCGCGCCGCCATCGGTACGGATAGTGCCGGCGTGGTTGATGATGGGAGCGACGAGGGCAACATAGTTGCCGGCCCCGTTGGCCCTGGTGCTGCCATCGATCGCGGCTTCTGTACGGATGTAGCTGTTGGGGTTGGTGGCCTGCCCAAAGGTCACATGGGGATTGGCCCCGCCGAAGCCGGTCATCCAATTGCCCTGGCCGTCATCGGTAATGGGCAATGTGGTGAGGCCAAGCGAACCGACGTTGATCGACGCGTTCTGGCCGATGACGATCCCGTTCGGGCTGTAGAAATAGACGGTTCCGCCCGTGAAATCGCCGGCGAATGAGCTGATGTTGCCGCCCATGTAGATCGCGTTGCCGGATGTGCCGGGCGTCACCCGGTTGAGGACCGCGAAATCGCTTCCGCTGCTGAACGTCACGTCGTTGCCGTCGGGCAGGAAGTTGATCTGGCCGCCGCTCGGAGTGCCGTTCGCGGTCCAGTTGATGACCGCCTGCTGGCCGGTGATGAACAGGTTGGAATTGGTGCTATTGACCGTGTCGATTCCCGCGGAGCTGTCGATCGTGCCGACGAACTGGGCATTCGCCGGGGTCGCGCCGAACGCCATCGCCGTCGCCAGCGCAAGGACCGAGCAGCTCGTCGGGCTGCGGCGAATTGGATTCAGGATACGCGTCATCGTTACACCTCCTAGGGAAGGATGCGGCTGGTCAGCGTAACCAGCAGGCGGACATTCCCCTTGCGATCGTCAATTCCTGTCTTTTCCAGTGGAACGGCGATGGTCCCGTCGAGCCGGAACCGGTCGCCAAGCTCTGCGCGCACTCCGCCGCCCGCCGACTTCAGGTGCCGCGCACCTTCGCCGTCGTTCTTATTCCAAACCCAGGCGGCGTCGCCGAACAGGTAAGGCTGCATGCTTAGCTGCGACCGTGCAATCGGCATCAGCCGGGGACCGCGAAGCTCGGCTGTCAGGCCCGCTCCGCTGTCTCCGCCGAGCGTGGCGGGATCATAGCCGCGTCCGACGGTATAGTTGCCGGCGGTGAATTCCTCGAACGAAAGGACCGGGTCGAAGGCATATTGGGCGCGCGGCGCGATCGCGATCGCGAAGTCCCGGCCAAGGGCCAGCTCGGCCTGGGCGCCGGCCCGTAGCACCGTCGCGTCCGCTTCGCCATCGAACCGGCTCGGCCCCTTGCCGAGCGGGCAGCCATCGCCGCAGTCGCTGGCATCGAAAATGTCGAGGCCCTTGCGCAGCTCGATCAGCGCGTTGGCCTTCCATGCCGGGCGACGCGACCTCAGGTCGACCGCGTCCCATTCGCCGCGAAGCCACAGGACGCGCAGCTTGTCCCGGCTCAATGGCCCGAAGAAATCGACCTTCTGGTCGACATAGTCGAACCCGGCGCCCGCCCAGATATTCGAGGACTGCGTCCGTTTCAGCGGGTAGCGCGCGCCGATCGTCCAGAAGAGCGTCTTGGCCTTGAGGTCCGGTACCGCGCCCCCCGCGTCGATGTCGGGCTTGGTCCAGGCGTAAGTGAACTGCCCGTCGATCACCAGGCCCTCCGACCCCGGCCGGAAGCTGTGCGCTGCCTGCAGGATCTTCTGTTCCTTGAAATCGGCGGTCGAATAGAACGCCAGGGTGGTGACGTCGCCCAGCCCGGTCAGCCCATAGACTTGCGCGCGAAGCTGCCCGCCCCAACGACCCGTCTCCTGCGCCGCGAGGTTCTGAACCGTCGCGTCGAGCGAGTAGCGCCGCCGAAGCACGGCGACTTCGCCAATCAACTCGCCCGGCCCCGTCCCCGCCGGCTTGAGCGTTAGCTGGACGTTGTAGCCCGGGATGTCGCGCGCCAGCAGCAGGTATCGCTCGGCCCGGTCGCGGTCGAAATATTCGTCCTGGGTGAGCTTGTTGAGGTAAGCGGCCAGCTTCGCCTCCGCTCCGTCGGTCTGCCCGCGCGCGCGAACGGTCGTGACGCGCGCGTAGAGAGTCTCCATCCGCACCACGCCATTCTCGATCTTTTGCGTCGGCACCTGGACCGCGGCGAGATAGCCCTTGTCGCGTAGGATCGTTGCCGCCGCGTCGCGGATTTCGCACAGCGCCGACACCGGCTGCTCGGACCCGGCGAACGGCGCCCAGGCCGCTCGCATCTCCTCGGGGCTGGCGCCCTTCAGTCCGTTGAACTGCACGTCGTTGATCGTAACCTTGACGTCGGAGTAGCGCGGGTCGGCCAGCGGGCAAGGCGACCGCTCGACCCCGCCGACGATATTGAGCGTCGGCCGGGGCGGCGCCTCGGGCCTGGCGATATTGCTGAGCTCGTCGCGAGTCGGGGCCACGGATTGGGCCGCTGCCGGGGGCGACAATATCGCCGAAGACGCCAGCAAAAGCGCCGGCAACGACCGGCAGGCCTTGTTCGAAATCCCCATCCTAGCCCCTTTACGCACGTGCGTCAGGGACTCGGCCGGAATCGAAAGCGCGCCCCCACGCGTTAAATTTGGTGAAACTTTACTTAACGTGAGTCAATCTCTCACGTCATAAGTTCGCCCGAGGTCATTGCCCCGAATGGGGATTCCCATCCGACGGCGCGCCTTGAAGTCCGACGATCATTAAATGGGAACGAGGTGCCGGGCGCCGGGTTGAGCGGGCATGAGGATGGTTGCCGTCTTCGCCATGATGCTGGTCGGCTGCGACGCCGCGTCGAGCGAATATCCGGCGGTGATCGAGGCGCGCTCGGCGGCCGCCGAATGGGCCAGGGTCAATGAGCTTGCCGCCGAGCGGCTCGTAACCCGCACCTACGCACAGACCATGCGCGAGGCGGCCCGCCTTGAGCTTGAAACGGCTGCATCATCGTTCAGCGATCCCGGGTCCCTACAGGCGGCCGAAGTGAAGGCCCTGCTAGAGCTGCCGCCCGACGCCGCTCCAAGCCAGCTGCGACATCATGTCGAGGCCCTGAGGAAAATCGAGGAGCGCCTTGCAGTTTCTTGAAATCACGCTCGGCATCATGACGGCTGTCGGCGGCTTCGTCGACATCAGCGAGCTGGTCTTTGCCGCCCAGGCAGGATCCAATTTCCAATATGCGCTGATCTGGGTGTTCGCCCTTGCGACCGTGGGGATCATGATATTCGGCGAGATGAGCGGGCGGGTCGCGGCGGTAGCCAAGCAGCCGGTGTTCAATCTGATGCGCCACCGGCTCGGCCTCAGGCTTGGGCTTACCACCCTTGTCGCCTCGCTCATCAGCAACCTCATCACCTGCGCGGCCGAAGTCGGCGGAATCGCGCTCATCCTCCACTTGCTGACCGGGGCGCCCATTTGGCTGCTCGCCATCGCCAGCGTTGCACTGTTGATGGCCAGCATCTGGATCCTTCCATTCAAGTGGATCGAGCGGACCTACGGCTTGCTCGGTCTGGGCATGATCACGTTCGCGGTTGCGCTGATCGCAATCCACCCGCCCTGGGACGACATTGCGGCGGGCCTGATCCCGCAAATTCCACAAGGCCTTTCGACGCGCGAGATGCTGACCTTCGGCTATTTCATCGTGGCAATCATGAGTGCCGTCATGTTTCCGTATGAGGCCTACTTCTACTCTTCCGGGGGAATCGAGGAGCAGTGGGGACCGAAGGATCTGCGCGTCAATCGGATCACCTGCATCGTCGGCTTTGGCCTCGGCTCCCTGCTGGCCATCTCCATCCTGTCGAGCTCGGCGCAATTGTTCGGCCCGGCCGACATCGACCCGGAACTGCCAGGCAGCGCTGCACTGCAGGCAGCGGTGCCGTTCGGTGCCACCGGTTTGGTGTTGGCGCTGCTTGGAATGCTGTTCGCGGTGGCCGGCGCCGCCATCGAAACCTGTCTCGCCAACGCCTATAGCGTCGCCCAATTCTTTGGATGGGAATGGGGCCGGCACAAGAAGCCGTGGGAAGCGCCGCGCTTTACCATGGCCTGGATCATCCTGTTCCTGATGGCCCTTGCAATCATCCTCACCGGCATCGACCCGATGAAGCTGGTCGAATTTGCGGTCCTGTTCTCGATCCTGGTGCTGCCAATGACCTATTTGCCGCTGCTGCTGCTCGCCGGCGATCCGATCTACATGGGCAATCATGCCAATGGGATCATCGCCAAGTCGCTCGGCTGGATCTATTTTATCCTGATCGGACTTGCCGCGGTCGCGGCGCTTCCCCTGTTCCTCCTCACCTCGGGCGGCAAGTGATGAGGCCGTCCGATCCCATCCACCTGCTAAGCGCGCTTTACGACTTGCCACTGCTGGACAGGGACGGCCGCTATTGCGGAATCGTCGATGACGTGCGCCTCGACGGGGCGCCTGGAGGCGAGCTGGCGATCGGCGCGCTTCTGGTCGGGCCTGGGGCATATGCGCGGCGCTTGCCGCGATGGGCGCGCTGGCTGAACCAGCGCCTCGCCGGCGATCGGGTAACCAAGGTGCCATGGAGCGAGGTCGACCATGTCGCGAGCGCGGTCCATCTCAGGAAAACCGCCAAGCAGCTGGGCCTGCACGTCGCCGAGAACAAGGCGCGGCGCCTGATTCCGAAAGGCGGTGCGCTGTGATCCGGCTGTCGGACCTGGATGACAAAATGATCCGCACGGCCAGCGGCAAGAAGCTTGGCCGGGTGCATGACGTCAGCGCGAAGGATGGCCAGGTGCAGTGGCTCGAATATGGCTCACGCAGCTTGCTGGAACGCCTGCGCGGGAAAGGCAAAACGAGCCGCATATCCTGGTCGGACGTGCGAGAAGTGAGCCGCGACGCGATCGTCGTCGACGTCAGCGAGGACGAGCCTCGAGCCCGGCCAGGCACTCGGCGACCCAGCGGGCGGCGGTCAGCGCGCTGAGGTCGGTGCTATCGAGCGGCGGATCCCATTCGGTGAGGTCGATCAGCCTAACCTTCGGCTCGGCGGAAAGCATCCGCACGGCCGCGAAGAAATCATGGGCCGCCATCCCGCCCGGCCGCGCGCCCGGCGCCCCGGGAAACTGGCTCCGGTCGATCACGTCGATGTCGCAATCGACGACGATCGCCTCGCAATGGGAGACATGGGTCAGCGCGCTCTCGATCGCCTGCGCGATCCCGCCCGCGCGCACCTCGCCGATGGTGACGACCAGATGGCCCCCGTCGACCGCATCGCGGTGCATGCCGGCGCTATTGGCGAACGGCGCAAGCCCCACCTGGGCGATATTCTTCCCCGGCAGTCCGTCTTCGCGAAGCGCCCGCACCGGGTTGCCGTTGCCAAGGCCTTGGGCAGTGTCGCGCATATCGAAATGGGCATCGAGCGTGATCAGCCCGACCTTCTCCAGCGGCAGGGCAAGGGCGTGGACCCCCGGCCGCGTCACCGCATTATTCCCGCCGACCAACAAGGTCAGCGCGTGCCGCGCCACGCTCGCCACGGCGGCATCGCGGATCGGCGCAGTCGCCTCCTCGATAGTCAGCCCTTCGATCGGCACATCGCCATGATCGGCGATCTTGCTGGCCACTTCGCGCCCAGTCTCGACATCGTACCGCCCGACCCGTCGAAGCGTCGTGCGAAGCAGGGCTGGCGCCAAGTCGCACCGCCCCGGAGTCACCGATCCCGCGGCCAGCGGCGCGCCGACCAGCCCGACCGGAGCCGCTTCATCCTTTGAAACAATCAGGTCAGTGAGGTTCGGCCAGCTCATGCTTGACGACTAGCACCGCCGCCGCCCAATGCCACCCTCATGTGGGACCGCCTGATCACCGACTGCCATGTCGCGACGATGGTCGCCTCGCCCGGAAATCCGCTGGGCCTGTTCCCCAACGCCGCGATCGGCATCGCCGACGGCCGCATCGTCCGCGTCGGCAAGCGCACGGAAATGGCCGGCTTCCGCGCCAAGGAAATCACTGCGGTCGGCGGAGCCTGGATCACGCCGGGATTGATCGATTGCCACACCCACCTGGTCTTTGGCGGCACCCGCGCCAACGAGCACGCCATGCGCCGCGCCGGCGCCACCTATGAGGAAATCGCCCAGGCCGGCGGCGGCATCGCCTCGACCGTCGCCGCGACCAAGGCCGCCAGCGCCGACGAGCTGCGCGACCAGGCCCGCCGCCGCCTCCACGCGCTGATGGCGGGCGGGGTCACCACCATCGAAATCAAATCGGGCTATGGCCTCGACACCGCATCCGAAATCCGCCTCTTGAACGCCGCCCGAGCCATCGGCCGCGACGAGCCGGTGCGGATCGTCACCACCCTGCTTGCCGCCCACGCCCTTCCACCCGAGGCCAGGGAAGGCCCGGCCCGCGACGCCTATGTCAAGATGATCGCCGAGGAGATGATCCCCGCCGTCGCCAGGGCCGGCCTCGCCAGCAGCGTCGACGCCTTCTGCGAAACCATCGCATTCACCCCGGCCGAGGTTGAGCGCGTCTTCACCGCCGCCCGCGCCAACGGCCTCCCCGTCCGCCTCCACGCCGAGCAGCTCAGCAACCAGAACGGCGCCGAACTCGCCGCGCGCTACAAGGCGCTGTCGGCTGACCACCTGGAGCATCTGGACGCGGCCGGTGCCAAAGCCATGGCCTCGGCAGGGACGGTCGCGGTGCTGCTCCCCGGCGCTTTCTATGCGCTGGGCGAGAAGAAGAAGCCGCCCATCGACGTGCTCCGCGACGCCGGCGTCCCCATCGCCATCGCCAGCGACTGCAACCCCGGCACCTCGCCGCTGCTCAACCCTCAGTTGGTGATGAACATGGCCTGCACCCTATTCGGCCTGACCCCGGAGGAAGCGATCGCCGGAATGACCCTCAACGCCGCCCGGGCGCTCGGTCTCGCCCATGAAGTCGGCACGATCGAAGCGGGCAAGGCGGCAGACCTGTGTGTGTGGCGGGTGGGCGAGTTGTCGGAGCTCGGCTATTGGATTGGGATGCCGGGGCCGGAGCGGCGGATTTTCGCGGGACTCGACAGCTGAAGCTTCACTGTAGGCTGTCCAACTGAGCCTTCAGAGCGGCGGCTTTTTTGTCCAATTCCTTCGACAATTGAGCGAGATCGCGCAGTCGGTCGATATAAGCGGCGAATTCGGGTTTCAGGCGGCCGCTTTCCGCGTCGTATATTCCCGCTTGGTCGGGGCCCAGCGGGAAGACGCGCTGTTCCGTGAAATCGTTGTACCGAACGTATCTTTCGCCGAACGAATCCAGGCGCGTGTACAGGGTTGCCAGCCCGTAGAAGAGATCGGGATCGAGCGCCTTCGCCGCACCGGTGCTGACGACCCCATCCCAGATGCGCGTTGGAGGCCTCTCGGACCCAGGCTCACGGTAGACCGGCAGCTTCGGCTGTTCGCCGCGAGCGAGGGCGGCGTCGAATTCGGCCAGCTGCATGTCGACCTGCGCTTCAAACCGCTGGTTGTGCTGGATCGTGTCGTTCAACGTCGTGGCCAGCTCGCCGAGCATGCTTTGACGATATTGGGCGTCCTGACGGGCTTGCCGCGCTGCCTCCAGCGCGAATGCGGCGGTAACGCCGACGAATATGATGACAATCTCGAACAGCAGCTTGCCGAACAGCGGCCGGTGCCGCGCGAACCTTTCTCGAAGCCCTGTCATTGCCGCCCTCGGATTGATCCAGCAAAGGCTGGTATACGGCATCGCTGCGCGCAAACTTGGAAAAGCTCAATCCCCTTCACCGTTCGCCCTGAGCTTGTCGAAGGGCCGTCCTGTTTCTAACGGCATGAGGGAAGGGCAGCCCTTCGACAGGCTCAGGACGAACGGATTCTTGATGACCACCACCGACCGACGCGACAACAGCCGCCATATCCGCGCGCGGCGGGGCTCCGAGATCAAGGCGAAGCATTGGACCACCGAGGCTGCGGTCAGGATGCTGATGAACAATCTCGACGATGAGGTCGCCGAGGACCCGCAGAGCCTGGTCGTCTATGGCGGCATCGGCCGCGCGGCGCGCAACTGGGCGGCTTACGACAGGATCGTCGAGACGCTCGAGCGGCTGGAGGAGGACCAGACCTTGCTGATCCAGTCGGGCAAGCCGGTCGGCGTGTTCCGCACCCACAAGGACGCCCCGCGCGTGCTTCTCGCCAACTCCAACCTCGTCCCCAAATGGGCGACCTGGGAGAAGTTCAACGAACTCGATCGCCTGGGCCTGATGATGTACGGCCAGATGACGGCCGGGTCGTGGATCTACATCGGCTCGCAAGGCATCGTCCAAGGGACCTACGAGACCTTCGCCGAAATGGGCCGCCAGCATTATGGCGGCGACCTCAAGGGCAAGTGGATATTGACCGCTGGCCTCGGCGGCATGGGCGGCGCGCAGCCGCTCGCCGCGGTCATGGCGGGCTCGCATTGCATCGCCATCGAGGTCCAGGACAGCCGCATCGAGAAGCGCCTCGAAACCCGCTATGTCGACCATCGCGCGACCAGCATCGACGAGGCGCTGGAGATCATCGCCGCCGCGACCGAACCCACCTCGGTCGGCCTGCTCGGCAACGCCGCCGAGATCCTGCCCGAGATGGTCCGTCGCGGCATCTGCCCCGACGCGGTCACCGACCAGACCTCGGCGCACGATCCCGCCAACGGCTATTGCCCTGCCGGCTGGAGCGTCGCCCAATGGACCGAGATGCGCGAGCGCGATCCGGCCGCGGTCAAGGCGGCGGCGCGCAAGTCGATGGCCGCCCATGTCGAGGCGATGCTCGCCTTCCAGAAAATGGGCATCCCCACTTTCGACTATGGCAACAACATCCGCCAGGAAGCCTATGACGAGGGGGTGAAGAACGCCTTCGACTTCCCCGGTTTCGTCCCCGCCTACGTCCGGCCCCTGTTCTGTCGCGGCGTCGGTCCGTTCCGCTGGGCGGCGCTGTCGGGCGATCCCGAGGACATCGCCAAGACCGACGCCAGGGTGAAGGAACTGATCCCCGACGATCCACACCTCCACCGCTGGCTCGACATGGCGGCTGAGCGGATCGCGTTCCAGGGCTTGCCCGCGCGCATCTGCTGGGTCGGCCTCGGCCAGCGCCACCGCTTGGGGCTAGCCTTCAACGAGATGGTGAAGAGCGGCGAGGTTTCGGCCCCCATCGTCATCGGCCGCGACCACCTCGACAGCGGCAGCGTCGCCTCGCCCAACCGCGAGACCGAGGCGATGCGGGACGGCAGCGACGCGGTCAGCGATTGGCCCTTGCTCAACGCCCTGCTCAACACCGCGAGCGGCGCGACCTGGGTCTCGCTCCACCATGGCGGCGGCGTCGGCATGGGCTATTCGCAACACTCCGGCGTGGTCATCGTCGCCGACGGCACCGAAGACGCCGCCCGCCGGCTGGAGCGAGTCCTCTGGAACGACCCCGCGACCGGCGTCATGCGTCATGCGGATGCGGGGTATGAGATTGCGGTGGAGTGCGCGAAGGAGCAGGGGCTGGATCTGCCGATGATCGGCTAGGCGGCCGAACTGTGTACCGCTTGAAAGCCACAGCCGGAGCTATTTGATGTCGGTCGAAAGCAACTCGCTTACTGTGACTATGCGGAAGCCACGCTGAGTCAGTCCTTGTAGAATGAGCGGTAGTGCCGCGCGTTCAGTCGCATTGGCCGAATACATGGGATGGATTAAAACGATCGAACCCGGTTTGACCTGGTTAAGTATCTTTTCCGCATAGATCTTTGGATCTCGGTCAGGCGGATCGCCGGAGTCCCACATAATCATGCGCTTGCCGCTGCGCTCGACGGCGAGCGGAAGGCCGATGAGCTTCTTCCCGAACGGCGGCCGGAATAGGGTGGGCTTAGGGGCTCCTGCCGCGGTGAGCACTGCGTCGGTGCGGCTGATCTCCTCGTCGTAGAAGGATGAGCTTCTGAACACCATTCGGTGATGGTTGAAGCTGTGATTGCCGATCTCGTGGCCAGCCGCGACAATCCTCTGAACGAGGGGCGGAGCGGCCCTCTCGCCGATCAGAAAAAAAGTCGCCTTCGCGTGGTATCGGTCAAGGAGTGGGAGTACGGAATTGACGCCCTGTTCTGTCGGACCGTCGTCAAAGGTCAGGGCGACCAGCCTCTCATTCGTGTCGCCGTGGCACACCACATCGCCGACGATGGTGAAACATTCGGCTTTGCTAATCTTGTGCAGCCCAACAGCAAACGCTGGTATGGCGATAATCAGTGCGGCTAACAGTGCCCACGCACGTGCTCGTCTTCGCAACTTCACTGGCCCAACCCCACGCAACGCACGATCCAACGATCCATACCGTTTTGTATGCCCAATCAGATCGTTTCGGCCAGTGTCCGCTTTCCACCCATTGCAGACGTTTGCCTAACTCTGGCCCACGCCATCCAAATCTCCTAGACGCGCGAGCATGACGTTGACGCTAAATCCCGAAGCCATCGACCTCGCCACCCTCCGCCAGCTGTGGCAGGGCGCCCCTGCCAAGCTCGACGCCGCCAGTCTCACCCGCATCCGCGCCTCAGCCGCCTCGGTCGAACGCATCGTCGCGGGAGGCGAAACGGTCTATGGCGTCAACACCGGCTTCGGCCTGCTCGCCAGCACCCGCATCCCCACGGAGCGGTTGGCCGA